>Ga0137356_1000155_pt1 | contig 11190 bp, 14 predicted proteins | sample EasRivERMLT830_2_FD_102297 | JGI IMG/M metagenome (GOLD analysis project Ga0137356, IMG submission 102297) | Soil microbial communities from meander-bound floodplain in the East River, Colorado, USA - East River MetaG ERMLT830_2 | ecosystem: Environmental > Terrestrial > Soil > Floodplain ...
AGCTTCAGGCCCGTCGCAGCACGGAGCGCGTTACACGAGTCGACGACAATGCGCCGGAAGTTCGCGCTGTCGCCGACCACGAAGGCGACGCGGTTCGTGTCGGCGAGTTGGCCGAGCGCGGTGCTGCTCCCGGTGCCGCTCGCGTCGTCGATCATCATGGCCAGCGCCAGTGGGTTCCGAATCAGTCGCTTGCCCGTGCGCGCGAACACCAGCGAGTCGAGCCGGCACAGAGCCAGCCACTCCATCAGCGGCGCGCCGGCCCCTGTGCCCCCGGCGGAAAACGCGAAGATGTGCGGAATGTGGCGACGGTCGATGCCGTTGGCCGTCGTCCCGGCCCCGCCGTCGATCGGGGGCGGGTACAGCTCCCACATCGAGGCCGAGTCGCCGTTGGCCTGACGGGTCACGCAGTCACGACACGCAGCGTCGCCGTGGTTCGCCGATCCGACTCCGATGAGAACACGCCGATAGCGGCCGTCGGCGAGGAGGGCCTCCTGGAAGTATCGGTTCGTCACTGGCGTGCGGAACATCTGGTCAGAGCCGACGGCGTACTGCGCGCGATTGGCGCCCGCCTGGCCGCCGCCTCCATCATCGACCGTGCCGGTCGAGCAGAGGCCTCCGCTCGGGCCGCCAAGGCGCCCGAACAGCCCAGAGCCGAACGTCCGCGTGTTGATCCGCACCGTCGGCACCTTCGTCCAGCGAGCCGCCGTGAGGGCCGAATCCGGGAACAGGCCCGACGAGAGATCCCACCCGCCGCGGTGGTACTCCGTGAACCACAACGCGTCGCCCTGGTCAACGTACTGCGAGGCCAGCCCGCGGTTGAACACCGCCCGACCGTTACGCACGTCCTCGGTGATCGCGTTGGGCGGGATGTAGAACCAGTCCACGCCGGCGAGGTCGAGCATGCCGCGCAGCACGCGTTCAGATTCGACCGGCGCTTGTCCGCCAGCCTTGTAGACCGTGGGCCGCAACACGGCGAGCCGGGCGTACTGCTGCGCCGACACCGGAGCGGCGAAGATCAGGGCGGCGAGGACTGTGAGGAGGAGTGCGCGCATCAGCGCCTCCCGTAGACGACGCCGTGGAAGTAGACCTCGCCGGTGCCGGCCGTCTCCGTCCACACGCCGACGGCTCCGGCATAGACCTCGACGTTCCGCACCTTCCACTTGAGCGCGGTCCCGGGCGGGACATTGATGACGAACGCTCGCGCCCGCGGCATCCAGGAGAACGCGCTGTTGTAGACGACCTGCGGCGCCTCCCAGGGCATGACGTCGTTCTTGTACCGCCTCAGGATTGTCGTATCGGCAGCGACCCCACCGCCCGCGCCGCCGGCGAGCAGGATCGCCTCGGCGAAGCCGCCCCCGATCGTATCGCGCGGCATCGGCGAGGTTGGCGTGGCGTCGGTCTCGAACGCGGCCGGCTTGAAGGGTGTCCAGATCGCTGGCCCCACCGAGTCGTTGACCGCGACGACCGGACAGGTCGAGAACTCGTGCGCGAGCAGCGCAGCCTTACCCACCGCGGCCTCAACGCGCGCGAAGATCACGCACATGATCTGCGTCGGTGCGCCCTCGTCGAAGGTGATGAGCACGCTGTCAGCGGCGTCCTCCGTCACGCCGAGGCAGGGCTGTCCGCAGTTGGAGAAGACCGTCGGCTCGATGGGATACCAGTAGCGGTCGAGGTCGCCGATACCGGGCACGGCGTACACCACCCCGCCAGGGCCCGGCGTGCCGCCAACCTTCGTCACCGTCCCGGCGGCGTCCACGTCGCCGATCTTGCCGCTCTGCCCCCACGCCGGCCCACATGCCGCCACGGCGAGCAGTACCGCCAGCGCGAGTCGCTTCATCGCTCCCCTCCAATATGAGAACGGGGCCGGGTCGTCACCCGACCCCGTCTTCGGTTCTGTTCTTCTACCGCGGGTTGACGAGGATGCCGGCGAACGCCGTGCTGCCGGTTCCCGTCGCGCCAGCGGTGTTGGTCTTGAAGCAGGTGCCGAGGATCTGCGTCGCGGTCGCGTTCGCCGCCGCCAGTCCGGCCGTGGCCGAACCACCGATCGACGCCCCCGCCGCGATCGCCGCCGCCGTGGTCTTCACCGTCGTCAGCGATCCGATCCCCGCCACCACGCCGGTCGCGCCGGCCGCGATGCGCTCGACGGCGACACCGAGGAACATGATGTCGGCCGCCGCCGCGATTCGCAGCCCTGCGTAGACCGCGAACTGCGGGAGATCGGCCGCCGGGGAAGCCCCCGCCGCCGTGACCTCGAGCCGCGGCAGCACCGAGTTGGCGGTGGTGTCGAACCGCACACCCTCGCCGACCTCGATCGCCGCCGAAGCCTCCTTGTTGAGCACGTGGTAGGAAACGCCCATGAGCGCGGTGCCGACCCAGAGGATCGTGCCATCCGCGCCACGGACCTGGACCTGGTGCTCGTAGGCCATGAATCCGCTCATGAGTGTCCTCCTAGCTCACGGCTGAAGTGTCGACTGCGGAGATGACGTGGTTCGCGCGCGGCTCGACCGCGATCAGCTCGCCACGCCAGAGGAGGAAGCCCACGCGACCCATCTGGTCGAAGGGGTCGCGCCAGCCCGTCCACTTCATGTTCGCCTGCGTGTGGACGAACAGCTTCACGCTCTCCTCGTTGATGAGGTACACCTTCTCGACCTTGGCCGCCGAGCGCGGCGCCTTCTCGTCGGCCACCCACGGAGCGCCGCGGTAGACGATGTTGTCCCACCCGGCGTTGTAGAGGTCGACGTTCATGCGCGCCTTCTCGAACCGCTCCCCCACCGTGAGGTGGTTGTGGAAGTCGGTCCACGCGCCGACGTTGCTGAGAATGATGCTCGGCTTCTTGCCGCTCCTCAGCTTCGTGGTGGCGAAACCCGCCGGCACCGCACCGTTGATGCCCTGCCCGGAGGCGCCGATGAAGGTGCCCGCCGGGCCGGTGGTGTAGCCGGTGGGGTCGCCGGAGTGCAGCCACCACAGGTTCGTGCCGACGTTGGCCGCGGTCTGCTGCCGCGAGATGCCGCCGTAGGTCTGGAGCGTTCCGCTGGCGGTCGTGGTCGTCCAGTCGCGGAAGGCGTACTGGAGCCCGGCGATCGCCTGTGCGTTGGAGCCGTCGTTGTAGATGTCGGTGCCGAGGAGGTGGAACATCGTGTTCCGCATGATCTCGCCCTTGGTTTCGGCGAGACTGCGGACCATCTCCGGGCCCGACACCGTCATCTCGTCCTCCCACGAGATCGCCAGCGGCACGTAGGCGTTCTTCGGGGTGAACGTCGCTGACTGGATCGGGTCGCGCACGGTGGTGTCGAGCTTCTGCATGCCCGAGAACCAGCCGCCGCCGTTGCCCTCGACCTTCCAGGTCAGGTTGACCTGGATCGCACGACCGCCCGAGAACTTCTTCTGGCGCCCGCGCTGGCGCATGAAGAACGGGTTGGTCGTGAAGAACTGATCGAAGATCGAGGGAACGATGTGCTCCCCGACCAGCGCGTTGACCTGGTTCCAGGGGAACTGGTAGTTCGCCACGTTCGTTCTCTCCGTTGTGCCGTGCTACAGAGGCTTGAGGCCGAACAGCGCCTCCATCCCCTGATCGACGGCTTCGCTGACCGACTTGGCCGGAGTCTTCGGCTTCGGTCCCGTGACCGGCGCGCTTGGAGTCGCACCGGCTTCCACGATCACCGCCGTGGGCTGGGCGGGGGGCGCGGGCTTGCTCGCCGGGCTCCTCCCGCCGACAGGCTCACTGGCTCGGGCACGCACGCCGGGGAACTGCGCCTTCAGCGTGCGCTCGAGCGTCCAACTCTTGGCGATGCCGGGGTTTTCGGACAGCAACGCGAGCGCCTGGTCGATGTGCGACTGGCTCACGTTGCGGGTGATGCTCTTGCCTTCGACGACCTCGTCGATGACGAAGTTGCTGAGGAGGTGGTGGGACTCGCGGTCGATCTCGGCGATGTGCGCCTCGATCTCTCTCGCGTGCTGCTTCTGCTCGGACTCGGCGACGCGCTGCTCGGCCTTGGTCGCCCGCTCGTTCGCCGTCTGCACCTGCTTCAGCGTGTCGAGCAGGATCTCGCCGACCGCGCGCACGCCCGGGTCGTCGCTCTCGCGCAGCGCCTTGACGCGCGCGTCGTCCTCGAACCGCTGCGACTCGGCGGCCTCCTTCGGGGCCACCGCGGCGATGCCGAGCGCCTCGCGGACGCGGCCCTTGGTGGCGTCGTCCAGGCCGGCGAAGCCTTGGACCAGATCCTCGTGCGTGAACTCCGGCTCCGGCTCCGGCTCCGGCTCCGGCGCGGGCTTCTCGGGCTCGGCCTTGCCGGGCTTCTCCGGCTCGGCCGGCTTCTCCTCGGGCGCGGGCGGCTTTTCGGGCTCGGCCGGCTTCTCCTCGGCGGGGGCGGCGACCTCGGGCTTCGCCGGCTGCGCTTCCGCAGCGGCAGCCTGAAGGCTCTGCTCGAACTCGTTCCAGCCTTCGTCGCTGACGAGGGGGTCGTTCGGTCCGGTCATCGGTATTCGTCCTCCCGATCGGCGTCGCCGCCGTTCGTGTAGTCCATCTCCTCGTTGCCGGCCATCGCCGGGTCGCCCGGCGCGGCCTGCGCGGCCTGCTGCTGCATGGCGAGGATCTTGTCCTGCTGCATCTGGTAGAACGCTCCGATCACGCGCATCTCGTGTTCGTCGATGCCGCCATCGCGCCAGATCAGCGCGTCGACCTTCTGGAGCAACTCCTCCAGGTTCTCGGCGCGCGCGTCGGGCGGGGCCGCCTCCATCGTCGGACCGACCGGCATCTCGGGTGCCGCCACCGGCATGTTCACTTCGCCCTCCCCTTTCGTTCGGGCAGGCGCTTCTTGCCCGCCGCGCGGTGCTCGGCGATCGCGCGCTTGGCCTGCGCGCGACTCATCGACGTGTGCTTCGACCGCCCGTGCGCGGCGGCCTGCACCAGCCGCATCTGCGCCTTCGACTGGATCTTCGGCATCGCGCTACGCCGCCCGCGAGGCGGTTCCGCCCCGCTTCCCGCCGGCCTGTTCCTTCGCCATCTCCTGCTGCATCTGCGCCTGCTGCTGCGCGCGCAGCGCGAACCGCTGGGCCAGCGCCTCACGGCCCTTGAGATCGAGCGCCTCCCAGACATACGCCTCGTCCACCAGCCCGAGCTGGAACAGATCCTTGGCCTCCTGCCGCGACGCATCGCGCGCCAGCTTCGTGCCGGACCCCTCGGCGAACATGACCTCGAAGTCGTCGAGCAGGTCGTCGGTGAACATGTCGAACTCGATCCCCGAGGTCGCGCGCAGGTGGAGCGACGGCGCGAACTTCTTCCCCATCGCGTGCAGGCACTTGGTCAGCAGCAGGCCGTACTCGCGGTACATCTCCGGCAGCTTGCCGCGGATCCTGACCTGCGCCGATTCCTTGAGCTCCTGGATCGCGCCCATCGCCTCGATGCCGGCCGGGCGTTGGCCCTGGGTCACGTCGTGGGCGCCGCCGACGGTGTCGATGTCGCGCTGGTCGACGGTCAGCATTTGGAACTGCCACTCGGCCGGACCGCGGAAGTCCAGGTACTTCACGTCGGTGCCCTGCCGGATCCGCAGGATGTCGCCGCCGTTGACCACCGAGGTGTTGGGCGGCAGGCCGGAGTTGGTCTGGGTGATGATCGGCGGGTTGGCGGCCAGTTCGAGCGAGCGGTCGAGCAGTGCCTTGCGCCGGTTGATGGCGCGCTGGAGCGGGATCAGGTCGTCGAGCTCGCCCTTGCTCTCGAAGCGGTCGCCGGTCGGGTAGTCGCGGCCGACCACGATCGGCAGCCCGAGGTAGCAGTCGTCGAGCGGCGCGCAGTCGAGGATGCAACCCGAGGCGGTCATGGTGATGACGCACCAGCCCGAGGGGCAACGCGGCTCGTCACGGCGGTAGTGGCCCGGCGTGGTGATCGGACGCCCCTGCGGGTCGTCGGGGTCCGGCGTCATCAGGTCGCCGCTGTAGCGCACCGGCTGGGTGCCGTAGTCGCGCACGAACATCTGGAGCAGGAAGGTGGTGAAGCCGTGCTCGAGGAACTGGCCGGTCGAGGTGACGTAGGGGGTCGACCCGGTCGGCGTGGTCTGGCCCTCGAACACCATCCGCGCGCCGACCGTCATCGGGCCGAGCCCGCCGGTGCTGTCGCCCATCGCGTCGATGTAGGGGCGCACCAGCACGTCGTAGCCGGGCGAGGCCATGTTGTCGGGCACGATCTTGTGGGCGTGCTTCGGGAACAGCGCGCGCAGCCGGATGGTCGATACCGGCGAGCCGATGAAGAAGTAGTCCATCTCGCCTTCGTTCCGCGCCGCCGGGTCGCGGTAGAAGTCGAACAGCGACAGCTTTCGCGGCACCGGGAAGCCGGTCTTGGGATCGAAGTGGATGAGGTGGATGCTGTAGCCGTACTTCAGCTTGTCGCGAGTGCCGTGCGCCACCGCCGCGTCGAACCACGAGCGGTCCATGTACCACTGCGCGCCCAACTGGAGCCGGTTGACGCGCTCGGCCGCCATCGAGCCGCGCGGCGCGATCTCCGGCCGCGGCTTCGACTCGGTCAGGATCGGGTGCAGCGTCTCGACGTGCGAGAAGCAGTAGTTGGTGATCGGCTTGCTCTGGTTGAGCCAGGACTCGAGGTAGTGGAAGCCGGCCCAGTAGAGCTCGCACCGCTTCAGCCGCTCGGTCTCAGGGCGCTTGGCCTCGAATGCGTCGGCCCAGCGATCGGCGACCCACGCCTTGAGCTGCTCCTCGCTCATGTCGCCGTAGAGCTTCAGGTCACCGACGTGGCGCGTGGTCGGAACGAAGACCTTGCCGCCGTTCAGCGAGAAGGCCGGCATCATCCGCGGCCTCGCATCCAGTTCGGGTGCTTGCGCGCGAACTGCGCGGCCGGCGTCTCGTTCCGGTAGTCGAGCGGCGCGTTGCCGTGCTTGCGATCGAGGGCTTCGAGCTGGCCCCGGCTCCGCACCGGCACGCCGTAGGTCGGGCTCAGGTACTCGAACACCTCGGCCCGCACCCGCGGCACGTTGAGCGCGGCGTAGTGGCGGGCCCGGCGCCGGCACGAGCCGCAGCGCACGGTGCGCGTGCGGCGCTCACGCGAGGTGAAGAACGCCTCGGTCACGTGGCCGGCCGAGCAGCGGTAGTTCGCGCTGAACATGGTCAGTGGACCACCGCCGACTTCGCGATCTCGAGGATCGCCTTCCGGTACAGGCGATTCACGGCGGCCAGGTCGCGGCCGTCGAGGCAGGGGAGATGAAGGTCCAGCGCCGGCGCCGATGGCAGCGCCGGGCCGTAGGTGCCCGAGGCATGGTGGTGGGGATCCACCGGCCGGCCGCACACGAAACAGTCGGGGTGCCGGTCGACGGATCGGAGGCGCTCGTCACGGAACGGCGAAGGGCCCACCGCGGACACCTACGTCATTCGGCCCAGCCCGGAACGCTGGATGGACAGCGTTCGTTGGTACTCGTCCTCTAGCGCCTGCTCCATTTCTTCGCACGTCATGTGCAGTTCGTCAAGCGCAAACCGCTCGGCCCCCTCGCCGTCCCGCTCCCGGAGCTGCCGAAAGCGATCGAGATTGGCCCGCAACTCGACCTCCGGGAGCGGCTCCAGCGGGGCCAGGGCGTCGCCCCGGTGACCCCACAGCGCCATCATCACCGCCGTGATGCAGTCGTCGTGGTGGCCGGACTCGGCCAGGGCCTTGGTCTGGAGTTCGTTCTCCTTGCGACGGTAGACGTAGGTGCCCATCTCGCTCACCACGGTCGGGTCGCGGATGATCCGGGTCTGATCGGCCCGGTAGAGTTGGACCTTCTCGCGCACGAACTTGCGGAAGGTGTCGACCAGCACCATCTTGGTGCGCCCGCTCATGAAGACGCCTGGCTTCTGGGTGATCTGCTCGGCCACCGACTCGGCGCTGACCTCGCGGAAATAGAGGTTCGGGTAGTTCAGGACGTCGAGCACCGTGGTGTGGAACAGGATGCCGTGGTTGTTGGCCTCGTTCACGATCAGCCCGTCGTGGTAGTAGCGCGCCAGCCACACCGCGATCTGCGCGAGCTGGTCCGGCGGCAGGCGTCCGTGCCAGACCGCATCGAGGCAGAGCGTCTGCTGGCAGAGCACCACGATCGGCGACGGGTCGGACCCCGGGTCACCCTCGGAGGGATCGACGCCCAGCACGTAGGTGCAGCGCCCCTTCGGCCGCTCGTAGATGCGGAGCCGGCCACGGTAGGTCGGAGCGATCACCGGCTTGTCGGTCTCGCGGTCCCAGTCGATCTCCTGCGCCTCCGGCACCGTGGAGAGCGGCACCGCCGGCGGCACGAGACTCTGATAGAAGCGCAGCCCCTCGCGGTCGAACACCGGACGGCCCGAGCCCTGAAACGCCTCCTCCGGGGTGGCCGGGTACTCGACCCCGAACTTCTCCTCGTCGCCGTCGAGGTTGGTGCGGATGCACCAGCGCCGCCACGCCAGCCGCTCGAGCGTGATGTGCTCGGGGAAGCGAGTGAACAGCGTCTTCTCCTCGGTGGTCAGGCGCTCGGGCCCGAACTGTGCCGGCTTCTGGTACTCCTCGTGGACGAACCACGGCACGAAGATCGGCACCCAGCCGCGCTCGTCCTCGGGAATGTCGGGGTCGATCTGGTCGCGGTTGGCGTTGTTCCAGATGGTGTGGAACTTGTTGCCGACACCGTTGGCCGTGCTCTCCAGCACCACCAGCGAATCGGTGCTGCGCGGGACGCCCTGCATCAGCGCCACGAAGGCGGTCTCGGCGTCCTCCCAGAAGGCGAACTCCGAGCACAGCACCTCGGAGGCGGTGTAGCCGCGGACCTCGCCGGCGGTCTCGACCTGGAGGCGCGAGTCGGTGTGCTCGAAGTGGACCTCGCGCACGTTGTCGAGCTTGCGTTCCAACTGCTCCGGCAGGTTGCTGAGCATCGTGCGGACGATGCGAAAGAGCTGGCGCGAGGACTTGTCGTTGTGCGCGATCACCAGCCCTTGCCGGTGCCGTCGCGTCACCGCCTTCCAGAACATCCGCGCCACCGACAGCGTCGAGATGCCGACCTGCCGCGACTTCAGCACGATCAGGCGCGGCGGCACGCCGCGGCGCACGCAGTCGGAGATCGCCGCCAGTACGCGCCGCTGCGTGAAGTTGAGGACCAGCGGCACCAGCCGCCGTTCCTTGTCGATGATCTTCAGGTGCCCCGGGGCGTAATCCTCGAAGCGGACCGCGTCACGCTCAAGGGACCGCACCATCGGTGGCGCGGTGGGCGGCGATGGCCCGGTTGGCGACGCGGTAGGGGTCGGTGTCCTCGCCGACCTGCGGCGCCGCGGCGCCGAACCCCCCGCGGGTGGTGAGGTGTCGGAACTCACGCAGCTCCTCGATCAGCGATTGGATCACCCGGCCCTGCCCGTCGATGAAGCGCCCCTGGACCTCGATCGTGCTCCGCATCGCCTCGAGGCTCTTGCCGACCTCGCCGTGCTCGCGCGCCGCCGACAGCACCGCGTCCGAGGCCGACGCCGACACGTGCTGCACCGTCAGCGCCGCACCGAGCACCGCCTGGTGGGTGCGGCGGCCGAGCAGGAACCCGACCACCAGGGCCCCGCCGATGGCGAGCCCGACCAGCTCGCCCGTCACCGGCCGCGGTTCGGAGCGCCCGCCGGACTGCGCCAGCGCGGTGCTTCGCCCGGCGGGTCGGGCTTCGGAGCCGCCGTCTTGGTGCTCTGGAACGGGGCGGTGCCGATCGGGCTGCCGACATCGCCGACGTCGGTCTCGATCGCTGCCGCCACCTCGCCCGGGGTCGGCATCGCCGAGAGCGGGGCCTTGCGTCCGAGCGCCTCGCACAGCGGGCAGATACCCGCGGCGGTCTTCTTCTGGCTGCCGTGGTCCGGGCACTGGAGGAAGTCGGGCTGGCCCTGCTCGGCCAGGCAGCCGGCGCAGGCCCCGTTGACCTCGCTCACCAACCCGTGCGTCACGCACTCGATCGTCCCGGCCGGCGTCGTCTCCATCCCCATCTGCGCGAACGGATTCATCGGCCCCTCCTGGCTCTGGGTTCGCGAGCCCTTCGCCGACGCTTCCCCGGGGGCCGCACCCGCGGAGCGCCACGGGCTCCAGGCTCGCGCCGCGACCGTACTCTGAGCCTCGAGGGGCCGTCAACGACTACCTCGTGCCGCAGCCGGTCGAGCGCGCGATTGAGGAGCAGGCTCACGTTAGCGCGGCTGCAACCCAACTCGGCCGCGACCTCGGTTTGCATGCGGTCGTGGTAGTAGCAGCACAGGACGACGTGGCGCTCGAGGCGCGGCAGACGATCAATCGCGCGCCGCAGCAGCGCCGCCTCGTGCGCGGGTATCACGACCGGCGCCGGAACGAGGTCCATATCCAGTTCGGGGACACGCTCCAGCGGAGCCAGGGCCGCCTGGTCCCCACGACGCCGCGGCGTGCGAACGACCCCGCTCCGCTGGCGCAGCTCGTCGAAGATGGCGCCGCGGATCCAGGGATAGGCGTAGCTCGAGAACGATCCGACACGCCCGTCGTAGCGGCGAGCCGCCATCACCAGCCCGATCGCGCCGGCCTGCGCCAGATCCTCGCGCGTCAGCCCGCCCTGGTCCCGCCAGTGCAGTCTGGCGACCGCGTGGTGGACCAGGCCCATGTGCTGCATCGGGTCCACCTTCACCCATGAACGACCGGCCATCGGCGCCTCGCCCAATATCGGACCGGCGCCGACCGAAGCCGGCGCCGGACTCTCCGTCGTGGACGTCTCCCCCGAAACCGTCCACGCCGCTGTCTTACCACGTCAGCCGGGCACCGTTCAAGACCCGTGGGGCCAGCATGCGTGCTAAGGTATCACGCACGGTCAGGGAGGGCCACCGATGATCGAGCCGCAACCGGGGGAAGTCTGGCGCGAAGTCCGCCCGCGCCGCGCGCCGCGCAACCTCGTCGTCCTCGAGGTGCTCACCGACGGCTCCACCACCCGCTACGCCCGACTCCTCGCCATCCCCTTCACCCCGCGCCGGGCCACGATCCGCTGCCGCAACGGCGTCAGTAAGACGGCGCCGCGCTGGAAGGAGGTCTGGATACGGCTCGGCCGCTTCCCGGGCCGACTCGTCCGCGTCGCCTCGGCGGTGATCCTGCCGCCGTCCCCGAAGCCCGCCCCGAGCCGCGGCTCGGACGGCCGCTTCAGCTCGAAGCGCGCTCGGTGACCGCCACGCCCGCCAGCAGCCCGAAGCCCGCGCAGGCCCACGGCGGCCCGCCCA
>Ga0137356_1000158_pt1 | contig 11052 bp, 10 predicted proteins | sample EasRivERMLT830_2_FD_102297 | JGI IMG/M metagenome (GOLD analysis project Ga0137356, IMG submission 102297) | Soil microbial communities from meander-bound floodplain in the East River, Colorado, USA - East River MetaG ERMLT830_2 | ecosystem: Environmental > Terrestrial > Soil > Floodplain ...
CGGGGTGCGCGCCTCGTCGATCAGGATCGAGTCCACCTCGTCGACGATGGCGTAGCGCAGGCCGCGCTGGAAGCGCTCCTCGATGCGCATCGCCATGTTGTCGCGCAGGTAGTCGAAGCCGAATTCGTTGTTAGTGCCGTAGGTGATGTCCGCCGCGTAGGCGGCGCGCTTCGCTTCCGGCTCCAGCTGCGGGATGTTAACGCCCACGCTGAGACCGAGGAAATCGTAGATCTTCCCCATCCACTCCGCGTCGCGCTTGGCGAGGTAGTCGTTCACCGTGACGATGTGCACGCCGCGCCCGGCAAGCGCATTCAGGTACGCAGGAAGCGTGGCCACCAGCGTCTTGCCCTCGCCGGTACGCATCTCCGCGATCTTGCCGTCGTGCAGCGCCATCCCGCCGATCAGCTGCACGTCGAAGTGCCGCATCTTCAACCGGCGCTTGCCCGCTTCGCGTACCACGGCGAACGCCTCCGGCAGGAGCTCCTCCAGTCCCGCGCGCTCGGCGGCGTCCTTCTGCTCGACCGGCGCCGCCGCGAGGCGCGCCGCAAGGCGCTGCCGGTACTCGGCAGTCTTTGCGCGCAGCGCGTCGTCGGACAGCGCCGCGATGCCGGGTTCCAGGGAATTGATGGCAGTGACAACGCGCGCGTACTGCTTGAGCAAGCGCTCGTTGCGGCTGCCGAATATCTTGGTGAGGACGTTGGCGATCATGAAACGCGCCGCCACACCGGCGAGCGCACGGAAAATGCCTCTAAACCCAAAATTTTAGCATCCCCGGGCCGCCACCCCGGGTCGCCGGCCGCTAGCGGCCGGCGCGAGCGGACTGCTGCGAGGCCTGCGAGGCGAGCACGAAGCGCGCCGGATTCTGCGCCGCGCCCTTGAAGCGCACCTCGAAATGCAGGTGCGGGCCGGTGGAGCGCCCGGTAGAACCGACATCGGCGAGCTTGCGCCCGCGCTGCACGATGTCGCCTTCCTTGACGTGCAGCTTGGAAGCGTGCGCATAGCGCGTCACGAGATCGTTGCCATGGTCCACGTCGACCACGTTGCCGTATTGCGGGTGAAAGCCGGCGAAGATCACGACCCCGCCTGCGGCGGCGACGATCGGCGAGCCGGCCTCCGCCAGGAAGTCGATGCCCTCGTGCATGGCGTGCTGCCCGGTAAAGGGATCGATGCGCATGCCGAAGCCGGAGGCGTTGAATGGCGCGCTCACCGGCAGCATGGTGGGCAGCAGCTTCTTCTTCACCGCCAGCTCGAACAGCTGCGCCTCCAGCACCCCCAGCATATCGGTGCGGTTCTCCATGTTTCGCGACATCACGCTCAGCTTCTCGCCGAACTCGGCGAGTGACAGGTTCTGCGGCGGCAGGGCCGTAGGCTGGGCTCCGCCCAGGCCCGGCGCCTCGGTGAAGCGGAACTCCTGCGGTCGGATGCCCGCGAGGCTGGTCAGGCGCTCTCCCAGGGCGTCGAGCCGCGCCAGCTGCGCCTGCATTTCGCCCAACTTCACCGCCATGGCGTTCAGATTCTGCTGCACGAACTGGCGCGCGCGCTCCGCTTCGCCCTGCTGCGCGGCGAGCACCAGTTGCTGCACCAGCGGGATCCTGATGTCGGTCGCGAAACGGATGGTGAGCCAGTACAGGCTCGCCGTCATGCCGAGCAGCAGCAGGAGCGCGAGCAGCATCGACGCGACCAGGTGTCGCGTCGAGAAGTTCAGCGTCCTGGCCTTGGCCAGACGGTCCGGGATGACGATAATCTGCACCGAGTACTCCGCTCCCTCTTTCTCCCGATCGCCCCGTGCAGCCGCCGAAGATCGATCGCTACTTGTCCGCCGACGACCGGCTGCGCCCCGTGGTCGCCAAGGCGCAAGAGATCGGCGCACTGGCCAAGCTCTGCACCGAGTTCCTCCCGCCCGGGCTGTCCACCCAAGTCCAAGCCGCCAATCTCCGGGACGGCGAGCTCGTCATGCTGGCAGCCAACCCGGCGGCCGCGGCGAAGTTGAAAATGCTCGCCGATAGCCTGCGTAAGTTCTTGTTACGTCAGGGTTCGAAGGTTAGTTTAGTTTCGGTGAGGGTGCAACCGAATAGGTCACAGAACACACCGCTGGCTCATCCCAAGGCGAGTATCCTCACGGCAGCGGGAATCGCTGAATTATCAGCACTTTACGGTCGCCTTGAGGCAGGTTCCCCTGCGCGAAAGGCGCTTGCCGCCCTGCTCCAGCATCAGGGCGTCAAACCGCCACCAGCAAGCGCTCCCCAAAGAGCAGGAGGAGGATCAGGACGAACAAGAAAAGGGCGTACTTGAAGACCTGCCAGGCGTAGCGCAAGTACTTGCGCTCACCGGACACCACGTACATCAGGACACACACGCCCAGCGCCACGGCGACGAGCAGGCCGAGGATGCGGACGAGCAGCACCTACGCCGGTACCTAGGCTGCTTGGCGAACCAGCCCGGCGACCCCGGCCGGCGCCTCCTCGGCCCGCTCGAAGGTTGCCATTTCCCAGCAGGTCGCGTCGGCGACCAGCGCGCGCAGCAACTTGTTGTTGAGCGCGTGGCCGGATTTGTGCGCCGTAAAGGCGCCCAGCAGCGGGCGCCCCAGGAGGTACAGGTCGCCGATTGCGTCGAGCACCTTGTGGCGGATGAACTCGTCGGCAAAGCGCAGCCCTTCGGCATTGAGCAGCCGGTACTCGTCCAGTACCAGCGCGTTGTCCAGGCCGCCGCCCAGCGCGAGGCCATCCTCGCGCAGCCGCTCGACCTCGTGCATAAAGCCGAAGGTGCGCGCGCGCGCGATCTCCTTCAGGTAGGACGTCTTGGCAAAATCCACCGTGACCGACTGGCTGCTCTTCTCGATCACCGGGTGGTTGAAGACGATGGAGAACGACAGGCGCAGGCCCTCGTAGGGCTCCAGGCGCGCCCACTTGTCGCCCTCGTGCACCTCGACGAGCCGCTTGACGCGCAGGAACCGCTTAGGCACCGCCTGCTCTTCGAGGCCCGCCTGCTGCACCAGCAGCGCGAACGGCGCGGCGCTGCCGTCCATGATCGGGACTTCCGGCCCGTCGATGTCGATGTAGGCGTTGTCCACGCCCATGCCGGCCAGAGCCGACATCAGGTGCTCGACCGTATAGACCTTCGCGCCCTGGTGGACCAGGCACGACGAGAGCCGCGTTTCGCCCACGAGGTCGGCGCGCGCTGGGATGTCCACCGGGGATTCGAGGTCCACGCGGCGGAAGACGATGCCCGCGTCGGGCTGCGCCGGTCGCAAGACGATGTTCACCATCTCACCGGTATGCAGACCGACGCCGCGGGCGCGGGCGACGGATTTAAGGGTGCGTTGCTTGAGCATGCCTAACTTCTTGAGCGCAGAGCGAATTCTAGCAGAGGACGACGGCGGAGCACCTCCGGCAAGGAGGGAATAAGCGCTCCGCCGTGCCCGGTTCGCGACCGGCTAATCGGCCTGCTTCCTCAGGAACGCAGGAATGTCGTACTTGTCGACCCCGCTTTGCTGCAGAGCCTCCACCGTGGAGGCGCGATTGCGCCGGATCACGGCCGGCACGGAGTCCAGCTGGTTGTAGTCGACGGCGCCACCGGAAACGAGCGACTGATTGTCGGTGCCCGTCTTCTGCGACACGACCAGCTGCGGCTTGGGCTGGCGCGCGGTCACCGGCGCGCCGAGCCCCGTCGCCACCACCGTCACGCGCAGATCCTCGCCCAGCGCGTCGTCGTAGACGCCTCCGTAGATGATGGTGGCGTCCTCCGCGGCGAATGCCCGCACGGTGTTCATCACCTCCTTGGTTTCGCGCAGCTTGAGGCTGGTGCGCGATGCGCTGATGTTGACCAGCACGCCGCGCGCGCCCGCGAGGTTCACGCCCTCCAGCAGCGGGCAGGCAACGGCCTGCTCGGCGGCGATGCGCGCGCGGTCGATGCCGCTCGCGGCCGCCGAGCCCATCATCGCCATGCCTTGCTCGGACATTACGGTGCGCACGTCCTGGAAGTCGACGTTCACCAAGCCGGGCTGGTTGATGATCTCCGCGATGCCCGCGACCGCGCTATTCAACACGTCGTCGGCTGCCTTGAACGCCTCTTCCTGCGTCACGTCCTCGCCCAGCACCTCCTCCAGCTTGTCGTTGAGGATCACGATGAGCGAATCCACGTGCGGCGAGAGCTCGCCGATGCCCTGCTCGGCGATCTTCATGCGCTTGGAGCCCTCGAACGAGAACGGCTTGGTCACCACCGCCACGGTGAGGATGCCGAGCGAGCGCGCCACTTCCGCGATTACCGGCCCTGCGCCCGTGCCGGTGCCGCCGCCCATGCCCGCGGTGATGAACACCATGTGCGCGCCGGCGACCGCTTCCTCGATGCGCTCGCGGTCGGCGAGCGCCACCGCGCGCGCCTCCTCGGGCTTGGCGCCCGCGCCAAGACCGCTGGTGCCGAGCTGGATCTGGTTGCGCGACTTGTTGCGAGACAGCACCTGCGCATCGGTATTGACGGCGATGAACTCCACGCCGTCGACGCCATGCTCGATCATGTGGTTCACGGCGTTGCCGCCGGCGCCACCCACCCCGATCACTTTGATGACCGGCCCTGCCGTTTGACTGTCTACGATCTCGAACATGTGTTTCCTCCTTGCCGTTGAAGAACTACAACGCGCTGCAACGCGATACTGCGTGCCGCGTTGCACCGCCGAACTTTTGGGAAGAACGCCTCATCAAAAATTCCTCTGGAACCACTCGCGCATGCGGCTCAGCACCGCGCGCATCGAACCGTCCTGCCTCGCGAGATGCCCCTGGCGCACCTGCTGCACGCCCTCGAGCAGCAGCCCGACGGCCGTGGCGTAGCGCGGACTGCGCACCACGTCGGCCAGCCCGCCCGCGTACCGGGGCACGCCGACGCGCACCGGCATGTGGAAGATCTCCTCGCCAAGCTCGACCATTCCCTGCATGACCGCGCTGCCGCCGGTGAGCACCACGCCGGAAGACAGGAGCTCCTCGAAGCCGGACTCGCGCAGCACCTGCTGCACGAGCGAGAACAGCTCCTCGACGCGCGGCTCGATCACTTCGGCGAGCGTCTGGCGCGACATCACGCGGGGGCCGCGGTCGCCGATGCCCGGCACCTCGATCATCTCGTTGGGGTCGGCGAGCTGGCGCAGCGCCACGCCGTGGCGCACCTTGATCAGTTCCGCCTCCGCCGTCGGCGTGCGCAGCGCCATGGCGATGTCGTTGGTGATCTGGTCGCCGGCGATCGGGATCACCGCGGTATGCCGGATCGCCCCGTGCGTGAACACGGCGATGTCGCTGGTGCCGCCGCCGATGTCCACCAGGCACACGCCAAGATCCTTCTCGTCTTCCGAGAGCACGGCGCGCGAGGAGGCGAGCGGCTGCAGGATCAGGTCGTTCACTTCCAGCCCGCAGCGGCGCACGCACTTGACGATGTTCTGCGCCGCGGACACGGCGCCGGTAACGATGTGCACCTTCACCTCCAGCCGCACCCCGGACATGCCGATGGGCTCGCGCACGTCCTCCTGGCCATCGATGATGAATTCCTGCCGCAGCACGTGCAGGATCTGCTGGTCGGTCGGGATGTTCACCGCCTTGGCAGTGTCGATGGCGCGCTCCACGTCGAGCGCGCTCACCTCGCGGTCCTTGATCGCCACCATCCCCGTGGAGTTGAAACTGCGGATGTGGCTGCCGGCGATCCCGGTGAAGGCGGTGGCGATCTTGCAGTCGGCCATCAGCTCGGCCTCCTCCAGCGCGCGCTGCACCGCGTTCACGGTGGATTCGATGTTGACCACCACGCCCTTCTTCAAGCCCTTGGATTCGTGCCCGCCCATGCCGAGGATCTCGAGCGATCCGTCCGGGCGCAGCTCGGCCACCAGCGCCGCCACCTTGGAGGTGCCGATGTCGAGCGCGACGACCAGATTCTTGGTTTCCTTCGGCACGCCTCATCCGCCTTTCAATTCGGGCATGCGCAGGGCGAAGCCGTTCGGATAGCGCAGGTCCACGTACTCGTGCTTGCGCTGGAGGCGCCCGAGCGTCTGCGCATGGGCCGTCACCAGGCGCGCGAGGCGCGCGTCCACCGGGTCGTTCGGCGCATCGCGCCCCAGCTCGATCACCAGGCCGTCGGCCAGCCGCAGCTGCCAGGCGTGGCGCGGCGACAGGATCAGCCGCTCCAGTGGCGCGCCGAGCGGCGCGAGCAGCTGGCTGTAGCGCCGGAACCGGCGCGCAATCTCGGCCTCGGTGCCCGCCGGACCGGCGAGCAGCGGCAGGTCGCGCACGCCGCGCCCTGCGAACAGTTCGCCTTGCTGGTTCAGCAGCCCGGTGTCGCCCCAGCGCGCCATCGCCACGTGCTCCTCCAGCGTCACCTCGAGCGCATCGGGCCATACGCGGCGCACGTGGACGCGGCGCACCCAGGGCAGACGCTCGAGCGCCGCGCGCGGCTCGGCCAGGTCCACCGCGAAGAAATTGCCGTCGACCCGCCCGCGCAGCGCCTCCTCGACCTCGGCGCGCGTCGTATGCGCGAGGCTGCCGCGCAGCTCCACGGCGCGCAGCGGGAACAACGGCGAGCGCAGCAGCATGAGCAGCGCCGCGGCCGCGAACACCACGAGCGCGAGGGCGGTCAGCGCGCCGGCGAGCGCATCGAGCAGGCGCGGGTTATCCCACATGGCTTGCCTCCAGGATGCGCACGCACAGGTCCTCGTAGGAAAGCCCCGCCGCGCGCGCCGCCATCGGCACCAGCGAGTGGTCGGTCATGCCCGGCACGGTGTTCACTTCGAGCAGCCACGGCCGGCCGTCACGGTCCAGCATCAGGTCCACGCGCCCCCAGCCGCTGCAGCCGAGCGCGCGAAACGCCTTCAGGCACAGCGCCTGGATGTCGCGCTCGCGCTCCGGCGGCAGGCCGCAGGGAACGAGGTAGCGCGTGTCCTCCGCGATGTACTTGGCCTCGTAATCGTAGAAGTCGCGCGGCGTCTCCAGGCGGATCAGCGGCAACGCCTCGTCGCCGAGGATGCCGGCGGTGAGTTCGGGACCCTCGATGAACTTCTCGGCGATGACCGCGCGGTCGTAGTTGACCGCAAGCGCGTAGGCCTCCTCCAGCTTGCCGGCGGCGCGCACCTTGCTCATGCCGATGGAGGAGCCCTCGTTGACCGGTTTTACCATCAGCGGCATCCCCAGGCGCGCGGACACCGCCGTGAAATCGGCGTCGGCACCGAGCAATTCGTGCGGCGGCGTCGGAATGCCGCAGGCCTGCCACAGGAGCTTGGCGCGCAGCTTGTCCATGGCGAGCGCAGAGCCGAGCACGCCGCTGCCGGTGTAGGGCAGGCCAAGCCATTCGAGCGCGCCTTGCAGCGTGCCGTCCTCGCCGAAGCGCCCGTGCAGGGCGATGAAGGCGCGCTGGAAATCGCCCTCGACCAGGTCTTCGATGCCGCGCTCGGCCGGGTCGAACGCATGCGCGTCGATGCCTCGCGCGCGCAGGGCATTCAGCACCAGCGCGCCGGACTTCAGCGACACCTCGCGCTCCGCGGAGCGCCCGCCCAGCAGCACGGCCACCTTGCCGAACTGCGTGCTCATGCAGGCTCTCCCACGATGCGCACCTCGGCATGCAGCTCCACGCCAGTGCGCGCGCGCACCGTGTCGCGCGCCTGGGCGATCAGCCACTCGATGTCGGCGGCGCGCGCGCGACCCTTGGGGTTGACGATGAAATTGGCGTGCTTCTCGGAAATGCGCGCCCCGCCGCGCTCCAGGCCCTTCAGCCCGCAGGCTTCGATCAGCCGCGCGGCGTGATCCCCGGGCGGATTGCGGAACACGCTGCCGGCATTGGGCAGCGAGAGCGGCTGCGAGGCGATGCGCTTCTCGAGCAGCTCCGTGATGCGCGCGCGCGAAGCGGCGCCGTCGCCTTCGCGCAGGCCAAACCACGCACCCGCAAACCATTCGTCCTCGCCCAGACGCGCGCCGGCCTTGAGTGCGCAATGGCGATAACCGGTCTCGAATTCCTCGCGCGCGCGCGTGCGCAGCACGCCTCGCCGGTCGATGGTCACCGCGCGCGCGACGATGTCCCAGGTCTCACCGCCATAGCAGCCCGCATTCATGGCGAGCGACCCGCCCACGGTGCCCGGCACGCCCGCGAGGAACTCGGCGCCGGCGAGATCGTGACGCGCGGCGAAGCGCGCCACCTTGGGGCTCGCCACGCCCGCGTCAGCGTAGAGATGGCCGGCCGTCAGCTCCGGATGCAGACCTGCCGCGTGGGTCAGCACCACGGTGCCGGCAAAGCCGCCGTCGCGCACCAGCAGGTTGGAGCCCAGGCCGACGAAGAGCAGCGGCTCCGCCGGCGGCAACTGGCGCAGGAAGGCCGCGAGGTCGTCCTGGTCGGCGGGCGCGTAGAAGCGCGCGGCCGGCCCGCCGGCGCGCCAGCTCACGTGGCGCGCCATCGACTCGTTGTGCCTGAGTTCGCCGCGCAGCCCTTGCAGTCGCAGTGCGTCCGTCATGTTCATGTCAATTGCGCGGGAACCCCGCTGATCGAGCCTGCGCCCATCGTCAGCACCACGTCGCCGTCCTGCGCCACGCGCCGGATCGCCGCCGCCATCTGCGCGATGTCCTCGACGAACACCGGCTCCAACTTGCCCGCCACGCGCATGGCGCGCGCGAGCGAGCGAGCGTCCGCCGCGACGATCGGCGCCTCGCCCGCCGGATATACCTCCGCCAGCAGCACGGCATCGGCCGTGGAGAGCACGCGCACGAAGTCCTCGAACAGGTCGCGCGTGCGCGTGTAGCGGTGCGGCTGGAAGGCGAGCACGATGCGCCGCCCCGGGAAGGCGCCGCGCGCCGCGGCGAGCGTGGCCGCCATCTCCGCGGGGTGGTGGCCGTAGTCGTCGATCAGCGTGAAGCGGCCGCCGCCTTCCAGGCGCACGTCGCCACAGCGCTGGAAGCGCCGCCCGACGCCGCGGAACTCCGCCAACGCCTTCTGGATCGCCGCATCCGCCACGCCCAGCTCGTCGCCCACCGCGATCGCGGCAAGCGCATTGAGCACGTTGTGCTCGCCCGGCAGGTTGAGCGTGATCTCCAGCGCCGGGCGCTTCTCGCGCAGAGCCACGAAGCGCATCGTGCCGCCAGCGTGCACCGCGCCTTGCGCCCGCACCATGGCCTCGGCGCCGAAGCCGTAGGTCACCACTGGCTTGGAGACGAACGGCAGGATCTCGCGCACGTGCGCGTCGTCCGTGCACAGGATGGCGCTGCCGTAGAAGGGCAGGTTCTGCAGGAACTGCACGTAAGCCTGCCTCAGGCGCGCGAAATCGTGCTGGTAGGTCTCCATGTGATCGGCGTCGATGTTGGTGACCACCGGGAGCAGCGGCTGCAGGTGCAGGAAGGAGGCATCGGACTCGTCCGCCTCCACCACCATGAACTCGCCCTGGCCCAGCCGCGCATGCGAGCCGGCCGCGTTCAGGCGCCCGCCGATGACGAAGGTCGGATCGAGTCCGCCCTCGGCGAGCACGCTTGCCACCAGGCTGGTGGTGGTGGTCTTGCCGTGCGTGCCGGCGATCGCCACGCCGCGCTTCAGGCGCATCAGCTCCGCCAGCATCAGCGCGCGCGGCACCACCGTCACGCGGCGCTGCCGCGCCGCCATGACTTCCGGATTGTCGGCGCGCACCGCGCTCGACACCACGACCGCGTCCGCGCCATCGATGTTCTGCGCAGCGTGCGAGAGCGCGACTGTCGCGCCGAGCTCCTTCAGCCGGCGCGTGGCCGCGTTCTCCGCGAGATCCGAGCCGCTCACCTGGTAGCCGAGGTTGACCAGCACCTCGGCGATGCCGCTCATGCCGGCGCCACCGATGCCGACGAAATGAATATGGCGGACCTTGTGCTTCACTTGGCGAGCTCCATGCAGCGCTCGGCGACGATGCGCGCCGCGTCGGGCTTGCCCAGGCTGCGGGCCTTGCGCGCCATCTCGAGGAGCCGCGGGCGCTCGAGCGAGCGCAGCAGGCCAGCGAGGCGCTCGGGCGACAGTTCCGCCTGCGGCAGCAGGACCGCGGCGCCCTGGTCGGCGAGGAAGCGCGCGTTCGCCGTCTGGTGGTCGTCCACCGCGTGCGGGTAGGGCACCAGCACGCTCGCCACGCCGCCCGCGGAGAGCTCGGCCACGGTCATCGCCCCGGCGCGGCAGATGACGAGGTCGGCCTCGGCGTAGCGGCGCGCCATGTCGTCGATGAACGGCACGAGCTCGCCCTGCACGCCCGCTGCGGCATAGGCCGCGCGCAGCGCCGCGTAGTTCTTTTCGCCGGACTGGTGCACGACCGAGGGTCGCCGCTCGAGCAGCGCGATCGCGCGCGGCACGCATTCGTTGAGTACCTGCGCGCCGCCCGAGCCCCCCACCACCAGGAGCTTGAGCGGGCCGCTGCGCCGCCCGTAGCGCTCGGCGGGATCGGCGAGCGCGGCAATGTCGCCGCGCACCGGGTTGCCGGTCCACTCCGCGCCCTTCAGCGCCTGCGGAAACGCCGTCATCGCCTTGTCGGCGACGCCGGCGAGGATGCGGTTGGTGAGGCCGGCAACGGCGTTCTGCTCGTGCACCGCGAGCGGGCGCGCGAGCAGCGATGCCATCATGCCGCCGGGAAACGCGACGTAGCCGCCCATGCCGAGCACCACGTCCGGGCGCAGCCGGAAAATGGTGCGCGCCGATTGCCAGAAGCCAACGAGCAGGTTGAGCGGCAGCAGGAGCGCGGCGGCGAGGCCTTTGCCGCGCAGCGCGACGGCGCGGATCGACGCCATCTCGTAGCCGCGCGCACTGACCAGGCGCGCCTCCATGCCCGCGCGCGTGCCCATCCAGACGACACGCCAGCCGCGCCCGCGCAGCTCCTCGGCTACCGCGAGCCCCGGGAACACATGACCGCCCGTGCCGCCCGCCATGATGAGCGCGGTCCTCATGCACGCAACCCCCGCGCGAGTTGCCGGTTTTCCCAGTCGATGCGCAGCAGGATCGCCACGGCCACGCAGTTGACCAGCAGCCCCGAGCCGCCGAAGCTCATCAGAGGCAGCGTCAGTCCCTTGGTCGGCAGCAATCCCATGTTCACGCCCATGTTGATCA
>Ga0137356_1000159_pt1 | contig 11041 bp, 10 predicted proteins | sample EasRivERMLT830_2_FD_102297 | JGI IMG/M metagenome (GOLD analysis project Ga0137356, IMG submission 102297) | Soil microbial communities from meander-bound floodplain in the East River, Colorado, USA - East River MetaG ERMLT830_2 | ecosystem: Environmental > Terrestrial > Soil > Floodplain ...
CGAGACCTTGAGGAACCACTCCGGCCGGTTGTCGCGGTCGATGTAGTTGATCTCGTACTCGATCTTCTTTGCGCGCAGCACGATCGCGGCGCGCTGGACCCAGGGGCAGGTCTTGAAGCTGCAGAGCATGAACTTGGTCGTCATTTTTCCTCCGGTGATGCCGTGACGTGGGGTGGTGAGGGGCCAGTTTACCCGTTACGCGGGCCGTCCGCCGCGCCCGTTGCCGAGCAACGCACGGCACGCTATCGAATCGAAAAGTTACACTGACCCTCTTTACCCCGCGCGCCGGCCAGCACCGGCGCGGCCGGTACTGATCTATATCAAGAACGCTGTCGGCCCGCGCCCCTAGCATCCGAGTGTTTTCCAGCCGGCCAACCTGCCAAGGGTAATGAGCCAACCTGGTAGCAGTGGCCCGCGCGATCCGATCGGCCGATCGCCGAAGGGGAGTACCGGCGTGACAACTGCTTCGAATGCGACAACTGCTCTGACTGCCGGGCGTCGCGTACCAGTAGCGCCGGCCGCGAGAGGTACACAGAGTGGGCGTCCATCGAATACGCAAAGGCCTTGACCTCCCCCTCGCGGGTGAACCGGAACAGGTCGTGCATCCCGGGCCGGCGGTGTCGCGCGTGGCGCTCCTCGGCGCGGATTACCCCGGCCTGAAGCCGAGCCTGCGCGTGCAGGTCGGCGAGCCTGTCGTCCGCGGCCAGCTGCTCGTCGAGGACGCAAGAATCCCGGGGGTGCGCTTCACCGCGCCGGGCGCGGGAACCGTGGCGGGAATCCATCGCGGCGAGCGCCGGCTGCTCCAGTCGGTCGTGATCCAGCTCGATCCGGAGGAGCGCGCCGGCGGCGAGGCGCCGCAAGCACGCTTCGCGAGCTTCGCCGGCAAGCTGCCCGAACGACTCTCCGAAGGGGAGATCAGGGCGTTGCTGCTCGAGTCCGGGCTCTGGACGGCCTTCCGCACGCGGCCGTTCAGCAGGGTCCCGTCTCCCGCAAATCCGCCGCACTCGATCTTCGTGACCGCGATCGACACGCAGCCGCACGCGCCTTCGGTGGAAGTCGTTCTCGCGGGACGTCAGGAAGACTTTGCCGTGGGGCTGCGAGCGGTCGAAGCCCTCACGCCGGGACCGGTATTCCTGTGCCGGGCGCCCGGAGCCAGGATCGAGCCCGCGCCGGGCGGCCGTGCGGCCGTGGAAGAGTTTCGCGGCCCACATCCCGCAGGGACGCCCGGGGTGCACATCCATCTGCTCGATCCGGTGCACCTCGACAAGACCGTGTGGCACATCGGCGTCCAGGACGTCGCGGCGATCGGGCGGCTGCTGGCGACCGGCAAGCTCGACTGCGAGCGAGTCGTCTCGTTCGCCGGCCCGAGTGTGAGGCGGCCCCGCCTGCTGCGCACGCGCCTCGGGGCCTCGCTCGACGAGCTCACGCAGGGCGAGCTCGAGCCCGGCGACCACCGGGTCATCTCCGGTTCGGTCCTCACGGGCCGGACCGCCCGGGGCAACGTCGAGGGGTATCTCGGGCGCTATCACCAGCAGGTCGCCGCCCTTGCCGAAGGCCGGGAGCGCGAGTTTCTCGGCTGGCTCGCGCCCGGGCGGAACAAGTTCTCGATCACCAACGCCTTCGCGTCGGCGTTCGCGCGCCGGCGGCGGTTCGCGCTCACCACCTCGACCCAAGGCTCGACGCGCCCGATGGTGCCGATCGGCACCTACGAGGAGGTGATGCCGATGGACATCGAGGCGACGTACCTGCTGCGCGCGCTGCTCACCGACGACATGGAGCGCGCCGAGGCGCTCGGCTGTCTGGAGCTCGACGAGGAGGACCTCTCGCTCTGCACCTTCGTCTCCGAGACCAAGCACGACTTCGGTCCGATGCTCCGCGAGATGCTGAACCGCATCCAGAAGGAGAGCTGATGCAGCGCCTCCGGCGGCTCCTGGAGCGGCACGCTAACCTGTTCGAGAGGGGCGGTCGCCTCGAGCGGCTGCGCCCGCTCTACGAGGCCGGCGACACGTTCCTCTACACGCCGCGAGAGGTGACCCGCGCGGCCTCCCATGTCCGCGATGCCCTCGACCTGAAGCGCATGATGATGGTGGTCGTCGTGGCGCTTGTCCCGTGCATGATCTGGGCCATGTACAACACCGGGTTGCAGGCGAACCTCGCGCTCGACCCGGCGCAGGCCGGTGCGCTCGCCGGGTGGCGCCACGATGTGATCCGGCTCCTCGGCGTCGGCTACTCGCCGCAAAGCATCGCCGCGTGCTTCGTCCACGGCGCACTCTACTTCCTGCCGCTCTACGTCGTGACGATGGTTGTCGGCGGCGCGTGGGAGGTGCTGTTCGCCGTGGTCCGCCGGCACGACATCAACGAAGGCTTTCTGGTCACCGGGCTCATCTTCCCGCTGATCCTGCCGCCGACCACGCCGCTCTGGCAGGCCGCGCTCGGGATCAGCTGGGGCGTGGTGATCGCGAAGGAAGTCTTCGGCGGCACCGGGATGAACATCCTCAACCCGGCGCTGGTCGCGCGCGCGTTTCTCTTCTATGCGTATCCCGTCCAGATCACCGGCGATAAGGTCTGGGTGCCGATCGACCCGGCGTACGCAATCGACAGTTTCAGCGGCGCCACGATGCTTACGCAGACGCGCCAGCTCACCGAGTCCTTCACCGGCGAGGGGTTCTCCTGGTGGACCGCGTTCATCGGGCTCGAGCCGGGCTCGATGGGCGAGACATCGGCGCTCATGTGCCTGATTGGCGCCGCGATCCTCCTGTGGACCAAGGTGGCCGCGTGGCGCACGATGGCCGGCGTCGCGCTCGGCACGATCGTCATGGCGCAGGTCCTCAACCTCATCGGTTCGAGCACCAACCCCGCGTTCGCGATCCCGTTCTGGTGGCACATGGTGCTCGGCGGCTGGGCGTTTGGCACCGTCTTCATGGTCACCGATCCGGTGACCTCGACATTCACCGCCACCGGCAAGTGGATCTACGGCTTTGCGATCGGCGCGCTGGTCGTGCTCATCCGCGTAGTGAATCCGGCGTACCCGGAATCGATGATGCTCGTTATCCTGTTCATGAACGTGTTCGCGCCGTTGATCGACTACTACGTCGTCCGCGGCAACATCCGGCGGAGGGCCCGGCGGCGTGCGGATTGATTCGCCCCGCTACACGGTGCTCTTCGCCGCCGCGGTCTGCGTCGTCTGCGCGCTGCTGGTTGCAGGCTCGACGGTGCTGCTGCGGGAGCGGCAGCTCGCGAACCAGTTCCTCTACCTGCAGAAAAACGTGCTGCAGGCGGCCGGCCTCGTCCCGGCCGGCGCGCGAATCCCCGACCGCGAGGTGGTGGATCTCTTCGAGCAGAACGTTCGCACCAGGCTCGTGGACCTGCGGACCGGCGATTACGCCGAGCCGGCCGGGATCGAGCCCGAGCGTTACGATCAGCGCCGCGCCCGTGGCGACCCGGCGCAGAGCCGGTCGGCCCCGGCCAATCTCGCGCAGATCAAGAGGATCCCGCATCTCGCGCGAGTCTATCTGGTCACCGAGGGCGGCCGCCCGGGGCAGGTCGTGATCCCGATCGAGGGGATCGGGCTCTACGGCATGCTCTACGGCTTTCTCGCGCTCGACCGCGATACGACGACGATCCGCGGGCTCGCGTTCTACGAGAACCGCGAGACGCCCGGCCTCGGCGGGGAGGTGGACAACCCGAAGTGGCGTGCGCTCTGGCCGGGCCGGAAGGCATTCGACGAGAGCTGGCAGCCGCGCATCCAGCTCGTGAAGGGCGTGGCGGGACCGCCGGGGCAGGCGCCCCATCACGTGGACGGCCTGTCGGGGGCCACGATCACGAGCAACGGCGTGACGCGCATGCTCGCCTTCTGGCTGGGGGAGCACGGGTTCGGGCCGTACCTCGCCAAGGTGCGCGAACGGAGCGGACCATGACCGCGGCGGCGTGGACGAGAACCGCGATCGGGGCGGCGCTGCTGCGGCCGCTCGTCAACAACAACCCGATCGCGCTGCAGATGCTGGGGATCTGCTCCGCCCTGGCGGTGACGACCAAGCTCGACAAGGCACTGGTAATGGCGATCAGCCTCACCGTCGTGGCGGGCCTGTCGAACCTGCTGGTCAGCCTGATCCGCAAGGCGATCCCGACCACCATCCGCATCATCGTGCAGCTCGCGATCGTCTCCTCGGTCGTGATCATGGTCGACCAGGTCCTCAAGGCGTACCTCTACGAGATCAGCCTCGAGCTGTCGGTGTTCGTGGGCCTGATCATCACCAACTGCATCGTGCTCGGGCGCACCGAGGGGTTCGCGATGCAGAACCCGCCGCTCATCAGCTTCGTGGACGGGATCGGCAACGGGCTCGGCTACGGCCTGGTGCTGCTCGCGGTGGGGTTCATCCGCGAGTTCATTGGCACCGGTAAGCTCTTCGGCTACACCGTGCTGCCAACGGTGTACGAGGGCGGCTGGTACGTCCCGAACAGCATGTTCCTGCTCGCGCCGGCCGCGTTCTTCATCATCGCCGCGATGATCTGGTGCCTGCGCACCTGGAAGCCGGAGCAGCAGGAGAAGGGCTAGCGACGATGGAGCACTACCTCAACCTCGCGATCAAGGCGATCTTCATCGAGAACATGGTGCTCGCCTTCTTCCTCGGGATGTGCTCGTTCCTCGCCTGCTCGCGCAAGGTGGAGACCGCGATCGGCCTGGGGATCGCGGTGGTGTTCGTGCAGACGCTGACGCTGCCGCTGAACAACCTGATCCTCAAGCACCTGCTCGAGGAGGGGGCGCTGGGGTGGCTGCACCCGAGCCTCGCCGGCCTCGACTTCACGTTCCTCGCGTTCATCGTGTTCATCAGCACGATCGCGGCCGCCACGCAGATCGTGGAGATGGCCCTGGATCGCTATTTCCCGGCGCTGTACACCTCGCTCGGGGTATTCCTGCCGCTGATCGCGGTCAACTGCGCGATCCTCGGCGGCTCGCTCTTCATGGCCGAGCGCGACTACACCTTCGCCGAGAGCGTCGTGTTCGCGATCGGCTCGGGCACGGGCTTCCTGCTGGCGATCGTAGCGCTCGCGGCGGTGCGCGAGAAGATGAGCTACAGCAACCCGCCGCGCGGCCTGCGTGGGCTCGGCATCGCGTTCGTCGCGACCGGGCTGATCTCGATCGGCTTCATGATTTTCTCGGGCATCCAGCTGTAGGGAACACAACTTGGAGGAGAGCGTTCGAATGGTGAATATCTCGAGACGTCGCGCCACCCAGGCGCTCGCTGCGGTGGTGGTCGCACCGCTCTTCGGCGGTTGCGGCCGGCCGCCGCGCGCAAAGCTCGCCGTATTCAACGGCCGCACGATGGCCGGTACGTACACCATCAGGATCGCTCGCGCCGGGACGATGTCGGGGGCAGCCGAGGCGGCGCTCGAGCGCGAGCTGTTCGCCGCCGTCGATGCGGTCGATCGCGGCATGTCGACCTACCGACCGGACTCCGAGCTGTCGCGGCTCAACCGCCAGGCAGCGGAGGCTCCGTTCGTCGCATCGCCCGAGCTCGGCAAAGTGCTCGGGATGGCGCGCGCGGTCAGCGCCGCCTCGAACGGCGCCTTCGACGTCACCGTCGGGCCGCTCGTGGACGCGTGGGGGTTCGGACCCGCCAAGGGCGCGCGACCTCCGTCCGCAGAGGACATCGCCCGGCTCCGCGCCCGGGTCGGCTGGGAGTCCCTGGTGCTCGATCCCGTTGTGCAGACGATCACGAAGACCCGCCCCGAGGCGCGCGCCGACCTCTCGGGGATCGCGCAGGGGTACGGGGCGGATCGGATTGCCCGCGCCCTCGAGGAGCGTGGCTTTGGCGACTATCTCGTCGAAGTGAGCGGCGAGATGCGCACGCGCGGCACGAACGCGGAAGGCGTGCCGTGGCGGATCGGCATCGAGCGGCCGGACGGCGCCGGCGAGCGCCGGCCGCACTACATCGTTCCGCTCGCGGGCCTTTCGCTCGCGACCTCGGGCGACTACCGGAACTACTTCGACCTCGACGGCCGGCGCTATTCCCACGAGATCGACCCGAAGACCGGCGAGCCGGTCGCGCATCGGCTCGCGTCGGTCAGCGTCGTGCACCCGGTCTGCGCGCTCGCCGACGCGTGGGCGACCGCGCTCTTCGTCCTGGGCGAGGCGCGCGGTCGCGAGGTGGCTGTCGCGGAAGGCCTGCCCGCCTACTTCATCAGCCGCGCCGCGGATGGCACCTTGATCGATGCGCCGACGCCGGCGTTTGCAGCGCTGGGCGGCGGCGCGGCGGGGCGAGGTTGAGGCGACGCCGATGGAAGCGCTGCTGCCGGTCGCCATCGTCACCGGGATCGTGTTCGGGGTGGCACTTGCGGGGCTCGGAATCGGCGCGATGGCGAACCGCCGCTGTCTCCGCGGCTCCTGCGGCGGCGCCGAGCCGCGGACGGCCGACGGGCTGTCGCTGCGCTGCATGCTCTGCCCCCGCCGTCGCCGCAAGCGCGAAGCGGCGCGCGAGGAACAGCCCGGTCACGGCCGATGATCCCGATCCTGACCGCCGTGGCGCTGTTCACCAGCATCGTCCTCGTGCTGGTGGCTGCACTCGTCCTCGCGAAGCGGCGCCTCGCGCCCGCGGGCGAGGTGAGCCTGCTCATCAACGACGAGCCGGACAAGGCGATCCGGGTTCGCCCGGGAGGAAACCTGCTCTCCACTCTCGCCGAGAGGAACGTGCTGCTCCCCTCGGCCTGCGGCGGAAAGGGGACCTGCGGGCTCTGTCGGGTCAGCGTCGAGGGCGCAGGCCCGCCGGTGCCGGTGGAGCGTGGCTTCCTCACCCGGGGCGAGATCGTTCGCGGCACTCGCCTCGCCTGCCAGGTCAAGGTGCGGAACGACCTGCGGCTGCAGGTTCCGCACGAGCTGTTCGGCATGCGGCGCTGGACCACCAAGGTGGTCTCGAACCGCAACGTCGGCACCTTCATCAAGGAGCTCACGGTCGCACTGCCGGCCGGAGAGGAGGTGCCGTTCCGGGCCGGCGGCTATGTCCAGATCGAGTGTCCGCCGCACGTGCTCGACTTCAAGGACCTCAACGTCGATCCCCAGTTCAGGGACGAGTGGGACCGCGACAACCTGTGGCGGTTCAGGTCGGTGGTGACCCAGCCGACACAGCGCGCGTACTCGATGGCGAACTTTCCTGACGAGAAGGGGGTGCTGATCTTCACCGTTCGGATCTGCTTCCCCCCCGGGCTGCGCGAGGACATCCCGCCCGGGATCATCTCCTCGTGGATCTTCGGGCTGAGACCGGGCGACGAGGTGGTCGTCTCCGGGCCGTTCGGCGAGTTCTTCGCCCGCGACACCGCCAAGGAGATGTGCTTCATCGGCGGCGGCGCGGGCATGGCGCCGATGCGCTCGCACATCTTCGACCAGTTCCGGCGCCTGCGCACGCGGCGCAAGGTGACGTTCTGGTACGGCGCGCGGAGCCTCCGCGAGGCGTTCTACGTCGAGGACTTCGACACGATCGCGCGCGAGAACCCGAACTTTACCTGGTACCTGGCGCTGTCCGATGCGCGTCCCGAAGACCGCTGGACCGGGTACACCGGATTCATCCACAAGGTCCTCTACGAGCACTATCTCAAGGATCACCCGGCGCCCGAGGACGTCGAGTACTACATGTGCGGGCCGCAGAACATGTCGGTGGCCGTCATCGACATGCTCCTCGCGCTCGGCGTGGAGCGCGAGGACATCATGTTCGACAACTTCGCCGGGAATTGAGCCTGCCGGCTACGCGTGTGACAAGTAGCCCACACTTCGGCTGTGTTATGTTGCCGTTTTTTCTGATCCAGGAGCCCCAATGGCTGCGCCCGCCACTGACAACCGCCGCTTCAAGCTGATTCCCCTCGACAGCCTGACCCCGGAGCAGAAGAAGGTCGCCGATAACATCCGGTCGGGACCGCGCTCCGCCGTGAAGAACTCGTCCGCCGCCAAGCCGGGCCCGCTCGGCGGGCCGTTCAATGTCTGGCTGCGCAGCCCGGGGGTCGGCGACATCATCCAGAACCTGGGCGCGGAAATCCGCTTCCGCAGCTCGCTGCCCACGAAGCTGAATGAGCTGGCGATCATCATTACGGCGCGCCACTGGACGTGCCAGTACGAGTGGTTCGCGCACCACCGCCTCGCGCTGGAGGCGGGACTTAACCCCGCCATCGGCGAGGACATCGCGCAGGGACGGCGCCCAAAGAAGATGGATGCGGACGAAACGATCGTCTACAACTTTTCCCGCGAGCTGCACGAGACGCGCGGAGTGAGCGATGCCACCTTCAAGGCCGCACGGGAGCGCTTCGGCGAGCGCGGTGTCGTGGATCTCATCGCGGTGAACGGGTTCTACGGGCTGGTGTCGATGGCGCTCAACGTGGACAAGACCCCCTTGCCGGCGGGCGAAAAGCTCCCGCTGCCGCCGCTTAGAGCCTGATCGGCAGCGACCGCACCCGCTTCCCGGTGGCGGCGAAGACGGCGTTCGCGACCGCGGGCGCGATGACGGGCGTCGCCGGTTCGCCCACGCCGGTGGGCTTCGCGGTCGAGGGCACGATGTGCACCTCGACCCGCGGCATCTCGTTCATCCGCAGCGGCGCGTAGTCGTGGAAGTTTGACTGCTCCACCACGCCGTCCTTGAGCGTGATTGCGCCGTGCAACGCCGCCGTCAGCCCGAACGCGATTCCGCTTTCCATCTGCGCGGCGATCACCGCCGGGTTCACCGCCACGCCGCAGTCCACCGCGCACACCACGCGGTCGACTTTGAGCTGCCCGTCGCGCACCGTCACCTCGGCCACCTGCGCAACGAACGTGTTGAAGGACTCGTGCACGGCGATGCCCCGGCCCCGCTGCGCGCCTTGGGCCTGCGCAAGCGGCTTGCCCCAGCCGGCCTTCTGCGCGGCCAGCTCCAGCACACCCTTGTGGCGCAAGTGCTTGCCGAGGAGCGTGCGGCGCAGCTCGTAGGGGTCCTTCCCGCCGGCCGCGGCGAGCTCGTCCAGGAAAGTCTCGGTCGAAAACGCGGTGTGGGACGAGCCCACGGAGCGCCACCACTGCACCGGGACACCCATTTTCGGGGAATGCAGCTCAACGCCCAGATTCGGGATGGTGTAGGGGAGGGTGCTCGCGCCTTCGACCGACGTGATGTCGATGGCGTTCTTGACCATCGAGCTCTCGAACGCGGTGCCGGTGAGGATGGATTGCCCGACGATGCGGTGATGCCAGGCGACGATCCTGCCTTGCGCGTCGAGCCCCGCCTTGAGCACGTGGTAATTCAAGGGGCGGTAGTGGCCCGCGCGCATGTCGTCCTCGCGCGTCCACACCAGCTTCACCGGCGCGCGGCCGTTGATCGCCTTCGCGATCGCCGCCGCCTCGAGGAGGTAATCCGAATGCGGGTTGGCGCGGCGGCCGAAGCTGCCGCCGGCGAAGAGCATGTGCAGGCTCACCTGCCCGGGCTTCAGCCCCACCGCGCCCGCGACCGCCGCCTGATCTACGGTCTGGAACTGCTCGCCGTTCCAGACTTCGCAGGACTTCGGGCCGAGCTTCACCACGCAGTTCATCGGCTCCATCGCCGCGTGCGCGAGGTAGGGGAATTCGTACGCCGCCTCCAGAGTCTTCGCGGCGCCGGCGAGCGCGCGGTTGACATCGCCATCCTTGCGCGCGGAGAGCCCCAGTGTCGCTGCGAGCGTCCGGTATTCGGCCATGATTTCGGGCGAGCCGAGCTTGAACGCGCCCGTCTCGTCCCATTGGACGGTGAGGGCATCGCGGCCGGTCTTGGCCGTCCAGAAATCCGGCGCCAGCACCGCCACGCCCTGCGGGATCGCCACCACGTCGGTCACGCCTTTCACCGCTTTTGCCTTCGCCGCGTCGAAGGATTTCACCCTGGCGCCGAAACGCGGCGGATGCGCGACGACCGCGGTCAGCAAGCCGGGAAGCTTCACGTCCTGCGTGAAGATCGCCGCGCCGTTGGACTTCGCCCGGCTGTCCGTGCGCGGCACCCGCTTGCCGATATAGACGAAGTCCCTCGGGTCCTTGAGCTTGACCTCGGCCGGCACCAGCTGCTTCCCCGCGTCCGCGGCGAGTTGCCCGAAACTCGCCTTGCGCCCGGAGTCCTTGTGCAGCACCGTACCGCGGCTCACCGTGATCGTGTTCGGCTGGACGCTCCAGCGCTGAGCGGCGGCGGCGACGAGCATCGCGCGCGCCGTCGCACCCGCCGTGCGAAGCTGCTCCCAGGAATTCGCCATCGCGGTGCTGCCGCCCGTGCCCTGCGCCGGGCCCCAGAACAGGTTGTTGTAGCGGCTGGCATCGGCCGGCGCCCCCTCGACGCGGATCTGGCTCCAGTCGGCGTCGAGCTCCTCGGCGACGAGCGTGGGCAGCCCGGTGTAGGTGCCCTGGCCCATTTCCAGGTGCTTGACGATGACGGTCACCCGGTTGTCCTTGCCGATGCGGACGAACGCGTTCGGCTCGAACGCACCGGGCGCGACGGCCTTGCCGCCCGCCCGGCCCGGGCCCGCCTGGGCAAAGACTCCGGGCGCCGCGAGGCCGAGCGTGAGACCGGCGCCGGCCTTGAGGAATTCGCGCCGGCTCAAGTTGACGATGCCGAAGGTGTGCATGCGTCCTCCTACACCAGTGCCCGGGCCGCGCGCTTGATGGCAGCCCGAATTGCGTTGTAGGTGCCGCAGCGGCAGACGATGCCGGTCATCGCGGCGTCGATGTCGGCGTCGCTCGGGTTCTTGTTGGCGGCGAGCAACGCCACCGCGGACATGATCTGGCCCGACTGGCAGTAGCCGCACTGCGGCACATCGAGCGCAACCCAGGCGGCCTGCACCGCCTGGCCGATGGCGCCCGCGCCGATGCCCTCGATTGTCGTGATTCTCTTGCCGGGCGCGGCGCTCACGGGCGTCGTGCACGAGCGCGTGGGCGCGCCATCGAGGTGGATGGTGCAGGCGCCGCACTGGGCCACGCCGCACCCGAACTTGGTGCCCTTCAGGTTCAGGACATCGCGAATCACCCAGAGCAGGGGCATGTCCGCGGGAACGTCCACGGACGCGGCACGGCCGTTCA
>Ga0137356_1000161_pt1 | contig 10974 bp, 9 predicted proteins | sample EasRivERMLT830_2_FD_102297 | JGI IMG/M metagenome (GOLD analysis project Ga0137356, IMG submission 102297) | Soil microbial communities from meander-bound floodplain in the East River, Colorado, USA - East River MetaG ERMLT830_2 | ecosystem: Environmental > Terrestrial > Soil > Floodplain ...
CCGAACCAGATCGGGTCGAAGCCCAGGGCGACGATCAGCTTGAACACCGGCCCCACGGTGAGCAGCATCATCGCCAGCTCGTCCATCAGCGCGCCGAGCACGAAGTACATGGCCATCAGCAGGAACATCACCGTCCAGGGCGAAAAGCCCGTGGCCTTCACCGCCGCGATCAGCTTGTCGGTGAGGCCCGTGGAGTCGATGAAGTAGTTGAAGATCCCGGCGCCGATCAGGATCATGAAGATCATGCCGGTGGTGAGCGCCGTTTCGCGCACGGCGCTGAAGAAACCTTTGCGGTCCATGCGCCCGAGCAGGAACGAGATCAGGATCGCGCCGAACGCGCCCACGCCCGCCGCCTCGGTGGGCGAGAAGAAGCCCACGTACATGCCGCCGAGCACCACGCCGAAGAGGAGCAGCACCGGCCAGACGCCGAGCAGCGCCTTGCGGCGTTCCTCGCGCATGGCGCGCGGCGCCGCGGGCCCCTGCGCGGGGTGTCGCCAGGTCGTGTAGCGGATCGCCGCCATGTAGAGGAGCATCCCCGCGATCCCGGGCAGCACGCCCGCGGCGAAGAGCTTGCCGATGGACTGCTCGGTCATCAGCCCGTAGAGCACGAAGAGGATCGAGGGCGGGATCATCACCCCGAGCGTGCCGCCCGCGGCGATGGTGGCGGAGGCGAGCCGATCGTCGTAGCGCGCCCGGCGCATCTCGGGCATTGCGACGCGGCCCATGGTGGCGGCGGTGGCGATCGCCGAGCCGCATACCGCGCCGAACACCGCGCACGCGCCGATGGTGGCCATCGCGAGGCCGCCCTTCAGGTGGCCGATCAGCGCCGAGACGAGGCGATAGAGGCTCGAGGAAAGCCCGCCGTACGCGGAGAACACGCCCATCATCACGAAGAGCGGCACCACGGTGAGGCTGACCGGGAATAACGACACGAAAGGCGCGCGACCGAGCACGAAGCCGAGCGTGCTCCAGCCGTTGACCAGGCCGTAGCCGAGCGCGCCGACCACGGCCATCGCGATCGCTACCGGCACGCGCAGGGCGATCAGCACTAGCACGGCGAGAAAGCCGAGGGCGCCGGCGATCACAACCTTCGCAGTGCCCTGGCGCCCACCAGCAACACGGCCATGAGCGAGAGCGCCATCCCCGCGACGAGCGGTGCCCAGTACCACAGCATCGGAATGCCGAGCGTCTGCGACTTGTCGCCCTGGCGGAACTGGATCAGCGCCTGGCCGATCGAGTTCCACAGGATCGCCGCAAGCAGAGCGGCGCCAAGCAACGCCGAGAGCGCCTCGACGGCGGCGCGCCCGCGCGCGGGCAGCCGGTCGGTGAGGAAGTCCACTGTGATGTGCGTCTCGCGCAGGAAGGCTAGCGGCAGCACCAGGAACACGCACGCCATCTGCGCGAGCTGGTTCAGGTCCACCATGCCGAGGATCGAGAAGCCGACGCTCTTTCGCGTGGCGATGTCGACGATCAGCGCGGCCACCGCGAGCATGAGCGCGAGCACCCCCACGAACGCGACCCACGAGAGGGCGCGGTCGGCAAAGGCTTCGAAGCGGTCCAGAATCGGGGTCAGGGCCGAATTATTTTTTCCGGGAAAAATTCGGCCCTGACCCCGATTTTCTATTTCTTGGCGAAGCGCGCCACTTGCTTGCGCATCTCGTCGTAGATGGCGAGCGCGTTGGCGATGCCTTCCTTCTCCAGCTTGGCGAGCTCGCCGTCGAGCACGGGCTTCAGGTCCGCGCGCCACTTCTCGCGGGTCGCGTCGGGCACTAGCACAATTTCGTGGTTGAGCGGCTTTACGGCGTCCAGGCCCGCCTGGTCCCACTTGTTCCACCAGGCGCCGAACTTGTCGGTGAGCACCTGGCCGGTGGTCGCGTCGATCGCCTTCTTCACGTCGGACGGCAGCTCGGCGTAGCGCTTCGGGCTCATCACCAGGTGGAAGCAGCTCGTGTAGACGCGCGCATCCAGGTGGTGCTTGAGGATGTTCTCCAGGCGAAAGCCTTTGATCGCGTCCCACGGGAAGACGGCGCCGTCGATCACGCCCTTCTCGATGTTCTCGTACACCTGGCCCGGGGGCATGCCGACGGGAGTTGCGCCCAGGTAGGCCAGCAGCGCCTGCGTGGGTGGATTGGGCGCGCGCATGCGCAGGCCCTTCACGTCGGCGATGGTCTTCAAGGACTTGTCGCGCGTGTGGAAGAGGCCCGGGTTGTGGCAGTGGAGCGCGATGGGCTTGAAGTCCCTGTAATCCTCGGCAAGGAGGTCGGGCAGCATCGCCCAGAGCGCTTTCGACGCGGAGTCGGAGCTCTCGGCGACGAAGGGCATCTCCATGATGGAGGTGCGCGGGTAGCGGCCGCGCGGGATGCCGTTGAGGCCGAAGGCGAGGTCGGTGACGCCCTGCTTCACCTGGTCGGCCTGGTTCTCCACCTTGCCGAAGGGCGAGTTGCCGGCGAAGACGCGCACGGTGACCTTGCCGCCGGAGCGCTTCTCGATGTCCTTGCCCAGCGGCTCGAGCACGTCCACCGCAAAGCCGTGCGTGGGCGGAACGAAGGTGGTGAACTTGAGCTCGGTCTGCGCCTGCGCGCCGGCGCCAAAGCCCAGCGCGACCGCGGCGGCGATGCCGGTGATCCGTCGTTTCATGTCTCCTCCAGGAAAATTGGGGTCAGGGCCGAATTGTTTTGAATTGCGGAAATTGGGGTCAGGGCCGGATTTTCAGTTTACGAGGAAATTCGGCCCTGACCCCGATTTTTGATTGGCATGTGGGCGAGCCACCTCTCCACCTCCTTCGGGTCGGAGAAGAGGGTTTCGAGCTCGGCGCGGGCCTCTTCCTCGGTCTGCAGAACCGAGTCGACGATGCCGCGGTCCTCGCCGCTGCGGTCCGTGGCGAGCTCCAGGCGGATGCCGAACGGGTCGAGGAAGTACGCCGACCAGAAGCGTCCGCCCAGCGGCACCGGACCGATGACGTGGACGCCGCAGGCGCGCACGTGCGCGACCATGGCGTCGAACTTCTCCGGCGCCACGTGGAACGCGACGTGCTGCATGCCGCCGACGTGGTCGCGTGACTGCCTGGGCAGCCCTTTCGGATACTCGAAGATGGCGAAGAGCGAGTCGTTGCCCATGTCGAAGAAATAGTGCCGCAGGTTGTCGTACGGCGGCTGCCAGCGCTCGGCCTCGTAGGGCACGCGCCGCGCGTGCACCAGGCGAAAGCCCATCACCCGCGTGTAGAAGTCCATCGCGGTGGGCATGTCGTCGGAGACGATGGCGAGGTGGTCAACTCCGCGCGTGTTCATGGCTCTTCTCCTCGAGCGACGCAAGGAACGGGCGCACCGCGGCGAGAAAGTCCGCGAGATTGTCGCCCGCGACGTTGTGGCCGGCATCCACCTCCGCCAGCCGGATGCGCGGATTCGCGGCCTTCACGCGCTCGGCGGTCTCGGGTGCGAACAGGTCCGAGCGCGCGCCGCGGATGACGAGCGTGGGCGAGCGCAGGTCGGCGAGCGCCTGCCACATGTCCACGCCGAGCTTTGGGCGCTCGCCGGTGGCAAGGGTCTTGCGGAACTGCTCGCGAAAGTGCGAATCGCGCTTGATGGCGAAGCCGCCCGCAACGGGCGCGAGGTAGGCCTCGAAGCGCGCGCGCTTCTTCGCGTCCTGGGGGTCCGCCTTGAAGTACGCCATGGCCGCCTCGATGGTGGTGAAGGCGTCTGGGACGCTCGCGACATTCTGCGCGACGCGCTTGGAGCCTGCCGGGGCGTTCTCGGGCGAGTAGTCCACGAGGACGAGCGCCGCGACGCGCTGCGGGTTCTTCGCCGCGAAGTAGGCGCCGTTGCGCGCGCCCATCGAGTGCGCGATCACGATGGCGCGCGGCCAGCCGAGGTGGTCCATCAGTGCGCCAATGTCGCCAGCCATGGCGGGCACCGAGTAGTCGGTCGCGCGGCCCGAATCGCCGAAGCCGCGCATGTCCATGCACGCGGCCTCGCGGTCGCCGGCGAGCGCCTGCGCTGCCTCCAACCAGTCCCAGGAGAAGAAGGAAAGGCCGTGCACGAAGACGAGGGGCGTGCCGCCGGGGCGCCCGAGCCGCCGGTAATGGAGGGCGATGTCGCCGGAACGCGCGGTTCCGGTCTGGTGCGAAACGGCCAGGGGCTTTTCTCCGGCGCGGCCTGTCCAGCCACGCGCCTGACTGTTTATCATGAAGGCCATGACGAAGGAAGTTCTCATCGCCGGGGGTGGCATCGGCGGCCTGTCCGCCGCGCTCGCCTTGGCGCGCAAGGGCCGGCGCGTGCGGGTGCTGGAGAAGGCGCCCGAGTTCGGCGAGATCGGCTACGGCATCCAGATGGGGCCGAACGTCGCCAAGATGCTCGACCGGCTGGGGATCCTCGAGCCGATCGAGTCGCACGCTTTTTTTCCCGATGCGCTCATCTTCGCCGACGCCATCGACAACCGCGAGGTCGCGCGCATCGCGGTCGGCCAGTTCTTCCGCCAGCGCTACGGCTACCGCTACTTCGTCATCCACCGCCGCGACCTGCACGGCGAGATCCTCAAGGCCTGCCGCGGGCGCGGCGAGATTGCGCTCGAGACCTCGCGCGGGCTCGCGTCGTTTGAGCAGCGCGGCGACACGGTGCTCGTGCGTTGCGAGGGCGGCGAGGAGTACGAGGGCTCAGCGCTGGTGGGTGCGGACGGACTGAGATCGGTTGCGCGCCAGGCGGTGATCGGCGACGGCGCGCCGCGCGTGGCGGGGCATTTCGTCTACCGCGGTGTCGTGCCGATGGATCAGATCGTCGACCGCAGTCGGGCCGATGCAATGACGATCTGGGGCGGGCCCGACCTGCACCTCGTGCAGTACCGGCTGCGAGGCGGCACCGTGATGAACAACGTGGCGACGATCGCGAGCCGGCGCTTCAAGCGCGCCGAGCAGGACGCGGGCACGCCCGAGGAGTTGGAGGAGATCTTCGCGCGAACGGATCCGCATGTGCGCGACATCCTGCGCTACGTGTCGCGGGAGCGGAACTGGGTGCTGCACGATCGCGATCCGGCGACGAACTGGTCGAAGGGGCGCGTGACGCTGCTGGGCGACGCGGCGCATCCGACGCTGCAGTACCTCGCACAGGGCGCGCAGATGGCGATCGAGGATGCGGTGGTGCTGGCGGAGAAGGTGGCCGCGGCAGGCGAGAACTTCGAGACGGCGTACCAGGCCTACCAGCACGAGCGCATGAACCGTTCCGCGCGCGTGGTCCTCTCCTCGCGCTTCTTCGGCGAGGTCCTGCACGCCGACGCCGGCGCGCGCGAGCTGCGCAACGAGCTCCTGCGCCGCCGCAAGCCCGAAGACTTCGGGGAATTCGACTGGCTCTACAAAGGCATCTGAGCTAGAAGCCGTTCCAGACCTTGTCGTAGTCCTTCTGCAGCTGCTTGGCCGAGAGGGCGGCCTTGGTGGGGCGAAAGACGTAGCGCGATTCCCACATGAAGGCGAGGGTGCCCTCGAGCTTGTGCGGCTCGAGCTTGGCGTTCGTGGCCTTCTCGTAGGTCGGCCGATCGGGGCCGTGGCCGCTCATGCAGTTGTGGATCGAGATTCCGCCCGGCAGGAAGCCCTCCGCCTTGCCGTCGTAGACGCCGCGGATCAGCCCCATCAACTCGCTCATCAGATTGCGGTGGAACCAGGGCGGGCGGAAGGTGTGCTCGGCCACCATCCAGCGCGGCGGGAAGATGACGAAGTCGCAGTTGGCGACGCCCGGCGCGCCCGAGGGCGAGGTGAGCACCGTGAAGATCGATGGATCGGCGTGATCGAAGGTCACCGTGTTGACCGCCATGAAGCGCGCGAGGTCGTACTTGTAAGGCGCGTAGTTGCCGTGCCAGGCGACGACGTCAAGCGGCGAGTGGCCAAGCTCGGTGGCCCACAGGTGGCCGAGGAACTTCGCGACGAGCTGGCACTTGCCGAGTTTCTTCTCGGACGCCGCCACCGGGTAGAGGAAGTCGCGCTTCTGCGCGAGGCCCTGTGCGCCGATCGGCCCGAGCTCCGGCAGCCGGAAGGCCGCGCCGTAGTTCTCGCAGACGTAACCGCGGACTCCGCCCGCGCCGCCACGCGTGTCTGACGCCAACTCCACCGCGAACTTCACACCACGCGGCACCACCGCGATCTCTCCCGGGACGACCGCCAGGCGACCAAACTCGGTCGCGAGCTCGATCGCGCCTTCCTGCGGCACGAGCATCAGTTCGCCGTCGGCGCAGTAGAAGAACCGGTCCTTCATCGACCGGTTGGCGCAATACACGTGCACTGCGATGCCCGATTGGGATGCCGGGTCGCCCGATCCCGCGATGGTGACGAGGCCATCGAGGAAATCGGCCGGCTTCGAAGGCACCGGCAGCGGGTTCCAGCGCAGGCGGTTGGGCGACGCTTCCACCTCGGCGAACGGCCCCGAGCGCAGGAGCCCTTCCGCGATGCGCTTGTAGGGCCCGTGCATGGCGGAAGGGCGCACGCGGTAGAGCCAGCTCGACAGGTTCTCCACGCGCGGCGCGGTGAACGCGCTCCCGGAGAGCACCTCGGGATAGAGGCCCTTGGGCGTCGTCTGCGGCGAGTTCTGCCCGATGGGAAGCGCGCCCTTCTCCGCCTCAGTGGAGAAGGTGTTGCCGAATCCGGACTGGTATCTCAATGTCATGGTTTGGGAAATTGGGGTCAGGGCCGAATTCTTTCGGCCAGAAAGAATTCGGCCCTGACCCCGATTCTAGATTACGCCGCGCTTCATCTGGTCGAGCTCGATGGATTCGAACAGCGCCTTGAAGTTGCCCTCGCCGAAGCCCTCGTCGCCCTTGCGCTGGATGAACTCGAAGAAGATCGGGCCGAGCTGGTTCTCGGAGAAGATCTGCAGCAGCAGCGCGCCCGCCTTGCCGTCGATGAGGACGCGGCGCTTCTTCAGCTCGGCCACGCTCTCGCCGTGGCCCGGGACGCGCTTGTCGATCAGCGTGTAGTAGGTCTCGTTCGTGTCGAGGAGCTTCACGCCGCGCGCCTTCAAGGCGTCCACCGTCTTGAGAAGATCGGTCGAGCCGAGCGCCACGTGCTGGATGCCCTCGCCGTGGTACTTGTCGAGGTACTCCTGGATCTGCCCGGCCTTCTCGGTGCCTTCCTCGTTGATCGGGATGCGGATCTTGCCGCAGGGGCTCGTCATCGCCTTCGACTTCACGCCGGTGACCTGGCCCTCGATGTCGAAGTAGCGGATCTCGCGGAAATCGAACAGGCGCTCGTAGAAATCCGCCCATTCCTTCATGCGCCCCTTGTGCACGTTGTGCGTGAGGTGGTCGATGTAGGTGAGGCCGAAACCCGGCGGGTTGAGCGAGGCCGCCGCTGAACCTTCCTGCAGCGGCTCGAAGTCCACGTCGTAGAAGCCGATGTTGCCGATCTCGCCGGGCCGCTTGCCGCCCTTGCCGCGCCAGCGGTCGATCAGGTAGATGAGCGAGTCGCCGATGCCCTTGATCGCCGGGATGTTCAGTTCGCCCGGTGCCGCGGTGCCGGCGTAGCCCCAGGCGCCGAGCGACACCGCGCGCTCGTAGGCGGCCTTGGCGTCGGCCACCCTAAACGCGATAGCGCAGATGCTCGGCCCATGCTGGCGCGCGAAGCGCTGCGCGAACGAGTCGGGCTCGGCGTTGACGATGAAGTTGATCTCTCCCTGGCGGTAGAGCAGCACGTTCTTGTGCCGGTGCCGCGCGACCGCCTTGAACCCCAAGCGCTCAAAGAGCGCCCCCATCGCCTTGGGGTCGGGCGCGGCGTACTCGATGAACTCGAATCCGTCCGTGCCCATCGGGTTGTCCCACGGCGTGAAGCTCATGGCGCAGTATAGATCGGGGTCAGGGCACGATGATCGCAGGGGCGGGAGCAGGCCCGGAGATCCCGCGGTGCGGAAATCCGGCCCGGCCGCGGCTTCCCGTGCCACCGGAAATCCGGCCCTGACGGTGATTGACATTCACTTGTGAATTTTCGATAGAAGCGGTCCGGAAAGCGAGATTCCGTTCTAACGTCCGTCCTGCCATGGAGCACCCGCAACTCATCCGTCTCATGATGGTCGGCGAGGACCGCGTATTCGCGGGCCGGCTGGTGCGCGTCCTGCGCGAGGCTGAGCCCGGCACGCTGGTGCTCGTCGGCACCGTCGCCGGAAGCGAACAGGCTTGCGCGCTCGTCGGCAGGGCGCGTCCCGACGTGATCCTGCTGGACCTCGAGACGGTCGGGTTCGAGGGGTTGGGGCAGATCGGCGCGCAATGTGCGGCGCTCATCCTGGCCGTCGCGGCGCAGCGCGACGCAGTCGCCGGTGCGCGCGCGGTGCGCATGGGGGCTCGCGGCATCGTGCTGAAGACCGACGCGCCCGAGACGATCCGCAAGGCGTTGCGCAAGGTGAAGGAAGGCGAGATCTGGCTCGACCGCCGCACCTCCAGCCAGATCCTGCGGGAGGTCATTGTCGGCCACAGGAACGGCGAGCTTGCCGCCAACGAGGGGATCGCCTGCCTGACGTCGCGCGAGCGCGACATCGTGTGCGCGCTGGTCCGGCACGACGGCGCGAATGGCCGCACGCTCGCGGCGCAGTTGGGCATCAGCGACCAGACGCTGCGCAACCACTTCAGCGCGATCTACCGCAAGCTCGGCATTCCCAACCGGTCCGGCCTCGTCGCCTACGCCACCCGGCTACGCCTGGACGCCGCCGCCTAGGGCGCAGCGCCCCCGGCAGCCCGCCGGGCTTTGCCGTATGCTATTGATTTGACGGCTTTCCCTGCCGAAAGCGATGCGCGAATTCCTCGCCCAGTTCCGAGCCCACTTCATCGCCGCGGCGTTTTTCAGCCTGGTGATCAACGTGCTGATGCTCGCGCCTGCGCTGTTCATGCTGCAGGTGTTCGACCGCGTGGTGAGCAGCCGCAGCGTGGAGACGCTGGTGATGCTGTTCGTGCTCACGCTGATGGCGCTGGTGGTCATGGCGTACCTGGACGCGATCCGCACGCGGCTGCTGGCGCGGGCGGCGATGAAGCTGGAGCGGCTGCTCGGCCCGCGCATCCTCTCGAGCATGCTGCGCCAGAGCGCGCGCTCCAACCGCGCGCAGTCGCTGCACGGGCTGCGCGACATCAATGCACTGCGCAGCTTCCTCACCGGGCCCGGCGTGGTGGCGATCTTCGACGCGCCGTGGGTGCCGCTGTTCATCGCGGTCATCTTCCTGTTCCACCCGCTGCTCGGCTCTGTGGCGCTCGGCGGCGCGCTGCTGCTGGTAAGCCTCACGGTGCTCAACGAGCGGCTCTCCCGACGCTCGATCGAGGCCATGCAGACCGATGCGCGCCTGGCCGGGCGCTTCGTGGACCAGAGCCTCGGCAACGCCGAGGTGGTGGGCGCGCTCGGCATGGTGGACAACGTGACGCAGGACTGGAGCGAGAAGAGCCAGAAGGTGCTGCAGTCGCAGTTCGAGGCGAACCAGATCGGCAGCTTCCTCACCAGCACCACGCGCTTCCTGCGCCAGATGCTGCAGGTGGTGATGCTCGCGGCGGGCGCCTGGCTCACCATCGAGCAGCTCTCGACCCCCGGCGTGATGATCGCCGCCACCATCATCCTCGGGCGCGCGCTGGCGCCGATCGAGTCGCTGACCGCGGGCTGGAAGAGCCTGGTGGAGGCGCGCGGCGCCTATCAGCGGCTCGCCAAGGTGATCGAATCGGAGCCCGCCACGGCGGATCCGATGGACCTGCCGGCGCCCAAGGGGGCGCTCAACGTCGAGAACCTGCTGTTCGGCTTCCGCGGGCAGGAGTTGCCGGTCATCCGCCGCGTGTCCTTCGCGCTCGCGCCGGGCGAGTCGCTCGCCATCATCGGGCCGAGCGCGGCGGGCAAGTCCACCCTGGCGCGCCTGCTGGTGGGCGTCTGGCACCCGATTTCCGGCGCGGTGCGCCTGGACGGCGCCGACATCCGCTCCTGGCCGCGCGAGCGGCTCGGGCCGCACATCGGCTACCTGCCGCAGAGCGTCGAGATTTTCGCCGGCACGGTGGCCGAGAACATCGCGCGCCTGGGGCAGGTGGACTCGGAGGACGTCATCAAGGCGGCGGTGCGCGCCAACGCGCACGAGATGATCCTCGCGCTGCCGCAGGGCTACGACACGCCGGTCGGCGAGGGCGGGATGCTGTTGTCGGCAGGACAGCGCCAGAGGATCGCGCTGGCGCGCGCGCTCTACGGCAATCCGCGCCTGGTGGTGCTCGACGAGCCCAACTCGAACCTCGACACCAAGGGCGAGGCGGCGCTGGCGGATTGCATCCGCCTGCTCAAGGCCGAAGGCGTGACGCTGGTGGCGATCACCCACCGCCTGCCGCTGGTGTCGGCGGTGGACAAGGTGATGGTGCTGATGCACGGCGCGATCGAGAAGTTCGGCACGCTCGCCGAGGTGATGCCGCGCACCAGCCAGGCCTCCGATCCCGCGCACACCGTGGTGGCGGGCAAGATCGGGCCGAGGACCTGAGCGCTTGACCGAGGAGATCGACAGCCCGCGCTGGCTGATCCGCGCCGGCATCGCCGCGATCTTGGTGTTGTTGGCCGCAATGGCGGCATGGGCCGCGCTCGCGCCGGTGAGCGGCGCGGTGATCGCGCCCGGCTCGGTCAAGGTGGACATGTACCGCAGGACGGTGCAACACCAGGAGGGCGGCATCGTGGACGAGATCCTGGTCCGCGACGGCAGCCGCGTGAAGGCGGGCGATGCGCTCGTCGTCCTGAAGGACGTCAAGGTCGAGGCGGGCATCGAGGTGGTCCTCACCCAGCTCGACGGGGAAATCGCCAAGAGCGCGCGCCTGCAGGCCGAGCAGGCCTGGGCGACGGAGGTGACCTTCCCCGCCGATCTGCGCGCGCGCGCCAGCCAGCCGCGCATCGAGGAGCTGCTGCGGCGCGAATCGGAGCTTTTCCACACGCGGCGCGACTCGTACCGGACGCAGCTCGGGCTGATCCAGCAGCAGATCAAGGACACCGAGAACGAGATCCGCGCGCGCCAG
>Ga0137356_1000162_pt1 | contig 10953 bp, 12 predicted proteins | sample EasRivERMLT830_2_FD_102297 | JGI IMG/M metagenome (GOLD analysis project Ga0137356, IMG submission 102297) | Soil microbial communities from meander-bound floodplain in the East River, Colorado, USA - East River MetaG ERMLT830_2 | ecosystem: Environmental > Terrestrial > Soil > Floodplain ...
CTTGAGCCGGGCGGTGTACTCGCCAATGACGCCCATGCTCGCTTCGTGCTCGTTGCTCCAGGTGTGGCCGCCATCATCGCTCCAGGAGAGGAGCGCAATCGGGGATGAGCCCTGACCCAGTGTCAGCCCCACTCCGGGCTCCGCTTGCAGCTCAAAGGAGTTGTAACGAATGCGCTTCTCTTCTTGGTTGATGTGCGGCGTCTGGCGCACCCGGCGGATTGGGTCCGTGTCGTCGAAGTAGAAGTCGAGCTCGTACGTGTAGAGCCGCCCATCTTCCCTGTCACCCACCACCACTTCCCCGAAGGCGACGGTGCCCACGATGGCGCGGTGCGGCTCCTCGCCCTCCTCCGGATGCAAGTAAGTGCGCTCGTGCCACTGGCCCGTTGAGAAGTCGAACACCCAGGTGCCGCCCGTCTCCTCGTCATTTCCAGGGACAGTCAGCTGATAGAATTCATGCCCGCCCTGCTGGTACGCGAACGCAGAGGACTCGGGCAGGCGCGAGGACTGCGAGAGCGCGAACTCCACCGCATGCGTTGAGATGCGCTGTGGCTGAAAGCCTTGGGCGTGCCAGACGGTGCCGCGGCCTCTCTCGTCACTCCCAACCCACGCGACGGATCCACCCGCGCGCACACACGTGGCGGCAGCAATGGTGCCCGTTTCGATAAAAGCCGACTCGTTGCGCGCGAAGGGAAAGTCCGCGTCCCCGCTGTTCCACCAAACTTCTGTGGTGGCCTCGCCGAAGAGCCACAGTTGGCGATTCACAGAGATGAGCATCAGGAGGCGATCCGGGCGGCCTTCTGCTGTGGCGGTGTCGGTGGCGTCGTAGGTGACGTCATTTAGCCCGGAGATGGCGAAGCGCCCGGTGTTGGGTACGGTGTGGATAAAGTAGCCATCCTGCCAGGTGACGTGCCCGCCGGGGCAGTCCTCGTCCGCCACCGGGACTAGCGCCGATCCCAGTGTCAAGTCAGCCTGGTAAGCCGTGGTGCTCCCGTCGCCGATGAGCAGGCGCGTCCCATCGTCCGCCATGGTGACTCGGCCTGTCGCCGATGCGAGGGTGCCGCTTCTCTCGAGCGCCTCCCAGTGGCTGGTAATCTCGTAAAGGCTTGCGCCAGAGACGACGAAGAGCTGCCCCGTCACTGCGCGATGCACTCCCCGAATGGGCCCATCCCCAAGCGTCACCCGGTTTCGCAAGCCCGGCGTCCCGACGAAACGCGCGACGTTGCCCTTGCGCGGCCCTGCCTCCATGACTTCTGGGTAGAGGTTAACCAGGCGCTGAGAGCTCGCGCTTGGGTGCTCGAGCAAGTACGTGGGGCCGATGAAGCCCTCGAGCTTCATTTCACTTGCCCGCCCGATGCGGCGGGCTCGGTGATGACAATCGGCAGCTCTATTTTTGGCCCACCCGGGCCAGGTGATGCGATGTCCTCGAGCGCCGTCGCGATGCGCTCTGTCAGCGTCAGCCCTCGCTCCGCAATGGAGAGCAGCATCCAGATGGCATCCGTCGCGAGTGAAAACCAGTAAGCCGATGGCCGCTGCGGCGGATATCCCTGGTACCAGTCGCGCTCTCTCCAGTCTTTGAACTGCCAGCACAGCGGCCGCTCCGGCGCAGGCGGTGCGTCCGGAGGCTTCTCCTGCTCTGGCTCGTCCGGCAGCCTTCTTTCGTCCACAAAGCCCATGTCCGTGCTCCTTCACCCATCCCCGGACACAAGGCCGAAGAATCCGCCCTGAAGAACGGCTGGGTCGCACCGCAAATAGTTTTGCCGCTCGTTCAGGCGCTTGAGTGTCGACTTAGACTCCTCTGCGATTGCCACCGCCTCGGCCGAGAGAGAGACGCCGTACTCGGGCGCAAGCTCCTTTGCCAGATTGAAGGCAAGCGCCCGCGCATACCCTGCTGGGAAGTCGAAGTCTGCTGATGCCGAAGTGAAGCGCCCCAGCTGATGCCACGTGTAGAGGATGAGGGTGTCCGTGGCGTTTGGGATGGGATTGAAGTGCAGCTTCATCAGCGGGTAGGTGGTCTCCACCCAGAGCAGGGCCGGCATGCCCCCGCTCATCTTGCCTTGCAGGTTCTGCCACTCGGCATCCGAGATGAGCCGAATAGGAAACTCGGCGCCCGTCATCCCATCCCCGGGCATGGCCGAGGCGCGGTCGATGCGAGAGGGGCGCGTGGTGTCGAAGTCGCCGCCGACGCCAATGGTGTGGGGGCTGTGGTTTGGGGTGAAGGTAAACGCAATCTGCAGCGTGGCAAACAGCACCAGGCGCTCGCCTTCCCAGGACGCAAGAAGGGCGTTGAGGGTGTCCAGAGCGTCGGCCTGCTCAGCGGCGGAGGGCGTCTCCTCCGCTGCCAGAACGCCCATCGTCTTGAAGGCCCGCCGGATGAGGTCCGCCACCGTCACGGCGTCACTTCACTTTCTTTGGGACTGGCACGGGCACTGGCACTGGCGGCTGGCTTGTCACCTTTGGGAAGTCGGCCGGAGATGCGTACCAGCCCGCTCCGAGTGCCTTGTGCGCCGCCTCATCCGGCACCACGAGTGCTTCCTTGCTCGGGTGATAGAGCCACTTAGGGTAACTCGACATTGGGACTCCAAAAGAGAACGCGGGCAGCCGCCCGGGGGGATTCAGACGGCCGCCCTCGCCCTGGTTAGCCCTCTACACGGGCTGCCCATTCTGGACGGGTAGCAGCCCATCCATACAAGACGTCGGCGCGCACCAAGAGTTTGTCGTTGGTGACGTCCATGCCCTGGGTGATGCGTACGGCGATGCCAGTGTCCGGATCGTACTCAACAGCAGACTTGTCGAGGCCTCCGTAGGTCTGCATCGGGATGCTCGCCAAGGTGAATGCGTCTTTGTGGAATACAACGTTGGAGACCGCTCCAACGGCTGTAGCGCCTAGCACCGTGATGAGCGCGCCATCCGCGGGGCTCGCCGTGACGGTTTGCGTGGTGCCGGACGTGGTGATGGGAGGCGAGATGGAGAGCGCCGCCAGTCCTGCACCGGTGGAGTTGGCGTTTGCTGTCACGACGAATTGCTGCAGCCGGCCCGTGGTGAGCTTCGTGACGGGGTTGACCGCAAAGACGCCCGCGATGGTGAAGAGGTCCCCGGCCCGAAGCACGTTCGTGACAGTGGCTGTCCACGTCTTCGTGTTGAGGGTAGAGCCCGTTTGAGACGCACCATCCACAGCCGGAGTGCCACCCTGGGTGCCCACGGTGCGAGCGGCGACAAGCTGGTCCATGGACCACTTCGCGCCGATGGCAATGCCCATCTTGCCTTCGCGGTACTGCTTCTCAATCTCGTGGGTAGAATGAAAGATGCCCTTGAGCGCGTCGATGATTTTCGCCTCGGCCGCGGGATTCACAATAATGGAAATCTGGTCATCCACCGGCATCCCGTGCTCGAGCGCGATGGCCTTTGCGTCCAGGTACGTGGAGAGCGCCGTCGGGGTGACGCCGGGTGTGCCAGCGGCATTCGAGACGGTGGTGGCAACCATGGCCAGGCCGTCTTTGTCGACCTGCGAGGCAAGCGCGATGGCCATGCCCTTGAGGTACCGCTCAGAAAACTGGTCCTTGCTGACGCTGGTAGTCATCTCCACAGACGTTGGCGCGAAGCTGGCGTTGTACTGGTTTACCGTCAGGTTGACTGACTCTTCAGTCAAATCCGGAAAGCTGGCCACCGCTCCCGATGTCACCGCGAAGCGCGCCGGCTTTGGGATGCTGATGGTGGTGCCAGGCCGGAAGTCCACCTTGGTGTACTCGCCTGCGTACCGCTTGTTGACGTACTTGGAGAAGGTGTTTGAGTTTTCGAAGTGGCGAAGGAATTCCTTCGCCATCCAGCTCGAGGTTTTGAATACGTTTGGCACGGCGGGGCTTTCCTAGCGACGCCCCGACCTCATGGCGCGCTTGTATTCTGAGAGGGGCAAGTCATCCAAGTTCCGCGTGGACGAGGCGCTTCCGTTCACGCTGGTCGGTGGAACCGGTGGCCGAATGGCCGGCTTGGTTGTCTTCGGGGCAGCGGCCACAGAGGGCAGTTTCGCCTCCAGCCTGCCAATTTCCCGCGCTGCAGAGAGTGGCGGTAAGGCGCTGATGCGCGCCAACTCGGCCGGGCTCTTTGCAAGCTGGTACATGATTGCCGGCCCGTGCTCGCTCGTCAACAAGGCTTGGGTGACAGCCTCGGACACCGGGACGTCGGAGGCGGACATGATGACGTCTTCGAAGTCTGGGTTGGCCGCGCGTACCTCGGCGGTACGCCGCTGAAAGTCAGCCTGTGCTGACTGCGCCTGGCGCTCCTGCTCGCGCCTGGAAAGCCGCTGCTCCACGAGGTTGTCGATGTACTCGGCGGCCTTTTCCTCGGAGGTCTTCTCCTTGCCTGGCGCCGTCCCGTTGGCCTGAGCAGGGCGCGTCCCGAGCTGCTGCAGTAGCTGCTCGTTCATCCGCTCGAGCCGCTCTATTTTTCGCTGCCACCCACCCGCGCGCTTGCGCTTGTCTTCCGACTCCGCCGGCTCGGCGGCCTTGTCTTCCTCGCCCTCTGGCTTGTCTTCGCCTTCCTTGGCCTCGGCTTCCTCGCCCTCCGCTTCCGGTGGTGTCTCTTCGGCCTGCTCTTCGGTTTGCTGCTCTTCGGGCTCGGTGGGAGCGGGGTTAGCCGACTCCTCCGGGTCCTGCGTATGGGTTTCCCTGACCATTGATGGCCCCCTGTGGTGCTAGTGACGGTTGTGTCGGTTGTGACGGCTGCAGGTCCGGCATCCGGAGGCGTTCCCGGATGAGCTTCGCCTCGTTGGCGAGCAGCGCGGTGTTCTCTTTGGAGTCGAGCGTTGCGGCCGTCTTCATCAAGTCGACGTGAAGCTTCGTCAGCTCAATCCGCTCTTTCGTCTCGTTGTCCTGGGCGTTGCTCTCGAGCTTGTCTTGCGCCTCATTGAGCGCGGCTGTGAGCTGCTGGTTTTGCTGCATCGTCTGCTGCAGCTGCTGCGCCAGGACTTGCGGCGGTGGCTGCTTGTCATCCGGTGGGCGGATTTCAGGCGGCAGCATCTTGCGCATGCGCTCCGCGATGGCTTTGCCGTTCGGGATGTCCATGGACTCGATCAGCAAGTCCCCCGCTACCTGCGAGAGCGCCGGGTTAACCTTGAGCAGTTCCACGAGCTGCGCCGCTGCCTCTTGGCGCCTCGAGTGGTAGCTCGGGCCCATCGTGACCGCGACGTCGTAGCGGCCCGTCCCCAGGTCGATATTGACTTGCTCGCCGCGGAACTCTGCCTCTTGGTTGACGGGCACCATCTCCTGTTTCCCGTCCTCGCCAAGAATCCGGAGCACCTTGGGGCCGGAGTAAATTTTGGGGATGAGGTCCACGAGGATTCGCCCCGTGTACCGAATGGCCATCGCCAGGTTGTCCTGGAAGTGGAAGTTGGCCGTCTGCCCTTGGGACTGGCGCGCCAAAATGGCCCGGCCGCTCTGCTCGTTGCTTCGTGCCCCAAGCGCTGCGTCATAGATGCCCGTGACAGCCTTCAAGTCATCCGCGGCCTGCATCCGGGCGTTCGTGATGGCTGACACGTTGGCTTCGGCCATGACCCGCTGAGGGGGTGGGACGACGGTACCGCCGATGGCCTGTGGCTTGTAGTGCAGGATGGAGTGGGCCCGATTGTTGGCTGTCTCCCACTCAGTCTCGTAGCCCTCAATCTGCCCCTCCGCTGCGATGAAGGGCGCCTTGGGGGTGAGCGCGATGGCTTCGGCCTCGGCGGAGACGAAGTAATTGAGCATCCGCTGCGTGTCCTTTGCGTGCCGGATGACGCCCTCGTAAATTGTCTCGCCGTCTATCTCGAGTTCCGTGCCCACCACGCGCGCAAGCTGCAAATACCGGCCGGCGAATTCGCCTTTCTCCACCACCTCATCCCCAGCAATCTTCGCCCAGCACGCCTTTCGCCTCGAGGTGGGACGCGTGGCAGCGCCTTGGGCAACAAGCATCGCCACCACATCGGGCTCTAGCTCCGACTCGAGCAGCGCGCCGCCGTTTGGGATGTCCTCGAAGATTCCTTGCGGCACCTCCACAAGCACGTCGGCCTCTTCCTTCACATACCGGTACTCGTGCAGGCGGACACCTTGCTTCGCCACCCAGTTCGCCGCGGAGTCGCCCTGTCCGTCCCAGCCGCTGCTCTTGGGCATCTCTTGGCCTGGGAACATCGACGCCCATTCGCCCTTGGAGATGTCTGTCGAGATGATGCACCAGCGCGCATCGTCTCCGGCCACCTCTTTGCAGCCTGGGTCCATGACGATGGAGAGCGGGTTAGAGATGCGGCGGATGACAAGGTGCTGCTCAAAGCTCTTCTCATCCTCGTACTCGGCGCAAACGTCCCAGTACCCGAGCCCGGTTATTGCCGCCGACTGGCCACCGGATGCATAAGCCGCATCCGCGTTACTGGTGTACTCAACGTTGCGGATGACGCCTTGGAGCACTTCAGCGGTGCGGATGTCAGCGCCCGAGTCCACCGGGCTTACGGTGACGGATGGTTTGGACTGGCGCTGCTCGTTGGTTACCTGGCGCACGAATTGAGGCAGGCGGTTGACGGTGAGCGCGGGCCGCCCCTCGGATGCGCGCAGTCCCTTGACGTTGCCATCCCACTGGTCCCCGGAGAGGAATTCCAGGTCCTCGAGCGCGTCTGAGCGCCACCGGGCGGATGCGTCGATGCCAACGCGGTAGCACTCCTTGGCGCGGTTGATGAGGTCCGCGTCTGAGATATCCTCGGCTTCGTCCTCGGCCATCTCTCCGGCCGGGAGGTCGGCATACGGGGCTGTCTCGTTCATGGATGCGCCTCAATGACTCGCTTGCCGGGATGCCGCATCGCAATGAGCAGCATGGTAGGCCACAGTCGGCCGCAGCTCAGGCACGAGTAGGCGTCGTGATGCAGCATCTGCCGCAGTTTCGGCGTCGCGCAGCAGTTGGCGGCTGAACCTAGGTTTTCCATGTCTCATCCCATCCAAGAGCCGGCGCCTGGCGCCTGCGTAAGCAGTGGGTCCGGTGGCGGTTTGAGAGGCAAGGGCGCCCGGGCAATGTCAATGCCACTCATAACCCAATAGCGCATGGCGTCGCACGCATGGTCTCTCTCTTTGACAACCTTGCCCCGCTCATCCCGCCGGTACAGGCGCAGCTCAGAGAGTAGGTTTTGACAGGTGCGAAAGACTTTCAGACGCCCGGTGGAGAAGCGCTCCCAGGTGGCGAAGATGCCAGCCTCGACCGCGTTTGCTGCTTCCACAAGCTCTAGGCCCTGCTCCCGGTACTCTTGCATGAGCTTTCGCCCATCCAGCTGACTTCGGCCCTTTGCCGCTGGGTCAATGGCGCCTGGCAACCGGCCGCGTGCCTTGATTGCCGCCACGTGCACCGCGGGCTCGACCTCGCCTTGGTAGTGCTCTGAGTAGAGGTATCCGGTGTCCGTCTCCCTGTCGTACGCGCCAAAGATGGCGGCCGTTTTGTTCCAACCAACGTCCAGCCCATAGGAGCGCGGCCAGTGCTTGGGAATCTCGAAGGGCTCAATGGCGATGGCGCCCTCTGGCACCGGGTAGATGAGGCCCGCGCCAAGCTGAGGCAGGCCCTTACTGCGTGCGTCCCGCTGGAAGGGCGGGATGGCGTTCCAGAGTTCCTCCTTCGCCTTTTGGGACAGGTGCGGCACGTCGTCCCACGTCGCGGACACAACAGCTTTACTGCCCTCCTGCTTCTCGGGAGCAGCACCACCGGGCATGAAGGACAGCACCACGCTGGAGAGCCCGCGCAACGGGGTAAACGTCAGCATAACCATTCCGTTGTTCGTCATCGTGCGAAGCAGACACTCTGTGTAGATGGACTCGGGCGGCTCTTCGTCTAGCCAGATGCCGTCTTGCTCCGTGCCCTGGAAGGCTTCGCGGCCTTGATCGTAGCTCTTGAAGCCAACGACAGACGTCCCGCCGGATGCGTGCTTCACCCAGATGGCCTGCACCGCGTCTGGGATGAAGCCTGGCGCTGTGCGAATGATGGCGTCACGGGGAATCAGGCCGGTGCCAAAGTCGCCCGGCTTCCCGAGTAGCTTGCGCTGCAGAATGTCGCGCACCGTCTCGCGCGTGTCGCCGACAGCCCACCAGGCGTTAGGACGTGTGAAGCGTCGGCCTTGCCACCAAGATGGGTAGTGCCCAGTCAAATGACACGCGAGCTCGAAGCCGCCAGCGCCTTCCGTCTTCCCGACTCGGTTCGCTGCGATGAAGAGGCGCTCTCTCAGGTGCGCGCCCAGCCGGAAGAACTCGAGGTGTTTCGGGTACAGCTCGCGGCGCAGGGGGCCTTCGTCTGGGTAGAATCGCTCGAGCCTCCGCCCGGCCTTGCGTCGCTGCTGCTCCTCTCGGATGCTGATTTCCTCGAGCAAGTCTGCGCGGGAAATCACGTCGGCAGCTCCGGGAGGTCGGCGGCCTTCGCCCTGATGGCGCGCAGCCTCGCCTCGAGCTGCTCGTCCGTCATGCCTTGCAGACTGCCCGTTACCTCAAGTTTCTGCCCCAGCGGGCCGCACGCCTCTTCACGGACGCGTGTTGCGGCGGCAAGAACGTTGCGAGCGTGCCTGTCCGAAACCTTCTCTTCCATGACTTCCAGCATGCGCATGAGCGCGCGTCCCGCGATGTGCTTCACCGCTGGATCCGCCTGCTCCGGAATGCGCAGCTTTGCCGCTGCGACGGCCGCCACCTCGCCGTACTCGAGAACGTTGGTGCTGCCCTTGGGGCGGCCGCCAGCTGGCGTGCGTCTGCCACCACGCATATGCGAAGGCTTGGTCATAGACCGCCCTACCCGAGAAAAACCAAACACGGCGCTAAATCAGCCAGTTAGGCACACATATACCAAAGACAACCCGGCAGCGCTCACGGCACCCACCCTGGCGGAGTCGGAGCTTCCTCTCGAGGCACGTGCCGCTCGCGGGCCTTGAGCATCTCGCGGGCAATACGAAACGACTGCTGGGCGATGTCTCCGAAGGACGCTTCCGGATTGCTGAGCATGCCGGAGAGCGCGCAGCCTGCGAACCAGTCCAGCAGCTTCAAGTCTCCCGGATTCACATAGGGAGGGCCGCCAGTCACGGCAGCTTCCCCGCTACTCGCGCGCCCCATGAGAAGAAAAGCCCAAACAGAAAACACCAGACGCCGAACAGCAGCACGTCCACGAGGGTGTTGCCTGACGAATAGGGCCAGAGTGAAACGGTGGTCGCTAGCATGGCTGCCCAGTCCACCCCGCGACTGACTGGTGTGTCAACGTGGGCAGGCTTGGCGTTCCGCCCGGCCCTGGTTGCTGACGAGGGCCTTCTGAGATACATTGTATCTCATGACGACGACCATGGTTCACGTGCGAGTTGAAGAGAAAGTAAAGGCCAGGGCGGACAAGGCGTTCAAGGCGATGGGCCTGAGCGTGTCCGACGCTGTCCGCGTGTTGCTTACGCGCGTGGCTGCCGAGCAAAAACTACCATTCGACGTGTGCGTTCCGCACGTTCCAAACGCGGAGACGGCGAAGGCTCTGCGCCGTGCAAAGAAGGGGATCGGCCTCAAGCCCGCTCAGACGCTGGAGGAGCATCTCGCGACGATGAAGGCGGACGCTAAGTGAGGTCGATCCAGGAGACCACCCAGTATCGGAAGGACAGAAAGAAGCTGCTCAAGGCGGACCCAAGTCTTCTCCCGCTTCTGGAGGAGGTTATCCGCCTCCTGGCCTCGGATGAGCCGCTGCCCCGGGCCAATGCGGACCACCCGCTCAAGGGCATCTGGACGGGCTACCGCGACTGCCACGTGCGCCCGGATGTGGTGTTGATCTACGGGAAGCCAGACGCCAAGACGCTCGTCTTGGTGCGGCTGGGCTCCCACTCCGAGCTATTCTGATGGGATGCGCCAGGAAGCGCGACGAGCGGCAGGAGCGGGGTTAGGCAATGACACAGCACGACTGGTGGGAATCGTCCGGCACCACGCTGACTTGCCGCCGCTGTGGTTGTGTCCAGATTCTAGGGTACAGCGCGGCGCTGCCAGAAGAGCCCTCCCTGTTCTCCATGTGGATGGATGGCAAGTGGACCGATGCGTACGAGGATGGGACGCGCATCGATCCACCTTGCCACCCGGAGCGGGGTTAGCCCGCTCTACTTCTCCGCCAGTTTCGTCACATCAAGCCAGGAGGACATGCCTTCATAGATGTTTGAGTTCATGTCCTTGTACCTACGGATTTCCCCGCACACATCCAAGACAACGTTGCGGTTGTCACTGTAGCTCACGACCTTGATGTTCTCCGCGGGGCACCCATGGTCGTCACTTGCCTGTTTGGTGACAAGCGTCTGTGGCGTGATGCATCCAGACAACGCCAAGAGGCAAACGAGTAGCTTTTTCATATTCAAATCCAATCCACTTGGAAGACGTAGGTTTTCCAGATTCTGTCCACGTATACGCGGAGCACCGTTGGCCCCACGTAGCCGAATGAGGGCTGGGCCACGGTGACGGTATTTCTCGTATTGTGCTCCGTCGAATTCTTGCGGCTCGCCTTGGATGTAAACGTCATCTTGTCCTCCACCCTGAGGAAGGCGCTCGGGCCGCCAGGGGCACCGACGCTGGCCCCAAACTGCACGCGTATGCTGTAGGCCAGCGAGGCGGAGTTGCTCGCCGTAGCAGCATCCTTGCGCGCTACCTCGTAGCTTTGCGCGGATGCTGTGGCAGTGGGAGATGTCATCGGCTTGTAGGGGAAGCTGCCCAGCAGCACGAAGCGCGCGGGGTCCATCGTCTTCCTAAGCTCGTTGCTGACCGGTGCCGGCGGCAGACTCGTCACGGTTCCATAGAATCGAGCCATCGCACCAGGGCCGGGCGGAGCGAGCGGATCCGCCTTCAGTAGCTCGTCCAGGTCATCAAACTGGAAGCCCCATTGGGTGAGCGCCTGCACCACGCCCGGGGGCATCGGGTAGGTGCCATTCAGCTCGCCGACATACAGAAAGAACGGGATGCCCTCACCGGC
>Ga0137356_1000163_pt1 | contig 10952 bp, 11 predicted proteins | sample EasRivERMLT830_2_FD_102297 | JGI IMG/M metagenome (GOLD analysis project Ga0137356, IMG submission 102297) | Soil microbial communities from meander-bound floodplain in the East River, Colorado, USA - East River MetaG ERMLT830_2 | ecosystem: Environmental > Terrestrial > Soil > Floodplain ...
GCGGCCCCCGTTGTAGCCCCTCCGCTTCCGGTCGTGACGGCGGCCCCCGCCCCCGCGCCCGCCCCCCCCGCAGAGCCCCCGCCGACGCCGGCGCAGTTGGAAGAGCGGTTCGGGGTCGAGTTGAAGACGCTCCTCGACTCCGACCGCGAGGCCACCGGGTGGGTCGAGGAGTGGAGCCGGAACGGGGAACGCCTCGGGGCCCTGGGCCCGGATCTCGGCCAGGGCGGCAAGGGCGAGATCGCCGTCCTCGAGCGGAAGCTCATCTCGGCCGAGGACTACCTCGCGCGCCCCGAGGTCCAGGCCGACGACTACCTCAAGGGCACCGCCGAGCAGCAGCTCCGGGATCTCCGCTCCGATCTCCGGATCGTGCGCCTCGAGCGCCAGGAGCTCAGCGCCAGGAACCGGGAGCTCGACCAGAGCTACACGAACCGGTACACAGAGCACCGCGACCAGGTCGAGCAGCGCCTGTCGGCCGTCCAGGAGCAGATCCACCGCGAGGCGCGGATCACCCAGGAATCCGAGAAGTTCCGTCAGGCTTGGACGCCGGCTCTGCAGCGGGTCATCCAGGCGAAGGGCATTCCCGCGAACCTCGCCAAGGGGTTCGAGGAGCGGTCGAAGCACGCCGTCATCTACTCGATAGACAGCCAGGACGGCAAGCCGATCCAGAACCTGGACGAGTTCCTCGGCCACCAGGCCGACACCTTCATCCAGGAGATGACGGACTTTCACCGTGAGAAGTCGGCCGAGTACGCGCGCACCGCTGCAGAGCGCGCGGGGCAACCAGCCCCATCTCCTGCCGGGGCACCCCCGGCGGCTGTCGAGACTCCCAAGTCTCCCACTTCGCTCGAGGACGTCTACAAAGGACGGAGGACCTTCTTGCAAAGGCTCCGGTCCGGCGCCGCGTAGCGAGGAAACAAAGGCAATACGATGGCCACGACCACGGCGAACCTGCCGAACATCCTCACGCGGACGTACAACCGTGAGGAGTACTTCGCTCCACACGAACGGATCATGACGGAGTTCCTCGACTCGGTGGAGGACTTCCCGGACGGCGGAAAGCCCCTCGGCGTCGAGCGGCGCTTCGGGATCCGCACGGCCGACTCGCACGCCACCGGCGGCACGCCGGAGAGCGGCGATCTCCCCGCGTTCAGCCCGCCCCAGATCCTGCAGGCCGCGGTCTCGGCCGTGCAGGTCTCGGCGAGCTGCTCCTGGTCCGAGCTGATGCTCATGGTCGCCCAGGGCGAAGGGACGCTCGGAGAGGACATCATCGACGACCACGTCAAGATGACGACGCGGAACCTGATGACGCACCTCAACTTCCTGACCCTCGGCCACGGCACCGGCCGCCTCGCCGTCGTCGAGACGGGAACCACCACGGCGACGACCTTCGTCGTCCGCAACCCGGAGCACCTCCTCCAGCTCCGCGTCGGGATGCTGATCGACTTCTACGACGCCGACACCGGGGGCTCGAAGCAGGGGGCTTCCGAGACCATCTCCTACCTCAACCACGAGACGCGCACCGTCACGATCGGCAACGCCCGATCCCTGACGGCCGGCTGGGGCATCTACCGCGCCCTCTCCTCGTCCGTCAGCTCCTACGGCATCTCGCCCAACGGGCTGCGCGGCATGGCCGACAACGGCGCCCTCACCGCGACCCTGTTCGGCATCACGAGGTCGGCGAGTCCGGCGATCAACGCCACGGTCCTGACCGCAGGTGGCGGCCGGCAGTCCTACTCCGAGAAGTTCGTGCGGAAGCTGCTCAACCGGATCTTCTACCAGACGGGCCTCACCGCCGACGAGATCTGGATGAACCAGGGCATCCGCTCCGAGCACCTCAACTTCCTGACCGGCAACCGCGTCTATCAGCAGACCGGGAACGAGGTGCCGAGCTACCGCATCGGCAACAAGATGGAGCTCGGCATCGAGCACAACGGCAAGTTCATCCCCTACAAGGTGGCGGGTGACTTCCCGGCCAACGAGATGGTCGCCGTCACGAAGAGCCTGTTCCGGCGCCACATCCTGCGGAAGGCCAACTGGATCGGCGACGGCGTCGGGCCCGACGGTGCCCCCTCGGCCGTCCTCATGCAGGCGCCGGCCTCGAGCGGCCAGTCCTACGCCCTGCAGAAGGTCGCCGGGATGCTGTGGGCGGGCAACGTCGCCCACCTGCAGCCCAAGGCTCTCGCCGCGGGCCGCGAGATCTTCGACGAGGAGCTCGCCGGAGACGTCTAGGCCGTTTCCACATCCGGGCGGGGGTGAATGAAGCCCCCGCCCGCCTCTTGACTGAGGGAAGGAGAGCACCATGGGCAGCGGCTTGATCGCGTACGACAGGAACGTGGCGGACGGCGTCCTGGGTCCGGCGAAGTTCAACAAGGCGAAGAACCGGAAGTACGTGTACGACGCCTTCGACGTCCGACCCACCTTCGCGGCCGCAGCGGGCCACGGGGCGCCAGTCGGGACGACCGGCGCCACCAACATCATGCGGACCGGCGCCGGCACCTACGAGTACTTCGTCCTGGGCGCGGGCCAGACGATCGTGGCCCCGGTCTGGGACCCGACGAACGGCAAGGGCCTCGACATCGCCCTCGACGCCATCATCTCCGAGGGCCTCGAGATCGCGTTCGGCCCGAACATCGTGACCGCCGGCGAGGACCGCGGCCGGCTCAACTTCAAGATCGGGACCGACAAGGGCTTCTTCGCGCGGCTGAAGATCTACATCACCGACGCGAGCGGCTTCGGCCCGTTCCACTTCGGATTCCGGAAGGTCCAGGCCTTCCAGTCGACCTTCACGAGCTACACCGACTACGCCGCCCTCGAGCTCCAGGCCGACCTCGACATCCTGATCGCCACGGACCTCAACAACGCGGGCGAGGTGGCGACGGACACGACCCAGAACACCGCCGACACGTCGAGTCGGGAGTTCGAGATCCGCGTCACCCAGCAGGGCGCGGTCTCGTTCCTCATCGACGGTCTGGTCCCCACGGTGAACCGGACCAACTTCAGCTTCGACGCTGGGGATGTCGTCATCCCGTTCTGCCGTCTCCTGCACGCGACGGACGTCGCCGAAGCCACGTTCCTGCAGGAGTTCGAAGCCGGGTACCTGCCCGAGCGCGGCTAGAGCGGTGATGCTCGAAGCCGCCGAGAGCGCCGCCGGTCCCGTCCTCCCCGTGGTGGACCGGTGGCGCCTTCGCGACGTCGAGTACTCCGCCGTCTTCTCGGACGGCCTCGATCCGGACCCGGCCGTCGTCAATGCGATTCGTGCGTTCGATCCGGAGTACGTCCCACTCCTCGTCCGCCGCGTCTTCCAGGCGCCGACGGGTGGGGTCGTCATCTTCGGCTACCACGTCATCGGGCGCCACATCGCGCACCTCGAGCCCGGGGATCCTCGGAGCCCCGTCAGGCTCCAGGCGACACCAAGCCGATGGCCCTACGCCTCCGACACGATCTACGCCCAGCGGACATGGTCGATCGCGTGGAAGAAGGGGAGCTGGCAGCATCGCGACGGCTTCCCGGACGTCTACCTCCCTCACGACATGTGGCTCTGTCGGTGGATGGAGGCCATCCACAAGGAGATGTTCGGCAGCGCACAGGACATCAGGGCCCAGATCGCCCAGCGGTGGCGCGCGGAGGCCGAGGCCGAGCAGCGGGAGCTCGATGCCGCACAGGGGGCCGCACGGGCACGCCTCCACGATGACCGCCACGAGCTCGAGGACGCGGTCGACAACACGCTGCACTGGATGGAGCACCCCCGCCAGCAACCCGACCCTACCCCGGAACCGAAGCCGTTTGTCCAAGTAGTGGAGGCAGGCCAATGAAGAACGTCACTTGCGAGAACAAGCGGATGGGCGCGATGCAGTTCGACTACGCCGGGTCGACGCTCACCTTCCCGCCGGGCCTGTTCGTGACCTCCGAGGACATCGCGCTGTCCGCGGAGGCCCGCCTCAACCCAGCGGACTTCCAGATCGTCCACGCTCGCCATCCCCGCGTCGAGGCGGAGGCTGTCGTCGCGGACCTGGACCTCATCGGGCAGAACGACCCCCAGGTCAACCGTACCGCCGCGGAGGCCATCGCGGAGAATCCGGACCTCATCGGGCGCGGCGACTCCGAGCCCATCGTGCCGCAGGAGCCGAGCTCCGACGGGGTCCAGCCGCCGACGACTCCCTACCCCGACGCACCGCCCGCGCCGCTGGGCCAGGGCACCGAGACGTCGCCGCCCCCGCTCCCCGTCGTGGCCCCGGCGAAGGGCCGCGCCGCGAAGAAGTCCTCCACCGCACCCAAGCCGCCGAAGACCAGCGCCCAGGCCCCGAAGAAGGGCTCGAGGACGCGAAAGACCAAGGAGTAAGGAACGCCATGGCCACGGCCCTCAACTACTCGGCGCCCTCGCGCGACCAGCTCGCGCAGGACATCCGCCGCTACAAGCCGGCGATGTACCTGTACCAGGGGAGCCCGGAGTGGCTCTCCATGGAGATCTTCGGGACCACGTTCTGGATCCCGCCCCACCTCCCGGGCGAGCCCCTGGTCGATCATCCGGTCCGGCGGCTCATCGACCCCGTCACCGGCAACCCGCTGGGTCCGGAGACGGTGAACGCGGACGGCATGATCGCCGTCCGTGACGTCTACGGCATCCTCCGCGACAAGAAGATGATGAACCGCCCGATCGGCATAGGCCTGCTCGAGGGCCAGGACGCGGGCGCCATCGTCATGTTCGCCGTCGAGAACTACGGGGAGCGGGGGGTCGTCTGGCTCCGCGGAGACGAGACGGACCTCCAGCGCAAGGACGTCTCGAGGAAGCTCTACGCGCGCTTCATCCGCGGCTGGGCCCAGAGCGAGCAGGCGGCCCGGGCGGCGTTCAAGGCCAAGTGGGACGAGAACGTCGTCAACAAGGGGCGGATGCCTCCTCCTCCCACGGCGAACCAGAACCGGGCCCAGGAGATCCTCGACTCCCTGTCCATCGATCGTCGGACCGGCGCCGAGTTCATCTGCACGGTCGCCTACGACTGGGAGGGCAACACCTGGGAGAAGTACGCGCGGCACATGAAGGCGGCCCACGGTCGGATCGAGGAACGGCCGAAGGACGACACCGCCGAGCGGCCCGGGCGGGCCAAGACGGTGAGCGCGGCCGAGATCGCGGCGCTCGTCAATCCGACCGAGGGAGAGGACGTCAGGACGCCCCTGCAGCCGTTGGCGGCTCCTCCCGCGGGCGCCAGGAAGGACGCGAAGAAGGTCTCGGGGCGGAAGCACTAGGGGCTGGAAGTAGGATGGAATGCTCACTACAGGCGAAGCCATCACGACGGCGCTACGCCACGGGACCAACCAGGGTTCCGAGGCGGTCGCGTACGATGAGCAGCTTCGCCTGCAGGCGCATCTCTACCTCCGCGAGCTCCGCAACGAGGTCTACACCCTAGCCCCGTACTGGTGGAAGCACGGCGACGGGCAGGTGACCGTCTCCGCGAACGCAGAGCGAGGCGACTGCCCCGCCGACTTCGCCCACTTCGGGACCCACGGCCAGGTCTGGCTCGAGGGGATGCAGCGCGCCCTCGTGTGGCTCGATCCCGACCAGCTCGAGGCGCTCCGACAGACCTCGCCGGGGCAGCGCCAGGACCCCGCCCACTACACGCTGAAGCAGCAGACCGCGGCGGGGATCCGCCAGATCGACGTCTGGCCGACTCCCGGGCGAGCCATCGTGCTGTTGCTGAAGAACTACGCCAAGATCTCCCCGGAGCTGATCGACGTCCCGCTCGCCCCCGGGGTAGCGGTCAACGTCACCGCCGGGCTCGTGAACGGGCCCGTGACCTACCGGGTGACCTACGTGCATCCGACCGGGACGACGGAGGGGGGCTTCATCTCCGCCAGCGTCTCTCCCGTCCTCCAGCAGGCCAACCTCAGCCAGATCCCTCTCTCCGAGTCCCGGCGAGTCACGGGCCGCGGCATCTACCGGACGATCGCGGGTGGGGCGCAGCACAAGCTGGTCACCACGATCGCCGACAACGTCACCACCACGCTGGTCGACAACCTGGCAGACGGGTCGCTGGGCGTCGACATCCCGACACCGTCGACGGCCGCCACCGGCCTCGAGCAGTTCCCGGCCGACTTCCACGAGCAGATCTTCGTGGGCGGCCTGATCGCCATGCTGCGCGCGGCTACGAAGCAGGTGCCGTTCTCCATGTTCTCGGAGGACTGGCGTCGGAACGTCCGGCGCATGTGGGCCGACCAGCGCTCGGATCGCCACATCCCGCGGGCGATGCCCCGATACGGTGGTGGCCAAGGAATCACACGGCGCCGATGGAGGCTCCTCTCATGATCGACAAAGGCGAGTTCTACCTCAACTACGACTTGGACTCCGCGAGCTACAAGTACGGCAAGATCACCGGCCACCACCCGGGCTTCGGTGGGGTCATAGCCTCGGGCTTGAACACGACGGTCGATGCCATCGTGGGTGGCTCCGCACCCTTCGCCCCGGTGCTCGTCGGGGACTACGTCTGGTTCCAATATGGGGGAGCGGTCCTGAAGCGGCGCGTCGTCACGAAGCCGACGAACGACCGGATCACGGTGGATTCCGTGATCGACCTGTACAACGGGACGACCGCCTGGGACTTCCTGCCCTTCCGGATCGGGACGACCGACGAGCACGGCTGGCTGTCCACCGAGGGGCTCGCGCGGGCCTTTGTCCTCTTCGACTTCGACACGATCGCGGATGCCGTGGACGTCTCGGTCGAGGTTCGTGGTCGGGCCCCGGGCGAGAAGCCGAAGCCGGTGTTCGACGCGAGCTACGCGGCCGGGACGCCACTCCGCAAGGCGCTCGAGATCACGGAGCTCGTGGGCTCCGTGCGCCTCGGAGTGAAGGCGGCGGCGGGCTTCGCGGGGACCAACGATCTGACGGCCAGCCTGAAAGGACACGAACTGCGATGACAAAGAGAACGGTCGGCATCCTGATCCTGGCGCTCCTGGCCCTCCCGGGTCGCGCGCTGGCGCAGTGGCCGAGCACGAAGGCCAACCAAGTCCTGGAGTCCATGTTCGACCAGAATTCAAACTTCCGCTGGCCGCCGGCCTCCACCGGCGCCAACCTTGCTCCTGCCATCGGAGCCGGGACGGGCTGGACGTGCGGTGCCGGCTGGGACTGCTCGGTCGCCGGGACGCTGGACAAGAACGCGGATGGGGTGGGGACTGCGGTGCCGAATCCGGCTATCACTGCGGTCGTGGGCACCACCTACAAGGTCACGATCACGGTGGGGGCAGTGACGGCAGCGAGCGGCTTTACGTGGACCCTCGGGGGCACGACGCTCACGCCGATCACCGCTGCCGGGACCTCGACGTGGTACGCCACCGCCTCGACAACCGCCTCGCTCATCGTCACCCCGACGCCGACCACGACCCGCTTCACGATCACCGCCATCTCTGTCCAAGCCCTCACCGATGGCACGGGCGACCTGACCGTGGACGGGAACCTCACGGTGAACAGCCCGAGCTACTTCAAGGCTCCGATCCTCCTCCTCGACGGGACTACGGCGGCTCCGAGCCTGGCGTTTGCGAGCGAGCCGGGGCTCGGAATTTATCGCGGTGCCCAATCGACGCTGGATTTCACAATTCCGGGCATGGGCAGCATCGGGTTTATGGTCGTGGCGACGGGTGTGGTGGTTGGCTCTGGCATGTCTTATGGCTGGAACTCAACGTCTACTGCACACGGGAGCCCCGATCTACAATTGCGTCGTGCTGCCGCCGCCACGCTTCAGCAAGGCGCAGCGGACGCAGCCTCCCCCGTCAACCAGACCCTCCAGGCGCAAGGCGTAGCGGCGGGCACCAGCGACACATCGGGGGCGTCCTATACGTTCCGTCCCGGCATCGGGCGAGGCAGCGCGGTCCCGGCTCCTCTCGTCCTTAACCGCTCCATCGTGACCACGACGGGCAGCGTAGCGCAGGGGCAGCAGGGGGCCTTCATCGTCTGCGGGACCAAGACGCTGAGTACCACGAGCGCGCAGGCGCAGACCGTCGTCACCGTCACGACCACGACACTCACGTCCGGGGGACTGACCCTCTTCTACAACACCTCGGCTACCTCCGCGACGGCGGCCGACGCCGACACCGGACAGGTCAACGTCTCATGGAACAACGTAAGCGGCACGGTGGCTGCCACGATGGGCACGGTCATCAACGCGGTGCAGAGCAACTCCTCGGGCACGCTCGCATCAACACCAACTGTCACCGTCGCCACCAACGTCGTCTCGATCAAGCTGACGCCGACGTGGGCGACGATCGTCCCCACTGGAGTCCGGGGAACCTTCACCGTGCTCAACCAGGGCGTGGACCCCGTGTCCTGTCAATGAACATGTTTCCAAGTGCGTCCACGTACAAGTGCCCAGACCGTGCCTTGGGTCAAGCCGTGCATTCGCGCAAGTGCGCTCTGGGTCTGTCCGCTCGCAAAGGCCGCACGAATGGACCTAACCTTGGTCTCGGTCAGCCTTGCACTCCAGTGTTTCTCGCCCCGCGTCATACGTTCCGGATAAGTGCGCGCCTTTACAGGAGGCCCAATGAAGAATCTAGCCCTGAGCGTCGGTCTGCTTCTGCTGCTCGCTCCGCTGGCGGTGGGGCAGGAAACGTACTCCGTAACCGTTGGGGGGACGACCACGAATAGAGCCAGCCTCGTGGGGATGCTGGAGCTGGGGCGGGTCCAGAACAACCAAGACATCTGTACCCGCGCCTCCCTCCCCTCGACCTGTACCCAGGCCCAGGCCTGCACCGCCCTCGGAGTGGTGGGGGGCTCGTCCTGCACCAATCTCGATGCCGTCGCGGCCCGAGCCCGGATCTACCCGGCCACCCTGGTCGGGAGGGAAGGGTTCGTCACCAACGAGATGATCCGCATCCGGGCACCGGAATACTACGCAGAACAGGTGCGCCGGGATGCGGTGACGCTCGCCTCGTACTGCGCCGCCAGCCAAACGAACCGGGACGCGCTCTGCACGCTGCTCGGCTTGGGCGCTGGCTGCGGGGCCTGCAACCAGTAAGGAGGACTCGTGCCCACCGCCCGCTACCGCGCACTCCTCGACGCCGCTGCGGCAGTCGTCGGCCTCCCGGCCTGGATGGTCAAGGACGAGCTCTACTCTCCCGGCGAGTGGCTCGAGGGTCTCATCCTCGTCGAGAGCGCCGGCGACCCGCGGGCGATGCGGTACGAGCACCGCCAGGACGTCCCGTCCCCCGCCGACTCCGACAAGCCTGGTGAGGATGACGGGCTGCTCGAGGACGACCGCAGCTACGGTCTCATGCAGGTGATGGGCTACAACGTCCGCATCCTCTGCGGGGTCCCCATCGGCTCGCCCATGAGCTTCGGCTTCATGCTCCTCCCGGTCACCAACATCGCGTTCGGCCTGCGGATTCTCTGGGCTGAGCTGCAGGCGACAGGGCTGCACGTCCCGAACGCCCTCGCTCGCTACAACGGTGGCCCCTGGCGCAACCCACCACGCGGAGAGCCGTTGCGGAATCAAGCCTACGTGGACAAGGTCGCCGCGGCCGCGCACAGCGTGCGCCTGGTCCGGGCGGTACGGTGAGCCATGGGCAAGTTCACCCATCGCGTCGGGGGCGAGGCCATCCCCAGGTTCGGCGGAGTCCGTCAGGAGTGCGATCCCGGCGCCATCCCTCCGAACATGTTCCGCAACGCCGTCAACGTGCGGTACAAGGGTGGCCGCCTGGTGAGCCGCGGTGGCCAGTCGAAATTCAACGCCAGCGCCCTGAGCGGCAGAGTCCAGGGCATCTTCTCGAGCGAGTTCGAGTTTTCGACGGCGGTCCCTGCGGACTCATGCGCAGAGGTTGGAGTCGGCGGCGGAACCGAGATCGGTAGCCAGAAGCTCTTCCTCACCGGACAAGACAGCACGTACGGCTTCTTCTACTTCGGCGAGGACCAGCGGCCAGTCCTCCGTCGACAACCATACGACATTGTCAGGACGATCGACTGTGAGATGGCCGCCTTCGGAGACGGTTCGATCTGGGTCGGCGGGTACGATGAAACCCAGATGTACCTGAAGAGATTCCAGAGAGGCGGGGCCCCCGCCATCCTGGCGACTGTCGCCAGAGTTGCACCCGCTGAAACCAGCCTCTTCGGGTTCGGCGACATTGAGCGCTGCGCGGGCGTGATCTACTTCAGTACGGGCTCGTACATTCCCGAAAACGCGCGCGTCTATCGCTATTCGGCCAACGCGATCGTACAGGCTGACGCTCCGTTTGTCGTCGGCGAACCTGGCGGTCGTCCCCATCTCGTGGCCGTGGGTTCGATGCTCTACATGGTCCGCGGTCGCGATCTTGGCGCAACCAAGATCCGGAGGAAGGCCGGCGGCAGTGACTCGTGGGTCACCATGACCCCGTCCATTGCCAATTTCACTTGCTGTGGACAGCCAGCGGTGTACGAGGGTTCTGTCTATGCGTTTGGGTGGGCCGGCTCGTCGGCCGCGAACCTTTGTCCGGTGGCAATAAAGATCGTCGACACAACGGTGTCCACGGTCCGGGATCTCACGGGCGCCGCCAACTACCGGGACTACTTCTGCCGGCCAACGGTCTTCAACGGCTACCTCTACTACATGTACATGGACCGCAACTCAAGCACTGGACTCTACGAAGGGATGTACGTCGGCCGCTTCGATGGCACCACCTGGAACGACACTCACAAGAACGTGACCTCCCTGTACGGCGGAAGCGCTTCTCCTATCCAAGACGACAATTTCTTCGGCGCCTTCGATGGCAAGCTGCGACTCATCATCGGAGGTCGGTGGACCGACGGCGCGTGTACGGGCATGGTGTGGTCGTCTCCGGGCGTCGATACCGCCGGTACGTGGACGCAACACGCGGCCAACCACCGAAGGCAGCAAGACTCACTGAGCGTGTTCTCCGACGTCCCTTACGGATTCTCCCGATCCGGCGCTGTGATGTGAGCCGATGCCAACCATCAACGTCGTGACCACGCGCGACGTGAA
>Ga0137356_1000164_pt1 | contig 10951 bp, 5 predicted proteins | sample EasRivERMLT830_2_FD_102297 | JGI IMG/M metagenome (GOLD analysis project Ga0137356, IMG submission 102297) | Soil microbial communities from meander-bound floodplain in the East River, Colorado, USA - East River MetaG ERMLT830_2 | ecosystem: Environmental > Terrestrial > Soil > Floodplain ...
CGAAACTGATACTCAGCATGGATGGGCTGGTGCTCAAGGAGATCCCCTTGGCGAAGGAGCGCACCACCATCGGCCGCAAACCCCACAACGACATCCAGATCGACAACCTCGCGGTAAGCGGCGAGCACGCCGTCATCGTCACCATCCTGAACGACTGCTTCCTCGAGGACCTGGGCAGCACCAACGGCACGCTGGTGAACGGCAACCCGGTCAAGAAGCACTTCCTGCAGAACAACGACGTCGTCGAGCTCGGCAAGTACCGGCTGAAATTCATCGGCGAGGCGCCGGTCACCGCCGTGACGGCGGAGAAGGCCGACTTCGAGAAGACCATGGTGCTGCGCCCTTCGGCGATGAAAGCCATGTCCGAGCAGGCGAGGGCGATGGGCGCGGGCGCCGCGGAAGCCGCGCGCGCGGCCGCCGCGCAGCAGGTCGCGGCGAGCGCAGGCGCGGCGGGGTTCGCCGAGAAGGAAAACAAGGCGACCTCGACCACCGCGCCGATTTCCATCCCGATGGCGACCGCGGCGCCCGCCGCAGCGGCCGCACCCGCGGCGCCCGCCGCAGCGGCCGCACCCGCGGCGCCGCCGGCGGCCGCACTCGCGGCGCCGCTGGCGGCCGCACCCGCGGCGAAGACGGGCCATCCGCTGGGTGCGATCCAGATCCTCTCGGGCGGCAATGCCGGCAAGGAGCTCGAACTCGCCAAGCCGCTCACCACGCTCGGCAAGCCCGGCGTCCAGGTGGCGGTGCTGACGCGCCGTCCGCAGGGCTACTTCATCACCCACGTCGAGGGCGCCAACCCGCCCGCGGTCAACGGCCAGGCGATCGGCACCGCGCCGCACGCGCTGAAGGACCACGACCTCGTCGAGCTGGCAGGCGTCAAGATGGAGTTCTTCCTGAAGGGATGACCTCCGGGGCAATGACCCGCCCCGCAGCCAGCCCCGCCTGTTCGACGGGGCCCCGATGAAGCAGCATCTGGCGCGCATCCTCCTCGGGCTCGTCATCACGCTGCTCTTCATCGGGCACGCGGCGCGCTACTACCACGTGCCGTTCATCGCGCAGTTGGACAACATCATCTACGATGCGCGCCTGCAGCTGACGATGCCGCGCGGCATCGACGAGAACATCGTCATTCTGGACATCGACGAGAAGAGCCTGCAGGAGGTGGCGCGCTGGCCATGGCCGCGCGACGTGATGGCGGGCCTGATCCACAAGCTCTTCGACAGGTACCAGGTCGGCATCGTCGCCTTCGACGTGGTGTTCGCCGAGGCCGACTACTCCTCGGGCATCCGCTCGCTGGAGCAGATGGCGCAGGGACCGCTGAAGGACGTACCGGCCTTCCACGAGGCGCTGCGCGGGCTGCGCCCGAAGCTCGACAACGACGCCCAGTTCGCCCAGGCGATCAAGGGACGCCCCGTGGTGCTGGGCTACTACCTCAGCAGCGAGAAGGACGCCAAGCGCATCGCGGCCATCCCTGAGCCGGTGCTGCCCAAGGGCACCTTCCAGGGCCTCAACGTCAATTTCACGAGCTGGAAGGGCTACGGCGGCAATCTGCCGCAGTTCCAGCAGAACGCCGCGAGCGCCGGTCACTTCAACCCGCTGCCCGACCCCGACGGCGTCATCCGGCGCGTGCCGATGCTCGTCGAGCTCGACGGCGCCTACTACGAGTCGCTGTCGCTCGCGGTGGTGCGCACCATCCTCGGCTTTCCCAAGGTCGAGCCCGGCTATGCCCCCGACCGCTTCCTGCAGCGCGGCTACGGCGGGCTGGAATGGCTCAAGGTGGGACCGCTCACCATCCCGGTCGACGAGGTGGCGGCGACGCTGATTCCGTTTCGCGGCAGCAAGTTCAGCTTCCAGTACCTGTCGCTGGCCGACGTGCTGGCCGACCGCGTGCCGCCGGAGAAGCTGAAAGGGCGCATCGCGCTGATCGGCACCAGCGCCCCCGGCCTGCTCGACCTGCGCGCCACGCCGGTGGACAACGTGTATCCCGGCGTGGAAGTGCACGCCAACCTGATCGCCGGGATGCTCGACCGCAACCTCAAGGAAAAGCCGCCCTACATGCTCGGCGCCGAAGTGGTGCTGCTGCTGCTCGGCGGCGTGGCGCTGTCGCTGCTGATTCCGCTGCTTTCGCCTCTCATCGCCACCCTGGCGACGCTCGCCGGCGCGACGCTGATCGCCGCCTTCGACGTCGGCATCTGGCACTACGCCGACACGGTGCTGCCGTTCGCCACGTCGCTGCTGATGATCGCGGCGCTGTACACGATGAACATGGCTTACGGATACTTCGTGGAAGCGCGCTCCAAGCGCCAGTTCACGGAGCTCTTCGGCCAGTACGTGCCACCCGAGCTGGTCGACGAGATGGCGCGCGACCCGCAGAAGTACAACATGAAGCCGCGCGCCGCCGAGCTGACGATCCTGTTCGCGGACGTGCGCGGCTTTACCGGGATCTCCGAGGCGCTCAGGCCCGAGGAGCTGCGAGAATTCATCAATGAATACCTCACCGACATGAGCGGCATCATCCGCAGCCGGCACCGCGGCACGCTCGACAAGTACATCGGCGACGCCATCATGGCGTTCTGGGGCGCGCCGGTGGAGGATGCGCAGCACGCGCGCAGCGGCGTGCTGGCGGCGCTCGACATGCAGAAGGAATGCAGGATCCTGAACGGCAAGTTCGCCGCGCGCGGCTGGCCGACGCTCAAGATCGGGGTCGGCGTCAATTCCGGCAACGTGCGCGTGGGCGACATGGGGTCGCAGGTGCGCCGCGCGTACACGGTGCTGGGCGACCCCGTCAACGTCGCCTCGCGCCTGGAGAGCCGCACCAAGGGCTACGGCGTCGGCGTCCTGGTCGGCGAAGCGACGCGCTCGCAGGTGAAGGATGTGGTATTCAAGGAGGTGGACCGCATCAAGGTGAAGGGCAAGGACGAGGCGGTCACCATCTACGAGCCGCTGGGCCTGGAGGGCGAGGTGGACCGCAAGGTGCAGGAGGAGCTCAAGCTCTGGAACCAAACGTTGCGCGCCTACCGTGCGCAGCAGTGGGACCAGGTGGAAGTAGGCCTGCTCAACCTGCAGCGCATGAATCCGGACTGCAGCCTCTACCAGGTGTACGCGGACAAGGTCGCCGGACTGCGGCGCAGCCCGCCGCCGGCAGGCTGGGACGGCGTGACGGCCTTCGACGAGAAATAGGACGCGGCCATGCGACTGCGAGTCCTCGGCTGTTCGGGCGGCATCGGCGGCCGCCATCTGCGCACCACGTCGTTCCTGGTGGATGGCGACGTGCTGCTCGACGCCGGCACCGGGGTGGGCGACCTGTCGCTCGCCGAGCTCTCGCTGATCGACCACATCTTCGTCACGCATTCGCATCTCGACCACGTCGCCTCGATCCCGTTCATCGCCGATACGGTGGGCGGCATGCGCGGCCAGCCGATCACCGTGCATGCGACGCGCGAGACCATCGCCATCCTGAAGAAACACATCTTCAACTGGGAGATCTGGCCCGATTTCACGCAGATCCCCACGCCGCAGACGCCGTTCATGCGCTACGCCGAAATCGAACTCGGACGAACCGTCGCGCTCGCCGGCCGCGCCTTCACGCCGCTGCCGGCGATCCATACGGTTCCCGCAGTGGGCTACCTGCTCGACAGCGGCAAGGGCAGCCTGGTGTTCACCGGCGACACCGGGCCGAACGACGCGCTGTGGACGGTGGTCAACCGCCTGGCCAATCTCAAGTACCTGATCATCGAGACCGCGTTCGCCAACAAGGAGCGCCACCTCGCCGAGCTTTCCAAGCACCTGTGCCCGTCGATGCTGGCCGAGGAGCTGGTCAAGTTCGAGCGCGACGCGGAGATCTACGTGACGCACCTCAAGCCCGGGGAGACCGAGCTCACCATGCAGGAGATCGAGGAATCCTCGGGTCGCGTGCAGCCGCGCATGCTGCAGAACAACCAGGTTTTCGAATTTTGACCCGCCGGGACCGAGAACGTGGAAAATCGCCTAAGAATCAGGGCGATGGCGGTTGAATGTTTGCAGGCCCGGCGCTAGCATTGTCCGCAGCACCCAATCGAGGGGATCACGATGAGCGCCGTCCTTAGCCACCACGCTGGGCCGCAGGTGGACGCCAACGTCCGCCTTGCGTTCCAGAAGCAGCTGCAGGCGGTCACCAACAAGATCCACGCCACCAGCAACGTCGACGAGATCATGCTGGAGGTGAGCGCCGACATCTGCGTGCTGTTCAACGCGGACCGCCTCACCATCTACTCGGTCGGCGAGGACAAGCAGTCGATCGTCTCCAAGGTCAAGACCGGCCTCAACTCGTTCAAGGACCTGAAGCTGCCGGTCGCCGAGCACTCGATCGCCGGCTACGTCGCGCTCGCCAAGAAGACCATCAACATCCGCGACTGCTACGACGACGCGGAGCTGAAGTCGATCAACCCGAACCTGCGTTTCCTGCAGGAAGTCGACAAGCGCACCGGCTACCGCACCAAGCAGCAGCTGGTGGCGCCGATCGCGGACAGCCAGAGCCAGGAGCTGATCGGCGTCATCCAGATCATCAACAACAAGGCCGGCGTGCCCTTCGGGCCGCTGACCGAGGAGGGGGTGGCGGAGCTCGCGCAGACGCTCGCCATCGCCTTCCGGCAGCGGCAGAAGCCGCAGCAGGTCAAGAGCAAGTACGACTACCTGATCGCGGAGGCGGTGCTGTCGGCGGGCGAGTTCGAGCTCGCCTCGCGCCAGGCGCGCAAGAAGGCGACGGACGTCGAGCAGGTGCTTGCCGAGGAGTTCCAGGTCAAGATCCCGGCGATCGGCGCGGCGCTCTCGAAGTTCTTCGGCGTGCCCTACGAGGCGTACAAGCAGGACCGCGTCAAGCCGATGGAGTTGCTAAAGAACCTGAAGCGCGAGTACGTCGAGCAGAACCAGTGGCTGCCGATCGACGATACCAAGGAGGGGCTGGTGGTCCTGTGTCTGGACCCCGAGCGCATCCGCAGCTCGCGCATCGTCTCCAACGTGTTCCCGAAGTCCAAGATCGTCTACCGCGTCACCACGCAGAAGGAATTCAAGGAAACGATCAACCTGTTCTACGGCGCCGAGTCCATGGACACGGGCGACATCGGGGACATCCTCTCCGGCATGGACGAGGAGGAAACGGCGCTCGAAGGCGGGGCAGACGAGGTGTCGGCCGCGGCGGACAACGAGCTGGTGAAGCTCGTCAACAAGGTGATCATCGACGCCTACAACCAGGGGGCCTCTGACATCCACATCGAGCCCTATCCCGGCAAGTCGAAGACGGAGATCCGCTTCCGAAAGGACGGCTCGCTGGGGCCCTACATCGAGGTGCCGGCGAGCTACCGGCAGGCGATCGCGGCGCGCATCAAGATCATGTGCGACCTCGACATCGCGGAGAAGAGGAAGCCCCAGGACGGCAAGATCAAGTTCAAGAAGTTCGGGCCCCTGGATATCGAGCTGCGCGTGGCGACCATCCCCACGGCGGGCGGCGTCGAGGACATCGTCATGCGGATTCTCACCGCGGGCGAGCCGATGACCCTCGACAAGATGGGCTTCACCAAGCAGAACGAGGAAAAACTCAAGGCCACGGTGAGCAAGCCCTACGGCCTGTTCTTCGTCTGCGGCCCCACGGGCTCGGGCAAGACCACCACGCTGCACTCGGTGCTCAAGTACCTGAACACCCCCGACACCAAGATCTGGACGGCCGAGGACCCGGTCGAGATCACGCAGAAGGGCCTGCGCCAAGTGCAGGTCAACCGGAAGGCCGGGTTGGACTTTGCGGTGGTCATGAAGGCCTTCCTGCGCGCCGATCCCGACATCATCATGGTCGGCGAAATGCGCGACAAGGAGACCACCTCGACCGGCATCGAGGCTTCGCTCACCGGCCACCTGGTGTTTGCGACGCTGCACACCAACTCGGCGCCCGAGTCGATCATCCGCCTGCTCGACATGGGCATGGACCCGTTCAACTTTTCGGACGCGCTGCTGGGAATCCTCGCGCAGCGCCTGGCCAAGCGCCTTTGCTCCTGCAAGCAGACCTACACGCCGGAACCCGCGGAGCTGACCTCGTTCCTGCGCGAGTACTGCGACGAGCTGATGCACACCCCGCGCTTCAAGGCGGATCCCAAGGGCGCGATGGAGGGCGTGTACAAGGACTGGGTAAGCCACTACGGCAATGACCGGGGCCAGCTCACCTTCTACAAGCCCGTCGGCTGCGACAAGTGCGGCGGCAGCGGCTTCAAGGGCCGCTGCGGCCTGCACGAGCTGCTGGTCGCCTCCGATCGCCTGAAGAAGGCCATCCAGGAGCATGCGCGTGTCGCCGAGATACTGGCCATCAGCCTGGAGGAGGGCATGCGCACCCTGAAGCAGGACGGCATGGAGAAGTGCCTGACGGGCGTCACGCACATCAAGGAAGTGCGTTCGGTCTGCATCAAGTGATGCGGTGCCGCGAGCCGCGCGCATGAGCAGCACCCTCGAAGGCACCCAGTCCCTGCGCTTCGGCGTCGAGGTGCGCGCCGCGGCGGACGACCTTGTCCAGCGCCTGGAGCAGCTGAACTCGATCGGCGCCCTGCTTTCGGCGGAGCGCGACATCAATCGCCTGCTGGAGACGATCCTCACCGCCGCGAAGTCGATCACGCGCGCGGACGGCGGCACGCTGTACCGGATCACCGAAGACCACATGCTGCGCTTCGAGATCCTGCGCACCACCAGCCTCAAGTACTACCTCGGCGGCACCTCCGGCAACGCGGTGCCGTTCTACCCGATCCACCTGGTGGGCGAGGACGGCAAGCCCAATCACAGCATGGTCGCCGCCTACGCGGCGCTCACCGGCAAGACGGTGAACATCGCCGACGCCTACACCGCCGACGGCTTCGACTTCACCGGCACCCGCAACTTCGACAAGAAGACGGGCTACCGCTCCAAGTCCTTCCTCACCGTGCCGATGGCGAACCACGAGAACGAGATCATCGGCGTGCTGCAGCTGATCAACGCCTTGGACCCGAAGACGGGCGAGATCCTGCCGTTCTCGGCTGCCGACCAGCGCCTGGCGGAGTCGCTCGCCTCGCAGGCGGCAATCGCGCTCACCAACCGCATGCTGATCAACCAGCTCGAGCAGCTGTTCGAGTCGTTCATCAACATGATCAACTCCGCGATCGACGAGAAATCGCCCTACACCGGCGGCCACTGCGCGCGCGTGCCCACGCTCACCATGATGCTCGCCGAAGCAGTGAACGAGACCGACGCAGGGCCGCTGAGCGACTTTCAGATGAGCGACAAGGACCGCTACGAGCTGAAGATCGCCGGCCTGCTGCACGACTGCGGCAAGGTCACCACGCCGGTGCACGTGGTGGACAAGGCCACCAAGCTGGAAACCATCTTCGACCGCATCCACCTCCTCGACACGCGCTTCGAGATCCTCAAGCGCGACGCCGAGATCGCCATGCTGAAGGACGGCTCGCCGGAATCGCGCGTGGCCTGCCGCGAGCGTCTGCGCCAGATCGAGGAGGACCGCATGTTCCTGCGCGCCACCAACATCGGCGGCGAGCGCATGCACGACGACGACATCGAGCGCATCCGGCGCATCGCCGAGTACCGCTGGACCGACATCTCCGGCCACGAGGCGAAGTTCCTTTCCGACGACGAGCTGAAGAACCTGACGATCCGCGCCGGCACGCTGACCGCGGAGGAGCGCCAGGTCATCAACCACCACATCGTCGCGACCATCAAGATGCTCGAGGCGCTGCCTTGGCCGCGGCACCTGAAGAACGTCCCGGAGTATGCAGGCGGGCACCACGAGCGCATGGACGGCAAGGGCTACCCTCGCGGGCTCAAGGGCGGGCAGATGTCGGTGCAGGCCCGCGTGATGGGCATCGCCGACATTTTCGAGGCGCTCACGGCGAAGGACCGGCCCTACAAGAAGGGCAAGACGCTTTCCGAGTCGCTCGAGATCCTCGGCAAGTTCAGCCTCAACGGCCACATCGATCCGGACCTGTTCGACATCTTCGTGCGCAAGAAGGTGTACCAGCGCTACGCGGAGATGTTTCTCGACAAGGAGCAGATCGATCCGGTCGACGAGTCGAAGATCCCCGGTTATAGGCCCTGAAGCAGGAGAGCCTCGAGGGCGCGGATCGGAGCGGGGTCCGCGTAGAGCAGGTGAAGCTGCGACTCGATGCGCCGGCGCAGCGCCTGGCGCTGAGAAGGCTCGCGCAACAGCCCGATCGCAGTGGCAACGTAGGCCTGCTCGTCGGCCGTCACCAGTTCGTGCAGTCCGATGCGCCGCAGGATGCCGCTCGCCAGCCGCCCGCGCAGGAAACGGCCCTCGCACGCCACCACAGGCAGCGTGCACTCGAGCGCCCGCAGCGCGGTGTTGAAGCCGGAAAAGCCGATGCTGTCGAGGCACAGGTCTGCCTGGCGCATCAGTGCGTGGAATTCGGCAGGGCTCAGCCAGGGCACAAACTTCAGGTGGCGGTCCGGGTCCAGCCCCGCGCGCGCGAAAGCGGCGGCGAGGCGCAAGTGGAGCTTCTCCGACAGCGCGCGGGCCCAATGCGTAAAGAAGACGAATTGGCAGGCGCCCAGTTCGCGCGCGATCGCGCAAAGCACGGCGTCGTGCTCCGGCGCGTACTTGAACGGCGTCCCGGGACAGACCAGCAGCGGTGCGCGGGGATCCAGGCCGAGGCGTGCCAGGTCAGCCGGCTGGGTCGGCACCGACGCAGGCTGCACCGAGCAGCCCAGGTTCGGCAGCGCGATCAGCCTTTCCGAGTAATGGGCCTGCGCGCCTTCGGGCTCGAGAGCCTGCGCGGACAGGAAGCAATCGATCGTCGGCAGGCCCGTCGTCTCGGGATGTCCCCACGACGCCGCCTGCAGCGGCGCGAGGCGCAGGCTCGCGAGCTTCACGGTCATGGGGTCCATGCCGATTTCAGGGTAGACCAGCACGTCCGGGGCGGCGGCAACGATCGCCTCGGCCCATTGCTGCAGTCCGCCTGCGCCCTGCACGAAGCGTGCGGTGCGCGACCGGGCAAAAGCGGTTTCCGCATCCTGCGCGGATCCGAGGTTGAAGGCGAGCAGCTCGATGCGCTGCGGATCGAGGTGCTCGAACCAGCCCCTGGTGAGGGCATGCCAGACGGAATGCGCACGGAAGTATTGCGACACCACGCCTACGCGCAGGCGCGCGCTGCGCGCCGCGCGGACCGCGGGCTGCGGCAGGTGCCGTTCCTGCCACGCTGCCATCAACCGCGCGCAGAGCGCGCCGTAGGGCCGCAGCAGTTCAAGGTTATCCTCCGCGCGATACGCGAGCCAGAAGGGTTGCTGGACTCCGACGGCGCGGTGACCGGCAGTGCTGCGGCGCGCGTCGAACCAGCGGTCGAGCGCCGCGAGGTCGGCTGCGAACGCGGCGCGCGCGCGCCTAGGCTCATCGTCCGCCGCGCGCAAGGGCACGATGCGGCACATCGCGCGCGCCCAGCGCGCCTCGGCATGCTCGGGATCGATTGACAGCGCAGTGTCGTACGAGGCGAGCGCCGCCTCCGCCTGGCCATTCAGCACGAGCACATGACCCAGGTTGCAGTGGGCCTCCACGAAGCGCGCATCGATCGCAATCGCGCGTCGGTAGCATTCGGCGGCCTCGTCCAGCCGCCGTTCCGCGTGATGCAGATTGCCCAGTCCCACGTACGCCTCGGCGGACGCCGGCCTGAGCGCGATCGCCCGGTCGAGCAGCCGGCGCGCTTCGTCCGTGCTGCCGCGGTCCACCAGGATGCAGCCGAGCGTGCTGAGCGCCGCCGGGTAGTCGGGTCTCACGCGCAGCGCATCCCGATACCACGCCGCGGCATCGTTGGCTCTCCCAAGGTGAACCAGCGCGTTGCCCAGCCCGCAGGCTGCCTCGGCGTCCTCCGCGTCGGCTGCGACCGCGAGCCGCAAGCAAGCTTCCGCTTCGGCCCAGCGCCCCAGCCTGCCGAGCAGGAGGCCGCAGCTGCGCAATGCGAGACGGTCATCCGGTCGCTGGCGCAATGCGGCGCGCAGCGTCGCCAGCGCATCCGCATTGCTGCCCAGGGCCTCCTGGGCGGCGGCGAGCACGACCAGCGCTTCCGGGAAGTCCGGCTTGAGCCGCAGCGCTTCCTTCAGGAGCGGGGCTGCTCGATCCGGAGCGCCCCGGGCGAACAGCAGCTTGCCGAGGTTGTATCGGGCAAACGCCTCGCGCGGATCGAGATTGAGCGCGGCTTCGTAGGACCGGATAGCCCCTTCGGCATCGCCGCTCGCTTCGAGCCCGAGGCCGACGTTGAGGTGGGCGGCTGCGTGCCGGGGGGCGACCTCCGCCGCCTCACGGAAGCATGCGAGAGCGTGCCGGAGGTCCCCGCGTTCTTCCGCCGCAACCCCGCTGGCGATCAGACGATCGGCGCGGACGTACGGCATGAAGCCTGCCTTCTTCCTCAACCAGTTAAGCATCGGCGGCCCAAAGGCAATTATGGCCGAGCCTTACTGCACCGGGCGGGGTGACCAAGAGTGTCATCCCTTGCTGAAGGGGGGCACCGCACTGCACAAACTAGCGTCATTTGAGGTGATTTTGTTGGCGGCTGCGGGGTGGCACGGGAGTTGCTCTGATCCCCATGGCAGCTATGCCACTAACCGTGAGGAGAATTGCATGAAACGCCTGCAACAAGGCTTTACGCTGATCGAGCTGATGATCGTGGTTGCGATCATCGGCATCTTGGCGGCGGTCGCGCTTCCCGCCTACCAGGACTACACCATTCGCGCGAAAGTGTCGGAAGTCATTCTGGCGCTGAGCGCGTGCCGCACCTCGATCACCGAGGTGTACCAGTCGAGCACCAGCTCGCCGGGCATCAACAACTGGGGCTGTGAAGCGGGTGCCACCTCCAAGTACGTCCAAAGCATCGTGACCGACGGCAACGGCATGGTGACCGCCGCTGTGAGTGGTGCCCTGGGTTCTGCCGTGCCCGCGGGCGCCACG
>Ga0137356_1000165_pt1 | contig 10944 bp, 10 predicted proteins | sample EasRivERMLT830_2_FD_102297 | JGI IMG/M metagenome (GOLD analysis project Ga0137356, IMG submission 102297) | Soil microbial communities from meander-bound floodplain in the East River, Colorado, USA - East River MetaG ERMLT830_2 | ecosystem: Environmental > Terrestrial > Soil > Floodplain ...
GGATTCAGGATTGAGGGAAGATCATCCCCCGCCGACTGCGACCACGATCTCGAGGCGGTCGCCCTCAGCGAGGCGCTCGACGGCGAACTGGCTGCGGGGCACGATCTCGCCGTTACGCTCGAGCGCAACGCGCTTGCCCGCGAGATCGAGTCGCGCCAGCAACTCAGTGCAGTTGAGCGGCGCATCGAGCTGCCGGCGCTCACCGTTGATGGTGACCGAGATCATGGCTCATTCTCACGCGTTGCTCAGCCTTTGGCAACTTGTCGCCCATTCCTTAGAATAGCGGTCCGGCGCGGGTGTAGTTCAATGGCAGAACATCAGCTTCCCAAGCTGAATACGTGGGTTCGATTCCCATCACCCGCTCCATTCCTCCCGGCAGCGTGACGACCGCGTCGTGAGCGGTGGCGTGCCTGGCACCGCCGGCGGCGTTACGGCTCCCTGGAGTTCAGGCCTACGAAGGTGCCGCCGTTGTAGCGCGCGAGCTCGCGCATCAGCGTCGCGAAGCGCACCCCGGTGAAGCTTGATTGCGCCGGCGGCGAGAACACGGTCGGAAATCCGACGCCGTGAATCCGCACCGGCCGGTTGCCGGAGGCGTCGGGGCGGTTCAGCTGATCGACCTTGCGCACCACGTCGTCGATGGACGGGCCGGTGAACTCGTCGCCGAAGACGTAGAGGCTGATCCTGTGATCGGGGTTGCGGTACATGCGGATCGCGGTCTCGATGCCTTCCGCCGGGCTGCTCTTGCTGAACGGCTTCCAGTCCCGCAGGCGCTCGACGATGGCGGCCCGGCGGGCGGGACTGTCCGGGATCCACTGGCCGGCGTACTGCGAGAACATGAACTGGCCGATGTCGCTCATCACCTGGATGCCCTTGACCCGGGGATAGACCTTGAGGGTTTCCTCCACCTTGCGTCGCATGAGCGTCCAGGCGAGCGATTGCATGCTGCCCGAGGTGTCGATGATGAAGATGACGTACTCGCTGTCCACCGGGATGCCGGCGACGAACCGCTCCGGTGGCGCCGCGCGGCGCTGGGCGGCGAGCCGCTTCATTTCCTCCGTCAGCTCCTGCTGGGCCAGCGCCAGCTGGTCTCGGATGCGGTTCTGGACCGTCGCGGTGTCGCGCGCCGCGCGGAAGCGTCCCTCGATGGTCGTGAGCTCGCCTTGGTAGCGCGCCACCAGCCGCTCCGCCTGCGCGAGGTCGGCGTGCTGCGCGGCGAGCTGCGTCCGCAGGGCCTTCAGGCGCGCCTCGAGCTCGGTGCGATCCTCCTGAAGAATGCGCGACTCGGCGCGCAGCGTCTCCGCGTCGCGTTCTATTACCTGGGGCTGGGCACCGCGCGTGATGACGAAGAGAAGCAGCACGGCCCCGAAACCGCAGCAAATGGCGTCCAGGAACGAGAGATCGGCGCCCTCGAGCTCGCGCCGGCGCCGCCGGCTCATGGCCAGTCCTCCGCAGGGCTGAGAAACGAGCCGCGGCTCGCTTGCGCCAGCCGCCAGAAGGCGGACGCCGCCATGGGATCGCCCTCCAGGGGAAGCAGGATGACGTTGACCGGTATGCCCCTGGGAAGGCTCGCGAGCGCGATGTCGAAGAAGCGCAGGCGCTGCTCGCCCGGGATCGTGTAGCGCAGACCCTGCTCCCGGTCGATCGTGGGCAGGCCATCGGTCACCAGGAAGACATTGTCGGGCCGGGGTTTCATCTCGCTGATCACATTGAACGCGTGGTAGAGGCTGGTACCGCCTTGGGGAAGGATTTTCTTGGTGGCATCGACCGCGCTGTTGAGCGCCGCCGGGTCGCCCGCGTCGAGCCAGCGCCCGGCGCTGTCGCGCACGACCGGCTCCGCTCGCTCGTTGAAGGTGTAGATCTGGAAGCGTGAGCTGGACGGGATCTGCGTCGCAATCCAGTCCAGCGTGGCGAGCGCCCGGCGCCACTTGGCCGCCTGGCGCTGTTCGGCCGCGGGGAGGTTGCGCAGCCGGACGATGTCGACGATGCGCTCGGCCAGCATGCTGGCGGAGGTGTCGAACAGGATGAGGACGCGCTCTCCTCCGACCTTCAGGCCGGTGAGATACTGCCGGTCTCCTTGCCCGCGAAAGGCGCGCAGGCGATCGCCTTCCTCCGCGCGTTGCAGGGCGCCCCCCTCCAGCCGTTTCAACTCCTCATCGCGGGACTTGAGGTCGGTCTGGAGGCGGTTCACATGGGCCTCGCGCGCGATGCGGTCAGTCTCGAGTTGGGCGAGGTCATAGCGCCGGCCCGCGATGTTCTCGGTCATGGTCCGCGCCTGGGCGAGCAGGCGCTGACGGCGCCCGCCTGCCTGCTCGAGGTCCGCGCTGAGCGCGGCCGCCTGTTCCCGGACGCTCAGCACCTCGCGCTCCAGCGCCGCCACTTCCTGCTGGAGGGTTTCGGTGGCCTCGCGCCGCTGCGCGGAGGAGTTGTGGCTCAGGATGAGAAACAGCAGCAGAACGGCGCCGAAACCGCAGCAGATGGCGTCGAGGAACGAAAGACTGAGTGTCGTGATGGGGCGGCGGCGCTTCATCTAGCTGGTGCGCAGGTGCCGGATCAAGCGATCGTTGACGTAAGTCTCGGAATCCAGCACCAGGCGCTCCTGCGCGAGCTGGAGCTGATGGACCAGGAACATGAGGACGACGCCCAGCAGCAACGCGACGAGTGTCGAGTTGAAGGCCGTCCCGAGGTTTTCCGTGACGCCGCTGATGTCGCCTTGCACCGCGCGATGGGCGAGGCCCATCGCGTTGCTGATGCCGCGCACGGTCCCGATGAAGCCGATGGCCGGAATTGCCCACGCGACATAGCGGATCTGCGCCAGCTCGGAGTCGAGGCGCTCGCCCTCGTTCTGGCACACCGCGCTGATGGCGGAGGCCGCGTCCTGCACGCTGCGCGTCGTTTCAAAGCGCATGAGCGACTGGAACACCGCCCGCGGCAAGAACAGGTTGCGCTGGGTTGGCTTGAGGGCTTCGAGCGGCTTGACGTAGCGCCGCGCGTCCTCCGGCAGGATCTTGATGCCCTCGGTCAGCGGCAGCAGGTCCTGCTCGAGCAACCCGCGCTCGCGCAGCACGAACACCCACTTGTAGGCGAGGATCGCCAGGGCCCACAGCATGAGAATGATTTCCGACTCCTGCTCGTAGTCCTTGAGAATCACCCAGAGCGAGGGCTCGACCTCCGCGTCGGGCTGCTTGGCCACGAGCGCGCGCTGCTCCGCGAGCACGGCCTCGGCATTGGGCCTCACGACGGTGACATAGGCGCCGTGGACGAGAATGACGGAGAAGATGAGAGCGAAGAACTGATAGACGAACTCGGCAGGGAAATGTCTGAACATGAAGGTCCTCGTGCGCGAACGGATGTCGGCAGTTTAGCGGTTGCGCGGGCTCAGATGTCCACGGGGAAGGAAACCGGGACATCCGATCGCGGGCGTTCCTCACCCGGCCCCGCTCTCGGCACCTCCCGTCGCTTGGCTGGGGTCGCGACCGGCTTTTCCTGCACGACGGGCGGTTTCTTTTCAGCGGCCGGCGGCGGCTTCGGAGGCTCCGCCTGCGGCACGGCCGGATTCGGAGCGGCGAGGCAGGCCGCCGTCGAAAGCGCGAGCACGATCCGCTGGCGCGGCGTCACGGGTTCTCCGTTGCGTAGCGGGCACAGCGGAATCCCACGTCGGGCCGCGGCTCGGTTCCGTAGTCCCGGTAGGTCCAGCGCAGCGCGCTGACGCTCGAATGCATCCAGCTCGAGCCGCGTATCACGTGCTGCTTGCCGGCGGCGGGGCCGGTCGGGTCCTTCTCCGGTGCCGTGCTGGTCCGGATGTCGTAGAAGTCGTGGACCCACTCGGCCGCGTTGCCGGCGAGATCGAAGAACCCCGCCGGGCTCGCCGCGAAGCGCGCGACGGGCGCCGTGCCTGCGTAGCCGTCGTCAAAGTTCCGGATCGTGTCGGCGAGCTCTCCCGCAACCGAGCGGTCGGCGAAGTTGCCGCTGCCCTGCGGCGGCGGCAGATCGTCTCCCCACGGAAAGCGGCGCTCCTTCTTGACACCGGCGCGGCGCGCCGCCCATTCCCACTCGGCCTCGGTCGGCAGGCGGAAGCCGTGGCGCAGCGGCAGGACAGCGGCGAGACCGGTCGGGTTTGCTGCGTAGGCTGCGGGAAGCTGCGCCGCCTCGTTCAGCCAGTTGCAGTAGCCGGCCGCGTCTTCCCAGCGCAGGTTAACGACAGGGTGAGACGCGACGTCGAGCGAGACCGCGCCGAAGCGGCCTGACAGGTGCTTGGGGCGGTATTTCTGAAACTGGGCGTTGGTGACCTCTGTTGCCCCGAGGTAATAAGGGCGGACAAGGTCGGCATCGCGCAGCGTCTCGTTGGCGCGCTGGCCCGGGTCGCGCCGCGAGGCGCCCAGGGTAAACCGGCCGGGCAGCACGAGGATCATGACCGTTCCGTCGGGCGCAGTGATGCGCTCTGGAAGCTCGACCGGCGCGGGGGCGCCCGCCGCGCGCAGCTTGACCACCCGGGTCTGCTCGAAGCCGGGCTTGGGCGTGACCCAGAGCTGCGTCGGCTGGAGACCGTCCCGCGTGATCTCGAGCAGCGTCGGCGCTGCGGGAAGCAGGTGCCGTCCGTGTGCCGGACCGACCGCGCGCCCTTCGATGCTCAACACCGCGTCTCGGGGCTCGACCTCGAGCGTGACCGGGCCAAGTTCCGCGCTCAGGCTGACTTTTACATTGCGCTCCTCGGCCCGCTCCAGGCGCACGGTGCGGCTTGCAGCGCCGTAGCCGAGTTTGGAGACCGTGATGCGATGCTCCCGTCCGGGACTGAGCGCGAGCGTGGTCGGGGTGGTGCCGGCGTAGCGGCCGTCGAGGGCGACGGCCGCGCCGGAGGGATCGCTTTCGACTCTCAGCTGGGCGTCGGCAGGGGAGAGCGCGACCGGCCCTATCGTCTGAGACTGCCCTGCCGTCACCGAAATGCTGTTCCTCCAGGGCTTATGGCCGGGCGCGCGGATCTCGATCGCCTGGGTGCCAGCGGCAAGCTCGGTGGTGAGGGGCAGCGCCCCGATCTCCCTGCCTCCCACCCAGAGCTTCGCGTGCGGCGTGCTCGATTGAACGGTCACTGCAGCGGAGGCGCGGATCAACGCCACAGCGATCGTCTGGCGGCGCCCCAGTCCCTCGATCCGGACCGCTTGGGAGAATTCCGCATAGCCCTCGGCGCGCACGACGATTTCGTGGTCGCCCGCGGCCAGTTCGATGGCGGCGAGGGGCGTGCGCCCCTTGATCTCGCCATCCGCAAGCACCGTGGCGCCGGCGACGCCGGTTGTTTCCACGGTGAGGTAGCCGGGCAACATGACGAGAGCAAGGGACAGCCGCTGGTGGGTCGCACCGGTGATCTCGATCTCGCGGACGAGCCGCTGGTATCCGTCGCGCTCGGCCTCCAGTCGATAGGCGCCGGGAATCGCCAGGTACCCGTCCCGCAGCCGTAGCGCCGGCAGCGTGCCCGAAAGGCTCAACCGGTCCGGCACGGGATCGATCTGGACGTACAGCATCCGCGCGGAAAACACGAACCAAAGGACCCCGCCCAGCACCGCCAGCGCAGCCAACACGTACGCCCTACCGATGTGCCTGCGCCGGGGCAGCGGAGCAGCGGGCGGCGGTGCCAGGCGGGCCGGCGGGAGGCCGGGCGCAAGCGTGATGTCGGCGTCGGTGCGAAGCTCAAGTCCGTTCTGGTCGATCTGCACCCGGAGCACGGCGTCGCCGATCTGCGCGTGATCTCCATCGTGCAGCCATTGCGAGGCGGCGAGGCGATGGTCGTTGAGAAAGGTCTCCGCCTCCCCCTCGAGCGGCTGCAGAAACGGCGCGCCCCCGGCGAGCGCCAGCACCGCGCCGGCGCGCGCTCCAGCCGCGCGCTGCGAGGTGATCAGCACGGAACCTGCAGCGAGGTTCCCCTCTTCTGCTCCGCGCGCAGCGCGCACGCGCACCTTCACACGCGTTCCTGGCAGGCAACGAAGACCCGGGGCGCGGGCGAGTCCGGGTCCACGATCACCTCGACGCGGACATCCTTGTAGCCGGGGCGCGAGCCGACCAGGGTGTAGGTGCCGGGCGTCAGCGCGATTTCACGGCCCTGAAAGCGGCCGAGCGGCCCCACGCGGAAGAGCGTGACCTCGGTGGCGTTGTCGGATGCGAGCCGAACGGTGATCGTCGTGGTCGCGCGCTTGAGCGCGGCGGCGAGGCGCTCCCGCGCCTGCGTCATGCGCGGGCCGGCGGCCGTTTCGCGCTCGAGCGAGGCGAGTAGTTGCTGAGCTTCTTCGCGCACCCGGGGAGAATACAGCCGCTCCGGGCTGGCAAGGCAGGCGTCTACTCGAGCGTGCAGCTGGATCATCCGATCGCTCCTCGCCGCACCCTGCCGTGCGAAATCGACCGCGGGATCGATGGCTGCCGCGCGCTGATAGGCGGCGAGCGCTTCCTCCCAGCGCTCCGCGGATTCGAATGCCTGGGCTTCGTGCTGCAGGCGGGCGAGCGCATCGCGCTGCCCGGCTTCTTTCGCGCGCGCCAGCCCGTCGGCCGCCGACCGGTCGGAGGGGCGAAGCTTCAGGGCGGCGCTGAACGACTGCTCGGCGCCCGCCCAGTCTGAGCGCTCCAGCTGCGCGAGCCCGCGCGTCATCACGTCCTCGAAACGCTGCGTGGCAGGGCGGGCTTCCACGCGCGCCGGACCGGACTTCGCGGATTTGGGCTCAGGGTCCGGGGAGGCCGCAGGCGCGGACGGCTCGCGCGCCGGCTCCGGCTTGCTGGTGCGCTGCTCGGCAAGGGCCCGCGCGCGGGCGGCCTCCTCCGCCTGCAGGCGCTGCCGCACCGACTCTGCCGGGTCGCTCTTCTGACTTTCCGCCCGGGGCGGGGACGGAGAGGCTGCAACCGGTGACGGGACAGCGGGCCCGTGGGGCGGGCGGGCCGGCAGGAAAAAGAGAACGACGGCCGCCAGCACGACCGCGGTGATCAGTGCAGCTGCCACCCAGCGGCCCGAGACCACGGCATGCGTCCGCACGCCGATCGGGACCGAGGGCGGCGGGGATGCGGTGCTGCGGGGACTGCTGGGTGCGGGTGGCGCGCTTGACATGGACGCCGCGCGGGTCGGGCTTACCGGCTTTGTCCCGGCTCCGGCGATGGGCCCGGCGGGGCCGGCGTGGGCGACGCCGGCAAGCCGGTTTCCGCGGTGAAGAGTTCGCGCAGCGTCTTGCGCCACTCGGCATATTGCGCGTCGACCGAGCCCGAGAGCTTGATCGTGCGGCCTTCGACCTCGTCCACAACGGGCGCGACATCGGCCTTGAACGAGACGCCGAGCTCCTTCAGCGCCGCTTCGTGCACTCGCGCGTCATTGGCAAACTGTCCGCTCGAGCGGATTGTCTCGAATCCACCGATGAGCAGGATGTCCCGGGCAAACACGCTGCCCGCGGAATTGCTGTTGCTGCCGATGACGGCTGCCCCGAGTATCGCCGCGGCCCCGAGTATGCGCCGCTCCCATAGCTTGCGCTCCAGCTCGCGCTTCTGGTTCAGCTCCTTCAGGTAGGACTGGCGCCACTGGCCGTAGGGCCGCCGCATGTCGTCGTAGAGGTTCCCGTAGAAGTTGTTCACGGTGTCGATGAACATGTACTCCCGGGCGCGTATCCGGTTGACGCGCTCGAACATGGGGTCGTCGTCCGCAGGCAGCTTGCTGACCTTGAACAGGCCATCCCTTTCTTGGACCAGGTAGGGCGCAAACGCGTAGGGCGCCACGCTGCGCGCGAACTTCAGCAGCGCGACCTGGCGGATCGCGGAGATTTCCCTCTCTTTCAACTGCTGGCGGTAGGCCAGCAGGTCGTTCGCAATCGTATTGTAGAGATCCTGGTACGGGTCGCGGTCCTGCTTCCTGTCCAGGGCTTCGTAGCTCTGGTCCGTGGCTTCCGCCACGTACTCGTTGTGGAACCACAGGCGGCCGGTGGCATCCACGACCTTGATCTCGACCCGCAGCTTCTCGCCGTTCGACTCGATCAGCTTGCCCGAAACGTTGACGTCCACTTCCTCGGCGCGCGCGGGAACAACGCGCACCGCGCCCCACTGGCCCGTCTGCTGCAGCGTCTTCTTCAGATGGAACGGAATGAACCGGGCCTCGGCCTCGAGGATCTTGGGATCCGTGCTCTTCTCGCGGGCCGCCTCGGCGCTGATCGCGGCGGTTTCGAAGACCTGGATGCCCACGTCGAACAGGGCGGCCTCGGGCACGGGCTGGTCGGCCTGGATCGCGTTCGTGGGCTCGACGAGCTGTTTGACGGGCCCGGTCGCACAGCCTGGCAGTCCCGCCGGCGCGAGCGCGGCGATCAGCATCCAGAGCGGAAATCGCGCCGCGTTCATCCTTTCGAACCCTGCTTGTACTTGCGGTATTCGTCCCACAGCTTCTCCCGCAGCGCCGGATCGGGCTCCGACTCGGCCGCCCTGCGGATCTGACGCGCGACGACATCGTCGTCGGCTCCGTCGCCCACGTCGGGGGGCCGTGCTGCAGTGCCGACGGGTTCGCTGCCCTCGATTCGCGGACGCCCCGCCTCGCCATCCGATTGCCGCGGGGCGGATTTCCCATCGGCCCCGTCCTTCGCTCCGGGCGCCTTCGATCCGGCAGTGCTTACCGTTGACGCGCCCTCGCCGCCACCGCCGGATCCTCCCGAAAGCCCGCCGCCTCCACTGCTCGCCCCCCGGGTCCGGGCGCGGCGCGCTTCGTCGAGGAGCAGCTGGTCGAATTCCGCGAGCGATCCGCCGAGCCGGGCCTCCAGTGCCGCGACCTCTTCAGCTTGAGTGGCTGCCGATGGCATCTTGCCGCCTTGCGGCACGGCCTGCGCCGTTCCTTCAGGCAGGCTCGCGACCGTCTGCGACAGGATCCGGACGCGCTCGCGGTTGGAAGCGACCAGCGCCTGCACGCGTGCGACTTGTTCGTCGAGGCGCTGTCGCTGCTCGGGTCCCGCCGCTGGGTCCGAGCGCGCGACCTCGGCCCGCTCGGTCATCCGCGCGAGCACCTGCTCGCTGATGTCGAGCTCGTGGCGCGCCTGCGCGAGCTCGCTTCGCGGGTCGGCGTAGGCGGGGGCCGCCGCCATCGCCAGCCCCAGCACGGCCGCTCCGATGCACAGCATTGCGTAGCCCCAGGCTCGAGCGGCGCGGGCCGGGACGGCCCAGATCGCAGATAACTTATTGAAGCACATGAATATCTTCTCGATGCCCCGGATCCCGCCTTGGCGCCGTACGGGATGCGGGGTCAACCAATTATGGTAGTCGCCTCTTGGTCAAAAGCAAGGTCGAAAGGCTCCGTGCCCCGGCGCGTCCCGGGGCGCCCGCGGGATCCGGCGGTCACTCCAGTCTGATGCCGGCCGCTCGAATGATCTTCGCCCACTTTTCAATCTCCGCGCGGTAAAAGGCCCCGAACTGGTCGGGACTGCCGGCCACGATCTCGGCGCCTTCGCCGGCAACGCGCTCGCGCACGTCGGGGGTATTGATGCGCCGGGCGATTTCCTGGTTGAGCTTTACGACGATGTCCCGCGGCGTTCCGCCCGGTGCGGCAACGCCGTACCAGGAGCTGGCCTCGAAGCCGGGCAAGGTGTCCGCAACCGGGGGCACTTCGGGCAGCGCCGGCGATCGCTTGAGACCGGTCACCGCCAGCGCGTGCAGCCGGCCCGACCGGATGTGCGGCATCGAAGGGAGGATGGTGCCGACCATCCAGGTAATCTGTCCGCTCAGAAGATCGATGGTCGCAGGGCCTGCGCCCTTGTAGGGGACGTGGATCATCTTGACGCCCCCCATCAATCCCACCATTGCGCCCGACAGGTGCGTGGACGTGCCGGCCCCGCCCGACCCATAGGCGACCTCGCCCGGTCGCGCGCGCGCCACGGCGATCAGCTCCTTGATGGATCTCGCGGGCAGCGAGGGATGGGCGAGTACGACATTCGGGCCCGACGCAACCAGTATCACCGGCTCGAGGTCGCGGATGGGATCGTACGGCAGCTTGCGCAGCGACGGATTCGACGTATGGCTTGTGGATATCATCAGTAACGTGTAACCGTCAGGTGCTGCCCGGGCGACGAACTCGGTGCCGATCACGGTGCCGCCGCCGGCGCGGTTCTCGACGATTGTCTGCTGTCCCCATGCCTCGGTCAGCTTCTGTCCGATGACGCGCGCGAGGATGTCGTTCGGGCCGCCGGGCGCAAAGGGAACGACGATTCGCAGGGGCTTGGCCGGGAAGCTCTGGCCCGCGGCCATGCCGGCCGCCAGGCACCCCAGCGCGATCATGGCCGCTCTCACCGCATCCAGCGGCCTCCCGCGGGCATTTTTCTGCTGCATGGGCTCCTCCTCGATTTTTTTCGTGAAACCGATCTATTCTAGACTGATCTCACCAGTATGCGGCCGGTCGCCGCTACAATCGGCTCCAGGAGTTCCTGCCATGAAAATCATCAAATACGCGTTAATCGTGCTCGGCGGCCTGGTCGTCCTGATCGGCGCGGTCCTCGCCTATGTCGCCGCAACCTTCGATCCGAACCAATACAAGCCGCAGATCGTGCAGACGGTGAAGGAGCGGACCCAACGCACGCTGAAGCTCGAGGGCAACATCGGTCTCTCGTTCTGGCCCAGCATCGGGGCGAAAATTGGCAAGGCTTCGCTGTCGGAACGCGCGAGCGACCGGGAATTTGCTGCAGTGGAAGAGGTGCGGGTTTCCCTGAAGCTGTTGCCGCTGCTCTCGAAGCAGGCGGTGGTGGACACGGTCCGGGTGCAAGGCCTGCGCGCGAACCTCGTGAGGGCGAAGGACGGCAGGCTCAACGTGGACGATCTCGCCGGGCCGCCGGGCGCAAAAGAGGCGCCGGCCGCGAAGGGCGCGCAGCCGGACTTCAAGGTGGATATCGCGGGCGTGGACATCGAGAACGCCACCCTGGCCTACACCGACCAGGCCGCGGAGACGAAGATCACGCTCTCCAA
>Ga0137356_1000167_pt1 | contig 10931 bp, 11 predicted proteins | sample EasRivERMLT830_2_FD_102297 | JGI IMG/M metagenome (GOLD analysis project Ga0137356, IMG submission 102297) | Soil microbial communities from meander-bound floodplain in the East River, Colorado, USA - East River MetaG ERMLT830_2 | ecosystem: Environmental > Terrestrial > Soil > Floodplain ...
CCTTCATGTCCTTCTCGTTGTTCCGTTCTTCGGGAAAGCGTGGGCCGGGTACTATACATGGGGGTACCAGCTGAGTTATGTACTTTCCCAGGCTTTCGTCCAGGTCAGCTCGAGGATCTCGCTTCCTCTCCTGGCCCAGGCGGCTTCCTTCGAGGAACGGTGGCGAATCTGCCTGGACCAGGCCCGCTGGATGATGATCTTCACGGGTCCCCTGCTGGTGGCCGGACTGGCCGTGATCTCACCGATCGACCTGCATCTTTTCGGAGGGAAATGGGCGCCGGCCATCGGCCTCCTCCCGTTCCTGTTCCTCCGTATGGTTGGCGGGGCGGCGATGACGCCGGTCGGGAACCTTCTCCTGGTCCAGTCCGGAAGCAAGGTCTTCGCCCGGGTAGCGCTGCAGTGGACGGCACTGGAAGCCGGGTCGGCCGTGGTTCTCCTGGCAGTCGCGGGACCCGCCGGTCTCGCGTACAGCGGCGCGGCCGGCGTCTGGATCGGGATCTTCCTGTTCCTTAGGCCCTTGCATCGTGACCCGTGGGCGCGGCTCGCCGACATCCTCCGCGAGCTATGGACCCGTCCATCGCTGACGCTCGCCGCCGTGGGTTCCGCGGCGGTCCACTTCGTTTTCGTGAAAGGGAGCTACCGGTGGTCCGCCTCCCTCGCGGCGGCCACCCTGGCGGTCGCCGCCTCCTACTGCATGGAGCCGGAGATTCGACGGTTCCTCCGCCGGCGGACTCCCGGATGGAGGGCTTGACGATGCCCCCCCCCCAACGGAGGAAGGAGTACCGGCCACGGATCTATTCGCCGGATTATTTCATCGTCGGGCATATCCAAGCGTTCACGGAGCGGCAGGTCGACCGGTGCGTCCGGGAGGGATGCTCGGTGCTCGACGTGGGGTGCGGGGAGCAGCCGTTCCGTGGCCGGATCGAGGCCCGCGGAGGGACGTACCTGGGGTGCGACATCTCCCAGACCGCCGGAAAGTCCGTGGATGTGATCGGGACCGTCATGAGGCTCCCCTTCGCGGATCGGTCCTTCGACGTGGTGCTCTGTTCCGAGGTGCTGGAGCACGTGGAGGATCCCGATGGGGCGTTCGGAGAGATGCTGCGGGTCATGAAGGAGGGTGGGCACCTGATCGTGACGACCCCTTTTCTGTACCCGCTGCACGAGGAACCGAACGATTTCGTCCGCCTGACTCCCCACAAGCTCGTCTCCATGGCCCGCGAAAACGGTGTGGAAACGGTCGAGGCGGTCCGCGCAGGGAACGGGGCGGAGGTTCTCGCCACGGCCTGGGACAACCTCTGGAACCGCGAAAGAGAATCCAACATTTTGCGACGCGCGTTCTGCGCGTTGATGCGGAGCGCCGGGAACGGGTTGGCGGTGCTGGCCGGTTTCCTTCCCGGCGGCGGTGTGCCTGCCAAGTCCTTCCTGGGTTCCTTCTTCGTCTTCCGGAAGCCGCCCGGATGAGCGTCCTTCCCCGCAAGCGCCTCCTCTTTTACGATGATGCGGATTCCATCGGCGGGCACGAGGTCATCGCATTGAGGTACCTGCGCCGCCTGGCGTGCCGGGAGGAGCTGGAGATCCTTTTCCTTTGCCCCGAGACCAACCGGTTGCTGCGCGAGGAACTCGAGGGGATCCGGAAGTCCGGGGGAAACCTCACCATCGTGTCACTCCCTTTCCATCATCGGCCTCTCCCGGGAATGATCCCCCCGCTGGCCCTCCCGTCGATCGTGCGGGCCGCCCGGACGATGCGCGCGCTGGCGCCCGACGTCGTGGTGGTTCTGCAGGGAAGCATCGAGATCTCATCGATCGGCTTGATGGCGTCCCGGCTCGCCGGCTGCCGGACCGTGAGCTACCTGCCCCTTGCGCAATCGAGGGTGGACATGGGTGCCTCCTGGGCGCGGCTGAGGGATGCGGTGAACGGGTGGTATTACCGCCTGCCGGACCGCTTCGTCGCGATCAGCGAGCGCCAGGCGGAGCGCCTCCGTTCCCATGGGGTTCCCGGGGACCGGATCTCCGTAGTCCCGAACCATCTGGATCGTGGATCCTTCGAACGGCTGGATCGGGGCGAGGCGCGCCGGAGGCTGGGCCTGGATCCGGAGGCCTTCGTCTTCGGCGCCATCGGTCGGCTGGTGGTGAAGCAGAAAGGGCAGGACGTCCTGATCCGGGCGATCGCCCGGTTGGGAGAGACGGCGGGAGCCGCGAAATTCCTGATCGTCGGCGACGGACCGGACCGCTCCCGCCTTGCGGAGCTGGCTTCCGAGCTGGGGGTTTCCCCGCGCATCGAATTCCTTCCCTGGCAGCCCCGTCCGGACCTGGTCTATTCCGCGCTGGACGCGCTGGTCCTGCCGTCCCGGTTCGAGGGGGTCCCCCTGGTGATGCTCGAGGGGGTATATTACGGAATCCCGGTCCTTGCCTCCGCGATCGGAGGTGTGGAAGAGTATCTCCCGCGGGACTGGCTCTTTCCTCCGGGGGACACGGACGCGCTGGGGGTCCGGATCAGGGAAGCTCTGGAGGGGAAGCCCGCTAAGCTGGTGCCCGAAGTGCGCGGCCGTTTCGAGAAGGTCTTTTTCCGGGATTCCGCTCCCGCGGAGTTCCTCGACGGAATTCTTGCCTAGGCCCCCGGCGGATTCGAAATGCCGGATCCGGGAGGGCCGGATCGGGAGGCGCGATTGGACATGCATGAAGACGTTCCGATAAGTCTCGGAGAATGTGGCCGGATCTTTTGGCGGTCCAAGTGGGGCATCGGGCTCTTCTCCATCGGGTGCGGCGCCGCGGCGCTTCTCGTGACTTTCCTCATGCCGGCGTACTTCCGGGCGTCGGCGGTGATCCGTCCGGAGACGACCGATACGTCGAAGGTCTCGGGAGTCCTCGGCTCTCTCGCTTCCCTGGGGGGGGTCTCCCTGGGCCCTTCGAAAATCGAAGACCTCGAGGTGGTTCTGAAAAGCCGGAACCTGACGATACGGGTCTTCGATAACCACGAGCTTTGGGCCGCCGTCTATCCGGACCGGTACGACCCCGCGACGAAGCGGATCCGGCCGGGGATCCTCGAGCGCCTGCGGGGAGGGACCTCCGACCCCCGGCCGCCGGGGAAATGGGATTCCGTGGAGGCCGCGAAGGATCACCTGGCCGTGACGACCGATCGGCGAACGGGGACCATCACGGTATCCTTCGACGCCCGGACGCCGGAAACCGCGGCCAGGATCGTGGATCTCTACCTCGACGAGGGGAAGAGCCGCCTGCAGGAAGAAGCCTTGAAGAGGGCGAGGCAAAACAAGACGTTCCTCTTCGACCAGCTCCAGAATATGGTCGATCCGATCGTCCGGGACCGCATCTACACGACCTACGGGGTCGAGGTGGAGAAGGAGATGCTGGCGAGGAACAGGGAGCAGTTCGGATTCATCCTGGTCGACGCGCCGATCCCCCCGATTCGCCGGCATAGCCCGAAACGCCTTCTCACGACACTGCTCGCCGCGCTGACCGCCGCCTTCCTCGCCTATTCCTATTTTCTGCTTCGCAGGTCTTCCGCGGGGAGCGGCGCCTGAAGGTGCGCGGCGGGACTCCATCGACGCCCGGATCTCCGGGCGGGAACCCGATCCGGATCCCCTTTCCGCGGATCTTTCCCCACCTCTTTTTCCTGTTCCTGACATCCCCGGTTCTTTCGCCGGAAATCTCCGGCGTTTCGGTGTACCTGTTCGCCGTTGTTCCCCTGCTGGATCCCGGGTTCCTGCGGTATATGCGCCACGCGAGGTTCCGGAAGCGGTACATCGTGGCCGGCGTTCTCCTGTCGGGGCTCTCCGTTCCGTTCGGAAGTGTCCTGTTTCTCACGAAGATCGCGACCATCCTTCTCGTGGTCTCCTACCTCCACTACACCTGGAAGTTCCACTCCTTCCTGCTCTACCATTACATCGCCCTGAACGTCGGGATCGCGACGGTCCAATGGGCCGGGGATTTCTTCCTGGGCCGAAACCTGCTGTTCCCGGCCGACGTGGGGAATTTCCTCTACGGCCCGTACGCACTGGCCGCGGGCGGGACAGGGATCGAAGGATACCTGCTCGAATCCCGTTTCAGCGGCCTTTCCCGGGAGCCGGGGTTCTTCTCCTCCCTGCTGATCGCCAGCCTGATCGTCCTGTCCGAGGATCAAAGGGTGCGGTGGCGCAAGGCACTGATCGGCGTCCACCTGCTCGGGATCGTTCTGTGCCTGTCGAAAATCTCCCTGGTCTTCTTCCTGATCTTCCTGCCGGCCTGGCTGCTGCGCGGAGCGCTGAACCGGGTCCCTCCGGCCGCGACTGCGGCGGTCGTCCTGGTCGTCATGGTTCTGGCGACCCACTATGTGTACGACCTGTACGGTCCGGGGCTGCTCACCGAGACCATCAGCCACCGCACGATCGGGTACGCCATCCTGAAGGAACTGAACTGGATGGATTTCCTGTTCGGGGTCGGGTACCGGAACATCGTCAGCCGTGCCAGCGAGATCCCCCTGATCTACCAAAGCATCTGGTTCGAGAAGATGCCTTCCGCCATCACGGAGGGAAGCGGCCTGGCGTCGATCGCGGTCAACGCGGGAATCCTGTATCTCGCCTTCCTCCTCCTATTGGCGCAGTATCTCGGCATCCGCTCGTACGAGCTGCTCCTGTTCCTTGCCTTCACCATCAACGAGAATCCGCTGGCCTCCCCCTCCTTCGTCCTGGTCGGGATCTTCTACATGCTCTTCGTCCGGGACCTGGGCGGAGGGCGGAATACTTCCGGACCGTGGATCTCCTCGACTTCCTGAACCGGATCGTCTCGACCGGCTCCTCGACCAGTGGGACTTCCGGAAGTTTCTCGTCCTCCACGCCGGCTCCTCCAAAACCGATTGGAGGGGGCTCAAGCGGATCGATCCGGCGGACCGGAGGGAGGTGATCCGGATTGGTAAATCTCCTGTCCGGGAGGAATTTCGGGGAACCGATGGCGCAGATGAATCTCTACAGCCCGCAGCAACTGTTCGAAATCCTGTCGAGGATCGGCGTCGACGGGTTCCATGCGCGGATGACGGATCTTTCGGGGTACCACGGGATCGTCCTGTCCTTCCGGAAAGGGGACCCAGCCGGCAGATGAGGTCCTCGCGGAAATGGTTGACGGATTCGGTGGTCAGCCACGGCCAGGCAAAGCTGGCTGCTTCCCTCCTGGAGGACCTGGATCGTCATGGCTATTCCGAAATCCATCCGTACATCCAACCATCTGGACGAGGGGAAGCGCGTGCGGGTGATTCCTCTCGGGGCCAGCGTCCTGATCACGCCGTATCGCCCTGAAATCGTGGAAGCACGCGGGGAAATCCGTCGCATCCTGGAAGACTCCGGGCTGACCGCGGAACAGATACTGAAAGAACTCGCCGCCGAACGGGACGGAACCTTCGAGGAGTCGTAATCGAACGAACGCTTCGGAAGAAACTTCCCCGAGCCCATCCCGCCTGGCGCCGGTACCGCCTGGAATGGATCGCCCGCCTCACTTCCCACATTCCCGGCCGGGGAACCCAACTCGTCCATCGAAAAGTCCTCGACCACATCGGGCGGCGCTTCGACCCGCTGAAACTCCCCGGACGGTCACCCCCGTTGTCGGTTGATTTCCGCCCCGACCCGTTCCCGGACTACGGACCACAGTAAGACGACCGGGGGCCGGCCTCTCCCCACCCACCCCTTTCTCTCGACACCCGACGTATGTGCGGGTTTCGAGTTGATTCCCATCCCATGGTGGGTATACTGACGGCGAAAGGCTGCCAGCGGCGGGCGGTGTGGCGTGTCGGGAAGATTGATCCAGCCCCGAAACATGACGGCCGGATAAGTTCCCAGAGCCCCCCCGTCTCCCGACCATCCCCGGGAAAAAGGAAATGCCTATCTCATCATCCTCTCCCGGACCGTTCCGATAAGTCGTTAAGGGAGCCCCGCTGATGTATTTCGATCCCTCCATCGACTACCGTGCCGTTCGCGAGACGGGGTACGTCCCCGGCGGCGCCTTCACCCGCCTGTTCTTTGCGGTTCTGCGAGGCTTGAACCGCCCGTTTTCCCGACGACGAAAGCAACCGGGGGGGTACGGCCGAATCGTCGTGATGAAGCTCGGCGGGGTAGGCGACGCAGTCCTGGCGACGCCGGTGCTTGCGCCCCTGAAGTCGCGCTTCCCGGGCGCCACCATCGACGTGGTCTGTTGGAGCGCTGCGAGAGCCGTGTTCCAGGGAAATACGGCGGTAAGAGGGATTTTCTCTTCTCCCATGCTCGAAGCGGAAGGTTTCGGGGGCCTGATGGGAAACCTCTCGGCAAGGGAACTGCGAAAAACAAGGGCCTTCCTGAAAGGCGCGGACCTGTTCCTCTTCCTCAACAGGATTTCGACCGTGGGCGGATTCCTCAAGTATTGGCTGATATCGCTTCTGGGCGAAAACGGCCTGAAGGCGGGGCTGGACTCCGACGGCCGCGGCGTGTACCTCGACGTGAGGGTGCCCGACCGCGGGTTTCTCGTGAAGCACGAAGTGGAGTTCGCGCGGGACGTCCTCGAGGCGGTGGGATGCGCCGTTCCCCTGGAGCGGATGAGGGGGCATGTCCACATCGGTGTTGAGGACAAGAACCATATCACCTCCCTTTTGGCCGGGCATTCGATCCGGGACTTCGTCGTAATGCACCCAGGGTCGTCCCTCTCCGGGTGGCGCGCGCTGAAGCGGATCGACAAAGGCGTCTGGCGTATCCTCGTGCAGAGGATCAGATCCGAGTATCGGCTGCCGGTGGTACTGGCAGGATCAAAGGAGGACGACGGGATCAACAGGGAATTGATGGAGGACCCCGCATGGGGGGTGGAGGGGAACCCCGTGTTGAATCTGGCGGGCCGCACGACCGTTCCGCAATTGGCGGAACTGATCTCGCGGGCCACCCTGTTCATCGGCACGGACAGCGGTGTTGCCCACGTTGCCTCCTGTACCAAAACCCCCGTCGTCACGGTCTTCGGCTTCAGCGATTTCATCGGGTACGCACCGTGGTGCGAAAAATCCCACGTGGTTGCCATCCGTGTCCCATGCGGCCCGTGCCTGTACTGGAAAGGCTACCTTTCCTGCAGAGAGAGGGAATGCCTGGATGTCACGCCCGACGATATCTACAGGAAGGTGGCGGAGGTCCTCGGGGGTCCCGAAAGAGGCCGGTCCTCGGGTGAAAGCGTCAACCGCGCCGGAAAGTGATCGCATTGCGGCCAAACTCGATCCTCGTTTCCGTCGTCAGCCACAACCAGGCGTCCCTGGTGCGGCCGCTGCTCGACGGGATCGGGAGACATTGCGCGTACCATGAAATCGCCGTCGTCCTGACGCTGAACACGGATGAATCCCTTCCATTCGGGCAGGAGGACTTCGGATTTCCCGTCAAGGTGATCCGCAATCCCCGACCGAAGGGGTTCGGGGCGAACCACAACGCCGCTTTCCGCGTTGCGGAGGCGGAATATTTCTGCGTGCTGAATCCCGACATCCGGCTCGTCGAAGACCCCTTCGCCGCCCTGTGCGCCCTCCTGCGGAACCAACGCACCGGGGTGGCCGCGCCCCTCGTCGTCGACGCGAACGACGAGGTCGAGGACAACGCCCGCCGGCTTCCCACGCCTCTCCGCATCCTCGCGAGGTTCGCCGGGTTCCGTACGAAGCTCGAGTACGAGATCGGGAGGGAGCGTGTGTCTCCGGATTGGCTGGCGGGGATGTTCCTGGTGTTTCCCGGCCGCGTATTTGCCGCCATGGAAGGATTCGACGAGCGCTACTTCCTGTACTGTGAGGACGCCGACCTGTGCACGCGTCTCAGGCTGTCGGGCTACGACGTGGTGCTCGATCCCTCGGTGAGGGTGATCCACGACGCCCGGCGGGACAGCCACAGGAATTTGATGCACTTCGCGTATCATGCGGGCAGCCTTGCGAAATTCTTCGCGTCCCGCGTGTTTCGATCCGGGTTGCGGAGGCCGTGGGAGGGGAGATCGGCGTAAGGAAACAGGGAACGCCTTCCTTTCTTATCCGTTCTCCTTCTTCCGGATCACCGCTTCGATCGAGTACTCGCCATCGCTATGGGCTTCGGGATCGGTGATCGTATGTCCCTCGCTGCATTCCTTGGCGTATACGATTTCGAAACCGGCCAGGCTCCTTTCGATCAACGGGACGATGCCGATGGTGTCCGGCGGGTCGTCCTTGTCGATGAGGAAGAACCGCTTGTGGTGCTGGCTCCACCGGGATGGCAACGTCCTTCTCTTTTCGTACAGGTCCCGGTGGGGGACATAGAGGATCAGGTATCCCCCCGGCCGGACGGCGCGCCACCAGTTCTGCAGGGCGATGGACGGATCGTCCAGGTGCTCCAACGTGTGCGATGAGTACACGAAATCGAAACCGGCGTCCTCGATGCCGTGCAGATATTGCGCATCTCCGTGCTCGAAATCCCAGCCCCGGCAATCCGCGGTAACGGGGTCTCCGCCAAAACCGACATCCAATCCGTTTCCCCGGCAATACGTGTCGAAAAACGACTCCCGGACCCTGCGCCCGTTCGCTTTCGAGGTTTCCGCCGGCGTGAAGGGCCGCCCGAAGGCAAGATACCCGGCCTTGAGGATGCAGGAACGGATCTCACCGAAACGCCTTAAGAAAAAATGCGGTGTTGCCGCTTTGAGAATCTTTTTCATGAAGGGAGACAAGTAATGGATCTCATCTGCAAGTCGTTTATTCTACTGCACATATTTCCTCCGTCACCTCGGGAATCCGATGGGATGCGATTCGGCCCTCTGTGATTTTCCCGCATTTCTTGGCGGAAAGGAACCTTTACGGACCCCTGCGGTTCCAACATTTTTTTGATCCGTCTGGCGATCGTTATTTAACTGTGATGCACCGCTGCTGGTGGCGCGAGCTGGGACGCAAACATTACCCTCGCGCCAAGTCGATCCTCATCACTGCCGACAGTGGCGGCAGCAACGGCTCCCGCCTCCGACTCTGGAAACGGGAACTCCACAAGCTGGCCCAGCAGACGGGACAGGTCATTTCGGTGTGTCATCTCCCGCCGGGACCAAGCAAGTGGAACAAGATCGAGCATCGCCTCATCTCCTTCATCTCACAGAACTGGCGCGGCCAGCCCCTGCTCACTCATGCGGCCATCGTCAACCTCATCGCAGCCACCCGGACGACGACGGATCTCAAGGTCCGGTGTGGCCTGGACACCCATGTGTATCCCAAGGCCATCAAACCGACGGCGGAACAGATGAACGCCATCAACTTGAAACCGGACCAGTTCCACGGTGGTTGGAACTACAGCATCCTTCCCCGCGGTAGACACAAAATGGTCAACTAATTTATTTACAGTCTCTTACTGGTCTCGCCGTGCACAATGCCGGACGTCATCCCGCCCATGAACTTAACAATTACTTCACAATCGAATAAAAAAGGGCCACGGCCTGGGCCGAAGCGAGAATTCGGCCGACGATGTGGCGAACCAGAAGTTCCCATCGATCCCGGGAGGGCAACTGCTCCGCCAGAGGATTTCAAGCCCCCACGTGCGGGCAGCCCTGCGCGTCGCTTCGGCATGACGCCGGTGCCGGGCAAAGGCGTTTTGCAACCCCTCTTCGAAGAGCATCCGGAGGGCTTCCCGAAGGCCATACAGCAGGTTTGTCGCCGGAGTATACGGGAAGAAGCCCATCTTGTTGTCGCGGATCATGGGCTCCCAGTCCCAGTAGGATCTGGAGAGCCTTGCCGACTTGGAGGCCTCCAACGCCTTATTGCTGATGGCATTCAAGCCGAGGCCTGGCGGCCAGGAAAAACGGGGGGCACGGGCGCCCCGCGCGACGGCGTTACATCAGCAGGGAGAGGATGGACCGTTCCGCGAACGCGAGGACGGAGCGGGGCGCGAGCCCGAGGACCAGGACCGCCGCCGCGGAGATGCAGAGCGCGAGGGAGAAGGCGGTGCGGGGAGGCCGGGGAACCGGGATCTCGCCCTGCGCGGGGAGCATGTACATGTAGACGACCGGCCGCAGGTAGTAGTAGATCGACACGGCGCTGTTCAGCACGCCGAGGACGGCCAGCCCGACGTAGCCGTTTTTCACCGCCGCGCTGAAGAGGTAGAACTTCCCGATGAACCCCGCGGTGGGCGGGATCCCGGCCAGCGACACGAGAAACAGCGTTAGCAGGCCGCCGAGCACGGGATAGCGGAAGCCGATCCCCGTGAAGTTCCCGATGTCGTACCCGTCGTCCTCCTTGTGCGCGAGGAGCATCGCCACGCCGAAGGCGCCCAGGTTCATGAAGGCGTACACCAGCAGATAGAAGAGGGCCGCCTGCCCGCCGGCGACGTCCCCGGAGACGAATCCCACGAGGATGTACCCCGCGTGGGCGATCGAGGAGTAGGCGAGCATCCGCTTCATGTTGTCCTGGAGCAGGGCCGCCAGGTTCCCCACCGTCATCGTGAGGAACGCCAGGACCCAGAGGATGTTCGTCATCACCGGACCGAGCGCCGGGAAGGTCAGCAGCGTCACCCGCAGGAGCGCCGCGAAGCCGGCCGCCTTCACGCCGGCGGCCATGAACGCCGTCACCACCGTGGGCGCCCCCTGGTACGCGTCGGGGGTCCACATGTGGAAGGGGACGAGCGATACCTTGAAGGCGAACCCGACGAGGAGCAGCCCCACGCCCGCCACGAACACCGGGTTCCCGAAGAGGCGCAGGTCGCCGATCATCCCCGCGATCGCCGGGATCTTCGTCGTCCCGGTCACCGAGTACATCAGGGCGATCCCGTAGAGCAGGAACCCCGAGGCGAACGCCCCGAGGAGGAAATATTTCAGCGCCCCCTCGAGCGACGTCATCCGGTTCCGGTGAAACCCGACCATGCAGTAGATGGGGATCGACATCGTCTCCAGCCCCAGGAAGACGATCATGAGATCCGTCCCCTTCGCCATGAAGAGCATCCCGGCGGTGGAGAAGAGGAGCA
>Ga0137356_1000168_pt1 | contig 10913 bp, 11 predicted proteins | sample EasRivERMLT830_2_FD_102297 | JGI IMG/M metagenome (GOLD analysis project Ga0137356, IMG submission 102297) | Soil microbial communities from meander-bound floodplain in the East River, Colorado, USA - East River MetaG ERMLT830_2 | ecosystem: Environmental > Terrestrial > Soil > Floodplain ...
CACGCAAGCCCCCGAGCCCGTCATCCGCGCCTGGGGCCAGCGCGCCCGCAGCCATGCCAGATGCGCCGCGATCTCCGGTTTGCGCCTCACCGCGACGGCCTCGAGATCGTTGGCGCCAAGGCCGGAGAAAAAGGGCGGTAGTTTGAGCGGTTTCGTATTTCGTGTCAATGCGTTATCGCTGAACACCTCGCGTGTGGACAGCGCGACCGGCGGCACCAGCACGAGGTACCAGGCAGGTGCCAGCGCGAGCGCGGTCAGGCGCTCGCCGACGCCTTCGCCCAGGGCGTTCTCGCCGAAGACGAAGAACGGCACGTCGGCGCCGAGCGGCGCCGCGAGCGCCTGCAAATCCTCGCGCGCGAGGCCTGCCTTCCACAAGCGGTTGAGCACGATGAGCGTGGTGGCCGCATCCGACGATCCGCCGCCCAGGCCGCCGCCGACCGGCAGGTTCTTCTCCAGGGCGAGGTCCGCGCCGAGTCGCGTGCCGCAGTACTGCTGCAGGAGCCTGGCGGCGCGCACGCACAGGTCCTCCTCCGGCGGCACGCCTGGAAGCGGATCGTGCCGGCGGATTTCGCCGTCATCGCGCGCGGCGATGCCGACCCGGTCGCAGCGGTCGATGAGGCGGAACACGGTCTGCAGCAGGTGATAGCCGTCGGCGCGGCGGCCCAGGACGTGCAGGAACAGGTTCAGCTTGCCCGGCGCCGCGAACCAGGTCATTTCCACTCGGAGATCGCGAGCCGCAGCTCCAAGCCGGGGTAGAGAAGCTTGAGCCGCTTGGGCTGAACGCCCTCGTAGGCCATGTACTCGATGCGCCAGCCGCGCTGCTCGAGGGACAGCAGGCGCCCGTCCGCGGCGTACTCGGCCTGCGCAGGGGCATCCGTTGCCGGACGCGCGCGCACCCAGTCGGTGAGCCCGCGCAGCGGCAGCCGGAAGCCCAGCACCTGCTCGGTGAGCGTCTCGGCGTCGGCAGCGCTGTAGCGCTTGTCGTCACCCGTGATGAGCGTCACCGTCTCGCCCTCGCGCGTAATGCGCGCGACGCCCTGGCCGAACGGCGAGCTGAGCATGACGACGTCGCGCGCCGCGCGATGCCGCCACTGCAGGGTGCCCGAAGCCGCCTCGTTGCGGTAGCTGGCGGCGAATCGCGCGGTCAGCTCGAACTCGTAGCTTTCGCCGGGCGCGCGCGGCAGCTCGGCGCAGGCGGCGGCGAGGGCGAGGAACGCCGCGGCAAGCGCGGCTTTGACCGCGGCAGCGGCGATTGGCGCAAGTCGGCTCATGCGTGCGGCCCGGGAGCCTCTGATCTGCTCGCGCGGGTGCGCGTTGCGGCCGGAACGCGGCGCCGGCTAGGCGCGCGGCCGCAGCGATATGTCGATATCGCAAGGCCACGCAACAACGCCGGCGCCCGTGTCATCGCGCTATCGTAAGCCAACCGCCGAGGGCTTCCGGCCGCAACCCGAGGGCGGCGAGGCCTTTGCCTTGGGGCCTCGCATGGCGGCCTCGCCGCCTGGAGGGACGGGGTCGAGCAGCGCAGCCGCTTGCGGCTGCGCTCCTCACGGGCGTCCCGCGACGCCCGCAGGCGCAAGCGCCTGCGGGGTTCGTCCATGGCATCGCCATCGGCCGCCTGGTGGGCGTCAAGCACACGGCGGCGGCCGCTGTCTCGCCCTGAACGAAAATCGCCACCGTCGCGCACGCGGGAGCAAATCAGAGGCTCCCTAGCGCCGCAGGCGCTTGACGGTCTTTTGCAGGGTTTCGTTGTCGGGATGATTCTTGAGCGATTCGTCCCAGATGCGCTCGGCCTCCGCGCGCTCGCCCATCATCCACAGCACTTCGCCCAGATGCGCGCCGATCTCGCCGTCGGGGCGGCCGACGTAAGCGCGGCGCAGCTGCGCCGCCGCGCCTTTCAAGTCGCCCTGCCGGTAGAGCACCCAGCCCAGGCTGTCGACGATGAAGTAGTCCTCGGGGGCGAGCTCGAGCGCGCGCTCGATGAGCTTCCTCGCTTCGGCCAGGCGCAGGTTGCGGTCGGCGAACGAGTAGCCCAGGGCGTTGTGCGCATGCGCGTGGTCAGGCCTCATCTGGATGAGCTTGCGCAGGTTGCCCTCCAGCACGTCGAAGCGCTCGAGCTTCTCGGCGGTGAGCGCGTGGTCGTAGAGCAGCTCGGGCTGATCGGGCTGCGCCTGCAGCGCCTTGCCGAGCAAATCGAAGGCCTCGCGGTGCTGGTTCGCTTCGCGCAGCAGCTGCGCCTCGGCGATGAGCAGCTGCACGCGCTGCTCGCCCGCGTTCACACCCTGCAGGTAGGCGCGCGCCTCCGCGAGCCTGCCCTGCTTGGCCATGACGCCGGCCACGCGCAGGCGCGAGGCGAGGTACTGGTCGCCGCGCTGGATGGACTGGTACCAGTCGATGGCGGCCTGCCACTGCTTCTGCTCCTCGGCGATCTGGCCCAGCGTGATGCGCACGCCGTTCGGGTCGCGAAAGCCCATGTCCAGCAGCCGCGTGAGATTCTTCTCGGCGGTCGGATAGTCCTTGAGCTGCGCCGCGAGCAGCGCCACCGCGTAGATCACGTCGGCGTTGCCCGGATGGGCGGCGAGCAGCGTCTCGAACTCGGCGCGCGCCTCGGCGAACTTGCGCTCGCCGACCAGCGCGCGCGCATAGGCGAGCCGCGCTTCGCGCGCCTCCGGGTACTTGGCGAGAAACGCCGCGAGCGCGGCGCTCGCCTCCTGCGGCGAGCGCCGCTGCAGGATCTGCGCCTCGAAGATCGCCGCCACTTCCCAGCCCGGCTGCAATTGCGCGGCGCGGCGCGTTTCGGCGAGTGCCGTCGCCTCGTCGTTCGCGGCGAGTGCCGCCTGGGCGACGGCGATGTGCGCCTGCGGCATGTCCGGATGCTTGGCGGCAAGGTTGCGCACCACGCGCAGATTGGCCGCCTTGTCGGGGTTGCCGGCGAGCAGGCGCCCGAGCTGCAGGAACCCGCCCGCCGCGGAAGCGCCGTCCGCGGCCAGCAGCTTCGCCAGGTACGGCTCGGCGTCGCCCACCCTGCGCGCGCTGACGAGCAGTCCCGAGAGCGTCTGCAGCGCCTGCACCGACTGGGGGTCGGCCTCGTGCCAGGCGCGCGCGGCTTCCAGCGCGAACTGCGGCGTGCGCGCGAAACCGGCCACTTCGACCGCGCGGCGGGCGATGCGCGGGTCCTTCGTGCGCCGCGCGAGGTCCGCGTAGGTCTGCGCGGCAAGGCCCGCGCTGCCCCGCTGCAGCGCGATCTCCGCGAGCAGCAACTCGTAGAGGATCGGCTCGGTCAGCTCGAGCGCCGGCAGGCTGGCGCGCGGCTCAGGCGCAGCCGGCGCGGCGTGCGCCGCCTCCTCGTCGTCCTCGTCGTCCTCGGCGGGCTGCGGCTGCGCGAGCGCGGCGCCCGCGGCGAACAGCAGGGCGAGCAGGAGGGAAAGCAGGCGAATCACTGCGGGCATCGCGGGTCGAGTGTAGGTATATTTGGTGCCCCGCACAAGCCAACGTTCCCTTGCCCGAACTGCCCGAAGTCGAAGTCACTCGCCGCGGCATCGCACCGCAGATCGCGGGCCGCAGGATTTCCGCCGTGACGGTGCGCGAGCCGCGCCTGCGCTGGCGCGTGCCGGCGGCGGTGCGCCGCCTTGCGGGCCGCACCGTGCGCGGCGTGACGCGGCGCGCGAAGTACCTGCTCCTGGATTGCGGCGAGGGGCACCTGATCCTGCACCTGGGCATGAGCGGCAGCCTGCGCGTGCTGCCGCCGGACACCGCCCCGCAGAAGCACGATCACTTCGACCTGGTGTTCGGCGACCGCATGCTGCGGCTGCGCGACCCGCGGCGCTTCGGCGCGGTGCTGTGGACCGCGGCAGGCATCGCCACGCATCCGCTGTTGCGCCATCTGGGCATCGAGCCGCTGTCGCGCGCCTTCGACGGACCGCGCCTCCTCGCCCTCACGCGCGCGCACCGCACGGCCATCAAGCCCTTCCTCATGGACAGCCGCCGCCTGGCCGGCGTCGGTAACATCTACGCGAGCGAGAGCCTGTATCGCGCGCGCATCGATCCGCGCACGCCGGCGCTCAAGCTGACGGCTGCGCAATGCGCGCGCCTGGCGAGCGCGGTCAAGGCCACGCTGCGTGCGGCGATCCGCGCGGGCGGCTCGTCGCTGCGGGACTTCGTCGGCAGCGACGGCGTGTACGGCTGCTTCCAGCAGCGCTACCGCGTCTACGAGCGTGAGGGGCAGCGCTGCCGGGAATGCGGCGCGCGCGTGCGGCGGCTGGTGCAGGGGCAGCGTTCGACCTACTTCTGCCCGAGCTGCCAGCGCTAGCGGCGCTGGCGCCTCAGTGCGCGCGCGCCACCGGGCCCGGTGCCCTTCAGGCTTTGCCGAGCGCAGCGACCTTGGCCGCCAGCTTTGCGCGCACCAGCGGGTGCACGAACTTGGCAACGTCGCCGCCGAGCAGCGCGATCTCGCGCACCAGCGTCGCCGAGATGAACATGTGTTGCTCGGAAGGCGTGAGGAACATGGTCTCGAAATCCGGGTACAGGCTGCGGTTCATGCCGGCAAGCTGGAACTCGTACTCGAAATCCGACACCGCACGCAGGCCCCGCAACACGACGCGCGCATCGTGCTCGCGCACGAAGTCGATCAGCAGGCCGCTGAAGCCGACCACCTGGACATTGCTGATCTCGCCGAGCACCTCGCGCGCCATCTGCACGCGTTCGTGCATCGTGAAGAAGGTGCGCTTCGCCCTGCTGTCGGCGACGCCGACGATCACCGAGTCGTAGAGCTTGGATGCGCGCCGCACCAGGTCCTCGTGCCCGCGCGTGAGCGGATCAAACGTTCCCGGGTATACCGCTCGGATCATGCTCGCTCCATTGCAGTAGTTGGACGCTCACCTGCCCCGCGCGCGCGCGCTTCAACTCGCGCCACGGCGCGGCGGCGGCTACCGCCTCCGCGCCCTCGAGGTAGACGCGCGCGCCGGACTGCAGGCGCGGCGGCAGCTTCGCGAGCAGCGCCGGCAGGGCATTCTGCCTGAACGGCGGGTCGAGGAAAACCACGTCGAAGCGCTCCCCCGCGCGCACCAGGTACTCGAGGGCGTCGCCGGCCACGATTTCCACCTCGCTCGCCTCGAGCCGCGCGCGGCTCTCGCGCAGGGCCTCTAGCGCGACGCGGTCGGCTTCCACCATGACGACGCGCGCGGCGCCGCGCGAGGCGGCCTCGAAGCCCAGCGCGCCGGTACCCGCGAACAGATCGAGGCACACGCAGCCGTCGAGCCGTTGCCCGAGCCAGTTGAACAGGGTCTCGCGCACGCGGTCCGGCGTGGGCCGCAGGTCGGGGCGCACCGGCACTTCGAGCAACCGGCTGCGCCAGCGGCCGCCGACGATGCGCACGCGGCCGCGGGGCTGCGCGCGGGCGCGGTCGTGCGGCGCGCGCTTGCTAGAATTCATTCGACCATGTTAGCAGCGACCTCTTGGGCATCGCGACTCAGGGACGGCCTCGCGCGCACGCGCGCCGCGCTCGGCGGCGGCCTCGCGGGCCTGTTCGGGCGCGCCGAGGTGGACGAGTCGCTGTACGAGGAGCTCGAGGCGGCGCTGCTGCTGGCCGATTGCGGCGTCGAAGCGAGCGCGGCGCTGATCGCCCGGCTGCGCGAGCGCGCGCGCGCCGGGCGCATCAGCGAGCCGCAGGCGCTCAAGCGCGCCCTGCAGGAGGAACTGCGCGCGCTGCTCGCGCCGCTGGAAAAGCCCCTGGCGCTCGAGCGCGCCAAGCCGCTCGTCATGATGATCGCGGGCGTCAACGGCGCGGGCAAGACCACCTCGATCGGAAAGCTCGCGAAGTGGCTGCAGGGTCAGGGTCGCAGCGTGCTGCTCGCGGCGGGCGACACCTTCCGCGCCGCGGCGCGTGAGCAGCTCGCCGCCTGGGGGGAGCGCAACGGCATCGGCGTCATCGCGCAGCAGGGCGGCGACGCGGCGGCAGTGGTCTACGACGCGGTCGCGGCCGCGCGCGCGCGCGGCATCGACGTGCTGATCGCCGATACGGCGGGGCGGCTGCCGACGCAGCTGCACCTGATGGAGGAGATCAAGAAGGTCAAGCGCGTGCTCGGCAAGGCGCTGCCGGGCGCGCCGCACGAGGTGCTGCTGGTGCTGGATGCCAACACGGGGCAAAACGCGCTCGCGCAGGTGAGGGCCTTCGACGAAGCGCTTGGCCTCACGGGCCTGGTGCTGACCAAGCTGGACGGCACCGCCAAGGGGGGCGTGGTCTGCGCGATCGCCAAGCAGCGGCCGGTGCCGCTGTACTTCGTCGGGGTCGGCGAGGGCATCGACGATCTCAGGCCCTTCTCGGCCGCCGAGTTCTGCGAGGCGCTGCTTGATTAGCTTCTCCGCGGTTGCCAAGCGCTACCCGGGCGGCGAGGAGGCCCTGCGCGGAATCTCCTTCTCACTGCAGGCGGGCGAGTTCGCCTTCGTTACCGGGCATTCGGGCGCCGGCAAATCGACGCTGCTCAAGCTCATCCCCGCGATCGAGCGCCCGACCTCGGGCAGCGTGATCGTCAACGGCCAGAACGTGGGCGCGCTCAAGCGCTCGGCGGTGCCCTATCTGCGGCGCAACCTGGGACTGGTGTTCCAGGACCAGAAGCTGCTCTACGACCGCACGGTCTACGACAACGTCATGCTGCCGCTCGCCATCGGCGGGCAGCCGCCGCGCGAGGCCGCGAAGCGCGTGCGCGCGGCGCTCGACAAGGTGGGGCTGCTTGCGCGCGAGCGCGCCAACCCGATCCAGCTCTCCGGGGGCGAGCAGCAGCGCCTGGCGATCGCGCGCGCGGTCGTCAACCGGCCCGCCGTGCTCGTCGCCGACGAGCCCACCGCCAACCTCGACGCGGAATCCGCCGGGCGCATCCTGGACATCTTCGTTTCCTTCCACCAGGTCGGCGTCACGCTGCTCGTCGCGACGCACGACCAGGGATTGATCGAGCGCTACGGCAAGCGCGTCCTGCGGCTCGCCGCGGGCCGACTGGAAGGCGCATGACGCAAGCGATGCGCGGCGGGTGCGGGGGGGCCGGGATGGCTCCGGGCGTACTGACAGGACGGGGCCCGGCCCCCATGCTCCGATGATCGCCTGGCTGCGGCAGCACCGCGAAGCGTTCGCGCGCGCCTTCGGCAAGCTGATGCAGCAGCGCGGCGCGAGCCTGCTCAATGCGCTGGTCATCGGCGTGGCGCTGTCGCTGCCGGCGGGCGGCTACGCGCTGCTCGCGAACCTGCAGGGCGCCGCCCAGCGCTTCACGGTCGAGCCGCAGTTGTCGGTGTTCCTGCGGCAGGAGGCGCGACGCGCCGACCTCGAGCCGCGCCTGAAAGCCGATGCGCGCATCGCGCAGGCGCGCTTCGTGTCCCGCGACGAGGCGCTGCGCGAGCTGCGCCAGGCCGAAGGCCTCGCCGAAGTGGTGGCGGCGCTCGAGCGCAATCCGCTGCCCGACGCGTTCGTGTTGCGCGCGCGCGAGCCCAGTGCCGCAGCGCTCGAGTCTCTCGCCGCCGACCTGCGCACCCTGCCCGGCGTGGCGCGCGTGCAGGTCGACTCGGCATGGGCGCAGCGCCTGGGCGCCCTGGCGCGCATCGGCAGGCTGGCGCTGGCGTTTCTCGCCGCCCTGCTCGCGACCGGGCTCATCGCCGTGACCTTCAACACCATCCGCCTGCAGATCCTCACCCTGCGCGAGGAGATCGAGGTCTCGCAGCTGCTCGGCGCGACCGACGCCTTCGTGCGCCGGCCCTTCCTCTACCTGGGGGTGCTGCAGGGGCTCGCCGGCGGGGCCCTCGGGCTCGCCGTGCTCTGGGCGGGCATCGCGACCCTGAACCGGCCGGTCCGCGAGCTTGCGCAGACCTATGGGTCCGATTTCCACCTCGCTTTCCTGCCAATGCCGGAAACAGCGGTCCTGTTGGGCGCCGCGGCACTTCTGGGATGGCTCGGGGCCCTACTATCAGTGAGCAAATACTTACGTTAAAAGTGCTTTATATTAAAGCTTCATAGAGATCTCCTCAGGGAACCCGCGACCTCGGTTAGCACTCTAATCTCGCGAGTGCTAAGATTTGAGCAAGGAGGCCAAGTGAAGCAACGCACGCGTTCTCTGCCGATGGCGATGCCCCTGCCGATGATGGTGGGCAGCCTCGAGAGCTACATCCAAAGCGTCAACCGCATTCCGCTGCTCAGCCTCGAGCAGGAGCAGGCGTACGCGCGCCGCTGGCGTGAGCAGGACGACGTCGAAGCGGCACGCCAGCTGGTGCTCTCGCACCTGCGCCTGGTCGTCGCGGTGGCACGTGGCTATCTTGGCTACGGCCTGCCGCACGCCGACCTGATCCAGGAAGGCAACGTCGGCCTGATGAAGGCGGTCAAGCGCTTCGACCCCGCGCGCGGCGTGCGCCTGGTGTCCTTCGCCATCCACTGGGTGAAAGCCGAGATCCACGAGTACATCCTGCGCAACTGGAGGCTGGTGAAGGTGGCCACCACCAAGGCGCAGCGCAAGCTCTTTTTCAACCTGCGCTCGATGAAGCAGGGCCTCGCGCCCCTCGGCGCGGCCGAGATCGCGCGCGTCGCCGCCGAGCTCAAGGTCAAGCCCGAGGAAGTGGCGGAGATGGAGATACGGCTTGCAGGCCGCGAGGTCGCGTTCGAGGCGGACGACAGCGACGAGGACAGCTACGCACCGGTGCAATACCTGGCCGCCGATCCCGAGGACGAGCCCTCGCGCGTCCTCGAGGCGCAGGAAGAAGAGCGCCTCGGCAGCGCCGGCCTGAAGACCGCGCTGGCGGCGCTCGATGCGCGCAGCCGGCGCATCGTGGAAGCACGCTGGCTCAAGGAGAAGGACGCGGCGACGCTGCACGACCTTGCCGCCGAATTCAAGGTGTCGGCCGAACGCATCCGCCAGATCGAGGCCAAGGCGCTCGAGAAGATGAAGAAGGCGATGCAGTCTGGAGCAGGGGGCGCTGCGACGCCACTTGCGCCCCCCGCACCCTCCGGGCGCCTGCGTCTGGCCGCGAAAATCTAGGGCAGCGCCCGCTAGCCGGCCGCTTTCAGGAGGGTGCGCAGGTCAGGGGCGAGGTCCTCGGTGAGGCGGTCGTGCCGCACGAACAGGCGCAGCCGCCCCTGCGTGTCGATCACGTAGCTCTGCGCGCTGTGGTCGATGGAATACTCGCCCGGCGTCTTGCCGGGGCGTTTCTCGAAGTACACCTTGAACTCCTTGGCCGTGCGCCGCGTCGCCTCGGGATTTCCGTAAAGACCCAGGAACCGCGCATCGAAGGCCGGCACGTACTTCGCCAGCAGCTCGCGCGTGTCGCGTTCCGGGTCCACCGTCACCATCACCACCTGCACGCGGTCCGCGTCCGGCCCCAGCTGCTTCATCGCGATCGCCATGTCCGCCAGCGTCGTCGGGCAGACATCGGGGCAGTGCGTGAAGCCGAAGAACACCACCACTGCCTTGCCGCGGAAGTCTTCCAGCCGCCGCAGCTTGCCGTGATGGTCGGTGAGCTCCAGGCTCCTGCCGTAGTCGACGCCGGAAATGTCGGTGCTGCGGAACTTCGGCGCTGCACTGTCGCAGGCCGCGAGCAGCACGAGGCACAGCGCCGCGACGCTAGAGCGGAACATGGTGGTCAACGAGCAGCGCCGCGAACAGCAGGGCCAGGTACAGGATCGAATAGCGGAAAGTGCGGCGCGCCAGGTGGTCGCTGTAGGCGAGGTGGATGCGCACCGCGTAGCCGATAAACACCGCGCCGAGCGCGAGCGCCGCCGCGAGGTAGAGCCAGCCGCTCATGCGGATGGCGAAGGGCAGCAGCGACACGCCGAACAGGATCAGCGTGTAGAGCAGCACCTGCAGGCGCGTGTAGCGCGCGCCGTGCGTGACCGGCAGCATGGGCAGCCCCGCGCGCGCGTAGTCCTCGGTGCGGTACAGCGCCAGCGCCCAGAAGTGCGGCGGCGTCCAGGCGAAGATGATGAGAAAGAGCAGCATCGCCTCGGTGGTCACTTCGCCCGTGACCGCCGTCCAGCCGAGCACCGGCGGCATGGCGCCGGAGGCGCCCCCGATCACGATGTTCTGCGGCGTGAGGGGCTTGAGGATCACCGTGTAGACGACGGCGTAGCCGACCAAGGTGGCGAGCGTCAGCCACATGGTGAGGGCGTTGACCTGCTGGTGCAGCAGCCACAGTCCCGCGCCGCCGATCACGCCCGCGAAGACCAGCGTCTGCGGCGTTGTCAGCTCGCCGCTCGGCAGCGGGCGCCACCGGGTGCGCAGCATCAGCGCGTCCACGTTCTTCTCGACCAGGCAGTTTATGGCGGCTGCCGCCCCGGCCACCAGCGCGATCCCCAGGGTGCCCGCCAGCAACACGCGCAGCTCGACCATCCCGGGCGCGGCGAGGAACATGCCGATGACCGCGGTGAACACGATGAGCGAGACCACGCGCGGCTTGGTGAGGGCGTAGAACGCGCGCGCTCGCTGGATGAGACCGACGGGCAATGCCTGGGTGTTCACTCGGAGCGGCCTGTGCTGCGGAAGGCGTAAAATTCTAGCATGGCATTGATCCGACGAGGCTTTCGCCCGTTCGCCGCCTGCATGGTGTTGGGGCTGTTGTTCTCGCGCCCGCGCTGAGCGCGGCGGCCGCGAAGTCATGAACAGAATACCTCTCCAGTTCAGCATCATGGTGACCGCCGTCGCGCTGGCCGCGGTGCTTGCCGGGGCGTGGCTCTCGGATATAGACCGGGAATACGATTCGCGCGCCACGCTGCTGCCGGATCAGGTGATGACATTGCTCCCTGAGCCGAAGCCGCTGACGGACTTTGCGCTCACCGATGACGGCAAACGCGTGTTCGACCTGCAAAGCCTGAAGGGTAAATGGTCATTTCTCTTTTTCGGCTTCACCCATTGCCCGGACGTCTGCCCGACGACCCTCGCGGTTCTGGCCGG
>Ga0137356_1000172_pt1 | contig 10801 bp, 9 predicted proteins | sample EasRivERMLT830_2_FD_102297 | JGI IMG/M metagenome (GOLD analysis project Ga0137356, IMG submission 102297) | Soil microbial communities from meander-bound floodplain in the East River, Colorado, USA - East River MetaG ERMLT830_2 | ecosystem: Environmental > Terrestrial > Soil > Floodplain ...
CGGCGCCGTTGCCCCGTGATGAGTGCCGGTGGCTCAGCCGGCGATTGCCGCCCGGCGCGCCTTGACCGCGGGCAGGACCATGATGACGATGATCAGCACCGTCGCGATCATGAATCCCAGGCTGATCGGACGCGTGAAGAACACGGTGGGATCGCCGCGCGAGATCAGCAGCGCCCGCCGCAAGTTCTCCTCCATCAGCGGTCCGAGCACGAAGCCGAGCAGCATCGGCGCCGGCGGCATCTCGAGCTTCATCCACACCAGGCCAATGAGCGCAAAGATCGAGGCCATGTAGACCTCGAAGGGGCTGTTGTTCACGCTGTAGATGCCGATGCAGGAGAAGCACATGATGGCGGGGAACAGCAGCCTGTAGGGCACCTTCAGCAGCATCACCCACAGCCCCACCAGTGGCAGGTTCAGGATCACCAGCATGGCATTGCCGATCCACATGCTTGCCACCAGGCCCCAGAAGAGATCGGGCTTCTGCGTCATGACCTGCGGCCCCGGCGCGATGCCCTGGATGGTGAGCGCGCCCAGCATCAGCGCCATCACCGCGGAGGCCGGGATGCCCAGCGTCAGCGTCGGGATGAACTTGCACTGCGCGTCGGCGTTGTTCGCCGACTCGGGGCCGGCCACGCCCTCGATCGCGCCCTTGCCGAAGCGCGAGGGGTCCTTCGCCATCTTCTTCTCCAGCATGTAGGAGGAGAATGAGGCGATCGCCGGGCCGGTGCCCGGCAGCACGCCGAGGAAGGCGCCGATGCCGGTGCCGCGCACGATCGGCCAGAACGAGTCCTTGAGGTCCTTCTTGGTGGGCATCAGGCCCGTGACCTTGGAGGTGAACACCGCGCGCTCCTCGGGGTCGCCGAGGTTGGCGATGATCTCACCCATCGCGAACACGCCCACGGCGATCACGATGAAGCCGATGCCGTCGGTCAGCTCGGGGATGCCGAAGCTGAAACGCGCCATGCCGGAATTGACGTCGGTGCCGACAATGCCGAGCAGCAGCCCCATCACCACCATCGCCAGCGACTTGGTCATGTTGTCGCCCGCCAGTACCGCCGCGGCCACCAGGCCCATCAGCATCAGCGAGAAGTACTCCGGCGCGCCGAACTTCAGCGCCACCTCTGCGAGCGGCGGCCCGAATAGCGCGATGATCAACGTGCAGACGGTGCCCGCGAAGAACGAGCCAATGGCCGCAATCGCAAGCGCAGGTCCCGCGCGCCCCTGGCGCGCCATCTGGTAGCCGTCCATGCAGGTCACCACCGCCGAGGTCTCGCCCGGCAGGTTCACCAGGATCGCGGTGGTGGAGCCACCGTATTGCGCGCCGTAGTAGATTCCCGCCAGCATGATCAGCGCCGCCACCGGAGGCACGTTGAACGTGATCGGCAGCAGCATCGCGATCGTGGCGAGCGGGCCGATGCCCGGGAGCACGCCGATCAGCGTTCCGAGAAACACCCCGATGAAGCAGTACCAGATGTTCTGCAGCGACAGCGCGACACTGAAGCCGAAGACAAGGTTGTTGAATAGTTCCATGTCAGTAACCCCACAGGCCCTTGATCATCGGGTACGGCAATCCCAGTCCCCAGATGAAGATACCCAGGGACATCACGGTGAGTCCGATGGTGAGCAGCAGGACCTCCAGCCACCTGAATTCCTTCCCGGATGCCGCGGCGACCGGTATGAGCGCCGCCAGCGCGGGAATGAACCCGGCGTGCTCCATCAGCACGCCGAACACGACCGCCGAGATCGGCAGGATGATCAGCGCGCGGATGGACCAGAAACCCTTGATCTTCTCTTTGTTCTTGATGCCCATCATCAGCACGGCAATACCAAACACGATCATGATTCCGCCCAGCACCCTCGGGAAATAGCCCGGTCCCATGCGCAGTGCCGAGCCGAACGGGTAGTCGAGGGCGATGAAGATCGATAATGCCCCGGTGAATATGTATAAAAGGCCGGCCCAGAAATCCCGGTTATTGCGCCATTCGAAATTCATGCGGGACCTCTCCAGGTGATTGCGCGCGTGAATGCGTGCGGATGACAGGCCGGGCGTGACACGTGCGGCTCCCCCTCTACGGTCGTGATTGGACCCCGGTCCTCGTCGGTTTCACGGACTTCCCTTCCTCCAGCGCCGGGGCCAGGACGCATCGGGCAGGCCGTAACCTGTTTTCGGGACCACGCGCCGCCAGCGCGACCGCAGTCCACCATGTGCAAGGCGATCATATCCGAGTTTTTAGGGAATGGCGAGCATTCCGGGCCCCGGAAACGGGTCGGTTTTGGCGCACCGCGGCGGTGCAGGGACTAGTTGAAAACACCTACCTTGCCGGGACGTTACGGTTGACTGACTCGGGGCTTACGGCCTGAGCCAGGGTTCGAAGTCCAGAGTGGTCCGCCGCCCCGGCCGGTGCTCCATTCCGGCTCGGAAGCGATCGGTGCCCCTGTCCTCATCCGGCCCGAGCCATGGATTCCGGGTTTTTGAGTTTTGTGCAATGCGAGAGTAGTATTCACGCGCCTCCTCACCGGGCCCCCCATCTTGGCCGACGGCTCACACACGCAGCAGACGCGGGCTGCCCTCACTCTGCTCGCGCTCGGCATCGTATTCGGGGACATCGGCACCAGCCCCCTCTACGCGGTCAAGGAGACCTTCGCACCCGGGCACGGCATCGACCTCACGACGGCGAACGTGCTCGGCGGCCTGTCGACCATCTTCTGGGCGCTGATGATCGTCGTCTCGCTCAAGTACGTGCTGCTCATCATGCGCGCCGACAACCGCGGAGAGGGTGGGATCATGGCGTTGCTGGCGCTCGCCTCCGCTGCCGTCAAGTCGCGTCCCGAGTGGCACGCACCGCTGCTCGTCGCGGGGGCGGTCGGCGCAGCGCTCTTTTACGGCGATGCGGTGTTGACGCCCGCGATCTCGGTGCTGTCGGCAGTCGAGGGGCTGGAAGTCGGCACTTCGGCGTTGAAGCCCTACGTGCTCCCGGTGGCGGTGGGCGTGTTGATCGCGCTGTTCCTGTTCCAGCGGCACGGCACCGCTGCCGTGGGCGCGCTGTTCGGGCCGATCACCCTGCTATGGTTTCTCGCGCTGGCGTCAGCGGGGATCTACGGGATTGCCCAGAATCCCGCGGTGCTGGGCGCGCTCAATCCATGGCACGCCTACGAATTCTTCCACAGCCACATCCTCGCCTCGTTCGTGGTGCTGGGCTCGGTGGTTCTCGCGGTCACCGGCGCCGAGGCGCTCTATGCCGACATGGGCCATTTCGGAAAGGGACCGGTAAGGCTTGCCTGGTTCGGCCTGGTTTTCCCTGCGCTGGTACTCAACTACTTCGGACAGGGGGCCCTGCTGCTCGCGAATCCGGCGGCCGTGCAGAACCCGTTCTACATGCTGGTGCCGGGCTGGGCGCTGTACCCGATGGTCGCGCTGGCCACTGCAGCCACTGTGATCGCCTCGCAGGCGACGATCTCGGGGGCATACTCGATCACCAAGCAGGCGATCCAGCTGGGCTTCCTGCCGCGCATGCACATCATGCATACCTCGGCGATGACCATCGGACAGGTCTACATTCCTGCCGTCAACTGGATCCTGCTCGCCGCGGTGCTCGCGGCGGTGGTCGGCTTCGGCTCCTCCTCGGCGCTCGCGTCGGCGTACGGCGTGGCGGTCACCGCGACGATGCTGGTGGACACGCTGCTTACCTTCTTCGTGATCCGCTACGGCTGGGGCTACCCGCTCGCGCTGTGTCTCGCCGCGACCGGCTTCTTTATCGTCGTGGACGTCGCGTTTTTCTCGGCGACGCTGTTGAAGACCGCCGAGGGCGGCTGGTTCCCGCTTGCCATCGGCGCAGCGGTCTTCACGTTCATGACAACCTGGCGGCGCGGACGGGAGATCCTATTCAAGCGGCTGCGCGCGTCCACTGTGCCGCTCGAGCCGTTTCTCGAGTCGCTCTTCCGGGAGGCGCCGCAGCGCGTGCCCGGCACATCGGTGTTCCTGACGGCAACCCCCGAAGTGGTCCCGCACTCGTTGCTGCACAACCTGTATCACAACAAGGTGCTGCACGAGCGCGTGGTGTTCCTCACCGTGACGGTGAAGGACGTGCCGGCAGTGGCGCCCGAGGAGCGCGTTTCGGTGCAGGCGCTGGGCTACGAATGCTACCGGGTGACGCTGGCGTTCGGCTTCATGGACCGCCCCGATGTCTGGCACGCATTCAGCGAACTCGCGCCCGCCAAGGGGCTGGCGTTTGACCTGATGCAGACTTCGTTCTTCCTCTCCCGCGAGACGGTGATTCCCGTTGCCGACGCGGACGGCGGCATGGCGCTATGGCGCGAGCGGATCTTCGCCACGATGGCGCGCAACGCGGGCAGCGCGGTCGATTACTTCAACATCCCCACCAACCGAGTGATCGAGCTCGGAACGCAGGTGCAGATCTAGCGGGCCTTGAAATCGGGCTTGCGCTTTGCCAGGAACGCCGCGACACCTTCGTGGTAGTCCTCGGTATCGAAGCACTCAAATCCCTCGTCCCACTCCTCCGGAGCGAGTTGGGCGGTCACGGCGAGGCGCTCGATGAACTGCTTGTGCCAGCGATTGACGAGCGGCGCGCCTTCCGCGATGCGGCGGGCAATCCCATAGGTCTCGGCTTCGACGTCGCCGTCGGGCACGACCCGGTTGACCAGCCCCTTGCGAAAGGCCTCCTCCGCATCGAAGATGCGCCCCTCGAGGAGAATTTCGAGCGCGACCGCGCGACCGACGAGCGCGAGGAGCCCCATCAGCTCGCCGTAGGCCATGGTGAGACCGAGCTTGTTGACCGGGATGCCGAAGCGGCTCGACTGCCCGGCAACGCGCAGGTCGCACATCGCGGCGATCTCGAGCCCGCCGCCGATGCAGGCGCCGCGGATCAGCGCGACGGTGGGGTGCCGGCAGCGCGCCACCGACTGCATGGTCTCGTGGATGAGGTTGCCGTAGATCTTCGCCTGCCTCGCGTTCGTGCGTTCGCTGGCGAACTCGGCGATGTCGGCGCCGGCGGCAAACGCCTTCTCGCCCGCGCCGCGCACGACGACGCAGCGCAAGGCATCGTCCTCCGAAAGCGCGCGCATGACCTCGCCCAGCCGCGCCCACATCGCCTTGTTCAATGCATTGAGGCGGTCGGGATTGTTCAGGGTGACGGTGGCGATTGCGCCTTCGCGCGACAGGAGGACGGGATCAGCCTTCATCATTCCGCCTCTCTCCTTGCCGTATTCGCTACCAATTAATCCAGCCGATCGGCCCCAGGCTGATCCACGGCACGTAGGTCACGAGCAGCGTCACCAGCGCCAGCACCACGGTGAAGGGCCAGCCCACGCGCCAGACCTCCCAGAACGGGATCTTCGCGATTGCCGCGGTGGTGAACAGCACGGTCGCCACCGGCGGGGTCTGCTGGCCGATGCCGAGATTGATGGTGACGATGATGCCGAAGTGGATCGGGTCGACGCCGATCTGCTTGATCAGGGGCATCACGATCGGCACGATCAGGATGATGGCTGCCGCCGAGTGCAAGAAGATCCCCGCGACGAAGAAGAACAGGTTCAGGAACAAGAGGATCAGGTGCTTGTTGGAGGTCGTCTCCAGGATCATGTTCGCGAACTTCTGCGGCACCTGCTCGCTGGTGAGAAACCACCCCAGCACTGCGGAGGAGGCGACGATCAGCATGACCGACGCGGTCTGTCCGACGGAGTCCCGGAGTATGTGCAGGGTCTGACGTCCGCTGAGCTCCCGGTAGATTAAGACACCGATGAGGAGCGCCGCCAGCACCGCGAGTGCGGCGACTTCCGTGGCGGTGGCGATGCCGCCGAGGATGCCCACCCAGATCACGACCGGGATGAAGAGGGCCCAGAACGCATGCACCGTCGAGCGTCCTACCTCTTTGATCGAGAACTTCTGTTCGACGGGCAGGTTGAGCTTGCGCGCGTAGTAGTACGCAAGGGCCATCATCGCGAGCCCGGCGAGGATGCCCGGCAAGAACCCCGCGAAGAAGAGCTTCGCGATCGAGACCTCGGCCATCCACGCGTAGATGATCATGGGGATCGAGGGCGGGATGAGGATCGCGGCCGAGGCGGCGTTCGACACGATCGCCGCGGAAAGCGCCCGCGGGTAGCCGCGCTTCTCCATCGCCGGGATCACCACCTTGCCGATGGCGGCGGCATCCGCCACCGAGGAGCCCGAGATCTCGCTCTGGATCATGGTGGCCACCACCGTCACCATCGCGAGCCCGCCGCGGATGAATCCCACCAGGCTTTGCGCCAGGTTCACCAGGCGCTGCGAGATACCGGAGGTCTCCATGAGACCCCCGGCGAGGATGAAGAGCGGGATGGCGAGCAGCGGGAAGCTCGAGGCGCCGGAAAAGAGACTCAGGGGCACGACGCCGAGGGACACCGAGCCGGTCCACAGGATGGCGAGGATCGTCGCGATCGAGAGCGCGAACCCGATCGGGACGTTGAGGACCGTGAGGAGGACGATTACTCCGAGGATGAACCACTCCACGTGACGTGGCCCTCCCTGGTCTTGATCGGACGCGTCAGCAGGTCGAACAGGCGCCAGACGCTGACGATGAGCATGAGCGCCCCGGTGATCGGCATCACGCTGTTCACCCAGACGATGCGGAACCAGGGCAGCGAGATGGTGCTCTCGTCCCCCAGCCGCTCGGTGAGGATCCAGCCGTAGTAGAAGAGCACGAACTGGAAGCCGAGGACGGCGAGCTCGGCGAACACGTCCGCGACTCGCCGCGGGAACGGAGCGAGCTTCTCGACCAGCAGGTCGAAGTTGATGTGGCGCTGCTGGTAGTGCGCCACCACCGCCCCGTAGAAGCTCAGCCAGACGAGCAGGTAGGACGCGAACTCGTCATACCAGACGAGCGGGTCGTTGAGAACGTAGCGGAAGAAGACCCCAAGGCAGACGACGGTCGTCAGCGCCACCAGCAGAAAGACGGCCCACCACTCGACGAGAGCGATGAGCCGCCCGAGAAGCTTCGCCATCAGCGAAGCGACTGGATGAGCTTGACCAGCTCTGCCCCGCCCGGGACCTGCTTGCCGAACTCCTCATACACGGCGCCCGAGGCCTTGATAAAGGCACTCTTGTCCGGCTCGTTGACGATCATCGGCGGCACCATTTTCTGCAGCAGCTCCTTGTCGAGCCGCTCGCCCTCGGAGCGGGCGAAATCCCCCGTCGCCCAGGCAATCTTCGCGATTGTCGCCTGGACATCCTTGGGGAGCTTCCGCCAGAAGTCCTCGCTCACGAGGAGGTAGGCGGGCGTGTAGACGTGGCCGGTCAGCGTCAGGTACTTCTGGACCTCGTGAAACTTGGCCGACCAGATCTGCGGGAAAGGATTCTCCTGAGCGTCCATGACGCCCTGCTGCAGCGCCGAGTAGACCTCGGAGAACGGCATGGGCGAGGGCCTGGCGCCGTAGGCCTGGAACATCTTCACGCGCCAGACCCCGCCCGGCACGCGCAGCTTGATGTCGTTGAGATCCCCGGGATACTTGATCGGCCGCCGGTTATTGGTGATGTGCCGGTAGCCGTTCTCCCAGACGCCCAGCACGCGCATCCCCCGCGCCGGCAGGGGCTCGAACAGCGTCTTCTGGACCTGCTTGTGCTCGGCCACCTTCTTCATGTGGGTGCGGTTGACGATCAAGTACGGCATCTCGAAGACGCCGAATCGCTGCTCCACCGTGCTCATGACCGTGGACGGGGCGACCATCTCCGGGGCGCTGACGCGAATGCCCTTGACCATCGCCTCGTCGCTGCCAAGCTGGCTCGAGTGGAACACCTTCACTTCCACCTTGCCTGCCAGCGCCGCGTTCACGTCGGCAGCGAACTTGTTGGCCGTGATGTCGAAGATTGAGCCCGGGAAGCCCACGTGGCCGAGCCGGATGGTCACCGCTTTCTGGGCGCTGGCCGCGGCGGGGAGCAGCCCGATCGCCACGATGGTGGCAGCGAAGATTGCTGGCAGTTTCACGATTTTCATGACCTCCTCCTGTTATGGGGCCACCGCGGGGATGGCTATTGGGCCGCGCCCGCCGGGCGGGAGCAGACGGCTAAGTTAGCGGGAACACTCCCGTTTCACAAGTGGTGGCGCCATCCTGCAATGCGGGATTGCCCGGTCGCGGCCGTCGATCAATTTGCGCGCAGGCCCGCCCCCTTGACGACCTTGGCCCATTTTTCGGCTTCGGACCTGAGGAACGCGCTGAACTCCTCCGGCGAGCTCGAGTCGGGTTCGACGCCCTGCGGGTTGAACTTCTGCTTCACGTCGTCCGAGGCAACGATCGTTCTCAGCTCACTGTTCAACCTGGCAACGACGGGACCGGGGGTGCGGGCGGGCACGAGGATGCCGTACCAGGTGCTGTGCTCGTATTCGGTGAGACCCGCCTCCTTCATCGTCGGCACCTCGGGCACGACCGCCACGCGCTGGGCCGTGGACACGGCGATCGGGCGCATGCGGTGGCTGCGCACGTGCGGCAGGGCGGACGCCATCGTCGCCATCGCGAGCTGCACCTGCCCGCTCACGAGATCCACCATCGCGGGCCCCATGCCCTTGTAGGGTACGTGGATGACGTCGATCTTGGCGATCAGCCTGAGGAGCTCCCCCGCAAGGTGCGAGCTGCTGCCGACGCCGCCGGAGGAGTACGCAAGTTGACCCGGCTGCGCTCTTGCCAGCGCGAGCAGCTCCTTCAGCGACTTCACCGGGAGCGACGGGTGCACGACGAGGATGTTCGGCTGGCGCCCGACGAGCGTCACAGGCTGCAGGTCCTTCAGCGTGTCGTACGGCAGCTTCGAGTAGAGCGTGATGTTGACCGCGAGGCTCAGATTGTTGATGAGGAGCGTGTAGCCATCGGGAGGGGATTTGGCGGTGAGGTCGGTGCCGATGGTGCCGCCGGCGCCGCCGCGGTTGTCCACCACCACCGGCACGCCGAGTCCCTCGTTCAGCTTCTGGGCCACGATCCGGCCCAGGATGTCGTTGCCCCCGCCGGGCGCGAAGGGGACGATGAAACGAATCGCCTTGGCTGGATAGGCCTGCGCGGACGCGGCCTGCGGCAGGGCGGCACCGATCGCGGCGAGCACTGCGACGAAGAAACGGTAGGACATGGTTCCTCCTGGCTTACTGGTATGACCGTCGCCGGCTATTCTGCCACTCCACGGGGACGAAACCGTGACAGGGCCGACTTCACTGGAGCGGAATCTTCGCCGCTCGCACGACCTTGGTCCACTTTTCGGTTTCGGACCTGAGATAGGCGGCATAGTGCGCCGACGTGGACGGGATCGGGTCCACGCCCTGGGAGACGTAGCGCTGCCGGACCGCCGGGTTGTGGAGCGCCGTGACCGTCTCCTTGTTGAGCCGGCTGACGATTGCGCGGGGCACGCCGGCCGGCGAAAGCAGCCCGTACCAGGTGCTGTACTCGTAGCCGGGGACGCCCGATTCCGCGACCGTCGGCACCTCGGGCAGCGCGGTGGTGCGCTTGGCGCTGGTCACGGCGAATGCGCGCAGGCGATCGGCCTTCACGTGCGGCAGCGCGGAGGCGAACGTCGAGAAGAACACGGAGATCTGGTTGCCGAGCAACGCCGTCAGCGTCGGTCCGGTGCCCTTGTACGGCACGTGCACCAGGTCCATGTTCTGCGACATCAACAGCAGCTCCATCGCGAGATGCGTCCCGGAACCGAGCCCGGCGGAGCCGAATGTGAGCTTTCCCGGCTGCGAGCGCGCGAGCGTGACGAATTCCTTGAACGATTTCGCCGCCAGCAACGGATGGGCGACCAGGATGTTCGGCTGGTCGGACACCAGCGAGATCGGGACGAAATCGCGCAGCGTGTCGTAGGGCAGCTTCCTGTAGAGCGCGGCGTTGAACGCCATGCTGATGTTGCCGAGCAGCAGCGTGTAACCGTCGGGGTTGGCTTTCGCCACGATCTCGGTGCCGACGATGCTGCCCGCGCCCGGCCGGTTGTCCACCACCACCGTCTCGTTCAGCGCCTTGCCGAGCGGCTCCGCGAGCAACCGCGCGCTGATGTCGGTGCCGCCGCCGGGGGCGAACGGCGCGACCAGCCGGATCGGCCGGGTCGGATAGCTCTGCGCGACGGCGGTCGGGGCCGCAGACAGCAGCGCAGAGGCGCAGAGCACAAGGCGTGCGTAGTGATGAGTGAGTGGTGAGTAGATCATGAACTCTCCTCGATCTGTTTTTTTCAGGTTGCAATCGGCAAGTTGCTCAGTCAACTGAAACACCGGCGGCTCGGGCCTTCTCGACCAGCACGTCGCGCCCCGCGAGCATGTCGCCGAGCGAGCCGAATGCGTTGGTGTAGTGGCCCTTGTAGCCCTTGCCCTCGATCAGCCCGAACATCTGGCCGAAGTCGAGATTGCCAGCACCGGGCTGGAGGTGAATTTCATGGCCGTTGCGGTAGCAGTCGGCGAGCCGCACCTCGCCCACGCGCCTGAAGTCGAGCGCCGCGACGAATCCCTCGATGCCCTCGGGGACGAGGTGCGCGTGGTTGGCGGTGAAGGAAAGCTTGAAGGCGGGCGACCGGATGTCCCAGTAGTATTGCCACTCCTCGAGGGTATGCGCGAGGTAGTGCACCTCCGCGTCCGCGGGCTCCTTGTTGAGGTTCTCGAGCAGGACCAGCGCTTTCTTCTTTTCGGCGTAGGCAACGACGCGCTGCAGGCGCTCGCGCCCGGCTTTCATGCGCATTGCCTTGTCCTTGGTGAAGTGGTAGCCGGCGTGCACCACCATCCAGCTCGCGCCGAGCTTCGGGAAGAGATTGACGTAGCTCTTGAGGTAGTCGGTGACGGCATCCGAC
>Ga0137356_1000173_pt1 | contig 10760 bp, 10 predicted proteins | sample EasRivERMLT830_2_FD_102297 | JGI IMG/M metagenome (GOLD analysis project Ga0137356, IMG submission 102297) | Soil microbial communities from meander-bound floodplain in the East River, Colorado, USA - East River MetaG ERMLT830_2 | ecosystem: Environmental > Terrestrial > Soil > Floodplain ...
GGGGCCCCATGGCGACGCGCCGAGCCGGGCCGCGGGCGGAGGAGCACGGCGAGGATTGTCCGAGCCCTGAGCTGCTCGTGCGAGGGGCGAGTTCCGCAGCCGTACGACGACCGCGGCAATGAGGCGAGGGATTTTCGCGGCGCTGGGGAAGGCGCCGCTGCCGGGTGACGCTGGCATCGCGAAGATGTGCTTGGCGATGCCTGCGTGCGGCTAAGTCGTCGCCCCGTAGAACGCGTAGCGCTTTCCCTTCAGCGCCTTCGACGCGTACATCGCCTTGTCGGCAAGCGAGATCAGTGCCTCGGCTTCCTCGGCGTCGTCCGGAAACACGCTGATGCCGATCGAGCACGATACGTGCGCCGGCCCGCCCTGGATGGAAACCGGCACGCTGATCATGTCGGCCACCTTCTCCGCCACCATGGAGGCGTCCTCCGCGCGGTCGAGCTCGCCCGCGAGGATCACGAACTCGTCGCCGCCGTAGCGCGCCACGGTGTCCGAGCCGCGCACGCTGGTACGCAGGCGCGCGGCAAGCTGCACCAGCGCCTGGTCGCCCGCCGGGTGGCCGCGCGTGTCGTTCACGCGCTTGAACTCGTCCAGGTCCACCATCATCACCGCCACCTTCTTGCGATTGCGCTTGGCGAGCTCGAGCGCGAGCGCCAGGCGCTGCTGCATCGAGATGCGGTTGGGCAGGCCGGTGAGCGGATCGTGCTGCGCCATGAAGCGCAGGTGCTCCTCCTGCTTTTGCAGCTGCTCCATCAGCTGCTCGCGCTCGCCCGCCTCGGCGCGCAACCGCTCGTTGGCGCGGTTGAGCTCGGCGGTACGCACGGCGATGTGCGTCTCCAGCTCGCGCTCGTTCTCGCGCGTCGCCTCGAGCAGCAGCTCCTTGGCTTCGAGGGAGTCCGCGTGCGCCTGCGAGCGCTCGCGGCGCAGCGTGTTGATGCGGTCGGCGAGGGCGAAGGACAGCAGCAGCACGTCGAGCGCGAAGCCGATGTGCAGGCCGTAGATGGTGATGAAATTGGTCGGCACCAGCGCGAAATTGCGCAGCGCCCCGAACAGGATGAAGCCGAGCAGCCCCGCCCAGGCGAGCAGGAAGTAGCGCGCCGGCCGGTAGCCGACGATTAGTGCGCGCACCGCGACGCCGGTGGCGATCGCCGCGGTGGCGAAGCCCAGGACCGAGATCACGCGCAGCACGCCGCCGTAATCGAGCGGCCAGCCCGAGGCTGCGCTCGCGGCGAGGACCGCGCCGGCGGCCACGACCCCGCGCATCGCCAGGGCGGCGCGCGGCGCGATCCGGCGCATGTCGAGGAACGCGTGCGCGAAGAGGGCTCCCAGTGCGAGGGTCAGGGCCAGCGACATCGCCACCGCGTGGTTCGCCGCCCACACATTGCGCGGCCACAGGTACTGGAAAGCGAGCCCGTCGTAGCCCAGCAGGAAGACGCCGAAGGCGGCGGCATACAGCACGTAATAGAGGTACATGCGGTCCTGCACCGCGACGAACAGCATCAGGTTGTACAGCACCAGCGCGAGCGCCAGCCCGTAGAACAGCCCGAGCAGCAGCTGCACATCGCGGTCGCGCTCGGCGAAGGCCTCGGGCCGCCACAGCGCGAGGGGCACCGTGAGCACGCTCTGCGACTGCACGCGCACGAAGTACTGGTGCTCGCCCGGCTGCTGCGGCGCGGCGAAGCGAAAAACATGGTTGCGGTGTTTCACTTCGCGCGCATCCCAGACAAAGCTGTCGCCCGCCAGCCGCTTCCAGTAGCGTGGCCCGCCCTCCACCGCCGGCTCGGGCAGGTGCAGCTCGATGCGGTCGATGCTGGGGAACGCGATCTCGAGCATCAGCTCTTCGCCGGCCGGCGCGCCGCCCGGCAGCGAGAAGCGCAGCCACAAGGCCGAGCGCGTGTAGCCGAAATTGACGGGATCGGAGGTCGCCGGGGCGAAGCGCCGGGCATGCTCGGGCTGGCGCACGTCCTCCAGGCTCAGGCGGCCCGCAGGATCCTCCAGCACCTCGACGTAGGCACCGAGCGAGAGGCGGCCGTCGGCGCCCGGCAGCGGCGCCGTCTCGCCCGCGAGTCCCACGGACGCGAAGATAAATGCAGCGAGGAACCCGAAAAGGCGCGGCATGAAGCGCAGCATCATAGTCTGGCTCGGCGCTTGCGTTAAGTAGTCTGGCTCGGTGCTTGCGTTAAGTAGTCTGGCGCAGCGCTTGCGTTCAGTAGTCCGGCGCAGCGCTTGCGTTAAGATGCGCGCCTCCATGCGAGCCATCCAGATCGAGAAACCCGGCGGGCCCGAAGTGCTGCATCCTGCGGAGCGGGAACGCCCGCAACCGAAGCCGCACGAGATCCTCGTCAAGGTGGCGGCGGCGGGCGTCAACCGCCCCGACGTGCTGCAGCGCATGGGCCTCTACGCGGTGCCGCCCGACGCATCCGACCTGCCGGGCCTCGAGATCGCAGGCGAGGTCGTCGCCTGCGGCGCCGCAGTGAAAATGTGGAAGCCGGGCGACGCGGTATGCGCGCTCACGCACGGCGGCGGCTACGCCGAGTACTGCGTGACGCCCGAAGTGCAGGCGCTGCCGGTGCCCACGGGTCTGTCCATGGTGGAGGCCGCTTCGCTTCCCGAGACCTTCTTCACCGTCTGGTCGAACGTCTACGACCGCGGACGCCTCGCGCCAGGCGAGTCGCTCCTCGTGCAGGGCGGCACCTCCGGCATCGGCGTCACCGCCATCCAGATGGCGAAGGCCACGGGCAACCGCGTGTTCGCCACCGCCGGCTCGGAAGAGAAATGCGCTGCGTGCGTCAAGCTCGGCGCGGAAGCCGCCTTCAATTACAAGACGCAAGACTTCGTCGCGGGCGTGAAGGCCGCCACCGGCGGCAAGGGCGTGGACGTGATCCTCGACATGGCGGCGGGCGACTTCGTGCCGAAGGAGCTGAAGGCGCTGGCGGACGAGGGCCGCCTGGTGTTCATCGCGTTCCTGCGCGGCGTGAAGACGGAGCTCGACGTGAACGAGCTGATGCGCCGGCGGCTCACCCTCACCGGCTCGACGCTGCGCCCGCGCCCGATCGCGTTCAAGGGCGCGATCGCCGCGAGCCTGCGCAGCCGCATCTGGCCGCTGATCGACGCCGGCAAGATCAGACCGGTGATCTACAAGACCTTCCCGCTCGAGCAGGCCGCGGAGGCGCACCGGCTGATGGAATCGAGCGCGCACATCGGCAAGATCGTCCTCACGCTTTAGGCACGCAGGTGCTCTGGCCCGGTCAATGGGTGCAGGGCTCGCCGGGGCGCGGCGTTCCACGCCGGTCTGGGCGGCGACCTCGAGTCACGCGGCGTGAAGCGCGTCTTCGGCGTCAGGCGCGTCGCTTCCGCGGCCGTGCTGTAGCCGCGCCCGCCACGTTCGCCGCCTCGTCGCCCGCCGCCTCCTGCTTCAGCCAGCCGACGAAATCGGCCACCTCCGGGCGGCCCTGCGCGTGCGAGGACACGATCGCGTAGTAGGCACGCGCCACGTCGGCGGCGCGCTTGAAAGGCGCCACCAGCTCGCCCGAGGCAAGCGCGTCCTTCACCAGCGGGCTGCGCCCGAGCGCCACGCCGTGGCCGGCGATCGCCGCGGTGATGATCTGCTCGTAGCCCGAAAAGGACAGGCGCCCCGCGGGCTTGAGCTCCGCCAGGCGCTCGACCTCGAGCCAGGTGCGCCAGTGCAGCCACGGGTGGCGCGCGTCGGGGTCGTCGTATTGCAGCAGCACGTGGTGGCGCAGGTCGGCCGGCTCGGCGAGCGGCCGGCGCGCATCCTTCAGGAGCTTCGGGCTGCACACCGGAAACACGCGCTCGCCGAACAGCCGCTCCGCGTTCGGCCCGGCAAGGCTCGCCGGGCCGTGGCGGATCGCCACATCGAGCCCGTCACGCTCGAGATCCTGGACGCGCGTGTCGGCAGCGATGCGTACGTCGACACCGGGATGCGCGCGCGTGAAGCCGGCGAGCCGCGGGATGAGCCAGAGCGCGGCGAGGGAATGCGTGGTGGTGACGGAGAGGGTGCGGCGGTCTGACTGCGCGCGCAGGCGGTCGGTGGCGGCGCGCATCGTCGCCAGCACCTGCGCGGCCGCCGGATAGAACTGCTGGCCCGCGTCGGTCAGCGCGAGGGCGCGGTGGCGCCGCTGGAACAGCTTCACCCCGAGCTGCGCCTCCAGTTCCTGCATCTGCCGGCTCACCGCCGACTGCGTGAGGTGCAGCTCTTCGCCCGCGCGCGTGAACGAAAGTCGCCGCGCCGCCGCCTCGAAGCCGCGCAGCAGGTCGAGCGAGGGCAGCCGCACCGTGGCCGCTTTGGCATTCCTATCGTTCATGCATAGCCTGAGGATTTACCGTTTGAGTGCCTGCGACCAAGGATGCACTATGCGCATGCCAAACGCAACCCGAAAGGAGACGGCGATGAGGATCGAACTGCAACCTGGCGCCCTGCGGCTCGCACGCGGCCAGACGCTCAAGGTGACCGACGCGCTCGGCAGCACCATCTGCTGCAACGAGGGCAGCGTCTGGATCACCGAGGAAGACCTGCGCAAGGACGTGGTGCTCGAGGCGGGCGGCTGCTACCGGCTGCGCCGGCGCGGCCTCGCCCTGGTGCACGCCTTCGGCGACGCCACCTTGGCGCTCGCCTGAAACGAAAGGAGCCGGACCATGGAACTGACCTACGCACGGTATTTGCAGGACGAAGGACTGCGCGAAGAGATCGAGCGGCGCGCGCACCATGAGCGCGCCGAGGAGATGCACCGCTTCCTCGCGCAGTCGGCCGAGGCGCTGCTCGGCCGGCACGGCGCGGCGCGGAGGCTGCAAGCCGACGCCTGTGATTGAGCCGGCCGCCTTGGACTGAGCCCGCCGCCTTAGAATAGGCGCTTCCCGCAAGGAGAAGCGCATGTTCAAGGACGGCCTGCTCAAGGGCAAGAACATCCTCATCACGGGCGGCGGCACCGGCCTGGGCAAGGAGATCGCCGCCCAGTACCTGCAGCTCGGCGCCGACCTGTGGATCGCGGGCCGGCGCGGCGGCGTGCTGGAGGCCACGGCGAAAGAGCTGATGGCACAGCACGGCGGGCGCGTGCGCACGCACGCCGTCGACATCCGCGACTTCGCCGCGGTGGACGCGATGGCGCAGCGCATCTGGGACGAATCCGGGCCGCTCACCGGCCTGGTCAACAACGCCGCCGGCAACTTCATCAGCCCCACCAAGGACCTGACGCCGAACGGCTTCAACGCCATCGCCAACATCGTCTTTCATGGCAGCTTCTACGTCACGCATTCGGTCGGCAAGCGCTGGATCGAGGGCGGCAACAAGGGCTCGGTCATTTCCATCCTGGTCACCTGGGTGTGGACCGGCTCGCCCTACGTGGTGCCCTCGGCGATGTCGAAGGCCGGGCTGCACATCATGACCAAGTCGCTCGCCGTCGAATGGGGCAAGCATGGAATCCGGCTCAATGCCATCGCGCCCGGCCCCTTCCCCACCGAGGGCGCGACCAAGCGCCTGCGCCCGGGCTCGGATTTCGGCGACTCCACCAAGGTGAACCCGATGCGGCGCATCGGCGCGATGTCGGAGCTGCAGAACCTCGCCACCTTCCTCATGGCCGACGGCTGCGAGTGGCTCACCGGGGAGACCATCGCCATCGACGGTGCCGGGTATCTGGCCACCGGCGCCTACTTCACCGAGCTCGACAAGATGACCGACGCCGACTGGCAGAAGGCGCGCGATCTCATCAAGGCGCAGAACGACAAGGACCGCGCCGGCCGCGCGGCCTGAGCCTCCCGATGGCGGACAAGCCCGCTCCACGCCCCGCCGCGACGCTGCTCCTGCTGCGCGACGGCAGCCTCGGCCCCGAGGCCTTCCTTCTCCAGCGCACTCAGAACGCAGCGTTTCTCGCCGGCGCCCACGTGTTCCCCGGGGGCGCGCTCGACAAGGCCGACCACGACGTGCGCGTCCTGCGCCGCGTCGCGGGCATCAGCGATGCCCAGGCCAGCGCACGGCTCGGTGTCGAGTCCGGCGGCCTCGCCTACTGGGTGGCGGCGATCCGCGAATGCTTCGAGGAGGCGGGCATCCTGCTCGCCGAGGGCGAGGAAGGGGGCGCGCTGGACGCCCGGCGCGCGGCGGCGCTCGCGCAATACCGCGGGCTGCTGCACGCGGGCAAGCTCGCCTTCCACGAGTTCCTCGAGAAGGAGAGGCTGGTGCTGCGCGGCGCGGAGCTCGCCTACTTCGGCCACTGGATCACGGCACCGGGTCGCGCGCGGCGCTTCGACACGCGCTTCTTCCTCGCGCTTGCGCCCGGCAACCAGACGGGCGCGCACGACGGCACCGAGCTGATCGACAGCCTGTGGCTGCGGCCGGTGGAGGCCCTCGAGCGCCAGGCGCGCGGCGAGATGGAGCTGGTGTTCGCCACCAAGAACACGCTCGCCGACCTGCAGCGCTTCGCGCGCGCGAAGGACGCCTACGAGCACGCGCGCGAAGCCGAGGTCGAGACCAACCGCGCCTGCTGGGCGGTCGGTCCCGACGGCGCGGCGGCGCTGTTTCGCCGCCGCGACCCGCAGTACTTCGAGATCCACTGGAGCGACCCGGAGGAGACCGGCCAGACGAGCATCGCGCTCACGCCGGGCGTGCCCAAGCGCCTGGACGCGCACGTCACCCGCCTCGTCGCGCCCAACCCCGGCATGATGACGGGCCCGGGCACCAATACCTATCTGGTCGGCGGCGAAGACCTTGCGGTGATCGATCCCGGCCCCGCGATCGACTCGCACATCGCGGCGGTGCTTGCGGCGGGCGCCGGGCGCATCCGGCTCGTGCTGTGCACGCACACGCACATGGACCATTCTCCTGCGGCAGCGGCGATCAAGGCGGCGACCGGCGCGGTCGTGATCGGCCGGCCGGCGCCCGCGTACCCCGGCCAGGACGCGGGCTTCGCCCCGGACCGCGTTCTCGAGGACGGCGACCGCGTGATGATCAACGGCCTGACGCTGCGCGCGCTGTGCACGCCCGGCCACGCCTCCAATCACCTGTGCTACCTGCTCGAGAACACGCGCATGCTGTTCACGGGCGATCACGTGATGCAGGGCTCCACCGTGGTGATCAATCCGCCCGACGGCGACATGCGTGCCTACCTCGCCTCGCTCGAGCTCTTGCTCCGCGAGGACATCCTGATCCTCGCGCCGGGCCACGGTTACCTGATCGGCGAGCCGCACCGCGAGGCGCGCCGGCTGATCCGGCATCGCCTCGCGCGCGAGCAGAAAGTGGTGTGGGCGCTGGAGCGCATGACCGCACCCACGCTCGAAGAGCTGGTCGTCGAGGTGTACGACGACGTCTCGCCGCGCCTGCACGGCGTGGCGCAGCGCTCGCTCACAGCGCACCTGGAGAAGCTCGCCGCCGAAGGCCGAGTGCGCGCGCTGGACGGGCGCTACGCGCTGCTACAATCCGCCGCAGCAGGCTAGCGGGGGGTGCGGGGGGCGCCGCAGCGCCCCCATCACCCACTAACGACGGGGGAGCGCGCGATGAGCGGCTACGACAAGACGCTGAAGCTGGTCACCAACCTTGATCGCGCGGGGATCGAGTCGCGCCTCGCCGGGATCCGCAAGGCGGCGGATGCCGCCGGCCTCGCCGAGCTCGCGCAGATGCTCGCCGGCGCCGAAGGCGCGCCGCGCGCGCAGCTGGAAGCGAGCGTGCGCGGCGCGCTCAAGTGGCTCGCCGGCAAGCCCGGCCACCAGGCGCTCGCAGCGCAGCTCGAGCTGGTAGAGATCAATCTCCCCAACCTGAAGTAAGCGGCACGCCAGCCAGCTGAAGTTCGACTTCGACCTCTTCACCATCGGCGGCGGCTCGGGCGGGGTGCGCGCGAGCCGCATTGCCGCGTCCTACGGCGCGCGCGTCGCGGTGGCGGAATCCGGCCGCTTCGGCGGCACCTGCGTCAACGTCGGCTGCATCCCGAAGAAGCTGTTCTCCTACGCGGCGCACCTGCGCGAGGATTTCCACGTCGCGCAAAGCTTCGGCTGGCGCGTCGGCGAGCCGATGTTCGACTGGGGCACGCTGCTCGCCAACAAGGACCGCGAGATCGCGCGCCTGAACGCCGTCTACGAGAGCGTGCTCGCGGAGGCCGGCGCGCAGATCCTGCGCGGCCGCGCCACCGTGGTGGATGCGCACGCGGTGGAATTGGGCGGCAAGCGCCACAGCGCGCGGCACATCCTGGTCGCTACCGGCTCCTGGCCGCACCCGCCGGAGATTCCCGGGCGCGGTCTGGCGATCACCTCCAACGAAGCGTTCCTCCTGGAAAGGCTGCCGCGGCGCGCCCTGCTGGTCGGCGGCGGCTACATCGCGGTCGAGTTCGCCTCGATCTTCCAGGGCCTCGGCGTCGAGACGACGCTCGCCTACCGCGGCGCGCGCCTGCTGCGCGGCTTCGACGCGGAGCTCGGCGAGCGCCTCGCCGAGGAGATGAGGAAGAAGGGCGTCGTCATCCGCCTGCAAGCGAACCCCGCCAGGCTGGACAAGGGGATCCGGGTCACCTACGAGGACGGCGCCACGCAGGAAGTGGATCTGGTCATGTTCGCCACGGGGCGCTGGCCGAACACCGCCGGCCTCGGCCTCGAGGCCGCGGGCGTGAAGCTCGCCGCCGACGGCGCGGTGGTGGTGGACGCCTACGGGCGCAGCTCGGTGGCGTCGATCCACGCCATCGGCGACGTCACCAACCGCCTCAACCTCACGCCGGTGGCCACCGCCGAGGGCATGGCGCTCGCGAAAACGCTGTTCCGCGACGAGCCCACCGCGATGGACCACGAGAACGTGCCCACCGCGGTGTTCTCCAACCCCAACGTCGCCACCGTGGGGTTGTCGGAGGAGCGCGCCCGGGAGCGCCACGGCCGCGTGGAGGTGTACCGGACCGCGTTCCGCGCCCTCAAGCTCACCCTGGGCGCCCACGAAGAGCGTACCTTCATGAAGCTGGTGGTCGACGCGGCATCGCAGCGCGTGCTCGGGGCGCACATGATCGGCCCCGATGCCGGCGAGATCATCCAGGGCATCGCCATCGCGGTGAAACTGGGCGCGACGAAAGCGCAGTTCGATGCCACGATCGGCATCCACCCCACGGCGGCGGAGGAATTCGTTACCATGCGCGAGAAGTCGTCCTGACGATGATCCTCGAATCGCGCATCGAGAAGATGGTCGGCGAGCTGCGCGCACACGCGAGCTTGCCGCTCGCCATCGAGCTCTGGAACGGCAAGCGCTACGCCCTGGGCGACAAGCCCACGGTGACGTTGCGCGTCCCTGCGGCATCCGCGCTGCGCTACCTGATGAACGCGGACCTCGCCAAGCTCGGCGAAGCCTACGTCGAGGGCCACATCGACGTCGTGGGGCCGATGGGCGACGCCATGCGCGCCGCGGAAGGTCTGGCGCGCGGCTGGGGCGAGGCGAAGAAGGGGCGCGTGCCGACCGTGCTGCGCAACCTGCATTCGAAGAAGAAGGACGCCGAGGTGGTGCGCTACCACTACGACGTCTCCAACGACTTCTACGCGCTGTGGCTGGATGCGCGCATGGTGTACTCCTGCGCCTACTTCAGGACGGGCGACGAATCGATCGAGCTCGCGCAGGAGCAGAAGCTCGACCACATCTGCAGGAAACTGCGCCTCAAGCCCGGCGAGCGCTTCCTCGACATCGGCTGCGGCTGGGGCGCGCTCGTCATGCACGCGGCGCAGCGCTACGGTGTCAAGGCGCTCGGCATCACGCTATCGAAGAACCAGCACGCGCTCGCCAACGAGCGCATCCAGGCCGCCGGTGTCGCGGACCGCTGCGAAGTGCGCCTGCAGGACTACCGCGACGTGCCGGGCGAGGGCGTGTTCGACAAGATCGCCTCCATCGGCATGTTCGAGCACGTCGGCCTGAAGAACCTGCAGCTGTACTTCAGCGCCATGCGCCGCCTGCTCGCCGACGGCGGCCTGGCGCTCAACCACGGCATCTCCTCGGTGGACCCGGAGAGCCGCGCGGTGGGCATGGGGGCAAGCGAGTTCATCCACAAGTACGTCTTCCCGCACGGGGAGCTGCCGCACCTGTCGCTGGTGGTGAAGGAAATGGGCGGCGCAGGGCTGGAAGTGATGGACGTCGAGACCCTGCGCCTGCACTATGCGCGCACGTTGCACCGCTGGAGCGAGCGGCTGGAGGCAAACCTGGACAAGGCGCGCACGTTCACGGGCGACAGGCGCACGCGCATCTGGCGCACCTACCTGGCCGGCTGCGCGCACGCCTTCGAGCGCGGCTGGGTCTCCGTCCAGCAGGTGCTGGCGGTGAAAGGCGGCGACCCCAAGCGCCATCCGCTGCCCTGGTCGCGCGATTACATGTACGGCGGCTAGGCGAGGGCCCTCGCCACCAGCGTCCCGCCTGTCGCCAGCAGCACCACCGCCACCGCGCGCAGCAGCTGCTCGCGCGAGATCTTCAGGAACATGCGCTGCGCCACGGTGATGCCGAGCAGCGACGCGGGAATCACCCCGATCGCCGCCAGCCACACTTGGGGTTCGAGCAGCAATCCGGTAAGGAGGAACGCGACGACGCGCAGCGAGATGCTGCTCAGCGTCGCAAAGCCCATGGTCGCGCGGAACTGCTCCTTGCTCAGGCCGCGCTGCGAGAGGTAGATGGCGTAAGGCGGGCCGCCCGCGCCGAACAGCGTGCTGGTGATTCCCCCGGCCAGTCCGGCAGCCCATGCCCAGCCCGCGGCGACGACCCTCGCCGATTCATGCCGGAACAGGCTGTAGAGCGCATAGCTCACCACGAA
>Ga0137356_1000177_pt1 | contig 10593 bp, 6 predicted proteins | sample EasRivERMLT830_2_FD_102297 | JGI IMG/M metagenome (GOLD analysis project Ga0137356, IMG submission 102297) | Soil microbial communities from meander-bound floodplain in the East River, Colorado, USA - East River MetaG ERMLT830_2 | ecosystem: Environmental > Terrestrial > Soil > Floodplain ...
CGAGATCATCTCGCGCCGCTGCGTGGAGCTGGTGCTGGCCCGTATTCCCGGCACGCGCGAGCCCCTTTCCGGTGCGCACCCGTGGTATGTCCTCGCCGAGCTCGCGGAAGCCAGCGCCGACGGTCCGCTGCAACGCGAGTTCGAGCGGGCGATGGAGCAGGCCACCGAGCGCGGCCTTGCGCTCGACGCCGTCGTCGCAGCAAGTGGGGCGCAGCGCGCGGCGCTGTGGAGGATACGCGAGACGATCCCCGAGGCCTCGCGCGAGGAAGGCGTGCTCTACCGTCACGATATCTCGATCCCGGTCTCGCGCATTCCCGAGTTCATCGTGGAAGCCAACGCGGCGCTCGAGCGCGATTTTCCCGGAGCGCGCGTCATCTGCTTCGGCCATATCGGCGACGGCAACCTGCACTACAACTGCGTCGTCCCGGGCCGCCGCCGCGAGGACCCTGTCGCGCTCGCCGCGACCGACGTTAACCGGACCGTGCTCGACGTCGTGCAGCGCTTCGCCGGCAGCTTCAGTGCCGAGCACGGCGTCGGGCAGGCAAAGCGCGCGGAGCTTGCGCGCTACAAGGACGCCCTGGAGATCGAGATGATGCGAGCGGTGAAGCGCGCGTTCGATCCGCGAAACATCATGAACCCGGGGAAAGTCCTGCCCGACTGAGCTGCGCCCGCGCATCCGCGCGACGGCGCCCTCCCCTTCTAAGCCGTTGACTGCGCACTGCTTCCTGCTCGCCCCGCGCGGCGTACCGGGTATAATAGGCGCGCATGAAATTTCTGTTCGACATCTTCCCGGTCGTCCTGTTTTTCATCGCCTTCAAGGTCTACGACATCTACGTCGCGACGGCGGTGGCGATCGTAGCCACCTTCGTCCAGATTGGCTGGACCTGGCTGCGGCACCGCAAGGTCGACAACCTGCTGTGGGTGAGCCTCGCGGTGATCGTGGTGTTCGGGGGCGCCACACTGGTGCTGCAGGACGAGACGTTCATCAAGTGGAAGCCGACGGTGCTCTACTGGCTGTTCGCCTTGGTGCTGGCGGTGGCGGTGCTCGCGTTCAGGAAGAACCTGATCCGCGCCATGATGGAGACGCAGGTGACGCTGCCGGAGTTCGTGTGGGGGCGGCTCCTCGCAAGCTGGATCGTCTTCTTCGCGCTGATGGGCGTGCTCAACCTAGTCGTGGCCTACAACTTCTCGACCGACGCGTGGGTTGATTTCAAGCTGTTCGGCGGCATCGGCCTCATGCTGGTGTTCATCGTGCTGCAGGCGTTCATGCTCGCCCGCCACATCGAGGACAAGAAAGCTGAATGACGTGACCGTCGCGGATCGCATCGAACGCAGCCTTGCCCCGCTCGCGCCCGAGTCCCTGGAGATCGTCGACGAGTCCGCCGCGCACGCCGGACACGCAGGCGCGAGGTCCGGCGGCGGACACTACCGGCTCGTCATCGTGGCGCAGGCATTCGAGGGCAAGTCGCCCCAGCTGCGCCACCGCATGGTATACGACGCGCTCGGTCCCATGATGCAGCACGATATCCACGCGCTCGCCATCAAGGCCTACGCGCCTGGCGAGATCTGATCACATCAACCGCAAAGGAATTCCGATGAAACTCACACAATGCGCAATGCTGGTGGCTGGACTCATGCTCGCCGCCGCCGCCTACGCCCAGGGTGACTCTCTGGCAAAAGTCAACGGCGTAACGATTCCGCAGTCTCGCTCCGACATCCTGATCAAGGAAATGACCGCCCAGGGCCGCCCGGACACGCCCGAGATGCGCGATGCAATCCGCCAGGAGCTCATCAATCGCGAGATCGTCGCGCAGGAAGCCATCAAGAAGGGCCTCCACAAGAGGCCGGAGGTCGCCACGCAGATCGAACTGCAGCGGCAGGCGGTGCTGATCAACGCCTACCTGCAGGATTACCTCAAGGCGCATCCCATCAGCGACGAGGACGTGAGAAAGGAGTACGAGCGCGTCAAGGAATCAGCCGGCAGCCGCGAGTACAAGGTCCGGCACATCCTGGTCGAGTCCGAGGACGAGGCGAAGCAGATCATCGCCCAGATCCGCAAGGGCGGGAGCTTCGACAAGATCGCCGCCGAGAAGTCCAAGGACCAGGGCTCCAAGGGCCGCGGCGGCGACCTCGACTGGGCAACTCCGGCGCGCTACGTTCCCGCGTTCGGGCAGGCCATCACCAAGCTGAAGAAGGGCCAGATGACCGACGCGCCGGTGCAGACGCAGTTCGGCTGGCACGTCATCCGGGTCGATGACGAGCGCCCGAGCAAGTTCCCGCCGCTCGAGGAAGCGAAGCCCCAGATCGAGCAGCAGATGCGCCAGCAGACCGTCAACAAGGCCTTTACGGATCTGCGCGCCAAGGCCAAGGTCGAGTAGCGCGCTAGCCGCACCATTTGCGGGCGTTGCGGAACATCCTGAGCCACGGCCCGTCCTCGCCCCAGTCCGCGGGGTGCCAGGAGTTCTGCACCGTGCGGAACACGCGCTCGGGGTGCGGCATGAGGATGGTGAAGCGTCCGTCGGGCGTGGTGAGCCCCGTGACGCCGCCGGGCGAGCCGTTCGGGTTGCACGGAAAGGTCTCGGTCGGGGCGCCCCGGTGATCCACGAAGCGTAGCGCCACCAGCGCCCGCGCGGCATCCTGCGCCGCGGCGTCCCTGAACTCAGCGTAGCCCTCCCCGTGGGCGACCGCGATCGGCATGCGGCTGCCCGCCATGCCCTCGAAGAAGAGCGAAGGCGAGCGCAGGACTTCGAGCATCACGAAACGCGCCTCGAACTGCTCCGAGCGGTTGCGCACGAAATGCGGCCACGCCTGCGCCCCGGGGATCAGCTCATGCAGATTGCTCATCATCTGGCAGCCGTTGCACACGCCGAGCGCAAAGGTGTCGCTGCGCGCGAAGAACACCTCGAATTCGGCGCGGGCGCGGGTGTTGAACAGGATGGACTTGGCCCACCCCTCGCCGGCGCCCAGCACGTCGCCGTAGGAAAAGCCCCCGCAGGCCGCAAATCCACGGAATTCCCGCAAGCCGACGCGCCCGGAGATGATGTCGCTCATGTGCACGTCGACCGCGGTAAAGCCGGCCCGGTCGAACGCAGCGGCCATCTCCACCTGGCCGTTTACGCCCTGCTCGCGCAGGATCGCGATGCGCGGCCGCGCGCCGCGACTCACGTACGGCGCCGCGATATCCTCGCGCGGGTCGAAAGTAAGCGCGGCATGCAAGCCCGGGTCGCCCTCGTCGAGGAGCCGCTCGTATTCCTGCTGCGCGCAGTCGGGATTGTCGCGCAGCCTCTGCAGCTTGAATGATGTCTCGGACCAGGCCCGCCGCAGATTGACGAGCGAATCGTCGAAGAGCACGCGCGAGCCAGCCGCGATCCGCAGCCGCCGGTCACCCGCAACGCTTCCAATCGCGTGGCACACGTTACCGAGCCCGGCGCTGGCAAGGGCACGCGTCACTTCGGGAAGATCGCCGCGCCGAACTTGCAGCACCGCGCCGAGCTCTTCATTGAACAGAAACTCGAGTGCGGGCTTTCCGCCCAGCCCGTCGCCCAACTCGAGCGCCACCCCGGTGCGCCCGGCGAACATCATCTCGCACACCGTCGCGAACAGGCCGCCATCGGAGCGGTCGTGATACGCGAGCAGTTTGCCGGCTTGACGGAGCTGCTGGACGACCGCGAAGAACGCCTTGAGCCGTTCCGCATCCACGTCTGGCGCCGAGTTGCCGGTCGCGCCGTAGACCTGGGCGAGCGCCGATCCACCCATGCGGCATTGCCCTGCCCCCAGATCGACCAGCAGCAATGCCGTCTCCCCGCTATCGGTCCGCAATTGGGGCGTCAACGTGCCGCGCACATCGCCGACTGGCGCGAAGGCGGACACGATGAGGGAAAGCGGCGCGGTCACTTCCTTGCGCGCGCCATTCTCGTCCCAGGTGGTTTTCATGGACAGGCTGTCCTTGCCGACGGGGATGCTCACCCCGAGCTGCGGGCAGAGCTCCAGCGCAACCGTCCGTACGGTGTCGAACAGCGCGGCGTCCTCGCCGGGATGCCCGGCCGCCGCCATCCAGTTCGCGGAGAGCTTGATGTCGCTCACGTCGGCGATGGGCGCGGCGGCGATATTGGTGAGCGCCTCTCCGACCGCCATGCGCCCCGAGGCCTCGGGGCTCACCAGCGCGAGCTGCGTGCGCTCGCCCATCGCGAAAGCCTCTCCGCGATGGGTGTCGAAGCCCATCAGCGTCACCGCCACGTCCGCCACCGGGACCTGCCACGGCCCCACCATCTGGTCGCGCGCGGTGAGCCCGCCCACGGTACGGTCGCCGATGGTGATGAGAAAGCTCTTGTCCGCCACTGCCGGCAACCGCAGCACGCGATACGCCGCCTCTCGCAGATCGATGCCCGCCACGTCGAACGGAGGGAGCTCGCGCCGCCGGTGCGCCACGTCGCGCGTCATCCGCGGCGGCTTGCGGAGGAGGACCGCAAGCTCCATGTCGACAGGACGGTTGCGAAACAGGGGATCGCCTACGACGAACTGCCCTTCGGCGCTCGCCTCGCCGACCATCGCGAACGGGCAGCGCTCGCGCTCGCAGATTGCGCGGAAGCGCTCAAGATCCGCCGGCGCGATCGCCAGCACGTAGCGCTCCTGGGCTTCGTTGCACCAGATCTGGAGCGGCGACATCCCGGGTTCCTCGTTCGGGATCCTGCGCAGATCGATTCGCCCGCCCCGCCGCGCCGAGTGCACGAGCTCGGGCAGCGCATTGGAGAGCCCGCCGGCTCCCACGTCGTGTATCGAGCGGATCGGGTTGGCATCGCCCAGTGCCCAGCAGCGGTCGATCACTTCCTGCGCGCGGCGCTGGATCTCCGCGTTGCCGCGCTGCACCGAGTCGAAATCCAGGTCCTCGAGGTTGGCCCCCGTGCCCATGCTGGAAGCCGCGCCGCCTCCGAGCCCGATCAGCATGCCGGGGCCGCCGAGCTGGATCAGGACCGCGCCGGGCTCGAGCTCGCGCTTGAGAGCGTGGCGCGCGGAGAGGTTGCCGATGCCGCCGGCGATCATGATCGGCTTGTGATAGCCCCGCACTTCGCCCGCAACGCGCTGCTCCAGGGTGCGGAAGTAGCCAGCCAGATTGGGCCGGCCGAACTCGTTGTTGAACGATGCCGCGCCGATAGGCCCTTCGAGCATGATCTGAAGCGCCGAAGCGATGCGCCGCGGCCGGCCGATGCCGTTCGCTTCCCACGGCTGGGGGAAATCCGGGATGCAGAGATTGGATACGCTGAATCCGGTCAGCCCGGCCTTGGGCTTCGCACCACACCCGGTGGCGCCTTCGTCACGGATCTCCCCCCCCGCCCCCGTAGCCGCGCCCGGAAAGGGCGAGATTGCCGTGGGATGGTTGTGCGTCTCCACTTTCATCACGGTATGCGTGAGTTCCGGCGTCGCGCGATACGCGCCGTCATCCCGCGGGTAGAAGCGGCCGATGTTCACCCCCTCCATCACCGCGGCATTATCCGCATAGGCGACGATGGTGCCGCGCGGGTTCTTCTCGTGCGTGGTGCGGATCATGCCGAAGAGCGTGGCGGCTTGCGGACGGCCGTCGACGATCCAGCTCGCATTGAAGATCTTGTGGCGGCAGTGCTCGGAATTCGCCTGCGCGAACATCATCAGCTCGACGTCGGTCGGGTTGCGGGCGATGCGGCGGAACTGCTCGACGAGGTACTCGATCTCGTCCTGCGACAACGCGAGCCCCATTTCAACGTTCGCACGCTCCAGCGCCGCGATTCCCCCGCCGAGGATATCGACCGTTGCGAGTGGCTTGGGCGCGAAGTGCGCGAACAGGCGCTCCGCCTCGTCGAAGGAAGCGAGCACCGTTTCCGTCATGCGATCGTGGACGAGGGGACACAGCGCTGCCCGCTCCCCCGCCGTGAGCGCCTGTGGGTCCGCCGTCGTCATGAAATAAGCCACGCCGCGCTCCACCCGGCGAATAGCTTCGAGCCCGCAGTGGCGTGCGATATCGGTCGCCTTCGACGACCACGGAGAGATGGTGCCAAAGCGCGGCACGACCAGTGTCAACTCGCCGCGCACTGCGTGCGGCGTGTCCGCCGGGCCATAGGTGAGAATCCGATCGAGCCGCCGCGCTTCAGCGTCCGAGAGAGAGCGATCGAGCTCGACGAAATGCCAGTATTCGGCGTGAACCGCAGTGATGCGCGAAACGGAGGAGCGAAGGGAACTGAGGAGCCTGCTTGAACGGAAGGCCGAGAGCGCGTTGCTTCCTCTCAGCCTCAGGATCTGCGACATGTGGCGCTGGCGAAGTCGCTAAAAACGCATTCTACCCGAAAGGGCGTCCCGCCGCAGCGTGGGCGACGTGATTCACGTTAGAATACACGCACTTATGAGCGCGCGCCTCGCCCACAACACGCCGATCTATCGCACTGCTGACGTGCGCGCCATTGAGGCCGCGGCCGCGGTGTCTCCCTCGCCGCCGCAACTCATGGAGAAGGCGGGGCTGGTCGCGGCGGAAATCGCGCGCGACGTATCGGCTGGCACCGGCAAACCGGTCCTCGTGCTGGCCGGCCCCGGCAACAATGGCGGCGACGCGTTCGTGCTGGCGCGTCATCTCAAGCAATGGTACTTCAACGTGTCCGTGGTCTATGCCGGCGATGGAGGCAAGCTATCGGCAGATGCTTCCGCAGCGCTGAGGGCATGGCGTGCCGCGGGCGGCGGCATTTCCGACACATTGCCCAAGACGCAGGACTGGGGGCTGGTGGTGGACGGGATCTTCGGCATCGGGCTCGAGCGCGAAGTGTCGGGCTACCATGCCGAGTGGATCGGGACGGTCAACCGCCTCGCTGCCCCGGTGCTCGCCATCGATGTGCCGAGCGGTCTGCAGTCCGATTCCGGGCGCGTGATGGGGTGCGCGATACGCGCCGACCATACCGTTACGTTCATCGCGTTGAAGCCCGGGCTCCTCACGCTCGACGGCCCCGACCACTGCGGCGACATCCACGTGCGCACCCTTGGGCTCGACACGCAGAAACTGCGCGCGCCGCAGGGCTTCGTGCTTGGGCCCGAAATCCTGAACGGGGTTCTGCCTCCGCGCGCCCGCAACAGCCACAAGGGCGATTACGGCAGCGTGGGCATCATCGGCGGCGATCACGGAATGGTCGGCGCGGCGCTCCTTGCGGGACGGGCGGCACTCAAGTTGGGAAGCGGGCGGGTCTATGCCGGCCTGCTCGCGCGGGACGCCCAGGCGGTGGATGCCGATCAGCCGGAGCTTATGTTGCGCACCGCGGACGAGGTGCTGAAGCTCGGGCACCTCAGCAGCCTCGCCATCGGTCCCGGGCTCGGGCAGATGCCGGATGCTGCCTTCTACCTCGGCATCGCGCTCGAATCAGAGCTTCCGCTCGTGGTCGACGCCGACGCGCTCAACCTTATTGCTGCCGAACCCCGACTCGCCGAATTGCTGCGGAGGCGCCCGACGGCCTCGCTGCTCACGCCCCACCCCGCGGAAGCCGCACGGCTGCTGGGCAAGTCCACGCGGGAGGTTCAGGACGATCGCGTCGGCACGGCAATGAAGCTGGCGGGAACATTCAACTGCCCCGCCGTGTTGAAAGGGGCCGGCAGCGTGTGCGCCGCGCCTGACGGATCCTGGCATATCAACACCTCCGGCAATCCCGGCATGGCGAGCGCCGGCATGGGAGACGTGCTGACGGGTTTGATCGCCGCCCTCCTCGCGCAGGGGGTGGCGCCCAGGACTGCGCTCCTTGCGGCTGTCTACCTGCACGGCGCCGCAGCCGATCGCGCGGTCGCCGGTGGTGCGGGTCCGGTCGGCCTCACCGCAACCGAGACGATCGACGCCGCGCGCGCGCTGTTGAACCGGCGCTAATACGTCCGTTCGACGGGCTCAGGACAGGCTTTCAGGGTCCGCTTTTTCATCTGCCTGCGGCCTGAGGGTGACGCTGGACAGGCCGCCGGCGCCCTTCTCCAGTGCGATGATCTCCTGCGCTGTCATCGGCGGGCTCACGTATCCACCCTGGATGCGCGCGCAGCCGAGGCCGGTAAGCGCAAGCGCGGTCTTGCCGTCTTCCACGCCCTCGGCCGTCACCTCCAGCCCGAGGTCCCGCGCGAGCCGTACCAGCGAGCGCACGACCTTACCGTGGACCGGCGACTTCGGCATGTCGCTCACGAACGCCGCCGCGAGCCGCAGCTCGTCGAGCGGCAGCTCCGCCAGGTTGCTCAACGAGGATGAGCCGGTGCCGAATCCGTCGATCGCGAGGCGCAGCCCGTGGCCCTTGAGCCGCGTCAACGCCTCCTTCACCGGCTCCAGTCCCCCGGCGAGCGCTGTCTCGTGGACCTCCACCACCACGTGCTTCGGTGGAATGCCCCAGGTGCGGAGCGCGCGACCGACGAAATCGGGGAAATCGGGCAGTAGCAGGCCCCCCGCTGCGACTTTCAGGCACACCGGAACCTGGAGCCCGGCGCCCGCGATCTCGGCGCATTCGCGCAGCGCGTTATTGAATACCCACCACGACAGCTCTCGGGTCACGCCCGCGGCTTCCGCCGCCTCCATCGCCTGCGCCTCCGACACTTGGCCCAGCTCCGCGTCGGTCCAGCGCAGCAGTCCCTCGAGTCCCGCGATCCGGCCCGAGCGCAGGTCGAGCTGCGGCTCGAAGGCGAGCCGCAGTGCGCCCTCCTCCAGCGCGCGGCGGACCCGCGCCGCATAGTGCATCTTCACTTCCTCGCTCTCGCCGTGCGCCGGGTCGTAAAGCGCAAAGCGCTCCGCAGTTCCGCGCGCGGCCCGCGCGGCGAGCTTGCCGTTGCGCACCAGCGCCTGGGGCTCCTCGCCGTGATCCGGGTACATCGCGATGCCGATCACGGCCTCGGGCGCGAACGAGCGGTCGCCGATGGCGACCGGCGCTTCGAGCGCGGCCAGTATCTTGCTGGCGGCGAGGATCGCAACACCTTCGCCGGCGATGCGCGGCAGCAGGCACGCGAGCTGGTCGCGGCTCACGCGCCCAAGCTGGTCCTGCTTGCGCAGCACGCCCTCGCGCATGCGGCGAGTGACGCGCAGCATGAACGCTTCGCCCCGCTGCAACCCCAGCAGGCGATCCACCTGCTCGACCTTCGCGACCTGGATCAGGAGCAGCGCGAGCTGCTTCCCCTCCGCCCGGTGAGCTTCGATCGTCGTGCGGAAGATCTCCATGAAAGCGGCGTATTCGGGCGTGGGGAGCGTGCGCACGACGCCGCCGCCTTCCTGGCTGCGGGCGGAAAGCGAGGCGAGCAGCGCAAGCTGCAGGAAGATGAAGCGCTGTACCGCAAGGAGGCTTTCGCCGCAGCGCTCGGCGTCCTTACCGTGCAGCCGCAGCACGCCGCGCGTCATGGCGCCCTGGACGCGCATGCAGTCGCGCCGCATGCGTTCGATGGGTTCGCCCTCGGCGTCGAGCGCCCACTCCCCGAGCGCCGCGAAGACCGGCTCGTAGCCGGCGCCGCCCGCGGCCGCCGCTTTCGAGAGCGCGGCATCGAGCCCGCCGGCAGCGGGAACGAACAGGTCCGGAGCCCGTTCGCGCACCTCGGCGAACGCCGCGACGACGCGCGCGAGGGTCTTGGAATCGACGCTGAACTCCTGTGCCAGGCGCTGGACGAGCGCCCTCAGGTCGCCGCCCGGCGCCTCTCCCGCCCCGGCGGCGGAGGCCGGCTCCGGTGCGCCCGCCCCGCCGTCAGAGGAAGAACTCGGCGGCATCGATGGCCACGCTACCTTTCTCGAGTGTGCGCTTGATGCGGTACGGCAGGTCGGGTCCGGCCTTCGGCTCTTTCACGAGGTCGAGGATCTTCTGCGGCCGGATCGGGTTACCCTTCGCATCGAGCACCACCATCACGCGGGGCTGCAGCCGCCGCACCAGGTTCTGCGCGATCACGATCCCGATCTCGCCCGTATTGAGCTCGACTGCGGCCCCCACCGGATAGATGCCGATGCACTGGATCAGCTGCTGGACCAGCGAGCCGTCGAACTGCACGTCGCGCCAGTCGTAGAGCTTGGAAAGCGCGTTCGAGGGCGAGAGCGCGTCGGCATACGGCCGCTGGCGCGTGAGCGCGTCGAAGCAGTCGATCATGCCGGCGATGGAGCCGAAGAGTCCGATCTCCGGCCCCTTCAGGCCTTCGGGGTAGCCGCTGCCGTCATAGCGCTCGTGGTGCAGGGAAGCAAGCGCCGGGAGCTCGGGCGGCAGCCCCGGCGTCTCCTTGAGAATCGCGATCGATTGCTCGAGGTGGGAGTGGCAGAGCTTGCGTTCTTCCTCGCTCAACTGTCCCTTCTTCTCGAGCAGCCCGGCCGGCAGCCGCATCTTGCCGACGTCCTGCAGCAGGCCCAGCATGCCGAGGAGATCGAGCTGCTCGCGCGGCAGCTGCAGGAAGCGGCCGAACGTGATCATGTAAATGGACACGCCGATCGCACGATCGTGGGAGTAATCGCTCCTCTCCTTCATCTTGGAGAGCAGGAGCATCGCGTCGGGATTGCGCACGACGCTGTCGGTCATGCTCGTCACCGCCTCGCGCACGCGCGGCGCATCGATCACCTTCCCGGCCCGCACCGTGTCGAGCACGTCCCTCAGTGCCACCTCG
>Ga0137356_1000178_pt1 | contig 10556 bp, 8 predicted proteins | sample EasRivERMLT830_2_FD_102297 | JGI IMG/M metagenome (GOLD analysis project Ga0137356, IMG submission 102297) | Soil microbial communities from meander-bound floodplain in the East River, Colorado, USA - East River MetaG ERMLT830_2 | ecosystem: Environmental > Terrestrial > Soil > Floodplain ...
CCAACTACTCGGTGTCGCTGGCGGAGCTGGTGTTTCCGGCGTGCGAGCTCTCGGAGCAGATCTCGACCGCGGGAACAGAGGCGTCAGGCACCGGCAACATGAAGGCCGCGCTCAATGGCGCGCTGACCATCGGCACGCTCGACGGCGCCAACGTCGAGATTCGCGACGCCGTCGGCGCCGAGAACATGTTCATCTTTGGACTGAACGCGGAGGAGGCGACGTCGCTCCGCGCCGGCAACTACTCGCCGCAGCGCTATATCGAGCGCAGCCCCGAGCTTATCGCCGCGATCGACGAGCTGCGCAGCGGGGGGGCGCTCGAGCGGCGTTACCCCGGGCTCTTCGGTCCGATCGTCAACGCGCTGGTGGCCGACGATCGCTAATTGCATTGCGCGGACTTCGATGCCTATGCAGACGCGCATCGTGCCGCGGAGCGGGTCTATCGTGATCGGCACGACTGGAATCGCCGGTCGATTCTCAACACCGCGCACATGGGCCGGTTCTCGTCGGATCGCACTACGAGGGCGTATGCGGAAGAGATCTGGGGTGTCGGATCGTAACAATCTGAACGTCGTTTGACTGGCCAACCGCCAACATCGCCGCAAGACTTCCCTCCACATCCACGGCGTCTCGGGATTAATCCCGTCCGCGCCGACGCCCGGCCTTATAATCCGCGCGGCAAGCGATAGGCTCTCATCCCTGGCACTCGGCTCGGCGCATACGAAATCCTGGCGTTGGTCGGCGCCGGGGGCATGGGCGAGGTCTACAAGGGCCGAGACACCCGCCTCGATCGCACGGTGGCGATCAAGATTCTCCCGGCCAACCTCGCGGCCGATCCGCAATTCCGCGAACGCTTCGAGCGCGAAGCGCGCACCATTTCACGGTTCTCTCATCCGAACATCTGTACGGTGTACGACGTCGGCGAGCAGGCTGGCACCGCGTTTCTCGTCATGGAGCTTCTCGACGGTGAAACGCTGGAGAACCGATGCGCACGCGCCACTACTAAGGGATCCGGCCTGCCGCTGGACGAAGCGTTGCGGATCGCGATGCAAATGGCCGACGCGCTGGCCGCGGCCCACCGGCAGGGGATCGTCCATCGCGACCTGAAACCAGGCAATATCTTTCTCGCGCGTAGCAGCGGGGCCTCCGCGCCGCCGATCGCCAAGCTGCTCGACTTCGGCCTCGCCAGAACCGCGCCGGCCCTGACCGGCAACAAGAACACCACGATGCCTACGACGCCGCCCCAGCCGATTACGGCGCAGGGCACGATCTTCGGCACGTTCCAATACATGGCGCCCGAGCAAGTTGAGGGGGGCGAGGCGGACGCGCGCACCGACATCTTCGCGTTCGGCAGCGTGCTCTACGAGATGATCACGGGGAAGAAGGCGTTCGAGGGCAAGACGCAGACGAATCTCGTGGCCGCGATTCTCGAGCGCGACCCGCCGCCGCTCACCACCGTGCAGCCGCTCGCGCCCCCACTCGTCGACTCCATCGTCCGCAAGTGCCTTGCGAAAACCCCGGGCGACCGTTGGCAGACCGCGTCCGATTTGGGATCGGCCCTCCGCTGGGCCGCGGACGGTGCGACTGCAGCCGCCTCGGGCGCAAGCGCAGTCGTCGTGGCACCGCGAACGGGAGCGCGTCGCGCTGCACGGGGCGCTCTCATGGCGGTAGCGATCCTTGGCGCGGTCGCGATCGGCCTGGCGATCGGAGGGCGCTACATGTCGAACGCCGCGGCGCCAGCCGCGACCGTCCGGTTTGAAGTGCAGACGCCGGCAGACGTGACGTTGACGCCATCGCCGGTGGCCTCGGCGGCCCAGCTTGCGCTCTCTCCGGACGGGCGTCGTCTCGCCTTCGTCGCCGCGCGGAAACGTGGCGCGTTGCAAGTCTGGATTCGCCCGCTCGACGGCGTGCAGGCTCAGCCGCTTGCCGGCACCGAGGGTGCGTCGTTTCCGTTCTGGTCGCCCGACAGCCGGTTCATAGCGTTTTTCGCGGGTGGCAAACTCAAGAAGATCGATACGACCGGCGGTGTGCCACAGGAGCTCTGTACCGCGGCATTCGGCCGAGGCGGTGCCTGGAACGCGAATGACATCATTGTGTTCACCGGTCAGGGAAACAGCCCGATTTCACGAATCTCTGCGTCGGGCGGTGCCGTGACGGCGGCAACGACATTCGACCCTGACCAGTCGGCTATTGGGCACAACTGGCCCCAGTTTCTGCCAGACGGCCGACACTTTCTCTACTACCAGCGCAGTTCGAAGCCCGAGTACCAGGGGGTCCACGTGACGGCGCTCGACTCTTCGTCGTCCAAACGAATTCTCGAAGGCGACGGGATGGCGCTGTATGCCTCCGGGCACCTGTTGTTCGTGCGCGCCGGGAATCTGTTTGCGCAGGCGTTTGACGACCGTGCGCTTCAGACGAGCGGCGACCCCGTTCGTATTGGCGATCACGTCGGCTACTGGTCTGCCTCCTTCGGCTACGCGGCGGTGACGGTATCGCCGGCCGGTGTGTTGGCTCACGGCCCCAGCGTGGGGCTGACCACGAGCCTGCGCTGGCACGATCGCAGCGGAGCGTCGACGGGGCCCCCAACCGCGCCGGCGCAGTACAGCTCTCCGCGCCTGTCGCCGGATCAGACGAGCGTCGTCGTGGCCAGGACAGATGCGGCAACGCCGCAGCCCGATCTCTGGGTATTGGGGCTGGCCCGTGGCACCACTTTGCGCCTGACGTCCGATCCGGCCGCCGACTGGTTTCCCGTCTGGTCCGCCGACGGCAGTCATCTGCTCTTCGGGTCGACCCGCTCGGGGTTCAGCGCGGTTTTCCAGAGGGCGATCGGTGGCGGACAAGAGGAGCCCGCTGGTGAGGGTGTGGTCAGCGCGGCGAACGCCACGTATCCCAGCGACATGTCAGGCAACGGACAGTTTCTTCTGTATGTGCAGTTGACGCCGCGCGGATACGATCTGGGCGTGTTGACGTTGACTGGAGAACGCGAGTCGAGCACGTTTCTCGATACGCCGTTCCATGAAGTCCAGGGTCGCTTCTCGCCGAATACCCGGTGGGTGGCGTACGCGTCGGACGAATCCGGCAGGTTCGAGGTGTATGTCCGGCCGTTTCCGGCGGCGGCGGGCGGGCAAATGCTGATCTCGATCGCCGGTGGCATGCAACCGGAGTGGCGACGCGACGGCAAAGAACTGTTCTACATCTCCGCCGACGGCAAGCTGACCGCCGTGCCGGTGACGACAGACGGCGCCAGGTTCAGCGCCGGCACAGCGCACGCCCTGTTCGATGTCGAGGTTCCCGACCTGAACCCGCCGCACCCGACCAACTACGCGGTCACCGCCGATGGCCAGCGCTTCCTGGTCAACACCGTCGTCGATCAGCCAACGCGCCCGGCGCTGACCGTGATCCTCAACTGGACGGCGGCTCTCAAGAAGTAGCGGATCCCCCCGCAACCAACCTTCGCCTCATTACTTCAGCTCAACGCGAATCGGCCGTAGTTGAGCTTTGAGTTGCAAAGTAACAGGCAGATGCATATACTTTGTATTGCAAAGTTAAACGGCACGGGGGGTGACTCTTGCAACTGGTGCGGGCGAAGGCGTTGGGAATGTGTTTCGGAGTACGGGACGCCATCGACTTGGCGTCGACGCACGGCGAAGCGGCACCGCTCACGATCCTCGGCGATTTGGTTCACAACGGCGCGGTGCTGGCGGACCTGCGTGGCAAGGGGATTGCCATCGCCCACAGCCCCTCCGAAGTCACGACCGAGACCGTCATGGTGACGGCGCACGGCACGTCGGAGAAGACGTTGGCGGGAGTGCGCGCCCGCGGGCTGCGCGTCGTGGAGGCAACCTGTCCGCTGGTCCACGTCGCGCATCGCGCCGTTCGGGCGCTGCTCCGCGACGGCTACCATCCGATCATCATCGGCCGGCGCGATCACGTCGAAGTGCGCGGCCTGACCGACGATCTCGACGAGTTCGATGTCGTGCTCGACGAGGCCGATGTCCAGCGCCTGGTCGAACGGCCGCGTTTGGGAATTGCCGCGCAGACCACTCAGCCGATCGACAGAGTGCGGCGCCTGGTCGCGCTCGTCCGCGAGCGCTTTCCCCGCGCCGATGTCCGCTTCATCGACACCGTCTGTCTCCCGACGAAGCAGCGGCAGGATGCCGCGGTTCAACTGGCCCGGCAATCTGATGTCGTGATCGTGGTCGGCGGCGCTGCCAGCAACAACACGCGTGAGCTGGTCAAGACCTGCGCCCGGCATTGTTCACGTGTGCATCAGGTGGAGAAGGCGTCGGACCTTCGCGCCGAATGGTTTCTCGCGACCGACATCGTTGGCGTCACGGCCGGCACGTCGACACCAGACGCGCTGATCGACCTCGTTGAAGAGCAGATTCGAACGCTCTCCGAAGAGGGCCGGTCGCTGAGCGTTTAGTCGTCGCTCTCGCGTCTTCGTCCTCTTGCCGCCTTGACGTGGCTGCGCAGCTTCTTCACGGCAAGACGTCGTTCGCGCGCGCCGGCTTTGGGCCGGGTGGCACGGCGGGATCGCGGTTTCACCAACGCGTGTTGAATCAGCGCGACCAGACGCGCGCGGGCCGCGGTGCGGTTGTGCGACTGCAAGCGGTATTCGCGGCTGTCGATCAGCAGGACGCCATCACTGCTGATCTTGTTGCCGGCCAGCGTCATCAAGCGCTGCTTGACGTCTTCCGCAAGGCCGGACGCCGCGACGTTGAAGCGAAGCTCGACCGCAGTGGCGACCTTGTTGACGTTCTGGCCGCCCGGTCCTGAGGCCCTCACGAAACGTTCTTCGACGTCACGTTCGTCGAGCGATACCTCATCGGTAATTCGAATCATCGACTGAATCTTAGCGTGTCGGCGCGCGACTACAGGAGCCTGCCGGCCCGGCCGATATTGAGAACACCGCATTCAGCATTTGCTTATGCCGCTCCGAATTGCTTCAACGGCGTTGATCGCGTGGGTCGTCTTGGCGTCAGCGAGCGTGTCCGCGCAGACCGATCGCGCGCGCGTGATGGGCATGGTGACCGACGTGTCCGGCGGTGCGCTGCCCGGCGCCACCGTCACGATCGCCGGCGCCGCGATCCGCCCGGCATCGGTCGTGACCGACGGCTCCGGCCGATACATCACGCCGTGGGTGGCGCCCGGTTCTTACAACCTCACCTTTGTGCTCTCGGGCTTCGAGACGCGGACCGTGACCGGCGTGTCCCTTGGACGGGCGCAGACGGTGGTGCTCGATCAGCAGCTGCCGATCGCGTCGCTGAGTGAAACCGTCGAAGTCAAGGCGCCTGCACCGCCGCCACCGCCGCCTCCACCGGCGCCGGTGCTCGCGCCGCCGCCACCGCGGGCAAAACCGGTCGACAAGGAAATCCTCGCATCCGTATGCGGTCCGCGATTGTCGCCGAACTTCACGCTCGCGATCGGACACGTCGTCGCGCATCGAGATGATTCCGGCCGCGAGCTGCTCGGCCCGAACGACGTGTTCACGATCGATGCCGGGGAGAAGCAGGGAGTGGCCGATGGTCAGAACCTGGTGGTGAGGCGCCGATTCCAGACCGGCGACTGGTTGGCGCCCAAGAAGCTCCAGACGTTCGGCGAGCAGACCGTCGGCCTGGTCCAGATTCTCGAAACGAAGCCGGACTCGTCGGTCGCGATCGTGGTCTACGCCTGCGGGGAGATTTCCGGCGGCGATACGATCGAGCGATACGTGCCGCAGCCCGCGTTCTTCGCCGTGGCGGCTGGAACGCCGCGTTTCGACGAGCCGGCGCACATCACCATCGGCGAGCACGGACAGCAATTGGCGGCGGCCGGACAAATGATGGTGATCGATCGCGGCATCATGCAAAACGTCCAGCGCGGCCAGCAGTTGACCATCTTCCGGCGTTCGGAGTCCAACTCCGCGCGGCCGACCATCGTCGGCGACGGGGTGGTCGTCGCGGTCCGCGCCGACTCGGCAACGATCCGTATCGAACGTGCGAGCGACGCGGTGCGGATCGGCGACCTCGTCGCGATTCACCGCTAGTGTCCGGCAGCGACCGGCGACGGTTCAGGGCGTGCCGGATGGCGGGAGGAGATACAGCGTCATCGCGAACACCAGGTAGACCATCAGCGTCAGCACGCCAATGAACCAGGTCGAGCGGCCGCTGTTGGTCACGAGCGAAGCGGTGAGCGTGGCCAGCATCATCATCACCACCGCGCCGGGCCAGAATTGCAGCGTCATCGGTGACGGCCCAAGCACATAACTGAGCAGCACCAGCACCGGCGCGACAAACAGCGCGATCTGCGACGCGCTGCCCAACGCGATTCCAACGCTGAGGTCGAGACGGTTCTTTCGCGCCGCCGAAAACGCCGACGCCATTTCCGCCGCGCCGCCCACCAGCGCGACCACGATGAAGCCGACGAAGGCCGGCGTCATGCCGAATGATTCCGCGGCGATCTGAACCGAGCCGACGAAGACTTCGCTGACCAGCGCAACGAGAACGGTGACTCCGGCGAGCGTCGCCAACGCGAGGCCGATCGGCCAGACGGCTTCGTGTCCTTCGCCGGATTCGGCGCTCGCAAACAAATCGCGATGCGTCTTGAGCGTAAAGAGCATCCCGAGCGCGTACGCCACGATCAGAAGGACGGACAGTCCCAGGCTCAACTGCTGGATGAAGTCGGCGTTGACGGTCGCATCGGCGCCGGTCACCGCCGAAGGCACCAGCAATGCGATGGTCGCCAGGAAGAGCAGGCCGGCCTGCAAGCGCGCGCCAGCGCGATTGAACTCCTGCAGGTGATGCTTGAGTCCGCCGAGCAGGAGCGAGGCGCCGAGCATGAACAGCGTGTTGGTGACGATCGCGCCCGCGATCGACGCCTTAACCAGGAGATACTCACCCGCGCGGAGCGCCGTGATTGCGATGACGAGCTCAGTCAAGTTGCCGAGCGTAGCATTAAGCAGTCCGCCGACGGCGTCGCCGGTTCGCGCCGCGACCGATTCCGTGGCGTGACTCAACAGCGCGGCGAGCGGCACGGTCGCGAGCACCGACAGCACGAACAGCGCCGTATGTGATTCCGGCCGGACCCTCTCAGCGACGAACACGATCGGCACGAAGATGAGGAGCCACAGCAGCTTGTTGTGACGGATTTCCGCGAGGAGAAGGTTCATCCGTTCGCGCCTATTCGTAGACGAACGACACGAACATCAGACGGCCTTCGCGTTGAATCTGCAATGTCACCGGCGTTCCGGGCGCGAGCGAGCGCACGCTGTCCCGCAGTCCGGCGAGCGTCGTGATGCGGCGATTGTTGACGCTGCGGATGATGTCCCGTGGCATGACGGGAACGTCGGTGGTCCCGCTGGCGGCGCGCGCGACGACGATGATGCCGTACGGATCGCGCAGCCCGGAGGCCGAGGCGGCGAGATCGGCGTCGATCTCGACGCCGATGATGCCGAGCTCGCTCACCAGGTTCTTCGTCGGATCCGAGATCGATGACACGGAATCGAATTCGCTTCTCTGTTCGACCGGCTTGACGCTGATGCTCAACTGCGCTTCGCCTCGTACCACCACGAGCTGGACGTTGTCCAGCGTGTCCCTGAGCCGGAAGTTGTAGACGACGGTCGGCAGGTTTTCCGCCGCCTGGCCATCGACCGAAGCCAGGATGTCGCCGACGGCGAGACCCGCCGCTTCGGCCGGACCGCCCGGCCACACGTCCGAAACGATCACACCGTTGTCTCTGGACAGTTTCAGCGCTGCGGCCATGGTCGGCGTGATCGTCTGCAGGCTCATGCCGACTTCCTGCTTCCGCAGATGGCCGTACTGCCGGAGCTGGCGAAACACCGTGCGCACCGTCGCGCTTGGGACCGCGAAGCCAAGGCCTTCGTTGCCGCCCGACTGCGACATGATGAACGTGTTGACGCCGACCACCTCGCCGCGGATGTTGACGAGCGGCCCGCCGGAGTTGCCTGGATTGATCGGCGCGTCGGTCTGCACGAAGATCTGCGGCGAATCGGGCGAGACCTGTCGCGCGACCGCGGACACCAATCCGTGCGTCAAGCTGTTGCGCAACCCGTTCGGGCTGCCGAACGCAAAGACCATTTCGCCCTGGCGCACCAGCGAGTAGGTCGCCATCGGCAGTGCCGGGAGCTTCAACCCTTCGACCTTCAACAGCGCGAGATCCAGCTCGGTGGTGACGCCGACGATCTGCGCGTTCATGAGCCGCATCTTGCCTGATAGCGCCGTGGCCAGGGTGCCGTCGGCGTTGTCGGCCGGCAGCACGATCTGGATGCGGCGCGCGCCGCTGATCACGTGCGCGTTGGTCATGATGTAGCCGCCGTCATCGATGACGAAGCCAGAGCCGACGGACTGCTGGCGTCCGACGATGGCGGCGCTGCCAGGCGGACCTTCCTGCGGACCGAAGCTGCTCACCAGGATCTGGACGACGCTGGGCCACACTTTCTTGGTGAGCGCGTCGATCGATTCATTCATCCGCACGAACGGATCCGGCGCCGGCTGTTGCCGTGGCACCGGCTGCGCGCGAGCTGCGGACGCGAGAAGGAGCATCGAGATCGACAGCGCGATGCTCAGGCGAGTATGTCCAGCCGGCCGGCGTGGCGGGGGCATGATCGACCCGCTGCATCAATCTCCGTGCCGACCCGAGTTTGAGGTTTACCGGCGCGGATCGTGCGGTTTACCGTGCTCAATCCCTCCAGCAGGCCGGAGCACCTCCGATATGACGTGCGGTCAGGATTAGGTGGATGGTCATGCGTCTAGAATGAAGCCGTGCGCATGCTGCCGCTCCGCCTCGCTGCGGCGTTGATCGCTGTGCCGGCGATCGTCGTTGGTCAGGCAGGTCGAAGGCCAAACTTCGACGGCATCTGGAATTCCGCGACCACGACGCCGCTCGAGCGGCCGTCGCAATTGAAGGACAAGGCGTTCTTCACGCCGCAAGAAGCGGCGGAGTGGGATCGTGAGTTCGCGCGACGGAACGAAGAGCCGCCCCCCGGAGCCAAACAGACCGGCACCGGAACCTACAACACGGTGTATCGCGAGTTCGGCACGCGCTCGGTCAAAACCCTTCGCACCTCGATCATCACCGATCCTCCGGACGGCCGCATCCCAGCGCTCACGCCCGTCGCCGCCGAAGTCAAACGCCGGCGGCTCGAGGGCCTGACGAAGTTCGAGAACCCCGAAGACCTCGGCCTCCAGGATCAGTGCCTGTCCTTCCTCACGGCGGGACCGCCGCTGCTGCCATATTCCTACAACAGCAACTATCAGATCGTGCAGACCGGTGATGCCGTACTCATCCACGCCGAAATGATCCACGACGCGCGGATCATCCGGCTCGATGGCCGCGCGCACGCGCCGTCGCGGATCCGATCGTGGCTCGGCGACTCGATCGGACATTGGGAAGGCGAGACGCTCGTCGTCGACACCACGAACTTCAACGACGGCAACGGTTTTTACGGAGATGCCGGCGGCAACTTCGGATGGGACCGCAACCTGCACCTCGTCGAGCGCTTCAGTCTTCTCGACGCCGATACGTTGCTCTACAGATTCGAAGTCGACAACCCGACGGCCTTCACGCGGCCGTGGAAAGGCGAGCTCACGCTCGCTCGATCATCCGAACCCATCTACGAATACGCCTGCCACGAGGGAAACTATTCGCTGACCAACATGTTAAGAGGCTTTCGCGCCGCTGAACGAAAGCCATGACACGGTGAAGGCGATCCTCATTCACGGCAACGGCGGCTGCACGGCGGGTGACATCTGGCTGCCGTGGCTGGAGCACGAGCTGAGGTCGCTCGGCCTCGACGTCATCAACCACACGTTTCCAGACAACATCAAGGCGCGGGCGAAGTTCTGGCTGCCGCATCTCGAAACGCTCGATGCCGACGAGAACACCATCCTGATCGGTCATTCATCGGGCGCGGTGGCGGCGATGCGATACGCCGAGACGCACCGTCTCTTGGGGTCGATCCTGGTTGCCGTGTGCCACACCGATCTCGGTGACAGCTTCGAAGCCGCGAGCGGCTATTACGAAGCGCCCTGGCAGTGGCAGCGCATCCGCGACAACCAGCAGTGGATTGCCATCTACAACTCCACCGACGATCCGCACATTCCCATCGCGGAGTCGCGATTCATCGCCGCGCAATTGCGATGCAGCTACTTCGAGTTCACCGACCGCGGCCACTTCGTCGACTCGCGGGAGTTTCCGGAGATCGTCGACCTGGTGCGTCGGAAGCGATCAATTACCTGACGACAAGGCGATCGTTGACCGCAGTCACGCCGGCCGTCTCGCGCGCCAGCTGAACGGCTTTGGCGCGCTCGGCTTCCGAGCGGACCGAGCCGGATAGCGTCACGACCGTGCCCTTGGTGTCGACGTCGATCGAGAGCGCCTTGACGGTATCGTCCAGCGCCATCTTCGATTTGATTTTCGCCGGGATGGCACCTTCGGCGAGCGCCTGCTCAGCCTCAGCCGCGCCGGTGGCAACTTTCTGCCCAATCGCGGCACCGGTCTGCCGTGCCTTTTCCGTGTCGATGCCCGGCGTTACCTGACGCGCAGACACCGGCGCCTCG
>Ga0137356_1000181_pt1 | contig 10492 bp, 10 predicted proteins | sample EasRivERMLT830_2_FD_102297 | JGI IMG/M metagenome (GOLD analysis project Ga0137356, IMG submission 102297) | Soil microbial communities from meander-bound floodplain in the East River, Colorado, USA - East River MetaG ERMLT830_2 | ecosystem: Environmental > Terrestrial > Soil > Floodplain ...
AGGTTCCGTCGTAATCCTGCAGCGCCGCCTCGAGCAGCTCGAGCGACTCGATGTCGAGGTCGTTGGTGGGCTCGTCCAGCACCAGCACGTTCGCGGGCTTGGCGAAGAGCCGCGCGAGCAGCAGGCGGTTACGCTCGCCCCCCGAGAGCATGCGCACCGGCGACTGCGCGCGGCGCGGCGGGAAGAGGAAGTCGCCGAGGTAGCTCATGACGTGCTTCCTGCCGCCCGCGAGCTCCACCCAGTCCGAGCCCGGGGCGATGGTCTCGGCGACGGTCTTCTCCGGATCGAGGGCTTCGCGCATCTGGTCGAAGTAGGCCGGTTGCACGTTGGTGCCCAGGCGCACGCTGCCTGAGTCGGGGGCGAGCGTGCCGAGGATCAGCTTGATGAGGGTGGTCTTTCCCGCGCCGTTGGCGCCCACAAGTCCCAAACGATCGCCGCGGCTGATGAGGAGGTTGAGGTCCTTCACCACGGGATGAGATGCGGGCCGCCCCGCGAAGGACTTCGACACGTCCTTGAGCTCCGCCACGAGCTTCCCCGAGCGCTGCCCGGCGGAGAGCGAGAGCTTCACCGAGCCCAGCCGGTCGCGCCGCGCCGCGCGTTCTTCCCTCAGGCGCTCCAGGCGCCGCACGCGGCCTTCGTTCCTCGTGCGCCGCGCCTCGACCCCCTTGCGGATCCAGACTTCCTCCTCCTTCCAGAACTTGTCGAACTTGCGCTGCGCGACGGCCTCGGCGGCAAGCTGGCCTTCCTTCACTTGCTCGTAGGCCGAGTAGTTGCCCGGGTAGGACCGCAGCATGCCGCGGTCGAGCTCCAGGATGCGCGTGCAGACGCGATCGAGGAATGCGCGGTCGTGGGTGACCACGATCGCCGCCTGCTGGCGCAGGAGCAGGGTCTCGAGCTGCTCGATGCCGGCGATGTCGAGGTGGTTGGTCGGCTCGTCCAGCAGCAGGAGCTCGGGCTGCAGGGCGAAGGCGAGGGCGAGCGCCGCGCGCTTCTTCTCGCCACCCGAGGCCGCATCGGGCGAGAGCTCCTCGTCCAGGCCCAGGCGGTGCAGGAATTCGGTGAGCCGCGCCTCGACCTTCCAGCGCTCGCGCTCGTCGTGGATGGAAGGGATGTGACCGCGTAGGTGCAGGCTCGCGCGCAGCGTGGGCGCGTGCGGCAGCTTGGGCTCCTGCTCCACGAAGGCGATGCGCAGGCTCTCGCTCTTTCGCAACTCGCCGTCATCCAGCGCCGAGCTGCCGGCGATGACCGTGAGGAGCGAGCTCTTCCCGGTGCCGTTGCGCCCGATGAGGCCGATCCTCTCGCCCGACTCCATGGAGAACGCCGCGCGGTCGAGCAGCGGGAAATCGCCGTAGGCGAGCTGGGCATCGAGGAGGGTCAAAAGCGGCATTCAGGGCAGGAGTTTAGAATGGGACTGGGGGATAAGAGGGGAGGCAGTGTATTGATTGGCTTTCGGGGGCTAGGTTGACGGTTTCGTGGGCCATGCTTCGTAACCATGAGCCGACCGCGCTGGCGGCCGTGCGCTCGCTCGCCCACCGCGCGGTGCAGTGGCCCGCGCGCGCGGCGTGGGCGAACCTGAAGCCGGCCCCGGACGACAGCCATACGAGCCTCTCCTGGGACCCCGAAATGGCGGCGCTCCTCAGCCAGCCGCTCGACGGCGGGGTGCGGGTCGGCCTGCGCATGGCGGTGCACGAGCTGGTGTTCACCACGAAATCGCGCTGCGACGCGCTCCCGCTCGCGGGAAAGCCGGATACGGAGGTCGGCAGCTGGCTCGACGGCAAGCTTGTGGCGGAAGGCCTGAAGCCGGCTTCTGGCACGGAACTCCCCTACGAGATGCCGTCGGCGATGTTTGCGCGGGCAACGGATGAAGCCCTGCGCTTTCCGGTGCTCGGACTCTGGTTCGCCGCCGCGGCGGACGTGCTGGAAGAACTGCGTGGGAAGTACCGGCGCATCAAGCCCGGCCCGGGGCCGGTGCGCTGCTGGCCGCACCATTTCGACATCGCCATCCTGGTCGCACTAGAGAAGGGCCACGCCCAATCCGCGCGCGCGATCGGCATCGGCGTCTCGCCAGGCGACGGTTACTACGCCCAGCCCTACCTTTACCTGAGCCCGTACCCGAAGCCGGACACCGGCAACCTCCCGCCGCTCCCGCCGGGAGGCCGCTGGCACACGAAGGACTTCTTCGGCGCGGTGGCGACCGGAATCGACCTCCTCGCGCTCCCCGACCCGCGCGCGGGGCTCCTCAAGATCGTCGATGCCGCATTCGCGGAAAGCCTGCGGCGGCTCGGTCCGGCCAGGGCGAGCAGCGCGCGCAGGAAATAAAAAACCCCGCGGGTGCGGGGCTTCAACGGGAGCGGCTGCGCCTCAGGCCGGGACTGGTTCCTTCACGCCCGGCTCCACCGCCTCCGGTTGCGCCGGCGTGGCCGGCGTTTTTGCCTGCTTCAACCTGGCTTCGGCCTCCTGCATTGCCTGGCGCGCTTCCTCAGCGCGGCGCAGGTAGTACTCTAGATCGTATTCCCAGCACATGACGCACCTCCTTCTGGGTGGACACGGCCGGACCATCCTACGCCGGTAAACTCCTGCTTTCCACCCCCGCGCAGTCACCGGTCCCCATCCGATGCCCGTCGTCACCAGCGATTCCGGCGCCACCTTCTCCGCCTGCCGCCGCTGGCGCTACCTGCTGTGGCGGCGCTGGGACGAGGCGAAGCCGGTCGCCAATTTCCTGATGCTCAACCCGAGCACCGCCGACGAACACGAGCTGGACCCCTCCTGCACGCGGGCGCGTGATTTCGCCGAGCGCTGGGGCTACGGCGCCCTGATCGTCACCAACCTCTTTGCCTGGCGCGCGACTGACCCCGCGGACATGAAGCGCGCCGGGGATCCGGTGGGCCGCAGCAACAACCAGGCGATCCTGCGCAGCGCGCGCCAGTCCGGCGTCGTGCTCTGCGCCTGGGGCAACCACGGCAGCCATCTCGACCGCGCGGCGACGGTGGTGGCCAACCTGCGAGGCGCGGGCGTGCTGCTACACGCGCTCAAGTTCACCGTCGAGGGCCAGCCCTCGCACCCTCTCTACCTGCGCGCGAGCCTGCAGCCCCGTCGCTGGATGTGAAGTCCCGGAAATAAAAACCCCGCCGCAGCGGGGTTTGAACGGGCTTGGCCAGGCCTTCGGGGGGAAGTGGCCGGCGCTCAGCCCGAAACCAGATGGCGCGTCAGCTTTTCAGCATCGCGTCCAGGTGCTCGATGTCGTTGATCACGCGCCACTCGCGCGCGCCGGCGTTTACCACGCGCTTCTGCCAGTCCTCCAGCCGCCCCATGTAGCGCCGCGGATCGACGTTGTCGGTCTTGAGCTTGACCACGTTCACCGCCACCACGCGGATGTCCTTCAGGTCGATGGGGAAGTCGCGCATCGTGGCCTTGTCCAGCTCCTCCTGCATGTCGGAGAAGATGAGGATGGTCTTGCGGCCCGCGCCGGTCTCGTTGAGGAACATCGCGCCCTGGATGAGGCCGCCGGTGATGTCGGTGTAGACGCTGCCGCGCGCAGTGGTCGTGAACGCCTCGACCTGCTGCTTGAAGGCGCGCTTCTGCGTGTTCGCCTGCGAGGGCCGGGAGTCGAAGGTCGCCTTGGCGACGATGTCCTTCTCGCTGAAGCTGCGGCTCTTGACGCGCGCCACCGCGAGCGAGTCGCCGGGCTGCAGCGTGCCCAGCAGGTAGTTGACGATCTGCTGGGCCTTGCCGATCTCCTCGGCGTAGGTGCCCGAGGTGTCCACCAGCATGTAGACCGCGTGCGCGTGGTTGCGCGAATCGGCGCAGCCCCAGGCAACGCCGAGAAGTGGCAATGAAAGAACGAAGGCGCGCCGCTTCATGAACGCTCTCCCACGCCGAGGTTCACGCGAGCCGGCTTGACCACCGCCGACCCCGCGCCCTCTCCGCGCCCGTTCTTCACCAGGCGCTCCACCAGCAGCGGCACCACGATCAGGATGTCGTAGAGCGTCACCAGCACGCGCGCGAGCTGCCGCACGATCGTCCCGGTGACGCGCAGCACCACCGCCAGCGCGCGCACCAGCATCACGAGCGCCGCGCCGCCCACCGTGCGCGCCGAGGTGACCCACGACTCGAGCGGGATGGCGACGAAGGCGAGCGCGAAGGGCAGGATGAAGCCCAGCAGCATCTGGCCGATGGTCGGGATGCGCGTGAGCCAGCCGTCCTGCACCGCAGCCGCCTGCGCGGCGGCGAGCGACTGGAGGAGCGCCTGCTTGTCCGAGATCAGCATGTCGCGCATCAGCGCCAGCGCCGCTTCAATGCCGGCGAGTGCTACCAGCAGCACGAACGCGATCCACATCATGCGCACGCGCATGCGCTCGGGGAGCCCGTGGATCTTCGGGAAGAGGTGCGTGATCCTCAGCGTTTCCATGAGGAACAGCCCCATGGCGGCTTCCACGAAGATGATCACCAGCGCGGCGACTTCCGACGTCCTCAGCGACGCCGTCAGGTAGTCGCCCGCGCCCACCATTTCCGACATCGGCAGCGCGATCAGCTTGAAGTTGATGAGCGCGCCGCCCGTGGCGATGGCGAGCACCAGGCTCGCGACGAAGAACTGCGTGAGCGCCGACACGGTGAGCATGTGCTCGGCACGGTCGGTCTTCTTCACGATCTGCTCGAAGCGCTCCATCTGCGAATCGATCGACGCGGCGCGGTCGGCAAGGCTCGTCATCTTGCGGTCGGCCTGGGTGAGCGTCTTGTCCAGGGACCGCCAGAACGGCATGAAGCCGTCGAGGATCTTGTGCCGCGACTCGTAGGCGCGCCGGTACTCGGCGAGCGTCTTGTCGTGGATGGTCTTGATCGAGCGGTTGATCTCCTCGAGCACGCGCACCACCAGCTCGTTGCCGTTGGACTTGACCTTGGAGATCGCGCCGACGGCCTCGATCCAGTCGGGCGGGGGCGGCGGCACCTCGCCGCACTTCTTGTAGTCCTCCTCGACCTTGGTGACCTCGTCCAGCAGCCGGCGCTGGAGCGCCGGGTAGCCCTCGAGGTCGCGCTTGACGAGTGTGGCCACGCGCTCGAATTCGCGCGCGATCTGCTGCTCGGCGTCCTCGCGGCCGTGCGCGAGCAGGACCGCCTTGTTGCGCTCGCGCATGTCGTGCGCGGCTGCCAGCAGCCAGCGCGAGCCCTGTCGCAGCGGCCCGCCGGCCAGATGGCCGACCGCGCGCAGCAGCTCGTGTACCGGCTTGCGCGCGGCGTACAGGAACGGCATCGCGATCAGGAACCACACCAGCGCGGAAAGCGCCGCGTTGCCTGGCCAGATCACCCACAACGGAGAATCCGCCATAGAGCACTCCTTTCGGCTATTTGGAATTGCCACACTACGGCGCGCATTCTAGTCTTCGGGGTGGCGCTACGGATGGAACAATTCCTCACTCCGGAATTACGGTATCATGTTGACCTTTTAGGGAAATTCGCATGGCAAAGGAAGAAATGCTTGAGATGGAAGGGGTTGTGCAGGAAGTCCTGCCCAGCACCCAGTTCCGTGTCGAGCTCAGCAACGGCGTGAGCGTGCTCGCCTACGCCGGCGGCAAGGTGCGCAAGAACCGGATCCGCATCCTCGCGGGCGACCGCGTGACGATGGAAATCTCGCCCTACGACCTGACGCGTGGACGCATCAGCTTTCGCCACAAGGACGAGAATCCGGTCTCGATGCCCAGGCGCCGCCCGATGTTCAAGAAGCGCTAGTCGCGCCCCCGGGCCGGCGCCTCAGCCGACCCCCAGCAGCTCCACCTCGAAGATCAGCGTCGCGTTCGGCGGAATCACGCCGCCCGCGCCGCGCGCGCCGTAGCCCAGGGTCGGCGGAATGGTCAGCACCCGCGTGCCGCCGACCTTCATCCCTGCCACGCCCTCGTCCCAGCCCTTGATCACGCGGCCCGCGCCGAGCGAAAACCCGAAGGGCTCGCCGCGATCCTTGCTCGAATCGAACTTCTTCCCGCGCTCGCCGCCGTAGAAAAGCCAGCCGGTGTAGTGCACCGATACCTCCTGGCCGGCCTTCGCTTCGTCGCCGGTGCCGACGACCTTGTCGTCGTAGATGAGTCCACTTGCCGTTGTCGTCGCCACTGGCTTCTCCTCAGGTCAGGATTCCCAGCCGCTCCACAGCCAGGTATTTCTTGCGGTATTCCTCGAAGGGCAGGCTGTCGCCTGCCTCGATTTGCTTCTGTTCCGCGATCGATTCGGCGGCGAGGCGCGCGAAGCGCTCCTGCTCCGAAGACGGGAAGTCCCTTGCCATGAGCGTTGCGCGGTGCTTGCCCGAAACTTCGCGCACGAACTCGATGTAGGAGCCGTTGTGCCTGCGCTGCATTTCCACGAGCACGCGCGCCGAGGGCGTGAGCGCAGGGTCGTGCAGCACTTCCACCTGCCGCTCGTGCGCCTCGCGATACGCGCTGCCGCCCAGAGCGGCATCTAGCGCCGCCGCCACAGGCGCGCACTCGGCGAGCAGCGTCTCGCCCCACTCCTTCATCGAGCGGTCGCCCGTGCCGCAGCCCAGCTTCAGCCCCGGCTCGCGGCCGCGCTGCGCGACGCATTCCTGGTTCTGCGACATGCAGACGATCTCCTCGGGCGTGTCGGGCGGGCTGTCGGTGAGCAGGCAGTGCAGGAGAAAGACGTCCAGGAATCTCATCGTCGCCGCGTTGATGCCCACCGGCTCGAAGGGATCGAGGTCCATGAGGCGCACCTCGACGTATTCCACGCCGCGTTCACGCAGCGCGTGCAGCGGGCGCTCGCCCGGCTCGATGGTGCGTTTGGGCCGGATCTTGCCGTAGAACTCGTTTTCGATCTGCAGGAGCGTGGTGGAGAGCTGTCGGTAGGTGTCCGGGCCATCGCCGAGGGTGCCTGGCTCTCGGATGCCGATCTTCTGGTAGGCCGGGTAGATCTGCGTCAGGCCCTGCTGCAGGGTGCGGCCGTAGGCCGCGAGGCCGTTGCAGCTCACGACGAGCGACGATTGCGCGTCGCTCTGGTAGCCCAGGCGCCCCATGCGCAGGGACGTCGCGTGCGGCAGATAGAACGTGCCGGGGCGCAGCGGCTTAAGCGCATGCGGGCGGCCTTCCACGAAGGTCGCGCAGGTCGCGGGCGAGGCGCCGAACAGGTAGAACAGGAGCCAGCCGTGGCGCCGGAAGTTGCGGATGAGCGCGAAGTAGTCGTCGTTCGCGAGGCCGGGCAGCGACCAGTTGTAGTGGATACCGGAGATGGTCTGCATGCGCCGGCCGTAGCGCCAGGATAGGCCGTTGCGGTACACGGTTTTCGCGCGGCCCACGTTGGAGGAGCCGTAGTGGCCGATCGGGATGTCCTTGTCCGCGGGCAGCCCGCAGGGCATGCTGCCCGCCCACAGCAGCTCGTCGCCGACCGCTTGGTAGACGGCCTGGTGGATGCGCGTGAGCTCCCCCATGCACGCGTCGGCGCTCGGATTCACGCCGGTAATCAGCTCGAGCTGCGACTCGCTGAAGTCGGTGGTGATGTGCGGATGCGCGAGCGCCGAGCCGAGCGCCGCCGGATGCGGCGTCAGCGCGAGCGCGCCGTCGGGGCGCACGCGCAGCGACTCCTTCTCGATGCCGCGCAACATTCCGGCGAGCGTGGCGCGCGACAGAGCGCGCAAGCGGTCCTGCAACATAGTTCGTTCGGGGTCTACCGGGGGTGGGCGGCCCGCGCCCCCGGGCTCTCGTCTTGGTTGTTGATCCATGCTAACCCGGGTGCGCGGATAGTCAAAACGCGCCGGACCCCCTCTGGCATGATGGATAATCGAGTTCATCCCTAAAGGAGGGGTTCCCGCATGAACGCACGCCGCTGCATTATTTCCGCCGCCGTCGGTACGGCCCTCGCCGGGCTGTCCCTCGGGGCCGCCGCACAGACGATCAATCTCAAGCTGCACCACCTGCTGCCAGCCCAGGCGCCCGCGCACAGCAAGATGCTTGCACCCTGGGCCGCGGACGTCGAGAAGGCCTCGGGCGGCAAGGTGAAGATCGAGCTCTACCCTGCAATGTCGCTGGGCGGCACCCCGCCGCAGCTCATCAACCAGGTGCGCGACGGCGTCGTCGACATCGTCTGGACGGTGAACGGATACACGCCGAGCCTGTTCCCGCGCTCGGAAGTCTTCGAGCTGCCCTTCGTGCACACCAACAACGCGACGGCGACCAACCTCGCGATGCGCGACATGTACTTGAACGGCGCCATCGCGGAAGACTTCAAGGATGTGAAGGTCATGTTCCTGCACGTGCATGCCGGACAGGGCATCCAGATGGCGGAGAAGGAAGTGCGCACGCCCGACGACCTAAAGGGCCTCAAGATGCGCATTCCGACGCGCACCGGTGCCTGGATCATCGAGGCTTTGGGCGCCGCGCCCGCTGCGATGCCGGTTCCGGCCCTGCCGCAGGCGCTCTCCAAGAAGGTGGTGGACGGCGCGCTGATTCCCTGGGAGATCATTCCGCCGCTCAAGCTGCAGGACGTGACCAAGGTGCAGGTCGAGGGCGCGAATCGGGTGCGCTTCGGCACGACCACGTTCCAGGTCTCGATGAACAAGAACAGCTGGGCAAAGCTGCCGCCCGATGTGCAGAAGGCGTTCGATGCGAACAACGGCGAAGCCCGCTGGCGCGAGGTCGGCAAGGTCTGGACCGACAGCGAGGAGGGCGGCATCGCGCTCGCGAAGAAGGCCGGCAACAAGCACATCCAGCTGACCGAGGCGGAGCTCGCCCTGTTCAAGCAGAAGCTGGAGCCCGTCGTGCAGCGCTGGATCGACGAGGTGAAGGCAAAAGGCATCGACGGCAAGGCGCTCGTCGACCAGGCGCGCGCGCTGATCGCCAAGTACTCGAAGTAGCGCATGGCCGAAGGTCCCGCGCACGCCCCCCCGGTGGGGCCTTCGGGCTTCGTCGGCCGCGTCATCGAGGGGTGGGCGCTTCTGGGCGGCGTCGTGCTGCTCTTCATCGCCCTGATGACCACCTGGAGCGCCTTTACCGGGTGGGTGTTCAGCAAGCCCTTGCCGGGGGACTTCGAGCTCACGGAGATGCTGGTCGCGATCTCGGTGTTCTCGATGCTGCCGTATTGCCAGCTCACCGATGCGAACGTCACTGCGGACCTCTTTACTGCGCGCGCAGGGCCGCGGGCGGTGGCGGGCTTTCGCCTGTTCAGCCAGCTGGTCTCGCTCGGGGTGGCGGCAGTCCTCACCTGGCGCGTCTGGGCGGGCATGCTCGACTACCGCCAGTTCGTGGAAACAACTGCGATCCTCAAGATCCCGATCTGGTGGGCTTACGTGCCAGCCGTTGCCTCGCTGGTGCTTCTGTGCATCGCCTGCCTGATCGTGCTGCGGCGCTGCGTCCAGGCGCTCCTGCGCTACTGAGCGGCGGCACGCTTTGGATTCGCACTTCGTCACAGGTCTGATCGGTCTCGGCGCGCTGATCGCGCTGATCGCGATCCGCGTGCCAATCGCGCACAGCATGCTGCTCGTGGGCGCAACCGGGATCGCGGTGCTGAGCGGCCCCGGGATCCTGCTCTCGCAGCTGAAGACGCTGGTGTACTCGCAGTTCTCGGTCTACGACCTGTCGGTGCTGCCGATGTTCGTTCTGATGGGCAACATCGCTTCCCGCGCGGGGCTCTCGAAGGACCTGTTCCGCGCGGCAAATGCCTGGCTTGGCTGGATGCGCGGCGGGGTGGCGATGTCGGCGATCGCGGCTTGCGCAGGCTTTGGCGCGGTGTGCGGCTCCTCGCTCGCCACAGCCTCGACCATGGGTCAGGTGGCGCTGCCGGAGCTGCGCCGCTACCGCTACAGCCCCGAGCTCGCCACGGGCACGCTCGCCGCGGGCGGTGTGCTCGGCATCCTGATCCCGCCCTCGGTGGTGCTCGTCGTCTACGCGATCGTGGTCGAGGCGAGCATCGTCACCATGTTTATCGCGGCCTTTATCCCGGGGCTGATCGCGGTGGCCTTCTTCCTCGCCACCATCGCGATCTACGTGCGCGTTCGGCCCAATGCCGGCCCGCCGGGGGACCGCGTTTCGCGCGAAGAGTTCATCGCCGCGACCATCGGCGTCGCGCCGGTGCTCGCCGTGTTCGGCGTGGTGATCGGCGGCATCTACTTCGGCCTGTTCAACCCGACGCCTGCTGCCGCGGTCGGCGTGTTCATGGTGACCGTGATCGCGTTTGCCCGCAGGAGCATGGACTTGGCGGGCCTCAAGGCGGCGCTGCTCGACACCGCAAGGACGAGCGGCATGATCTACCTGATCCTGCTCGGCGCGCAGCTGCTCAACATCTTCATGGCGCGCGGCGGCGTGCCGCAGGCGGCGGCACAGATGATGGCGACCTCCGGTCTGCAGCCAATGACCATCCTCATCCTGCTACTCGTTGCGCTGATCGTGCTCGGCTGCCTGATGGACAGCCTGTCGATGATCCTGCTCGCCATACCGTTCTTCTGGCCGGTGATCGCGGTGCTGGACTTCGGCATGAGCCCCGAGGACCTCAAGGTCTGGTTCGG
>Ga0137356_1000182_pt1 | contig 10484 bp, 9 predicted proteins | sample EasRivERMLT830_2_FD_102297 | JGI IMG/M metagenome (GOLD analysis project Ga0137356, IMG submission 102297) | Soil microbial communities from meander-bound floodplain in the East River, Colorado, USA - East River MetaG ERMLT830_2 | ecosystem: Environmental > Terrestrial > Soil > Floodplain ...
AGCGCGCTCGACGTCTCGATCCAGGCGCAGGTGGTGAACCTGCTGCGCGACCTGCAAAAGCACCTGGGGCTCACCTACCTGTTCATCTCGCACGACCTGCCGGTGGTGGAGCTGGTCAGCCGGAAAGTGGCGGTTATGTACCTCGGGCGCATCGTCGAAATGGGTCTGGCGGAGAACATCGCGCATCAGCCGCGCCATCCCTACACGGTGATCCTGTGGTCGTCGCTGGCGGACCGGCAGAGCGCCGCCGGGGCGGGCCTGTACGGCCGGGGCCGCGCAGCCGCCGAGCGCGAGCGGCGCAGCTGGGGCGTGTTCGACTTCGAGCAGCCGGCCAGCGGTTGCCGCTTCGCCCCGCGCTGCCCGCTCTACAAAGACAAGGGCAGTCCCGCCGTCTGCACCGACCCCGCTTCCGAGCCGCAGTTGCGGGACGTGGGGAACGGGCACGCGGTGGCGTGTCATTTCGCATAGCGCGAGGGGGCATCACTTACAATTCGTGCCGTGCGCTGCGAAGACATCGGCATGATCAGCCACGCCCCATGAGACGGGCGTTGGCGCTCTTTTGCCAGACGCTCGCCGGTTGCTCCACTACGCAGATCTACCCGACGCTGCAGGAGCAGAGGATCTCGCTGCGCCCGGGCGACCTCGAGGGCGCGGTGAACAAGGCGGGGCTGGCCGATAGCTACAAGAGGATTGACGACGACCACCGCGATACCAGCCTGTTCTCCGGCGACGTGCTGAAGCACGTCAGCACGGCAACTGGGGCGCGCTACATCGCGCAGCTCAAATTGCAGCGCTTCGAGCAGGGTGCGAAAGACCGCTTTGGCATCTTCGGCCTCCGCGTGGTCGAGACCAAGTACGCGCACATCCGCCTGTTCCTGCAGGTGTGGGACAGCCAGACCGGCGGCATTGCCTGGGAAGGCGTGCAGGAGATGCGCCACTCGCACGACACCACGAGCGAGGAGCCGGTCATGCAGCGCACCGTGCTCGAGCGCACCGCGCGGGACCTGGTCGCCGGGCTGCCGTAGCGGTGGCGGCGGACGGCGTCCTCGCGCTCTACGAGCAGAGCCTCACGCGGCGGGGCTTCGTCGCCGACCCCTCGCAGCGGCGCGCCGCCGAGCGCCTGCACCGGCTGTTCGAGGAGTGGAGCGCCTACAAGGCGCGGCGCTCGAGCGCCCTCAGCCGCCTGCTGGTCAAGCCGCCGCTGCCCAAGGGCGTGTACCTGTGGGGCTCCGTCGGGCGTGGCAAGAGCTTCCTCATGGATGCGTTCTACCTGTGCGCGCCGCTGGTGCGCAAGCGCCGGGTGCACTTCCACCAATTCATGCGCGAGATCCACCGCGAGCTCGCGCAGCTGAAGGGCACCGAGGACCCGCTCGCCGCGGTGGCCGAGCGCACCGCCCGGCGCTGGCGGCTGGTCTGCTTCGACGAGTTCCACGTCTCCGACATCGCGGACGCCATGCTCCTCGGGAGGTACCTCTCGCAGGTGATGGCGCGGGGCGTGGCCTTCGTCATGACCAGCAACTACCATCCCGACCGGCTCTACCCGAACGGCCTGCAGCGCGAGCGCTTCCTGCCCGCGATCGAGCTGCTGAAGGACCGGCTGGACGTCCTCGAAGTGGACAACGGCACCGATTACCGGCGCCTGAAGATGGAAAAGCTGAAGGTCCACCATGCGGGTGCCGGCGCCGACGGCGAGCTGGAGCGGATCTTCGCCGAGCTGAAAGACGTGGAGGAGGAGAAGCAGCCCCTCGACGTCGAGGGCCGCAGGATCCCCTACCGCAAGCGCGCCGGGGGACTGGTGTGGTTCGATTTCGCGGCGCTGTGCGGGGGACCGCGCTCCTACACCGATTACGTGGACCTGGCCAGGCGCTTCCACACCGTGATCCTCTCGGGCGTGCCGAGAATGTCTCCCAAGGCCGCCGATGCGGCACGGCGCTTCACCTGGCTGGTGGATGTGTTTTACGATGACCGGGTGAAGCTCGTGGTCGGCGCGGAGGCGCCGCCCGAGGGGCTGTTCACCGAGGGCGAGCACAGCGCGGAGTTCCAGCGCACCGAGAGCCGGCTGCACGAGATGCAGACGGCGCAATACCTGGCGAGCGAGCGGAGGAGGACGAGTGGAGAAATTCAGAGCCTACAGGCTGACGGAAGCCGATAGGAAGATCCGCGCCGAGTTCGTCGAGTGCACCCTGGATGAGCTCGACCCGGGCGAGCTCGTCGTGCGCGTCGCCTATTCGGACGTGAACTACAAGGATGCGCTCGCCGCCACCGGCAAGGGCAGGATCCTCCTGCGGCCATCCTGCATCGGCGGCATCGACCTCGCGGGCACCGTGGTGTCGTCGGACGATCCGCGCTTCGCCAAGGGCGACGCGGTCCTCGCGGTGGGGCACCTGCTCGGCGTGAAGCACCACGGCGGCTATGCCGAGTACGCGCGCATCCCGGCCGACTGGGCGGTGAAGCTGCCCAAGGGCATGACGCTCTGGGAGGCGATGGCGTACGGCACGGCGGGCTATACCGCGGGACTCGCCGTCGTGAAGATGGAACTGAACGGCCTCAAGCCTGCCAACGGTCCGGTCGTCGTGAACGGCGCGACCGGCGGCGTGGGCTCGATCGCGCTCGCCGCGCTGGCGCGGCTCGGCTACGAGGTCACCGCGCTCACCGGCAAGGAAGCCGAGTCCGACTGGCTGAAGAAGCTGGGCGCGAAGCAGATCCTGCTGCGCCAGAGCCTCGACCTCGCGAAGATCCGGCCGCTCGACAAGGCGACCTGGGCGGGCGCGGTGGACAACCTCGGCGGCGAGGTGCTCGCCTGGATGGCGAGCACGATGAAGGTGAACGGCGTCGTCGCCTCGATCGGCATGGCGGCGAGCCCGAACCTCACCGGCACCGTGATGCCGTTGATCCTGCGCGGGGTGAGCCTGCTCGGCATCAACTCGACCGATGCGCCCTCGCCCGAGCTGGGGCGCCAGGTCTGGCAGCGTCTCGCCACCGACATGCGCCCGCCGCTGCTCAAGGAGATGGCGCGCACCGTGCCGTTCGCCGACCTGCCGAAGGTCTTCGACGATTTCATCAACGCCAAGGTGTCCCGGCGCGTGGTCGTGGACATGAGCGCATGACGACCTACCGGGAGTTCCATCGCCGCTCGATCGAGCAGCGCGAGGCGTTCTGGGCGGAGGAGGCGCAGCGCATCCATTGGCACAAGCCCTTCGCGAAGGTGCTCGACTATTCGCGCCCGCCGTTCGCCAGGTGGTTCGTCGGCGGCGAGACCAACCTGTGCCACAACGCGCTCGACCGGCACCTCGCCACCCACGGCGAGCAGCAGGCGCTCGTCTGGATCTCCACGGAGGTCAACCGGACGCAGAGCCTCACGTACCGCCAGTTGCATGCCGAGGTGAACCGCGCGGCCGCCATGCTTCAGGCACTCGGCGTAAAGCAGGGCGACCGCGTCATCATCTACATGCCGATGATTCCCGAGGCCTGCTTCGCCATCCTCGCCTGCGCGCGCATCGGCGCCATCCACTCGGTGGTGTTCGGCGGCTTTGCCGCGGCGAGCCTCGCGGCGCGCATCGACGACGCCAGGCCCGCGCTGATGATCACCGCGGACGGCGGCAGCCGCATGGGCAAGGCCGTGCTCTACAAGTCGCTGGTGGACGAGTCGCTCAAGCTCGCCAAGCACCCGCCGCGCAAAGTGCTCATCTACCGCCGCGGGCTGGACGCGAACATGCCGGTGGTCGCGGGGCGCGACATGGACTGGAGCGAGCTTGCCGCGAAGCACCACGGCGCCAGCGTGCCCTGCGCGTGGCTCGAATCGAACGAGCCGTCCTACATCCTGTACACCTCGGGCACCACGGGCATGCCCAAGGGCGTGCAGCGCGACGTGGGCGGCTATGCGGTCGCGCTTGCCTCGTCCATGGACCGGATCTTCTGTGGCGGCCCGGGCGAGACCATGTTCACCACTTCCGACATCGGCTGGGTGGTGGGGCACTCCTACATCATCTATGGGCCGCTGCTCGCCGGCATGACGACCATCATGTACGAGGGCGTGCCGGTGCGGCCCGACGCGGGCGTATGGTGGAAGATCGTGCAGGACTACAAGGTGGCGGTCATGTTCTCGGCACCCACCGCCATCCGCGTGCTCAAGAAGCACGACGTCGCCTTCCTGAAGAAGTACGACCTCTCCACGCTCAAGCACCTGTTCCTCGCCGGCGAGCCGCTCGACGAGCCGACGCACCGCTGGGTCACCGAATCGCTAGGGCGCCCGGTCATCGACCACTACTGGCAGACCGAGACCGGCTGGCCGCTGCTCTCCGCGCATCCCGGCGTCGAGCAGACGCCGCTCAAGATGGGCTCGCCGAGCTTTCCCGTTTATGGCTACGACGTGCGGCTGCTCCACGAAGGCACCGGCAAGCCCGTGGCCGACGGCGAAAAGGGCGTGGTGACGATCGCGCCGCCCCTGCCGCCGGGCTGCATGAGCACGGTCTGGGGAGACGACGAGCGCTTCGTCAACACTTACTTCAAGGATTTCAAGGACCAGCTCGTGTATTCGACCTTCGACTGGGGCATCCGCGACAAGGACGGGTATTTCTTCATCCTCGGCAGGACGGATGACGTGATCAACGTCGCCGGGCACCGCCTCGGCACGCGCGAGATCGAGGAGGCGGTCAACATGCACCCCGGCATCGCCGAGTGCGCGGTGGTGGGCGTGGCCGATCAGTTGAAGGGCCAGCTGCCGATGGCGTTCGCCGTGGTGAAGGACGCCGCGACCATCGCCTCGAAAGACGCGCGCATGAAGCTGGAAGGCGAGGTGATGCAGATGGTGGACAAGCAGCTGGGCGCCATCGGCCGCCCCGGACGGGTGTTCTTCGTGACCCTGCTGCCCAAGACGCGCTCGGGCAAGGTCTTGCGGCGCTCGATCCAGGCGCTCGCCGAGAAGCGCGATCCGGGCGACCTCACCACCATCGAGGACCCGGGCGCGCTCGAGCAGATCCGCCAGGCGCTGCAATGAAGACGCGCCCCGAATTGGCGCTCGCGGATTGCGAGAAGATCGCCGCTGGCGCGATGGCGGAAGCGCGGCGCAACAAGTGGATCGTCGCCATCGCGATCCTCGACGACGGCGGGCACCTCCTGCATTTCGTGCGCATGGACGGCGCGACGCCGGCGAGCGCCGGAATTGCGGTGGAGAAAGGGCGCACCGCGGCGATCTCGCGGCGCTCGAGCGGCACCTGGCAGGAGCGCATCAAGGCCCGCCCCGAGATGCTGAAGATGCCCGGCATCCTGCCGGTGCAGGGCGGCCTGCCGATCCTGGCCGATGGCACCTGCGTGGGGGGCGTCGGCGTGTCGGGCGTGCAATCGCACGAGGACGAGCAGATCGCCCGGGCGGGAATCGAGGCGCTGACGCAGGGCTAGGCTGGAATAGAGAGATCGCGTACGCTGTTTGCCCGCGGGGGGTATTCCCCGACCATCAGGAGGAGTTCATGAAGAAGATTCTGTGCGTGCTTTCCGGCGCGCTGCTGGCTTTCCTGTCGTTCGGCGCCATGGCGCAGATGCCGTCCTATGGCGCAACCATCAATCTCGAGCAATCGAGAAAGGTCATTGCGGCCGGACAAGCCGAGGCGCGCAAGAACAACTGGCCGGTGGCCATCGCAGTGGTCGACACGGCAGGCAACTTGGTTGCTTACGAGAAGATGGACGACACGCAGACGGCGAGCGTGCAAGTGGCGATCGACAAGGCGCGTTCCGCGGCGATCTACCGTCGGCCGACCAAGGTGTTCGAGGACCTGGTGGCGGGCGCGGGCGCGGGCACCCGTGTGCTGAACCTGCGTGACGCGTCCACGGTGGAGGGCGGCGTGCCGATTAGCGTGGGCGGCAAGATCGTCGGTGCCGTCGGAGTATCCGGCGTAACGTCGCAGCAGGATGGCGTAGTCGCCAAGGCAGGAGCCGAGGGCCTGAAGTAGCCTACAACCCGTTCCATCTCGAAAACGGCGCCTCTACGGCGCCGTTCTTGTTTGCACGTGCTCGGGTCGGAAGCCCATGCCGATCAGCCGCGCAGGGATGCGGCGCAGCACCGGAAAGCGCTGCAACAGCCGGATCGGCCAGGCGATGCCGGGGGTGGCCCCGCTCGCCAGCACCCGCCCGATCACGTTCCTCTGCAGGAAGAGCTGCATGCGCTGGGTCATGCGGGTCGGGAAATCGCGCCGGCGCTGCACTGCGGAAAGCTCGCCTTCGCCCGGCGCGCCGCGCAACAGCGGCTGCGCGAGCAGGTTGGCCGCGGCCACTGCGTCCTGGATGGCCAGGTTGATGCCGACGCCGCCGATGGGCGACATCGCATGCGCGGCGTCGCCGATGCAAAGGAACCCCGGACGGTGCCAGCGGCGCAGCCGGTTCACCTGGACGGTGAGCAGCTTGATGTCGTCCCAGCTTCGCAGCTCGCCGACGCGCTCGCGCAGGTGGGGCGCCACGGCGACGATGTTGGCCCGAAAAGCTGCCAGGCTGCCCTTGCGCAAGGCTTCGTAGCCGCCTTTGGGGATCACGTAGGCGCATTGCCAGTACTCGCCGCGGTCGAGCGTGATCAGGATGCGGCCCGCATTGATGCGCCCGAGCGTGTTCGGCGGGTCGTCGGCGCGCCTGGAAAACCGCATCCACAGCACGTCCATCGGTGCGCCGAAGTCCTGCACTTCCAGGCCAGCCCGCTCGCGCAGGATCGAGTGCCGGCCGTCCGCCGCGACGCTGAGCGGCGCCCGCACTTCGAAAGGGCCTTCGGCAGACGTCCCTCGCACCCCTACGATGCATCCGGCTTCCTCGACCAGCCCGGTGGCTTCCGCCTGCACGAGCAGCCGGAACTGCGGCAACTTCCTGCCGTGCTGCGCCAGGAAGTCGAGGAAGTCCCATTGCGGCATGAAGGCGATGAAAGGGCACCGTACCGGCAGGTGCGAGAAGTCCGCCAACACGATCGGCTGGCCGCCGACCTGGCCTTCGATGCGGGAGAGCTTCCGGTGCGGCCGCTGCAGGAACTCCTCGAGCAGGCCGAGCTCGTGCATCACTTCGAGCGTCGAGGGGTGCACGGTGTCGCCGCGGAAGTCGCGCAGGAAGTCGGCGTGCTTCTCGAGGACGACGGTGTCCACGCCCGCGCGCGCGAGGAGGTAGCCCAGCATCATCCCCGCGGGGCCGCCGCCCGCGATGCAGCAACGGGCGCGCAGCAGCGTCATTGCGGCGCCGCGACGACCTTGGAGGCGATCAGCGCGTCGATGCGCGCGGGGGCGTAGCCCAGGCCGGCGAGCAGCTCGCGCGCGTTCTCCGATACCGCCGGGGGCTGGTTGCGCAGCGCAAGGCGCTCGCCGCCCAGCTCCAGCGGCAGGCCCGGCACCTTGAAGGTCGTGCCGCGCGGATCCTTCGTCTCGATCATGCCGCCGGCGTTGAGGTGCGGGTCGTCGAACAGGTCGCGCGGGCGCGCGATCGGCGCGTAGGGCAGGCCGATCGCTTCGAGCTTCGTCGACAGCTCGGCTTTGCTGTAGCGCCTGAGGATCTCCTGGAGCTTTGGCAGCAGCCACTCGCGCGCCTGGACGCGGTCGCCATTGGTCTTCAGGCGGGGATCGGTCGTGAGCTCCGCCGCGCCGAACTCGCGGCAGAACACCTCCCACTGCGTGTCCGTGACCACGCCGACGAACAGGCGGTCGCCGTCGCTGGTCGGGAAGATGTCGTAGACGCCCCAGGCCGGCTTCTTGACCGCCATCGGCGGCGGCTCCTCGCCGGTGATGGCGAGCTGCGCCATGTGCTGCGCGACCAGAAAGGCCGTGTTCTCGTAAAGCGCGCTGCGCACCAGCTTGCCCTTGCCGGTCTTCTCGCGCTCGCGCAGGGCGGCGAGGATGCCGATGGCGGCGAACATCCCGCCCATGATGTCGTTCACCGAGGAGCCGACGCGCAAGGGCCGGTCGGGCAGGCCCGTCATGTAGGCGAGGCCGCCCATCATCTGCACCACCTCGTCGAGCGCGGGACGGTGCTCGTAGGGGCCCGAGAGGAATCCCTTCAGCGTGCAGTAGACGAGGCGCGGATTGCGCGTCGACAGGTCCGCGTAGCCGAACCCCATCTTCTCCAGCGCGCCGGGACGGAAGTTCTCGGTGACGACGTCCGCGGTATCCGCGAGCTTGAGGACGATCTCGCGGCCCTCGGCGTGCTTCAAGTCGAGCGCGAGGCTCTTCTTGTTGCGGTTGAAGATCGCATAGAAGCCGGCGCCCGCGCCCACCAGCCGCCGCGTATTGTCGCCCTCCAGCGGCTCCACCTTGATGACTTCGGCGCCGAGGTCGGCGAGCACCAGCCCGCAGCTCGGCCCCATCACCATGTGCGAGAACTCTACGACGCGCAGCCCCTCAAGCGGCAGCACGGAATCCTTTAGGCAATCCCGCGAGCGCCATGTGGCCGTAGAGCGGCTCGTCGGGCACGCCGCTCACCATGATCTTCCTCGCCGCGAGGAGCATGCCGAAATCGATGCCGGTCGCGACGCCCATGCTTTCGAACATGAATACCAGGTCCTCGGTGATCACGTTGCCGCTCGCGCCGGGCGCGAACGGGCAGCCGCCGAGGCCTCCCATCGAGGAGTCGAACGCACGCACGCCTTCCTCGTAGGCGGCGAGCGCGTTGGCGAGGCCGAGGCCGCGCGTATTGTGGAAGTGCGCGCCTTCGAGCTTGTCGCCGATCTCGCTCTTCACGCGGCGGAACAGGCGCTTCACCTGGGCGGGGTTGGCGTAGCCGACCGTGTCGGCGAGCGCCACGCAGTCGCAGAACCCGGCGAGCTTCACCGCGATGCGCACCACGTCGTCCTCCGGCACTTCGCCCTGCATCGTGCAGCCGAAGGCGGTGGAGACCGCGCCTTCGATCTCGGGGCCCTTGCCGTTTCGCATCTGCGCAGCCTTGCGCACTTCCTCGACCATCTGGTCGGGCGTCATGCGCACGTTGGAGACGCTGTGCTGGTGCGACGCGGACACCGGGAAGGTGATCTTGTGCGCGCCGGCCTCGCGCGCGCGCTCGAATCCCTTCACGTTCGGCGCCAGGGCGACCACCTTGATGCCGGGGATGGCGATCGCGTGCTTCACGATCTCCGCCGTGTCGGCCATCGCCGGGATGAGCTTCGGCGGGACAAAGGAGCCCACCTCGATCTCCTCCAGCCCGGCCGCGGCGAGCGCGCTGATCCACGCCTTCTTGGTGTCGGTGGGCATCAACTGCTTCGCGTTCTGCAGCCCGTCGCGCGGGCCGACTTCACAAATATGGACTTGGCGCATGGCTTCCTCCGCAGGCGGAAATTCTAGCGCGTCAGCCGCGCTTCGATGCGCAGAACCGCGTACCCACACAGGGCGCAGCCGCCCGCGAACGCGAGCATCGCCCACAGCGATGCGCCCCAGCCGCCGAAATGCGATGCGAGCCAGGCGAGCACGATGGGGCCGAAGAACTGGCCGGCCTGCGAAGTCTGCATCACCATGCCGTTGGTCGTCCCCACGTGCTGCGGGGTCTTCGCGTGCACCACCACGCCGGTGAAGATCGCTCCCGGAATTGCACCGGCGCAGCAGGAGAACACCAGCACCGAGAGGAAGCGCAACGCGTCCGGCAGGACGCTGGAGAGCATCGCCACGTCGGTCACGACCATGACCGCGGCGGCCGCCAGGATCAGCTTGCCGCGCCGCACGCCGTGCGCGATCAGCCAGCCGCCGCCGATGTTTCCGGGAATGTTCACCAGCACCATCAGCGCCGTGAGGAAGGACGCGAGCGCGGGCGCCGCGCCGCGCTCGTCGACGAGGAAAGTGGGCAGCCAGATCATCACGGACGTCCATTGCGCGACGTAGAAGGCGAACAGCAGGGCGAGCGCGATGCTGCCGGGCTGGCGCAGCGATTCGAGCGCCAGCTTCATGGAACTGACGCCCCCGTAGCGAGGCGTCGGCGCCATGCGCCAGACGATCACGATGCACAGCGCCGCAGCGATCGAGAACGTGAGCCAAATGCTGCGCCAGCCCCACGCAGCCAGAAAAAGGGGCGCCACGAGGATCGCCAGGCTTCCGCCGGATGGCATGTAGGCGCTCCAGAGTCCCATGACCTTGGGCCGTGCGCGCGTGTTGGCGCAGGCGGCCATGAGCGCGGAGCCGGCGACGGCGAACAGGATGAAGCCGACGCCTTCGAAGAAGCGCGAGACAAGCAGGCTGGTGTAATCCCACGCGGCGGCGCCGAACAGACCGGCGAGGCACATCACCGCCAGTCCCGCCAGGCCCAGGCGCTTGTGCCCGAAGCGGTCGCACAGCACGCCGATGAACATGCCTACGGCGAGCCCGATGAGATTGAAGGTGGTGGCGATGAAGCCCGACTCGACGAGCGTCAGGGCAAGCTCCGCCCGCTGCGCCGGAAGCGCGGGAGGAACCTTGCCAATGTAGGCGCCGCAGACCAGGCCGCCGGCGAACACTGCCCAAACCGCCGGCCACTCCACCCCCCCGGGGGGTACGGGGGGCGCGAGTGGC
>Ga0137356_1000183_pt1 | contig 10465 bp, 8 predicted proteins | sample EasRivERMLT830_2_FD_102297 | JGI IMG/M metagenome (GOLD analysis project Ga0137356, IMG submission 102297) | Soil microbial communities from meander-bound floodplain in the East River, Colorado, USA - East River MetaG ERMLT830_2 | ecosystem: Environmental > Terrestrial > Soil > Floodplain ...
GCGGCAGTCTGATTGCATTCGGCAATGAAATTACTGGCACAATCGACCCCAGTCGCGAGCCCATGTTCGCCAACGGATTTCGCTATTTCAATAGTACAGTCCCCAAAGCCACAGCCAACATCAAGTACGCGGGCTCCTTTCGGGTGCCGGTGTCTTTCTAAGGCTTCTGCGCTAATGGCGGCGTAACCCTCTATAAACAGATATTTAAAGCGCGAAAACTTTTCGAACAGCACGGTATTCCAAGCTTCTATAACGACATCGTTACTCATAGGTAACCTCCGGCGCGATGCATTGAAAATCAGACTCAGGTATTTAGTGACCGGAACACCAGCGAGAGCTTTGCCGGGATGAACAGTGCGTAGTTCCACACGGTGCGGTGGCTGCTGTTGGGCCGAATGTGGAAGTGTGCGGCGGGTGGCGTTGGCATTCAATCGGGCGCGATGCCTCCCGCCCGTCCGCACCACTTCAGGGTTGGGCCTTTTGGCATTCACATGGTGGGCTCCCTGCGCTTGAGAGGAAGCGATGTGCTGACACCCTGTCCTCGCTCCAACCTTGCTTCAATATGTCGTACTGCCTGCCTGACATCCACGAGAATCAAGAACGGGCCAATGATTACAGCCAAGACCAAGAAGGCAATGACTGGGAAAAGCAATGCTCCACAGAGTTTCCACGCGAACTCATTTGTGAGTACGGCTCCGGCGTTGTTCATTTTGGGTACCGTGACGTGGTATCCCACGACACCTGCAAGTGGGAGCGTCAACCACAGCGCGATCTCAAGTAACCATGCATATAACGCGACGATCAGTCTAGTGAGCATATTCCCCCCAGTGCGCTGAGATCGACCGGACGATTCACAAGGCCCAACGTTCAATGATCAGCATACGTGCTGTTTATCCTAGTCTCGTTCCATCCGTGCTGCTCGCAACTTCCCTCCCAATCAATCTCTTAGCGAACAGCCCGGCGATGCGCTGCAGGTGAAAGGCCGCAGAAGAAGGGACAACGCGCTGATTCACCGAGGCTATCCCCGAGCGCGATAGCTGGATTGGTGCGGAGTGCGGCGCCACTCCGTGAGCAGTCGACGGCGGCGCGGAGCCCGGCGGCGGCGCAAGGGGTCCCCATCGCGACGCGCCGAGACGGACCGAGGGCGGAGGGAGCAGGCCGAGGACTGTCCGAGCCCGTAGATGCAGGAAGGGCGAGTTCCGCAGGCCTCCGACGCCCGAGGGCTGACGGCGAGGGGATTTCGCGTCGCTGGGGAAGGCGCCGCCGCCGGGCTCCGCGCCGAATGCAGAGGCTCCCTAGATCGACGGGTTGTCGCTGCCCAGGCCGAGCGCGACGCGCCCGTAGGTGGTGCCCGCGATGTCCGTGTTGAACGAAAAGTGCTGGCGCACGGCATGCGCGTCGCGGAAGGCGCGCGCGGTGTGCCCCGATTCGTACAGGCCGCCCGCGCCGCAGAGGCCGAACATCACGTCCACCGAGCGCACCGCCCAGTCCACCGCGTAGGCGCCCTCCAGCCGGTAACGCGCCTTGGCCCGCAGGTCGGGGACCTTGCCGCTCGCGATGATCGCCTGCGCTTCGATGCAATTCGACTCCTGCGCCAGGCGCGAAGCGCGCGCGAGCGCCGCCGCTTCGCCCAGGCGGATCTGCGTGCTCTGGATCTCGGCCACGCGCGACCCGGTCATGCGGCCGGAGCGGCCCGCCGCGCTCGCGGCGAAGTCCGCGATCATGCCGTCGGCGATACCGAGTGCCACGCCCGAAAGCATGTAGGGAAACAGCGCGAATACCGGCACCTGGTAAAGCGGCCCCGGGTTCACCGCGCTGCCCGGTGTCGGGCCGCCCTTGGTGTCGGCCACGGCGAGCGTGCGGTGCTCGGGCACGAACTGCTCCTTCACCTCCACGTCCTTGCTGCCCGTGCCGCGCAACCCGCCCGCGAACCAGGTGTCGTGGATCTGGTACTGCGACTTGTGCACCATGAAAATGCGCTGCTCGGGCGGCGCGCCTTCAGCCACCGTGACGAGCCCTGCCAGCATGTCCCAGTCGCTCGGGTCGACGCCGCTGGAGAACGGCCAGCGCCCCGACAGCAGGTAGCCGCCTTTGACCGGCTGCGCGCGCCCCGCTGGAAAGACGAACGACGAGGCAACCAGCGTGTCGGGAGATGCGCCCCACACTTCATCCTGCACCTTGGGCGGGAACATGCCGAGCAGCAGATGGTGCGCCGCCAGGTTGACGAGGTTCCAGGCGCTCGAGCCGCAAGCGCGCGCGGCGAGCGCGCCGAAGGTCACCACCGCGACGAAATCGAGCTCCGAGCCGCCGACGCGCTTGGGCTGCTGCATGCGAAAGAGGCCCGTGTCGTGGAAGTCGCGCAGGGTCTCCTCAGGCATGCGGCGCAACTCCTCGCAGCGCGCGGCGCGCTCGCGCAGCACGGGCAGCAGTTGCTCGAGCCGTCCCCACAGCTCGTCGTGGGCGGGCGGCCGCCCGCTAGGCACGGCCCGCACCCTGCGCCAGATACCAATCCAGGATTTGCTCCCCGGTCCAGGCGAGCACGCCGGGCTTCGCGGCGATGTGGGCGTAGAGCTGCTCGAGGTAGCCGATGCGGTGTGGCACGCCCATGATGTACGGGTGGATGCTGACCGCCATCACGCGCGCGCTGTTCTCGCCTTCCGCGTAGAGCCGCTCGAACTGCGCGATGCCGCGGCGCAGCCACTCGTCGGAGGGATGGTGCTGCAGCGCCATCATCGCGATGTCGTTCATCTCTACAGTGTACGGGATGGATGTGACCGGGCCATGGGCCGTTTCGATGCGGCAGGGCTGGTCGTCCAGCACCCAGTCGGCGACGTACTCGATGCCCGCCTCGGCGAGCAGATCGATGGTGTCGAAGGTCTCCGTGAGTCCGGGACTTTCCCAGCCGCGCGGCGCCTTGCCCGTGAACTCGCGGATCGCCTCGATGGTGTCGCGGATCGCGGCGCGCTGGTCCTCGAGGTGGTGCATCGGCCGCTGCACGTAGCCGTGGCCCATGAATTCCCAGCCTGCCTCCCGCGCCGCCCCGGCGACACGCGGATAGCTGCGGCAAACCGAGCCGTTGATCGCCAGCGTCGGCGTGACGCGAAAACGCGCCAGCACCTCGACGAAGCGCCAGAAGCCGACACGCATGCCGTACTCGTGCCAGGCCCAGTTCGGCAGGTCGGGCAGCAGCGGCTGGCCAAGCGGGGGAGACAGGACCGTGCGCGGCATCGGCCGCTCGATCGACCACTCCTCGACGTTGACGATCGTCCACAGCGCAAGACGCGCGCCGCCCGGGAGCTTGAGCGGCGCCCGGTCGACGATGGCGGAATACGGCAGGCGCTCACGCGGCAAATGCACAAGGCAGCGTAGAAAGCCAGGCGCAGCCTTGTCAAGCGCGGCAGCAGAATGCGCCGCCGTCGCGCTCGCGGAAGACGTCGAGCGGCTCGCTACAGCTCCATCGGCCGCCAGTATCCCGTGAGCTCGAGGTAGCCGCGACCCACTTCCTTGCCGGATCGCAGGGCGCGCACCGCGCCTTCCCAGTAGATCGTGCCGGTGCTGCGGCGCGCATCGAGCTCCTGGTCGTCCATGAGCGGCTCGAGGTCGTACGCCTGGCCGTTCGCCTCCACGCGCATCGCCACCGGGTATTCGACGCCGGTGCGCGGCGAGCGCCAGGTGCGGCTCAACTCGAAGACCACCCCCGGCGGCGCGTAGTACACGCCGCCCCGCCGGTCGCGGATGCGGAAGGCCGTCAGCGAGCGACCGCCCACGAGGTTGAGTCCCACCCAATCCCAGCCCGCGGCCTCGGGAGCGAGATACTGGCTCGACCATTCGTGATCGAGCCAGGCGGTCCCGGAGACGGGCTCGCCGTCGACCTTGCCGCTCACCGCGAGCTGCGGGCGGCTGTAGTAGTAGCTCGCCTCCTCGGGCCGGTGGCCCTTGCGGCTGAAGCCCGCCTCGCCCTGCAGCAGCGGCGCGCGCCGCGCTTTCAGGGCGAGTTCCAGCGTGAAGTCGCGCGCAGCGATGCGCGCATGGTAGGTGTCCTTGTCGAGCGCGAGGCGCCAGTCGTCGATCCAGGCCTCGGTGGTGCGCGTCATCGCGCCCGCGAGGCCGAGCGCGTCGCGCGCCGCGCGCTCGTCGTGGCGCAGGCGCCCCTGCGCCGGATCGGCGAGTGCCGCGTGCGCGAGCATGATCTGCCGCGGCGTGAACTTGCTCGGGTTGCCGCTCTCCCACTTCGGCCGCGCGCGGAAGAACGTCACCTGGAAGCCGAGCGGCTGGGCGCCGCGCACGAGCCACCCGGTCACATACCACCACTCGGTGCGGAACTCGGGATGCGAGCCGTGATCGCGCGGAAAGCGCAGGCGCGTGCCGCGCATCACCTTCGCATAGTCCACTTCCGTCACGGCGCCGCCGGGGCTGCCGTTCGCCTGCCGCCCGCCATTCGCCTGCCGCTCGCCTTTCGCCGGCTGCGCACCGTGCGCCCCGCGCGCACCCAGCAGCAGCGGCGCGGCGAGTAGGAAGGTGCGCCGCCTCACCAGTCCTCCTTCACCGCGCGCACCGGCGCCATGCCCATCGCCTCGCGCCCGGAGAGCCGGGCGGTGAGCGCCGCGAGGGCCACCAGCGCGGCGGTCAGCAGGGCCAGCGCGAGCAGCGGCGGATGCAGGTCCATCGACCAGTTGAACGACTGGCGGTTGACCACGTAGATCAGCACGAGGCTGATCACGCCGCCGAGCACCAGACCCGCAATGGCGCCGAGCAGCGCGAGCAGGCTGCCTTCGGCCATCAGCATGCGGCCGATCTCGCGGCGCGTCATGCCGAGGTGGCGCAGCACCCCGAACTCGCGCCGGCGCGCGAGCACGATCGCGCCCAGGCTGGAGGAGAGGCCGAACAGGCCCACCAGCACCGCCACCGCCTCCATCGCGTAAGTCACCGCGAAGCTGCGGTCGAAGATGGCGAGGGAGATCGCGCGGATCTCGCCCGGCTGCGCGATCTCCAGGTGCTCCGCGCCGCGCAGCCGCCGGATGGCGCGCACGGCGTCAGCCGCGCGCGCGCCTTGCGCGAGCCACAGCGCCGCGTCGTTGGCGCGAGCATCGCCCGTCAGCTTCGCGTACACCGGCCGCTCGATCAGGATGGCGCCGTGCTGGCGCGCATAGTCGCGCCATACCCCGGCGACGACGAACTCGTGCGACCGCCCTGCGAGCGGAATCTGCACGCGCTTGCCGGGCTGCATGCCGTACAGGCTCGCCGCCGCCTCGCTCACCCACGCCGCTGCCGGGTCATCCGTCTTTGGCGAATAGGCTGCGCCCACCAGCGGCAGCGTGCGCGCCAAGCCCGCTTCCGGCACGTCGCGCGCGATCAGCGCCAGCGCCGGGCGCGCGGGATCGAGCGTGACGCGCGCGCTGCGGAGGAACTCGGCGCGCGCCACCTGCGGCAGGCGCTTGACGCGCTCCTCGAAGCGCGGCTCCACGAAGCCTGTTTCGCCGGCGTGCGTGGTGCGCAGGTAGAGGTCGGCCGGCAGCACCGTGTCGAGCCAGCGATCCACCGACGTGCGGAAGGAGGCCACCATGATGGCCATCGCCACCATCAGCGAGAAGCTCGCGACGATGGCGGCGAGGCTCACCATGGCCTGTCCCGGCGCACCGCGCAGCTGGGCAAACGCGAGTGACAGCGGCGGGCGGACAGTAAGCGGCAGGATCTGGAAGACCTTGCGCGAGAGCGCGGGCATCAGCAGGACGCCGCCCACCAGCAGGCAGGCGATCGCCGCATAGCCGAAGACGGGCAGCCCCTGCACCGGCGGCAGGAGCGCCAGCAGGAGCGCCGCGACGAGCAGAAGCATCGAAGGCTTGAGCGAGAGAGCGCGTGCGAAGAGCTGCTGCTCGTCCCCCGCCTTCAGCGCTTGCGCCGGCGGCGTGCGCGCCGCCTCTAGCGCCGGCAGCAGCGCGCCGGCCATGGCCACCGCGATGCCGGCGGCCAGGTAGGCGAGCGCCGCGCCCGGCGCGAAGGACACCTGCGGCGCGAGGCCGCGGAACATGCCGGCGCCGAGGTCGCCCCCGGAGGCGCGCACCGCCAGCACGGCGAACCCGTATCCGAGCAGCAGGCCGAGCAGCGCGCCCGCGGCGCCGACCGCTGCGGCTTCTGCGAGCACCATGCGCGCGAGCCCCCCGCGCTCCAGGCCGAGCACGCGCAGCAGGGCGTGCTCGCCGCGCCGGCGCGCGACCTCCAGCGCCTGCGCCGAGAACACCAGGAACGCGCCGGTGAACAGCGCCACCAGCGCGAGCACGTTGAGGTTGACGCGGTAGGCGCGCGAGAGCGCCGCGCCGCTCGCCTCCGCGATCTCCACGGGCGCGACGTACACGCCCGCAGGCAACGCGGCCGCGACCTGCTCCCGCAGCGCGTCGACCGGCGCGCCGGGCGCGAGTCGAATGCCGATGCGGTTCAGTTCGCCCAGGCGCCCGAGGCGCCATTGCGCGGTGGAAAGATCGGTGAGCGCCGCCACGCCGTGCGGATTGCCCGGGGGCAGCGTCCCCACCACCTGCAGCTCGACCGTCGCGAGGCCGACGAGCAGCGTGAGCGTGGCGCCCTTGCCCAGGCGCAGGGCCTCGGCCGCGCCGGCGGAGAGCAGCACCGTGTCCGGCCGCAGCAGCTCCAGCATCAGCTGCGGCTGGTGGGCGAACAATTGCGGCTGCAATTGCGCCGCGCGCAGCGGATCGATGCCGATCACGCGCAATGCGCCGCCCTCGGCAAGACCCGCTTCGAGCTCGAGCGCCGGACTAGTCGCTGCGATGCCGGGCAGCTTCGCTACCGCGGCGTAGACCGACTCCGCAAAGCCGCCGCGGCCGCCGCGCACCTCGAGGTCGGCCTCCCCGGCGATGGCGCGCACGCCGGCGGCGAGGTCCTCGACCGCGGCGCGGTTGACGAGGTGCACGCCGTAGCCGAGCGCGATGCCGAGCGCGACGCCGAGCACCGAGAGCAGCGTGCGCCCCCGCTGGCGCGTCTGGCGGGCGTAGAGCACGAGAAACAGGCGCATGCCGGAACTCATCGTCGCTCGCAGCGCGGCTCAGGCGCTTGCGCGCGCGCCGGACTGCCGCAGCACCTTGCCCGGACCGCTTTCGAGCGGCGCGTAGGCGCGCCCGTCGTGCACGCGCACGCCGTTCACCCACACCCCGTGTACGCCTTCCTCGAGCGCGAAGGTTCCGGTCTCGCGCATCCAATGCGCGAGGAAATGCAGGCCGAAGCCCGCATCGCAGTAGTAGATGAGGTGCGCGCCGGCATCGGAGAGCGCCGCCACGCCCGCCGGGTGCTTGAGGAGCGGCGCCACGCCCGCGTCGTCGTTCTGGTAGAGCTTCGCCACGAGCGGCGTGTCGACCGGCAAGTCGAAGAACACCTCGAGCGGATCCTTGCCATCCGCGAGGCGCAGCAACGGCACGCCATCCACCTCGAGCTGGCTCCAGTCGCCGTAGAACAGGATGCCCTGCTTCGCATCGGCGAGGTTCTCGCGAAAGCGCGCGCGGAAAGCGGGATCCCGGTAGATCGCCGCGCGTGCCCCGGGCGCCGCCGAGATCTCCTCCGTGAATTCGGGCGTGGCGCGCGAGCCGGTGGCCATCACGAAGATGCCCCGGCCTTTGAGCTCGCCCGCGAGCGTCCTGAGTTCCTCGTCGGTGGCGATGGTCGAAGGCATCGGCTGGCCGGCCCAGCCGCTATGGTTCGGCGAGAACGACGAAGCGAAGCCCGCCGCGCCGGCGTCCAGCGCCTCGCGCACCAGCGCGCGGATGCGCGCGAGCTCCGCGGGCGCCGGCTCCTTGCGCGTGGAGGCGCCCTCGCCCATCACCGCGGTGGTGACGCCGAGCGACACCGAGGGCGAGAGCGTGGGATCCCAGGTGACCTGCGCATCGTAGTGCGTGTGCACGTCCACGATTCCGGGCATCAGCGCGAGGCCGCCGGCGTCCAGCGTCGCCCTGGCAGGGCCAGGCGGGGCGAACCGGCCGCCTTTGACCGCCACATCGGCCACGCGGCCCGGGCTTCCGGTGCCGTCGTAGACCGTGGCGCCGCGGATCAGCAGGTCGTTCATCCACGCAGTCTAGCGGTTCGTCGCCGCCGGCTGCAGTCCGTCGCAAACCGGTGGAGGCGGCGCTCCCGGGGCCGGAAACTGGCGCCGTCTCAGCAACCGAACCCAAGGAGTACGACATGCACCCGAGCTTCACGCCGATCATCCTGGCGCACACCTTTGCAGCCCTCGCGGCAGTGGCCCTGGGCGCCGCGATGCTGCTGGCCCGCAAGGGAACCTTCATGCACCGCGTCGCCAGCCGCAGCTGGGTCGCGCTGATGCTGGTGGTCGCCATCTCCATCTTCTGGATCAAGGGCGAAGGCAGCTACTCCTGGATCCACGGGCTGTCAGTCACGGTGATCGTCCTGCTCGGCGTGGCCGTGTACTACGCGATCTCCGGACGTATCGAGCGGCACCGCAAGCTGATGACCGGGATCTATGCCGGGGCGCTCGGGATCGCCGGACTGTTCACGCTCATTCCCTACCGCCTGATCGGCAGGCTGGTGTGGGGCTCGCTCGGACTCATCTGACCTCAAAGGACATCGCCATGAACGAAGATCTGAAGCGCATCGCCCGCCGCCGCATCCGCGCGCGGCTGGGGCTCACCATCCACGCCACGGTATACGTCGTGGTCAACGTCTTCCTCGTGCTAGTGCAGAGCCAGACCACGCCGCAGTACGCGTGGGCGCTCTGGCCCGCGGCCGGATGGGGCCTCGGCCTGGCAATCCATGCCGCCGTGGTGCTGCTCGGGCAATCCGGCTTGCGCGAGCGCATGGAGGCGGCGGAACTGCGCAAGCTGGAATCCCGCTAAGCTTCGCGCCGTATGCAAGGCTTTTCCTTCGCCCTGCTCGCCGTCGCCGCGTTCAACACGGTGATCGCGGTGCTGCTCACGCTGGTGGGCTACGGCGGCAGCTTCGGCGAGAACCTGGTGTTCTCGCAATGCATCGGCCTCTCGGTGCTGGTGCTGATCCACCTCGGCTGGCGCGCCCTGTGGCCCGGGCGCAGGCCACCCACCCTGCCGTTCATCGCGCTCATTGCCGGCGCAGTGGTGGCGGGATGGCTCGGCGGGAGCTTCATCGCTTCCCTGGCGCTCGGCGTGCCGTGGACTGCGGGGCGCAACGCCTGGGCGGCGCTCGCCGTGACCGTCGTCGCGGGCGTGGCCGGGACCTGGTTTTTCTGGAGCCGCCACCGCGCGGCCGAGATGGAGCGCCAGCGGATCGAAGCCCAGCTGAAGACGCTGCAGGCGCAGATCGAGCCGCATTTCCTGTTCAACACCCTCGCCAACCTGGATGCGCTGATCCAAACCGACCCTGCCCGTGCGCGTGCGATGCTCGGGCACCTGAACGCCTACCTGCGCGCGACGCTCGCCGCGACCCGCCGCGAGACCAGCACGCTCGCCGAGGAGTTCGCGCTCCTGCGCGGCTACCTGGAAGTGCAGCGCATCCGCATGGGCGAGCGCCTGCGCTTCAGCCTGGACCTGCCCGAGCCGCTCGCGCAAGCCGATCTGCCGCCGATGCTGCTGCAGCCGCTGGTGGAAAACGCGATCAAGCACGGCATCGAGCCCAAGGTGGAAGGGGGCGAAGTCAAGGTCAGCGCACGCGAGGACAAAGGGCGGCTCCTGCTGGAGGTGGCCGACAACGGCCGAGGCGTCCGCGGCACGTCCTCCGACGGCCGCGGCAGCGCATCTGGCATCGAGGACGGCAACACTGCGGGCACAGGCGTCGGCCTCGCCAACGTGCGCGAGCGTCTCGCCGCAGCGTTCTCGGGCGCGCAGTTCGAGGCCGGCCCGAATCCCGCAGGCGGCTACACCGTGCGGCTGAGCATTCCGCGATGAAGGCGATCATCGCCGACGACGAGCCGCTGCTCGCGCTCGCCCTGAAGACGGCGCTCGCGGAGGCCTGGCCGGAGCTGGAGGTCGCCGCGGTCCTGCCCAACGGCATCGAAGCCGTGCAGGCCGCCGAGCAACTCAGGCCGGCGGTGGCGTTTCTCGACATCCAGATGCCGGGAATGACCGGGCTGGAAGCTGCCGCGGAAATCGCCGATCGTATGGGGGACGCTGCTCCTGCGGTTGTGTTCGTCACCGCGTATGACGAATTCGCGACGAAGGCTTTCGAACTGGCGGCGGCGGATTACGTGCTCAAGCCAGTATCGCAGGGACGTCTTGCCGCCACCGTGGCGCGGCTCAAGGCGAAACAGCAAGGACTGGAGGACCTGGCGCGTCAGCTTCGCGCGCTGGGCACGCTCGCGCCGAGGACTGAGGCGCTCAGGCAGGTGCGGGCGGGCGCCGGCAATGCAGTGAAGCTGATCCCGATCGAGGAGGTGTGCTACTTCGAAGCCGCCGACAAGTACACCACGGTGGCGACAGCGGGCGGCGAAGACCTGATTCGCACGCCGTTGAAGGATCTTGCCGCGCAGTTGCCTGCC
>Ga0137356_1000185_pt1 | contig 10441 bp, 9 predicted proteins | sample EasRivERMLT830_2_FD_102297 | JGI IMG/M metagenome (GOLD analysis project Ga0137356, IMG submission 102297) | Soil microbial communities from meander-bound floodplain in the East River, Colorado, USA - East River MetaG ERMLT830_2 | ecosystem: Environmental > Terrestrial > Soil > Floodplain ...
CCATCGCTCCTGCATGGGGATCTCTGGTCGGGCAATGCCGGCCAGGCAGCCGACGGCGAGCCGGTGATCTACGACCCTGCGGTCTACTACGGTGACCGCGAAGCCGACCTCGCGATGACAGAACTCTTCGGCGGATTTCCGCGCTCGTTCTACGAAGCCTACGGGTCGAAATACCCCCTTGATCCCGGCTACGCCACGCGCAAGCATCTGTACAACCTCTACCACGTACTCAACCACTTCAACCTTTTCGGCGGCGGCTACGGCGCGCAGGCGCAGCGCATGATCGAGCAGCTTCTCGCTGGCGCTTGAGCGACGAAGTGACGCAGCGCCCTTACTGGAGCGCCCGCGGCGGGGCCGTGCTGGCGCGAACAACCAGCTCCACCGGCAACTCGGTGCGCTGCTCGACCGACTTGCCCGCGAGCCGCGCGAGCAGGTGCTGCCCCGCAAGGCTGCCCAGTTCCGCGGTCGGGAAATGCACGGTGGTGAGGGCCGGCGCCACGACCGCGGCCATCTCGAGGTCGTCGAAGCCGGTGACAGACACGTCGCGCGGGACCGCGAGTCCCTGAGCGAGGCACTCGGCGAGCGCGCCGATCGCCAGCACGTCGTTGCCACAGATCACGGCGGTGGGCAGCGGCGAGCCGCGCATGATCTCACGCAGGCCCTCGCGCCCGGCCGTCAGGGTGTAGGGCTTCTCGACGACGCGCGCCGGGGCGAGCGCAATGCTGCGCGCGGCCAGCGCCTCGCGTACGCCGGCGAGCCGCTCGGCCGCGCGCTCGTTGCCGCTGGTAATGCCCGAGATCATGGCGAACTCGCAGTGACCGAGGTCCAACAGGTGGCGAGCGATGCGGTCCGCCGCGGCGCGATTGTCGAAGCCCACGCAGGGATGCCGCCCGGCCGCGTCCAGCGCCCACGTCAGGACGCAGGGGATCTGGTGCGTGTCGACCATCTGCAACACACTCGGATGGTGCGTCGTACCGAGCAGCACCAGCCCGTCCACGCCGCGCTCGATCAGCGCGCGCGTCAGCCGCGCTTCCACCTCCGCGTCGAATTCATGGCTCGCGATGAGCAGCGTGTAGCCGGCATCGTCGAGCGTCTTCTGCAGGGCGTGGGCGGTGTTGGCGAAGATGGCGTTATCGAGGGTCGGGATGACGGCACCGATGGTATGGGTGCGGCGCGAAGCGAGCGCCCGCGCCGCGCCGTGCGCGACGTAACCGAGCGATTGCACCGCCTGCCGGATACGCGCGGCGGTGGCCGCCTTGACCTTATCCGGATGCGTCAGCGTGCGTGAAACCGTGGCGGTGGAAACCCGAGCAAGCCGCGCGACATCGGCCAGCTTGGCAGTCTTGCGAATCGGACCGCGATCCACGCCGGCAAAGCCCCCCAGTTAGCGCTTACTCACCCCAAAAAAAGCCGGCGCGCGGCCGGCTTTTTTTCGTTTCCGATCAGGCACCTCTCAGCGATACTCTTTCGCGCTGAACCTGCGGTACTTGGGCAGCAGCCGGCGCGGCTTGCGGAACGCGTCGCGCCGGAACGGCTCGCCGAGCTCCTGCGTCAGCATGATCTCGACCACCGCGGGTTTGGCGCATTTCAGCGCCGCTTTGAGGGCGTCGGATACCTCGTCCTCGTGCTCCACCCGGTAACCCTCGGCGCCCATCACGCGCGCGATCTCCGAGAAATCCGGATTGGCGAGATTCGTGCCGACGAAGCGGTTGTCGAAATAGTCGATCTGGTTCTTCTTCTCCGCGCCCCATTGGCCGTTGTTGAAGACCACCGCCACCGCCGGGATCTTCTCCTTCACCGCGGTCATGACTTCGGCCAGGCTCATGCCCCAGGCGCCGTCGCCGACGTAGGCGATGGCGGGCCGCTCGGGGCGCGCGACCTTGGCGCCCAGCGCCGTGGGATACGCGTAGCCGCAATTGCCCCAGCTCATCGCGGCGAGGAAGGAGAGCGGCTGCTCAAACCGCAGATAGCTGTTCGCGACCGAGCAGACGTTGCCGATATCCGTGGAGACCATCGCGTGCCTGGGCAGCGCCTTCGCGAGCTGGGCGAGCGCGCGGCGCGGGCCGATCTGCCCCTTCTTGTTGGGCGAGGGCCAGTTCGCGAGCTCGGCCGTCCACGCCTCCTTTTCCCGCTGCACTTCCACGACGCGGTTGCGGTCGGGCTTGCGCGCACCGCGCGCCTTCAAGCGCTCCAGCAGCTCCTGCGCCGCAAGCTTCGCGTCGCCCTGGATCGCGAGCGAGACCTTCTTCACCAGCCCCAGCGTGCGATGGTCGGCGTCGATCTGGATGATCTTCGCCTCCTTGGGCCAGTAGTCGATGCCGTGCTGCGGCAGCGTGCCGAACGGCCCGAGGCGCGTGCCCAGCGCGAGCACCACGTCCGCGCGCGCGATGATCCGCATCGCGGCCTTGGAGCCCTGGTAGCCCAGCGGGCCGCAGGACAGCGGGTGGCTCGCCGGGAAGGAATCGTTATGGAGGTAGGAATTCACCACCGGCGCGGTGAGATGCTCGGCGAGCGCTTTCACTTCATCGATGCCGTCCGCCATGACGACGCCCCCGCCCGAGAGGATAACGGGGAACTTCGCTTCGGCGAGCATCTTCGCCGCCTTTTCCAGCGCGTTCGTGCCGCCCGCGGCGCGCTCGATGACGAGCGGCGGCAGGATCTCGTAATCGCCCTCACCATAGAAATAGTCGCGGGGGATGTTGACCTGCACCGGTCCGCGCTCGTGCAACGCGATGGTGAATGCGCGGTGCATGAGTTCCGCCATGCGCAGCGGGGAGTTCACGTGCACCTGCCACTTGGTAATCTTCGAGAAGATCGGCATCTGCTCCGTTTCCTGGAAGCCGCCGTGGCCTGCCGTGAGGCTTCCCGATTCGGGCGTGACCACCACCATCGGCGTGTGTGCCCAATAGGCCGCCGCCACTGCGGTCACGAAATTCGTGATGCCGGGACCGTTCTGCGCGATGCATACCGTCGGCCGATTGGTGACGCGCCCGTAGCCATCGGCCATGTGAGCGGCGTTCTGCTCATGCGCGACACTCACGAGCCGGATGCCCGCACCTGGAAAGAGATCGAGGGCGTCCATGTAGGCCGAGCCGACGATGCCGAACACGTCCTTGACCCGGTGCGCCACCAGCGTCTCGATGAACGCTTCCGACGGCGTCATGCGCAGCTTCCCGCCAGCTGGCTTGGCCGTTGCGGTGAGGTTCTTGGCGTCAGTCATGATGTTCATGGAAACCCTCCAGTCGTGAGGCTCTCGTGCCCAGGGGCCGAGCGTAACCGAAATATTTTAAACAGGCATTAGCACTCTCTGCAAGCGCTTTCATTTTATGATACAACCAATTAATAAATAACGAGTTTTATTGAATACGTGTCGGATCCCTTCAGGGGCTGCCGAGACGCCTTCCACGGGGCGGACGCGGCGCCTGCGGTACGTGATCAGGTGCCGCCGTAGATATCCCGGTAAGAGACGTATACGGACGCGATCAATGTCGGCCCGAGCACCAGCCAGCCGAGTCCCAGCGGGATTGCCGCCACGATGCCCAGCACCATCAGCACGATGCTGTAGACGAGAAACGGGAGGATGTTCTTCAGGCAGCCGAGGAAGCTCTCCTTGATGGCTTCAACGGGCGCCATTTCGCGCAGCACGACCAGTGCGGGCGCAAACCACAGCGCCATGTAGATCGGGATGCTGAGCGCAAGCGCAACCAGCCACGCGAGCATGAAGCTGCCGCCCAGCGCGGCCACGCCCGCCGCATCGCCTCGCAGGGCCGCCAGAAAGGCGCCCGCGCCGCCGATCACGACCACCGGCAGCATGACGACAATCCAGCCGGCAATGGCCAGCGCCCCGAGCACGATGAGATTGCCCGTATGCGCCTTGAATCCCGCGAACAGGTGGGCCACCTCGAGCTCGCCGCCGCCCTCAAGCGCCCGGCAGCCGAGCAACAGGCCGCCGACGAAAACCGGCATGATCAGAAACGTCGCGACTACACCCAGCAGGGGAATGAAGGCCAGCACCATCAGGATCACGAACAGGATCACGACCAGTGCGATCCAGATGCCCGGTGCCTTCTTGAACAGGCCGAACCCCTCCGCGATCCACGTCCAGCCCTGACCGGCGCCCACGGCGCGCCCGCCCATCACGCTCTCGCTCATGGCGGCCCTCCTGGTTGAGGTGAGGCGGAGCCCATCCTAGTGGAATCGCCCCCCTATGACAATCGGGTAAATCCGCATCGGCATGGCACGGCCCCAGTGCTTTGCTACACTGCCGCACCCGCATGTTCTTCGAATCGCTTTCCCTGGCGTTGCTGGTGTGGCTCGCGCTCGTCATCCTTGTCGCCGGGTTCCTCCAGGGCGCGCTCGGTTTTGGCTTTCCCTTCGTCGCCACTCCGCTCATCGCGGTCGCCACCGATATGCGCACCGCGATCACCATCGTCCTGCTGCCGACCGTTGCGACAGTCTGCGTTGCGCTCTTCGCGAGCGGCCCCCTGCGCGCCACGCTCGCGCGCTTCTGGATGATGCCTCTCTACATGATTCTCGGAGCGGCCGGCGGCACCTGGGTGTTCGTTTCAGCTCCGGATGCGCCCTACACGTTGGTACTGGCAATTCTCATTCTCTTCTATCTCAATCTCGATCGCCTGGGACGCACGGACTGGTCGCTGGTGCGGCGCCATGAACGCGCCTGCGCGCCACTGGCCGGCATCACCGCAGGGATCTTTGAAGGTACGGCCAATGTCGCCGCGCCGCCCCTCATCATCTTCTATTTGGCGCTGGGCCTGACGCCGAGCCTGCTGGTGCAGGGGCTCAACATTTGCTTTCTCGCGGGAAAGACCACGCAGTTCGTCGTGCTCGCCACGCGGGGCGGCATTGGGATCGGTGAGTGGCTGGCGACGCTCCCCTTCGTCGCAATTGGCGTCGCGGGCTCGCTCGCAGGCGTGCGCATCCGCGACCGCATCGACGCGGCGACGTTTCGTATCTGGGTCAAGCGCGCGCTGTTCGTGATCGCGCTGGGACTGCTCTTGCAGTACGGCTACTCGCGCCAAGTCTAAGCGGCGCGACGAGTGCCACTCAGGCGGTGGTCTTCTCGAGCAGCTTCTTCAGCTCTCCGCTCTGATACATCTCGGTCATGATGTCGGAGCCACCGACGAATTCGCCGTTCACGTAGAGCTGCGGAATCGTCGGCCAGTTGGCGTATTCCTTGATGCCCTGGCGGATATCGGGGTTCTCCAGCACGTTGACCGTGTAAGGCCGGTCCACGCCGCACGCGCGCAGGATGCCAATGGCGTTCGCCGAGAAGCCACATTGGGGGAAATCGGGCGTGCCCTTCATGTACAACACGACCTTGTTTCCGGTCACCTGTTTCTTTATATCATCTTGAATACTCATGTGTTTTCCTATATCCGAGCGTTTCAGTCAGGCATTATTCTAATGGCGCCAACGGTGTGGCGTCAAACCCTGCCCCAGGATACGCGCTCGATGCCGCTCAGGTCACGGCGCGAGGCCACCTCGCGAAAACCCGCCTGCTCCAGCAACGCGCGGCAGCGTGCGCCCTGGTCGTACCCGTGCTCGATGAGCAGCGCACCGCCCGGTTCGAGGTGAGCGCGCGACTGCGCAACGATCAATCGGATGCAGGAGAGTCCGTCGGCACCCCCGATGAGTGCCGCACGTGGCTCGAATCGCAGATCGCCCACGGCAAGGTGCGGGTCGCGCTCCGCCACGTACGGCGGATTGCAGACGATCAGGTGGAAGTGCCGGCCAGCAAGCGCGGCAAACCAGTCGCTGTCCACAATCTCGATATCTGCGCCGTGTCGGGCCGCGTTCTCGCGCGCGACGTCAAGTGCCGCGCTCGATGCATCGGTCGCGGTCACCCGTGCGCGCGGACGCTGCAGTGCGATCACGACCGCGACGCAGCCGCTGCCGGTGGCGAGCTCGAGTACGCGGCGCGGCGCCTCCGCCGGTACGCGCTCGAGCGCGGCCTCGACCAGGGTCTCGGTTTCCGGCCGCGGGATCAGCACCGCTGGCGTCACCTTGAACGCGAGGCTGTGGAACTCGCGCTCGCCGGTCAGGTAAGCGACCGGTTCCCCGGCTCGCCGGCGCTCGATCCACGCGCGATAGCGGTCGCGTTGCGCCCCGGTCAGCGCCCGACCGGGATGTGCGACAAGGTGCGCGTCGCTCACGCCCAATGCCGCGCGCAGGAGTGCGCGCGCGTCCATCGGATCGACATCCGGAATTCGAAGCATCTCCGCGACGTTGGCACCCTGCATATCGCGATGGCTCACCATTTCAATACCAGCACGATGACGCCCGTCACGATCAGCGCTACGCCCCCAACCAACGTCTTGCTCATGCGTTCCTCCCGCAGGAAGATCGCGCTCAATATCAGCGTGAACAGGGGATAGGTCGCGACGATGGGGGAAACCAGAATGACCGTGCCTGTATTGAGTGCGCGATACAGGCACAGCACCGCGACTCCATTGAGAATGCCGGTCGCCGCGAACCAGGCCGCTCCGCGCCGGTGAAACTTCCGTGTGACCGGTTGCCCCAGCGTCGCGGTCCACACCGCCAGCGACGACACGGTGTAGCCCAGCAGGGCGGCTGCAAAGGGATTGGGCCAGAGCGTGAGGCCCGCCTTGGAAAGCACCTGGGCCCATGCGCGCAATGCCGCCGCCGTCCATGGCAACCACATTGCGCCGTGTCGCTGCGCGCGCGTGTCCGCGCCCTGCAGACCCGACAACAACACGGAACCCAGCACGATCAGGGACGTTGCGGAGAGCTCGCGCACTCCGAGCGCCTCGCCAAGAAACAGCGCCGCGCCGAGGACCGCGAAAAGGGGCGCAGTGCTCCCTACGGCCCCGGTCACGGACGGGCCCAGGCGCCGGTTGGCCTCGAAGGTCAGCAGGGTGACCGCAGCCGGAAAGAACAATCCCACGAGAGCGAAGATCCCGATCGCGGCGAGCTGCCATCCCGCCAGGTCCGCGAAGGGCGCCAGCAGCCAGAACAGCAGCGTCGCCGCGGGGATGCTCACCCGGGCGCCTGCCGCGGCCTCGAGGTATTTCAAGCCTGAGTGAGTGGTCACTAACGCCGCGCCAAAGAGGGTGGCGGACAGAACGGCGTAGACAATGGCCTCCAAAACAACGCCCTCGGGAGACACCGCGCCCGGGATACGTGGGCCGGCTCACGCCGGCTGAACGTCCTCGGCGAGCTGGGCGAGCTGCTCGGCCTGGTGCTCGGCCGAGAGCGCCGAGATCAGCTCGTCGAGCTCGCCGTCCATGATCCGGTCGATCTTGTAGAGCGTGAGGTTGATGCGGTGGTCGGTGACGCGCCCCTGCGGAAAGTTGTAGGTGCGGATGCGCTCGGAACGATCGCCGCTGCCGATGAGCGACTTGCGGGTAGCGGCCGTCTTCGCGCGCTGCTCGCTGATCTGCCGGTCCTTGATGCGCGCGGCGAGAATGGCAAGCGCGCGCGCCCGGTTCTTGTGCTGCGAACGGTCGTCCTGGCATTCCACCACGATGCCGGAAGGCAGGTGCGTCACGCGCACCGCCGAGTCGGTCTTGTTGACGTGCTGACCGCCCGCCCCGGACGCGCGGAAGGTGTCCACGCGCAGCTCCGCCGGGTTGAGCACCACGTCCGCGACCTCGCCGGCCTCCGGCATCACCGCCACCGTGCACGCGGAGGTGTGGATGCGGCCCTGGGTTTCGGTGACCGGGACCCGCTGCACCCGGTGGCCGCCGGACTCGAACTTGAGCTTGGAATAGGCGCCCTGGCCCGAGATCTTGGCGATGATCTCCTTGTAGCCGCCGAGGTCGGACGGGCTTTGCGATACCACCTCCACCGGCCAGCGCTTGCGCTCGGCATAGCGGCTGTAGAGGCGGAACAGCTCGCCCGCGAAGAGAGCGGATTCCTCGCCGCCAGTGCCGGCGCGGATCTCGAGAAAGATGTTGCGCTCGTCGTTGGGATCCCTGGGCAGCAGCCTGCGCTGCAGCTCCTCCTCGATCCCGGCGAGCCGCTCCCGGGTCTGCCTGATCTCGGACTCGGCGAACTCGCGCATCGAGGGGTCCCCGCTCATTTCCTGGGCCGCCTGGATGTCGGCTTCGCCCTGCACGTAGCGCTGATAGAGCGCCACGACCGGCGCGATCTCCGCGTGCTCGCGCGTGAGCTTGCGGTAATGGTCGAGGTCGGCGGTCGCATTCTCGGAGGAGAGGAGGCGGTTGATCTCTTCGAGCCGGCCCGAGAGCTGGGCGAGCTTGGCCGCGATGCTGGCTTTCATCGGCGGTGCCGCTACTTATTCCGGCCGCGGAATCTGGTAGAGGCGGGTCAGCAGCTCCGCGAGCTGGTCGCGCTCGTCCTCGCGCGCATGCGAGAGCGCGTGCGTCGGCCCATGGGTGAGTTTCGCCATGAGCGCGCGCGACAATTGCTCCATCACCACCTGCGGGTCCTCGCCCTTGCCGATGCGCCGCAGTGCGCGCTTCATCTCGTGGCGCCGCGCGCGCTCGGCGGCGTCGCGCAGCGCGCGTATGGTCGGCACCAGCTCGCGGTTGCCGAGCCAGTGCATGAACTCGGTGACCTGATTCTCGATGATCACCTCGGCCTGCGCCACGGCGTTCTGGCGCACGTCCATGCCCTCGCGCGCGACCTTGCCCAGGTCGTCCACGCCGTAGAGGAACACGTCGTCCAGCTGCGCCACTTCCTCCTCGATGTCGCGCGGCACCGCGAGATCGAACATGAGCATCGGGCGGTGCTTGCGCGCTGCCAGCGCGCGCTCCATCAGCCCCTTGCCGATGATCGGCAGGGTGCTCGCCGTCGAGCTCACCACGATGTCGTGGCTGGCGAGCTGCGAGGGCAGGTCGTTGAGGGTGATGGCGCGCCCGAGGAAGCGGTCGGCAAGGACCTGGGCGCGCTCGAGCGTGCGGTTGGCAAAGGTGAGACGCCTTGGGTGCTGGGCGGCGAAATGCGTGGCGCAGAGCTCGATCATCTCGCCCGCGCCGATGAAAAGCACGCTCTGCTCGGAGATCGCCGAGTAGATGCGCTGCGCGAGCCCGACCGCGGCGGAAGCCATCGATACCGTTGCCGCGCCGATATCGGTTTCGGAGCGCACCGTCTTCGCCACCGCGAAGGTGCGCTGAAAAAGCTTGTTCAGGAGCAAGCCGAGCGTCCCGGCCGCCTGGGCGGTGCGCACCGCCTGCTTGAACTGCCCGAGGATCTGCGGTTCGCCCAGCACCATCGAGTCGAGCCCGCTCGCCACGCGGAAGGCGTGCTTCACCGCCTTCTCCTGCGGCAGCTGGTAGACGTAGGGCTCGATCTGCTGGGGTCTCAGGCTGTGGTAGCCCGCCATCCAGTCGAGCGCCGCGTGCGGGTCCACGGTCGAGCAGTAGATCTCGGTGCGGTTGCAGGTGGAGATGATCGCCGCCTCCTTCACTGGACGGCGATCCACCAGCTCGCGCAGCGCGCCCACCAGGCCTTCGGCGTGGAACACCACCTGCTCGCGCACCGACAGCGGAGCAGTCTGGTGATTGATGCCAACGGCGAAGAGCTGCATTGGGGAGGCCAGGCAAAAAAGAGAGTAAATATTAATACGTTAGCTGCGGTCGCGCCAACGTGGCGCGCGGGATCTTCGGCGGCCGGGTCAGGAGATCAGGCCGCGTTCCGCAGTGGCCGGCCATGCGCCCAACTGACGAGGTTGGCGAGAAAGATGCTCAGGGCACGGCCGTCATTACCCGATGAGGCCGAGGCATTGTGCGGCGAAAGAATGACATTGGGACAGTCCCAGAGCGGCGAGTCGGGCGCGAGCGGCTCCTGCTCGAACACATCGAGATACGCGCCCCCGAGCTGACCGCTCTTCAATGCCGCGATCACCGCGCCTTCATCCGCGAGCCCGCCGCGCGCGACGTTGATGAGGCAGGCGCCCCGCGGTAGCCGTGCCAGCGTCCCGGCATGGATGATGCGCTGCGTCTCGGGCGTGAGCGGGCACGCCAGCACGACCCAGTTGCAGCGCGGAAGCAGCTCCGGCAACGCGGCGGGTGCGCGCATCTCGTGCACGGGATCCTCCGAACGCTGCGGGCTGCGCCGCACCCCGATGACGTGCATGTCTATCGCCTGGCAGAAGCGCGCCACTGCCGTGCCGATGGTGCCGAGTCCCAAGATCAGCACGGTCTGTCCCGCCAGGTCGCGCGGCGCCGCGTCGTTGCGCAACGGCGCCCACTCGCGGCGGCCCTGCGCAGCCCACCAATGCGGGAACCCGCGGGCGAGCATCAATAGCCCGCAGATTGCGGTTTGCGCGACCGGCTCGCCATTCGAGCCGGCCGAGTGGGTGAGCTTGACCCCGCGCTCAAGCAGCGCCGTGACGAACGGAAAGTGCTCGATCGCGGCAGTGACGAAATGGACCCACTTCAGGCCGGGCGCGGCAGCGAGGGCTTCGATGAATGAGTCGTTGAAGGGGGAAAACCGG
>Ga0137356_1000186_pt1 | contig 10428 bp, 9 predicted proteins | sample EasRivERMLT830_2_FD_102297 | JGI IMG/M metagenome (GOLD analysis project Ga0137356, IMG submission 102297) | Soil microbial communities from meander-bound floodplain in the East River, Colorado, USA - East River MetaG ERMLT830_2 | ecosystem: Environmental > Terrestrial > Soil > Floodplain ...
ATCATCCCGAGCCCGGTCAGCTCGCGCAGCTCCTTCACCAGGCTTGCACTGATTTCCGCCATTGCCTTGCTCCTCAAGTCCAAAAAAAGGGGCCGGGGGCCCCTTTTTCACTGCGGCGCATCGGGTCTTTCAGGCCCCGCCTTCTTCCTCGACCTCTACGAACTCGTCGCGCGAGGCCGTCGCAATCTCCTCGACCGCTTGCGAGCGGCCTTCGAGGACCGCGTCGGCGATGCCGCGCGCGTAGAGCCGGATGGCGCGGCTCGAGTCGTCGTTGCCGGGAATCACGTAGCCGATGCCTTCCGGGGAGTGGTTGGTGTCGACCACGCCGACCACCGGGATGCCGAGCTTGTTGGCCTCCGCGACAGCGCCCTTCTGGTAGCCGACGTCGATGATGAACAGCGCATCCGGCAGGCTGGAGAGCTCCTTGATGCCGCCGAGCGAGCGCTGCAGCTTGGCCAGCTCGCGCTGCAGGCCGAGCGCCTCCTTCTTCGCCATGGACTCGAAGGTGCCGTCCTGGGCCATCTGCTCCATTTCCCTCAGGCGCTTGATGGACTGCTTCACGGTCTTGAAGTTCGTCAGCATGCCACCGAGCCAGCGGTGATCGACGAAAGGCATGGCGCAGCGCAGCGCTTCTTCGCGCAGGATCTCGCGCGCCTGGCGCTTGGTGCCGACGAACAGGATCGAGCCGCGGTTCGCCGCGAGCTGGCGCACGTACTTCAGCGCCTCCTGGTACATGACCAGGGTCTTCTCCAGGTTGATGATGTGAATCTTGTTGCGATGGCCGAAGATGAACGGCGCCATCTTCGGGTTCCAATAGCGGGTCTGGTGTCCGAAATGGACGCCCGCCTCGAGCATCTGACGCATGGTGGCCGACAAGTTGCACTCCTTAGGGTTGATGTCTGCCGCCCCGGTCCAACCGAAAACCCTTGCGGGCACCCTAACCGGCCGGGGCGGGAAATTTAGCCTGGCGCAATCGCGATCTGGCGCGCAGACCAGGCGAAAATTCTAGCATAATCAGGCACCAAGGCTCAACACGGCGGCGTTGTCGCGTTGCCCGAGCGGGGCCATTGGCTTATCCTGCGCGCTTTTTCCCTCTTCCATGCCCGTCATTCCCAAAACGCCCGACGAAATCGCGAAGATGCGCGTCGCGGGGCGCCTCGCTGCCGAGGTGCTCGACTACGTCGCGCCCTTCGTCAGGCCCGGCGTGACCACGGGCAGGCTGAACGACCTTTGCCATGCCTACATGCGCGAAGTTCAGCAGACCGTCCCGGCCCCGCTGAATTACGCGCCGCCCGGCTACAAGCCGTATCCGAAGTCCATCTGCACCTCGGTCAACCATCAGGTGTGCCACGGCATCCCGGGCGACCGCGTGCTCAAGCCAGGAGACATCCTCAACATCGACGTCACTGTCATCAAGGACGGCTTCCACGGCGATACCAGCCGCATGTACTACGTCGGCGAGCCGAGCATCCAGGCGCGCCGCCTTTCCGAGGTCACGTTCGAATGCATGTGGCACGGCATCGCGCAGGTGCGCCCGGGCGCGCAACTAGGCGATCTGGGCGCCGCGATCCAGGCGCACGCCGAAAAGCACGGCTATTCGGTGGTGAGGGAGTTCTGCGGCCACGGTATCGGGCGCAAGTTCCACGAAGATCCGCAGGTGCTGCACTACGGCAAGCCCGGCACCGGCATCCGGCTGGAAGCCGGCATGACGTTCACGGTGGAGCCGATGATCAACGCCGGCAAGCCCGGCATCCGCGAGCTGGCGGACGGCTGGACCATCGTCACGAAGGACCACAGCCTCTCCGCGCAATGGGAGCACACGGTTCTGGTCACCTCGACCGGCTACGAAGTGCTCACCTCGTCCGCGGGCGCTCCGCCCCCGCCGGTGCAGTGAACCGATGAGCGCCGTCCCGGTGCCGACCGAGGTGTGGCGCGCCTCGCTGGCAGCCGGCCGCCGCGGCCTTCGCGAGACCTACCTGCGCAAGCCCCATCCCGCGCGGCTCCTGCGCGGCCACACGCAACTCATCGACCGTACGCTGCGCGGCTTGTGGAAGGCGATGCAACCTGCGCGCCATGCGACGCTCGTCGCCACCGGCGGCTACGGGCGCGGCGAGCTGTTTCCCAGCTCGGACATCGACATCCTGATTCTTCTCGCGCGCGAGCCCGTGCCGGCGGAGCGCGAGCGGCTCGAGCGGCTGATCGGCATGCTCTGGGACATCGGCCTGGACGTCGGCCACAGCGTGCGCACGGTGGAGGGCTGCATCGAGGTTGCCGCCGACGACATCACCATCCAGACGACGCTGCTCGAAGCCCGCTACCTGGCCGGCAGTCGCGCGCTGTTTCGCAAGCTCACGGCAGCGACCAGCCGAGCGCTCGACGCCGCGGGATTCCTGAAGGCGAAGGTCCTCGAGCAGGAGCAGCGGCACGCGAAACATCAGGACGCCGCCTACGCGCTCGAGCCCAACCTGAAGGAGGCACCCGGCGGACTGCGCGACCTGCAGACCATCCAGTGGATTGCACGCGCCTGCGGACTGGGCTGGCGGTGGCGGCAACTGCAGCGCCGGGGCCTGCTGCTGCGAACCGAGGCGGCACAGCTCGCAAGGCACGAAGCGCTGCTGCACGACCTGCGCATCCGGCTGCATTACCTCGCCGGGCGGCGCGAGGACCGCCTGGTGTTCGACTATCAGGCCGCGCTGGCGGACGCCCATGACCTGCGCGGCTCGCCCGCGCGGCGCGCGAGCGAGCAACTGATGCAGCGCTACTACCAGACCGCCAAGGGCGTGACCCAGTTGAACACCATCCTGCTGCAGAATCTGGAGGCGCGCCTGCTGCCCGAGGAGGACACGGCGCCGCGCCCGCTCAACGAGCGCTTCCAGGTGCGCGCAGGGCGGCTCGAGGCGTGCCGCGAGGACCTTTTCGAGCGCGATCCCCGCTCGATCCTCGAGAGCTTCCTGCTGCTGCAGCAGCATCAGGACCTGCGCGGCATGACCGCGCCCACGCTGCGCGCGCTGTGGCGCGCGCGCGCGCGCGTGAATGCGCGCTTGCGCCGCGACCCCGTGGCGAGGCTGCTGTTCCTGCAGATGCTGCAGCAGCCGCGCGGCATCGTGCACGAGTTCCGGCGTATGAACCAGTACGACGTGCTGGGGCGCTACCTGCCGGAGTTCGGCCGCATCGTCGGCCAGATGCAGCACGACCTGTTCCACGTATACACCGTGGACCAGCACATCCTGATGGTGCTGCGCAACCTGCGCCGCTTCACCATGACGGAGTTCGCGCACGAGTTCCCGCTGTGCAGCGAGCTGATCAGCGGCTTCGAGCGGCGCTGGCTGCTGTACGTGGCCGCGCTTTACCACGACATCGCCAAAGGGCGCGGCGGCGATCATTCGGAGCTCGGCATGCAGGATGCGCGCGCCTTCGCCCGGCGCCACGGCCTGGCGCGCGAAGATGCCGACCTGGTCGCCTTTCTCGTCGAGCACCATCTCAGCATGTCGGGCACTGCGCAGAAGCAGGACGTGTACGACCCGGAAGTGCTCCAGGCCTTCGCGCGCAAGGTCGGCAGCGAGCGGCGCCTGATCGCGCTCTACCTCTTCACCGTCGCCGACATCCGCGGCACCAGCCCCAAGGTCTGGAACGCCTGGAAGGCGAAGCTCCTGGAAGACCTGTTCCGCGCCACGCGGCGCGTGCTCACCGGCCAGGCCCAGGGACTCGATGCCGCGCTCGCCGAAAAGCAGGCGGAGGCGGTGCGCCTGCTCAGGCTCTACGCGCTCTCCGAAAAGGTCCAGGAGCGCCTCTGGGCGCAGCTCGACACCACCTACTTCCTGCGCCATGACGCGCAGGAGATCGCCTGGCAGACGCGCCACCTGCACTACCGCGTGGAAACGCCCGTGCCGGTGGTCAAGGCGCGCCTCGCGCCGATCGGCGAAGGCGTGCAGGTGATGATCTACACCCCGGACCGCGAAGCGCTGTTCGCGCGCATCTGCGGCTACTTCGAGCGCGCGGGCTTCAACATCGTCGAGGCGAAGATCCACACCACGCGCCACGGCTATGCGCTGGACACGTTCCTCGTCATGGGACAGGGACCCGGCGCCCACTACCGCGACCTGCTCGCGCTGATCGAGTCGCAGCTGCAGGCGGAACTGCAGTTGCGCGCGCCGCTGCCGCCGCCGCGCGGCGGCCGCCTGTCGCGCCGGGTGCGGCACTTTCCCATCTCGCCGGTGGTCGACCTGCGCCCGGACGAGCGCGGCACCTACCAGGTGCTGTCCATCGTCGCCGCCGACCGGCCGGGCCTGTTGTACGGCCTGGCGCGCACCCTCGCGCTGCACCAGGTGAACCTGCACACGGCGAAGATCAATACCCTGGGCGACCGGGCGGAGGACGTGTTCCTGGTGTCGGGTGCGACGCTCGACAACCAGAAAGAGGCGCTGCAGCTGGAGCAGGAGCTGCTCAAGGAGCTCCAGGTCCACTAGGCAAGCTCTGAACAAGCCGCGCGGGTGCGTGTTGCGGCCGGAACGCGGCGCCGGCTCAGTCCTCCGGAGGCAGGTCCTGGCCGGGGAACAGCTCCTCGATGAAGCCGAACTTGCGGAAATCGCGGATGCGCATCGGATACAGGATGCCGTCGAGGTGATCGCACTCGTGCTGCACCACGCGCGCGTGGAAGCCTTCCACCACGCGCTCGAAGCGCCGGCCCTGCTCATCGCATCCCGCATAACGCAGATGCCGGTAGCGCGGCACGGCGCCGCGCATGCCCGGCACCGAAAGGCAGCCTTCCCAATCCTCCTCGAGCTCCGCGCCCAGCGGCACGAGCTCGGGATTGATCAGCACCGTTTCCGGCACCTCATCGACCTGCGGATAGCGGGGATTGGACTTCACGCCGAAGACCACCACCCGCAGGCCGACGCCGATCTGCGGTGCCGCCAGGCCCGCACCGTTCAGGTAGGCCATGGTGTCTCGCAGGTCGGTGAGGAGGGCCGTCAGCTCCGGGGTGCCGAAGCGCTCCACCGGCGCGGACTTCGCGAGCAGGCGCGGATCCCCCATACGCAGCACCTCGCGAATCATGCGGCCACGAGCTGCTCGATGATGCGCCGCACTCGCCCCATCGCCTCGGCGAGCACCGCCTCGATGCGCTCGAGCGCAACCGCGTGGGTGCTCTCGCCGCGGCCGGCGGCGAAATTGGCGCAGACGGCGATCGCGGCGTACTCCAGGCCGAGCTCGCGCGCCAGCGCCGCCTCCGGCATCCCGGTCATGCCGACGACGTCCGCGCCGTCGCGCTCCAGCCGGTTGATCTCGGCCGCGGTCTCGAGCCGCGGCCCCTGCGTCGCCGCATAGGTGCCGCGCTCGAGGACCTTCTCCCCGCAGGCCCGCGCCGCCGCCAGAATGCGCCCGCGCAGCGCGGCGGAATAGGGCTCGGTGAAGTCGATGTGCGTGACCGGGCTGGCAGCGCCTTCGAAGTACGTCGAGTGGCGGCCCCAGGTGTAGTCGATGATCTGGTGCGGCACCAGCAGGCTGCCTGGCGCAAGATCCTGGCGAATGCCGCCGACCGAGGCCACGGAGACCACGCCTGCGATGCCCTCTTCCTTGAGCGCCCACAGGTTGGCGCGATAGTTGACCTCGTGGGGCGCGACCGTGTGGCCATGGCCGTGACGGGCGAGGAACACCGCCTCGCGGCCGCGGATGCGGCCGAAGGTGAGCGGCCCCGAGGGCTCGCCGTAGGGCGTGCGCACCATCTTGCGGTGCGTGTCCGCCATGCTGGACAGTTGCGTGAGCCCGCTGCCACCGATGATCGCCAGCATCACTACTCCCGGATGGCGCGGATTTCAGGCAGGTTGCGCCAGTAGCCCTTGGCGTCCATGCCGCAGCCGAACACGAAGCGGTCCGGAATGCGCAAGCCGACGAAATCCGGGGTGATCGGCTTGCGGTGCGCCAGCCGCTTCTCCACCAGGACCGCGCAGTGCACCGACTTCGCGCCCAGCGCGATGAGCCGGTCGCTGATGGCGTGCAGGGTCTGTCCGCCATCGAGGATGTCGTCGAGCACCAGCACTGCCCGGCCGCGCACGTGATCCGGCGGCGTCACTTTCCAGTCGATGCCGCCGCCCTGGACGGCGGCGCCGTAGCGCGTCGCATGAACGTAGTCGACGTCCAAGGGGAAACGCAGCTTGGGCAGCAGCTGCCCGGCGAACACCACCGCCCCGCCCATGACGACGACCACCAGGGGATAGGAGTCGGCCAGCGCCTGGGTGATCTCGTGCGCGAGACGGTCGACCGCTGCCTGCACCTGCGCCGCGCCCGCGACGAGGTCGGAGTTCTCGAGAAAGTCCCAGGCGGCCTTGCTGTCAAGCACGGCTCCGCCCCTTGAGGTACTGCGCGAATCCCGGTCCGACTTCCGGGTGCTTCAACCCCAGCTCCACGGTCGCCTGCAGGTAACCCAGCTTCGAGCCGCAGTCGTAGCGTCGTCCGCTGAAGCGGTACGCCATGACCTTCTCGACCGCGAGCAGCGCCGAGATCGCATCCGTCAGCTGGATCTCGCCTCCCCTGCCCGGCTTCACCGCGGCCAGCTGGCCGAAAATCGCCGGGGTGAGCACGTAGCGGCCAACCACGGCCAGCGTCGAAGGCGCCTGCTCCGGCGTGGGTTTCTCGACGATGCCCTTGATCGCGCAAAGCTCGGCGCCGGTACGCTCGGGACTGACGATGCCGTAGCTGCCCGTCTGGGAACGCGGAATCTCCTCAACGCCGAGGATCGAGCAGCGCTCGGCCTCGAAGCGGCGGGCCATCTGCGCGAGCACCGGGGGTTGCGCGTCGATCAGGTCATCGGCGAGCACCACGGCGAATGGCTCGTCGCCCACGACCGGCTGCGCGCACAGCACCGCATGGCCGAGCCCGAGCGGCTCGGCCTGGCGGATATAGATGCAGCGGCACCCCGCCGGCAACACGCCGCGCACGGCGTCGAGCAGCGCGCGCTTGGCCTGCCTCTCGAGCGAGCTCTCCAGCTCGTAGGCAGTGTCGAAATGATCCTCGATGGCGCGCTTGTTGCGGCCGGTAATGAAGATCATGTCGGTGATCCCCGCGGCCGCCGCCTCCTCCACCGCGTACTGGATGAGCGGCTTGTCGACGATCGGCAACATCTCCTTCGGGCTCGCCTTGGTGGCGGGCAGGAAGCGGCTGCCGAGGCCCGCCACCGGGAACACCGCCTTGCTCAATCGCTGCGCCATGCGTCTAGCCGCTCTCCAATAGTCTGCGCAAGCCGTCCTCGTCCAGCACCGCGACGCCCAGCTCCTTGGCCCGCTCGAGCTTGCTGCCCGCCTCGGCGCCCGCGACGACGTAATCGGTGCTCTTCGACACGGAGCCCGCGACCTTGTGCCCCTTGGACTCTATCAGCGATTTTGCCTCGTCGCGCGTCATGCCCTGGAGTGTTCCGGTCAGCACGAAGGTCAGCGCCGGTCCGTGGCGCGCGGCCGCGCGCGTTGCCTCGCGGATGCGCACGCCCTTGCGCGGATCCACCAGGCGCTCGATCACCTTGCGGTTGTGCTTCTCGCTCAGGAATTGCCGCAGACTGTCCATGATCTCCGGGCCGATCCCTTCCAGGGGCACCGGCGCCGCCGCTTCCCCCCGCCGCTTGCGCTTGGCGTTGTCTTTGCGCACGGCCTCTTTCTGCGCCGCCAGCGCGCCCCAATCCGCACCGAGCAGCGCATCGAGGCTGCCGAAGTGTTGCGCAATGATCTTGGCGACCTCCTCTCCCACGCCGGGGATGCCCAGCGCAAATACGAAGCGCGCGAGCGTCGCGTCGCGCGAACGCTCGATGCTGTCGATGACGTTGCGCGCCGATTTCTCGCCCATGCGCTCCAGGCTCGCAAGCGGCGCGATCTCCAGGCCGTACAGGTCGGCCGGGTTTTCCACCATGCCCGACTCCACCAGCTGCTCGGCAAGCTTGTCGCCCAGACCGTCGATATCCATGGCGCGCCGTCCCTTGAAGTGCAGCAGCGCTTCGCGGCGCTGCGCGCGGCAGAAGAGCCCGCCGGTGCAACGCGTCACGGCCTCGCCCGCCAGGCGCACCACCGGCGAGCCGCAGACCGGGCAGCGCGCGGGCATGTGGAACTCCCGCGTACGCGGCGGGCGCTGTGACAGCCGCACCGAGACCACTTCCGGGATCACGTCGCCCGCGCGGCGCACCACCACGGTGTCGCCGACGCGCACGTCCTTGCGCCGCAGTTCGTCCTCGTTATGCAGCGTGGCGTTGGTCACCGTGACCCCGCCGACGAACACCGGCTTCAGCCGCGCAACCGGCGTCAGCGCGCCCGTGCGCCCGACCTGCACCTCGATGTCCAGGACCTCGGTCTCCTGCTCTTCGGCCGGGTACTTGTGCGCCAAGGCGAAGCGCGGCGCGCGCGAGACGTGACCCAGCTGCGCCTGCCAGTCGAGGCGATCGACCTTGTAGACGACGCCGTCGATCGCATACGGCAGCCGGTCGCGCAGCGCGCCGATGCGCGCGTAGTAGCGCAGCAGTCCATCGGCGCCGCCCGCGACGTCCCGCTCCTTCGCCACCGGGAAGCCGATTTCCTCCAGGCGCCCGAGCACCTGCGAATGGGTGGCGGGAGCGCCGGCCGGAACCTCCCCCACGCCGTAGGCGAAGAACCGCAGCGGCCGCCGCGCGGTGGTGCGCGAATCGAGCTGCCTGAGGCTTCCCGCCGCGGCGTTGCGCGGGTTGACGAACTCCTTTTCGCCCGCGGCCCGCTGCCGCGCGTTCAGGGCCGAGAACTCGCGCCGGGTGATCAGCACCTCGCCGCGCACCTCCAGGTCGCGCGTGTCCGGCGCGCGCGGCAGCCGCAGGGGGATGGAACGCACCGTGCGCAGATTGGGCGTCACGTCCTCGCCGCGGCTGCCGTCGCCGCGCGTCGCGCCCTGGACCAGGACGCCGTCCCGGTAGCTCAGGCTCACGGCGAGACCGTCGAACTTGGGCTCGACTGAATAGTCGATGATGTCCACCCCCAGCGCCTCGCGCGCGCGCCGGTCGAAGGCGCGGACCGCCTCCTCATCGAAGGCGTTGGCAAGCGACAGCATGGGGCTGCGGTGGCGAACTTCCGGGAACTCCGCGAGCGGAGGCGCGCCGACGCGCCGGGTCGGGGAATCCGGGCCGGCAAGCTCCGGATGCGCTGCCTCCAGCGCGCTCAGCTCGACAAACAGCCGGTCGTACTCGGTGTCGGTGATTTCGGGCGCGTCTTCGACGTAGTAGAGACGGTTATGCCGCTCGATCTCGCGCCGCAGCGCCTCGGCGCGCTCGCGCAGCGGCTTGGGCGCCGCCATACCTTCAGGCAAAAAGCCGCAGCGCCGCCGGCCCGCCCGGCTCGATGCCCCGCTCGGCCAGCACCGCGTGCACTGCATCCAGCTGCGCGCCGATCCCCGCGAGCGCGCGCTCATCCAGCACGCGGCCGTTGTCGTCGACGATCATCCCGCCGAGGGCCGCGCTCAGGTCCCGCGCCCGCACCACCATCGCGTCGTATCCGCGCCTCACCGCGGGCGTCCTCGGCACGTCGAGCGACAGGCTGTAGGCCCCGTCCTCGCGCTGCGAGACGGCAAAGGGCTCGTCCGGCCCCTGCTCCGCGGCGCGCGCGGCGAACGTACCGCCGGGTTGCGGAACGACGTGCAGCACCACCTGGATGTCGGCGTCGCCGCACAACTGGTCCAGCTCGCGCGCCTTCTCCAGCGCAAGTTTGATCTCCGGCGCCTGGACCGTCGCGCCGATGCCCGCGGCGAGCGTGTCGGCGGCGGCGCGGAACTCGATCAGCTCGGTTTCGCCGACGGGGCCGCTGCGGCTCGCGAGCTGCAGCGCCGCGCGGACCGCGGCGCAGCTGCCCGCGGAGGTCAGCGGCCGCCAGGCGTGGCGATCCGGGCTCGCGGCCAGCAGCGCGCGCCCGGCGAAGCGATGCTCGAACTGCGCCCATTGGCTCGCCACCTCGGCTGCGGAGACCAGTTGCCGCGGCGCAAGCTCGATGACGTAGTCCAGGCGCTGATCCGGCAGCAGGGCGCCGACCTGCGCGAGCTCGCGGCGCTGAGAGGACTCCAACAACGGTTCCCTGCGCTGCCCCGGCTCGCCCATCAGGACGTCGGCATGCGACGAGCCGAACGCGCGCTCGGCCGCGCGCCGCGCGCGCCGCTCCTGGTAGCCGTTGTAGGCCAGCACGCCCACCACCACCAGCGCCCCGACTGCCAGCAAACCGATCTGCAGGTCGCTCATGGCCCGGGACCCGGTGCTCCTCTCACCGCGCTCAGGCGGCGAGCTCCTCCCGGATGCGCAGCGCTTCGTCGATGTCCACCGCGACCACGCGCGACACGCCGAATTCCGGCATCGTCACCCCGATCAGCTGCGAGGCCATCTCCATGGTGATCTTGTTGTGGCTGATGAACAGGAACTGGGTCTGTGCCGACATCCTGCGCACC
>Ga0137356_1000187_pt1 | contig 10389 bp, 8 predicted proteins | sample EasRivERMLT830_2_FD_102297 | JGI IMG/M metagenome (GOLD analysis project Ga0137356, IMG submission 102297) | Soil microbial communities from meander-bound floodplain in the East River, Colorado, USA - East River MetaG ERMLT830_2 | ecosystem: Environmental > Terrestrial > Soil > Floodplain ...
CGGCTCTTAGGCACGATACGTAGAATTTGCGTTAAATGCTAGCAACAACTCCCACCGGTGTCTAGCTAATCCGTCACACGCCGGGGGGGCTTATAATGCGCCCGATTTCCTGCCCGGTGCAACTGCCGGGGCACTAACGCCGTTACGGTTGTCCAATCGCCTTGATGTGGTTCCGTTTTTTGACCTTTCCGCTGGCCCTGATCGGGGGCCTGATCGCGGCCGCCTTCTGCCTGGTCGGGCTGGTGGTGGCGCTCGCCTATCCCAATCTGCCTTCGCTGGAGACGCTGACCGACTATCAGCCCAAGGTTCCGCTGCGCGTCTACACGGTTGAAGGCGTGCTCATCGGCGAGTTCGGCGAGGAGCGTCGGGTGCTGGTCGACATCCAGGACGTGCCCCCTGCCCTGATCAACGCCATCATCGCAGCAGAGGACGAGCGCTACTTCCAGCACGCGGGCATCGACTACGTCGGCGTGGCGCGTGCGGCCTACGCCAACCTGCTGACGGGCGGGCGCCGGCAGGGAGCGAGCACCATCACCATGCAGGTGGCGCGCAACTTCTTCCTGTCATCGGAGAAGACGCTCACGCGCAAGCTCTACGAGGTGCTGCTGGCGCTCAAGATCGAACACAGCCTCAGCAAGGACCAGATCCTGGGTCTATATATCAACCAGATCTACCTGGGCCAGCGCGCGTACGGCTTCGCGGCGGCGGCACAGACCTACTTCGGCAAGTCGCTCGATCAACTGAGCGTCGCGGAAGCCGCCATGCTGGCGGCGCTGCCGAAGGCGCCCTCCAGCTACAACCCGATTGCCAATCCCCAGCGCGCCCGGCAGCGCCAGCAATACGTCCTGCGACGCATGAAGGACCTGGGGTACGTCACCGACGCGGACTACGATGCGGCGATCAAGGCGCCCGTCCTGGCGCGCAGGACCGTCGACACCTTCGCAGTGCAGGCGGACTACGTCGCTGAAATGGTGCGGCAGGCGGTCTTCGAGCAGTATCCCGAAGACGCCTACAGCCGCGGCTTTCGCGTGTATACGACCATCCGGCAAGCGGATCAGGAGGCGGCGATCGCGTCTCTGCGCGCAGGCCTGCTCGAGTACGACCGGCGCCTCGGGTATCGCGGTCCCGAGGGCTTCGTCAACCTGCCGCCGGATGCCGACGAGGACGATTTCGAGGAGGCGCTCGCGGAGCGTGCCGACGACGAGCAGCTGCGGCTGGCCCTGGTGATCGGCGTCACGCCAAAGGAGGTCAAGGCGGTGCTGCGCAGCGGCGAGCGCGTGACGGTGAGCGGCGAGGGCCTGCGCTTTGCCGCCGCCTCGCTGCAGCGCACGTTGCCGCAGCGCCGCATCCGCCGCGGCGCGGTCATCCGCCTGCAGCAGGTCGACGCAAACCGCTGGCAGGTGGCGCAGATCCCGGAAGCCGAAGCAGCGTTCATCGCGCTCGACCCGACCGACGGCGCGGTGCGCGCGCTGGTCGGCGGCTTCGACTTCAACCGCAACAAGTACAACCACGTCACCCAGGCTTGGCGTCAGGTGGGCTCGGCGTTCAAGCCGTTCATCTATTCCGCCGCCCTGGAGCGCGGCTTCACCGCCGCGACGGTCGTGCCCGACGAGCCGATCGCGATCGAGGCGGACGTCACCGGCAGCCAGCGCTGGGAGCCGAAGAACTTCGACGGCAAGTTCGAGGGCCCGATGCGCCTGCGCACGGCGCTCGTCAAATCGAAGAACATGGTCTCGATCCGCATCCTCGATGCGATCGGCGTCAAGTACGCGCAGGACTACGTGACCCGCTTCGGCTTCGACGCCGACCGTCATCCGCCCTACCTCACGATGGCGCTCGGCTCGGGCACCACGACCGCCTGGCAGATGGCGCGCGCCTATGCCGTATTCGCCAATGGCGGCTACCTGATCCAGCCCTACTTCATTCACCGCATCGTGGATGACCGCGGCAATCTGCTTGGCGTCGCGCGCCCGCAGCGCGCCGGCGACGAAACCCTGCGCGTGATCGACGAGCGAAACGCCTTCATCATGGACAGCCTGATGCAGGACGTGACGCGCGTGGGAACCGGGGCACGCGCGGCGAGCCTCGGGCGCAAGGACATCGCCGGCAAGACCGGTACCACCAACGAGTTCATCGACGCCTGGTTCGCGGGCTACAACCCGGCGCTGGTCGGCGTGGCCTGGGTGGGGTTTGACCAGCCCAAGTCGCTCGGGCGCAACCAGACGGGCGGGCTGGTGGCGCTGCCGATCTGGAGCGGCTACATGGAAAAGGCGTTGAAGCCGGTTCCCGAGATGCTGCGCGTGGTGCCCGAGGGCGTGGTCATCGCCGACACGTTCGAGATGAATGCCGCGACGCTGAGCGACGCGAAGCACATCCCCGAGTACTTCTATCGCGAGTTCGTCCCCAAGGACGACGCGCCGCCGTTCACGCTGCTGCCGGCCTACGTGCCGCCGCCGACGCCCGACGCGGCGCTCCCCCCCGTCGCGCCCGGCGCAGGCGAATGATCGTGGCGATCAGCCCGGCGCCAGCCTGACCGCGCTGCCGCACTGCGCCGACACCAGCCGCGAAAGCGCAGCGAAGAGCTCGGTGCCGTCGCGCGTGTCGCGCCAGGCGCCGCCATCATGCCGGAAATGAAATCCACCCGACCTTGCCGCCACCCAGATCTCGCGCGCGGCGGCATGGCGGTTTACGATCATCTTGCCGCCGTCGGCGAACTCCAGTTCCAGGACCCCGGCGGCCTTGCGCTGCAGGTCGACGTCCAAGTCCAGCGCCTCGACGGCTCGCTCCAGCGCCGCGAGCGCAGCGTCCGCAAGCACCTCGAATTCGCTCTCGGTCACCGGAAATTTCCCTGCTAGTATCAGTATTTTAGTGCCGCCGGACCCGACGTGCGTGCCTTCGCCATGATCCTCGCCGTCCTGATGCTGGCTGCGGGATGCGGCCAGAAGGGTGCGCTTTACCTGCGCGACAAGCCGCCGCCGGGCGTGAAGCCGCAGAAGTCCGAGACGTACCGGCCGGCCCCCTACCCGGCCGACGCCGAAGACGACGCCGACAAGAAGAAGTAATCCATCGCATGGCGTTTTCCTATCGCAACGGCGCGCTGTGCGCCGAACAAGTTCCGCTCGAGGACGTCGCGCGGCGCTTCGGCACGCCCTGTTACGTCTACTCGCGCGCCGCGATCGAGCGTCACTATGGCGAGTTCGCGCGCGCGCTCGCCGGTCGCAGCGCACTGGTGGCCTACTCAGCCAAGGCCAACTCGAATCTCGGCGTACTGGCGTTGCTGGCGAGGCTCGGCGCCGGCTTCGACATCGTTTCGGGCGGGGAGCTGGCGCGGGTGCTGGCCGCCGGCGGTGATGCGCGCAAGGTGCTGTTCTCCGGCGTCGGCAAGACCGAAGCCGAGATCGCGCGCGCGCTCGAGGCGGGCGTCCTGTGCCTGAATCTCGAGTCGGAGGCCGAGTTGCAGCGTGTCGGGCAGGTCGCGGCACGGCTCGGCAAGCGCGCGCCCGTCGCATTTCGAGTCAATCCCGATGTGGACGCGAAGACGCATCCGTACATTTCGACGGGGCTCAGGGCGAGCAAGTTCGGCGTGCCCTACGCCGACGCCGAGCGCCTGTATCGAGAGGCAGCGCGCATGCCGCAGGTTGCGGTGGTCGGCATCGGCTGCCATATCGGCTCGCTCATGATGAGCGCCGGGCCATTCGTCGACGCGGCTGCGCGCATCCTCGCGCTCACCGAGCGGCTCGAGCGCGGCGGCATCGCGCTGTCGCACATCGACCTCGGCGGTGGCTTCGGCATCCGCTACCGCGACGAGTCGCCGGCGTCGATCGGCGCGTTCGTCGACGGCGCGCTCGGCGTGCTCGCCGGACGCCCGGAAACGCTGGTCATCGACCCGGGGCGCTCGATCGTCGGCAATGCCGGCGTGCTGCTCACGCGGATCGAGTACGTCAAGCATGCGCAGGCAAGGAACTTCCTTGTCGTCGACGCGGCCATGAACGATCTGCTGCGGCCCGCGCTGTACGGGGCATGGCACGAGGTGCAGCCGGTGCGTGAGCCGGGCAAAGGCGCCGCGACGACCGAGTACGACGTCGTCGGGCCCGTTTGCGAGAGCGGCGATTTCCTTGCCAAGGGCCGCGCGCTCGCAGCTGCGGCCGGCGACCTGCTTGCGGTCATGGCCGCCGGCGCCTACGGTATGGTCATGAGCTCCAACTACAACAGCCGGCCGCGCGCCGCCGAGGTCATGATCGACGGCGATCGCGTGCACCTGGTCAGGCGCCGCGAGAGCACGCCGGAACTGTTCGCCGCAGAGAGCATCCCAGCATGGTGATCCTGCCGCGCGTGCTGCCGCTGACACTCGCCCTCGCCCTTGCCGCCGCCGCGGCCCTGCTCGCCGGGTGCGGCGGCGAAGCCGAGTCCGCACGCAAAACTGCCGCGCCGCCGTCGGTGCTGATCAGCACGGCGCTGGTGCAGCCGAGGACGCTGGAGGTCTACGAGGAGGTCGTCGGCTCGCTGGAAAACGTATTCGACCCCAAGATCGGCGCCGAGGTGGCCGGACGCGTGACGCGCGTGCTGGGCCGCACAGGCATGAAGGTGCGCAAGGGCGATCTGCTCGCGGAGATCGATGCGCAGGACTTCGAAATCCAGTCGCGCGGCGACCGCGCCGAGATCGCGCGCCTCGCCAGCCTGCTGGCCCAGCAGGAGCGCGTGCTCGAGCGCCAGGAGAAGCTCGTCGGCCAGGGATTCATCACGCAGAACGCGGCGGAGGACGCACGCGCGCAGCGCGACGCGCTGCGCGAACAGCTCGCGGCGGCGCGCGTGCGCGGCGAGGCGACCGGCCGCAGCTTGGGCAAGACGCGGGTCGTCGCGCCGATCGACGGCGAGATCGAGGTGCAGATCGTGGCGCCGGGCGACTACGTGAAGGTGGGTGACCCGCTGTTCAATCTCGTCGGCATGCAACTGCTGCGCGCGCACCTGCTGTTTCCCGAGGCGGCGGCCGAGCGCATCCGGCCGGGTCTGCGGGTGCTGCTGTCCTCGCCTGCGGCCCCGGAGCGCACGCTCGAGGCGCGCATCGAGGACATCAAGCCCACCGTCGGCACGGCAAACCGGGCGCTCGACGCGATCGTGCGCTTCTCCGCGAACGGCCAGCCGTTCCGGGGCGGCGGCAGCGTGAACGCGCGCGTGGTCCTCGCGGTGAAGGCCGACATCATCGTGGTGCCCGAGCAGAGCGTCGTGCTGCGGCCCGTCGGCAAGGTGGTTTACGCGATCAAGGAGGGCCGCGCCGAGCAGCGCGTGGTGGAGACGGGGCTCAGGCAGGACGGCATGGTCGAGGTGCTCAAGGGCCTCGCCTCGGGTGAGATCGTCGCCGTGGACGGCGCAGGCTTCCTCACCCATGGCGCCGCCGTCTCGCTGCCCAAGCCGAAGCCCGCGCCGGGTGCCGGCGCGAAAGCGCCATGACGCTGCCCGAGCTCTCGATCCGGAGGCACGTCTTCGCGTTCATGCTGAACGCGGTCCTGATCCTGTTCGGCGTCATCGCTTACACCCGCATGGGCGTCGACAAGCTGCCCTACATCGAGTATCCGGTGATCTCGGTCACCACGGTGCAGAAGGGCGCCAATCCGGACATCGTCGACGCCTCGATCACCAACCTGATCGAGACGGCGGTCAACAGCGTACCCGGCATCGAACACATCCAGTCGACTTCCTCGCCGGGGACCTCGGTGGTGGCGATCACCTTCAACCTGGACAAGCGCATCGACGTCGCTTTCCAGGAAGTGCAGGCCAAGGTGAACCAGGTGGTGCGGCGGCTGCCGAAGGACGCCGATCCGCCCGTGGTGGCGAAGGTCGAGACCAATACCCAGCCGATCATGTGGACCGCGCTGCAGGGCGACCGCACCCAGCAGCAGCTGAACCAGTACGCGATCAACATCATCAAGAAGCGGCTGGAAACCGTCGACGGCGTCGGCGAAGTGCGCATCGGCGGAAGGCGAGACCGCACCATCCGCGTCAACCTGCTGCCCGCGCGCATGGCCGCCTTCGGCATCGCGGCCCAGGACATCACCGACGCCTTCGGGCGCGAGCACATCCAGTTCTCCGGCGGCTTCCTTGTGGGCCGCACGACCGAGCACTTGGTCAAGCTCGACCTGGAGTTCCACCGCCTCGACGACCTCGCGGCGATGATTGTCGGCTACCGCGACGGCGCGCCGGTGCGGCTACGCGACATCGCGGAGATCGAGGACGGCCTCGCGGACTTCCGGCAGCTCGCGCGCTTCAACGGCAAGCCGACCGTCGGCGTCGGCATCGTCAAGGTGCCCAACACGAACACCGTGGACATCATCAACAAGGTGCGCAGCCGCATCGAGAACGAGATCCGGCCGCAGCTGCCTCCCGGGATGGAGCTGCACTACGTGCAGAACGACGCCGTGTTCATCGGCGAGATGGTCGATGCGCTGAAGAACCATCTGCTGGAAGGCACCCTGCTCGCCTCGCTCGTCGTCTGGCTGTTCCTGAAGAGCTTTCGCTCCACGCTGATCATCGCCACGTCGATCCCCGTATCGCTGTTCGGGGCCATCGCAGTCATGTATTTCTTCGGCTACACCTTCAATTCGATCACGCTGCTCGCGCTGCTGCTCCTGATCGGCGTGGTGGTGGATGACGCCATCGTGGTGCTGGAGAACATCTACCGGCACCGCGAGCACCTGGAACCCGAGCGCACGAAGGCGGCGGTGTCGGGCAGCCGCGAGGTGACGTTCGCGGTGATGGCCGCAAGCTTTTCGCTGGTGGCGATCTTCGCGCCGGTGATCTTCGTGTCGGGGATCCTGGGGCAGTTCCTGCGCTCCTTCGCCGTGGTGGTCACCTTCGGCGTGCTGGTGTCTCTGTTCGTGTCGCTCACGCTGACGCCGATGCTGTGCGCGCGCTACCTCGACGTGAAGGCGAAGCACGGGCGCGTGTACTGGGCGCTGGAACACGCCTTCGAGCGCATGGACAATTTCTACCGGCGCGCGCTCGGCGCGGCCCTGGCGCACCGCTGGGCCGTCATGGTCGCCGCGCTGCTCGTCACCCTGTCGTCGGTGTACTTCTTCAAACAGCTGCCGACCGAGCTTGCGCCGCAGCAGGACGAGGGCCGCTTCCTGGTCGGCATCCGCACGCCGCTCGGCTCATCGATCCAATACACCGAGTCCAAGCTGCGCGAGGCGGAGCAGATCGCGTTCCGCTACCCTGAGATTGTCACCGAGTTCGGCGTCATCGGCCTGGGCTCGGCGCAGCAGGTGAACCAGGCGACGCTGGTGGCGAGAATGAAGCCGAAGAGCGAACGCAAGCGCTCGCAGCAGGAGGTCATTGCACTGCTGCGCCGTGACCTCGCGCAGATCGCCGGCGCGCGCGCCTTCCCGCGCGCCTTCGGCCTGGTGCAGGGTCAGCGCTCGGAGCCGCTGCAGTTCGTGGTGCGCGGGCCGAACCTTCAGGAAATGGGGCGCCTTGCCGGGCAACTGCAGCAGCGCCTGCAGGCGGACCCCGCGATCGGGCGCATGGACACTGATCTGCAGCTGGAACTGCCGCAACTGGTGCTGGAGCCGGACCGCGTCCGTACGGCGGGCCTCAACCTGACCTCCGCCGACGTGGCGCTCGCCATCAACATGCTCACCGGCGGCGTGGACATCGCCAAGTACAACGACCAGCCGGGCGACGGCGAGCGCTACGACATCCGCGTGAAGGCAAGGGACGGCGAGTTCGAGCAGCAGGCCGACCTCTCCAAGATCTACCTGCGCAACCGCACCGGGCAGCTGGTGCGGCTGGACAGCGTGGCGCGCTTCCGCGAAGCCCTCGGGCCGGCGGTCATCGGACGCTTCGACCTGCAGTATTCCGCGACCTTCTTCGCCACGCCGGCGGTTTCCCTCGGCGCTGCGATCGAGAGGGTGCGCGAAGCGGCGCGCGAACTGCCGATCGGCTACTCGGTGGCGTTCATTGGCGAGGCCGAGCAGCTGGAGAAGACCAGCCAGGCCACGACCTTTACCTTCGTGCTGGCGCTGGTCCTGCTCTACATGGTGCTCGCCAGCCAGTTCAACTCCTTCCTGCAGCCGCTCCTCATCATGCTCGCGGTGCCGCTGGCGATCATCGGCGGCGTGTTCGCGCTGTGGATGTTCCAGCCGCTGTCCGCCCTTGGCGCGCTCGCCGGCATCAAGGTTCCGGTGCACAGCCTCAATATCTACTCCATGATCGGCCTGGTGCTGCTGATCGGGCTGGTGGCCAAGAATTCAATCCTGCTGGTCGACCTCACCAATCAGCGCCGCGGCCAGGGCATGGGCGTGGACGAGGCGCTGGCGGACGCCTGCCCCACGCGCATGCGCCCGGTCCTGATGACCTCCGCGACGCTGATCCTCGCGCTGCTGCCGGCGGCGTTCGGCGTCGGCGCGGGCGCCGAGACCAACGCGCCGCTCGCGGTCGCGGTGATCGGCGGCATGATCACCTCGACCCTGCTGACCCTGGTCGTCGTGCCGGCCGCCTACTCCCTCGTCGAAGGCTGGCGCGCGCGCCGCGGCCGGCTCAAGGCGGCAGGCGCCGCGGCGCTCGATGCCCCGCAATCCCCCAACAAGGACATTGGATGACCGAAACCCGCAACCTCGCCGTCTTCTGCGACTTCGAGAACATCGCGCTCGGCGTGCGCGACGCCAAGTACGAGAAGTTCGACATCGGCCGCGTGCTGGAGAAGCTGCTGCTCAAGGGCTCGATCGTGGTGAAGAAGGCCTACTGCGACTGGGACCGCTACAAGGAATTCAAGACCGCCATGCACGCCGCGGCCTTCGAGCTGATCGAGATCCCGCACCGCGGCCAGTCCGGCAAGAATTCGGCCGACATCCGCATGGTGGTGGATGCGCTCGACCTCTGCTACACGAAGGGGCACGTCGACACCTTCGCCGTCGTCAGCGGCGACTCGGACTTCTCGCCGCTGGTGTCCAAGCTGCGCGAGAACGCGAAGACGGTGATCGGCGTCGGCGTGAAGAACTCCACCTCGGACCTGCTGATCGCCAATTGCGACGAGTTCATCTTCTACGACGACCTGGTGCGCGAGGACGAGGCCAAGCGCCGGGCGGCGAAGAAGCGCCGCGAGACGCGGCCCGCGGGTGCGGCGAAGGAGACCGCGCCCAGCGACGACAAGAAGCAGGAGGCCTTCGACCTGGTGCTCGAAACGCTGCAGGCGCTGGTCGCCGAGCGCGGCGAGGGAGAGAAGATCTGGGGCTCGATGGTGAAGCAGGCGTTGAAGCGCAGGAAGCCCGGCTTCAACGAGTCGTACTACGGCTTCAAGGCCTTCTCCGACCTGCTGGAGGAGCTCGAGAACCGCAAGCTCCTTGCGCTGGAGCGCGACGAGAAGTCGGGCGGCTACGTGGTCCGGTCGGCTGCCGGCGCGTGAGCCGCGCCGTGCTCAGGGATTGAGCTGGCGGTAGGCGACGTTGGCGAGCTTGAGCAGCTCTTCGCGGTCCAGATCGGCCGACGAGAGCGCGTAGCCGAACGTGCGGTCGATCCAGTAGAACACGCGCACGTTGTTCTCGCGCGCGTAGCGGAATGCCGTCTCCCGGTGGTCGGGCGCCTCGGTGCGCACGTACAGCGTCACGCGGCGCCCGCGCGCGCACTGATACATGAACTGCGCCACCGGCCCGCTTTCCCCGGGCAGCAGGCGGCCGCCGACCAGCGCCATGCCTTCGGCATCGAGCTTGGGCGCGCGCACCTGGCCGCCGAGCCGCTTGGAAAGCCAGGCGACAAGGTGCTGCTCCTGGTCGGCGCCCACTTCGACCGGATGGCGCACTTCGGGGGCGTAGGTCGCGTGCGCGAGCGCCGCGCGGCGCGCGATGACCGGCGCCTCGGGTTGCGCGACCGGCGCGGGCGCCTGCACAGCGCGCAGCTGCCAGCCGCCGACGACGCCGATCGCGATGCCGAGCGCCGCCCAGCCTGCCGCCATGGCCACTGCACGCAGCCGCGCGCCGCGACGCGCCGGCCGCGCCAGCCTTGACGGCACGGATTCCTGCAGCACCGCGTCGTAGTGCGTGCGCAGCTCCTCGTTGAGGCTGCGATAGGCCGCGGCGCGCTCGGCTTCCTCGGGGTGCGCGGCGAGCCACGCCTCGACGTCGGCGCGGCGCGACGCCTCAAGCCTCCCGTCGGCCCAGGCCTGGATCTCCGCTTCGCTTACCGTTTGCTGTTCGCTCATTTCACCACTTGCAGCTTGGTGCCGCCCTTTCCTTGCATCAGCAGACGCAGCTTCTCGCGCGCCCGCGCCAGCCTCGACATCACCGTGCCAATCGGGATCTCGAGCACCCGCGCCGCCTCCTCGTAGCTCAAGTCCTCCAGCGCCACCAGCAACAGCACCTGGCGCTGCGGCACCGGCAGCGCGGCCAGGGCGCGCTCCAG
>Ga0137356_1000189_pt1 | contig 10355 bp, 7 predicted proteins | sample EasRivERMLT830_2_FD_102297 | JGI IMG/M metagenome (GOLD analysis project Ga0137356, IMG submission 102297) | Soil microbial communities from meander-bound floodplain in the East River, Colorado, USA - East River MetaG ERMLT830_2 | ecosystem: Environmental > Terrestrial > Soil > Floodplain ...
AACCGCATCTTGGTGACTCTCATCGCAATCTCCTCTGGCCTGCATCAACAGATTTCCGCCGGACAAGCTGAACTGCGGCGCGTGGGCGCCGCTTCGGGTGTTGGCGAAACCTTATGTGCAAGGTAGGCGAGCGCACGTCGCTGGTCTGCGCGCTACCGAACATGAAGGGAACATGAATGCACGTCGCCTTGTACGCCAGCGCACATACGGCGGCATGCCTTCGAGGTCATCGTCCCGGCTATCGAAAGTGTCCGGAATTCCGGGGCGACGCCATCATGGGATCTCGACTGCTGCCTTGCCGGCTGGTTGTTGCAGGCCTGTGCGTGGTCGTTCTTGCGAGCTGTGGCAGCGGAGATGGCGGGTCAGGCACCCCGCCAGGGACGAGCCGCACCGTCACCCTGGCCTGGACGCCCAACCACGAAACGGGGGTCAACAGCGCCGGCGGCGGCTACCAGGTCGCGATCAGCGGCCAGCCGGCGATCCACGTGCCGTTCACCTCCGGCCTCGCGGCGCCGACATCCACCGTCATTGCATTGCAGACAGGGACCTACACCGTGACCGTAAGCGCCTTCGCGGCGCTCGATAGCCAAGGCGGCAGCACCGGCAGCCTCAGCGAGCCCTCGCAGCCGTTCACCTTGATCGTGCCCTGACACGGGCAGCAGACTCCCGTGAAAACACCATTGCGCTCGATGGCCCTGGCCGCGCTCGTCGGCGCTGCCTTGACGCTGTACGCTCAGGTTGCCGCCGCCCCTTCCGCGCCGCCCGCTCCGGCCGGCGCAGCCGCCTCGCAGTACGTCCCGGGCGAGGTGCTGGTGAAGTTCAAACCCACTGCCGGCACGCAGGAGCGCATGGCGGCAATGGCGGCCCGGGGACACTCGGTCGTCGCAAGCCTCAATCGGCCCGCCTGGGCGCAGGTCAAGTTCGGCGCGGGCCAGACGATGGAAACGGCGCTCACGGCCTACCGGAACGACCCGAACGTCGAGTATGTCCAGCCCAACTACCTCTATCACGCCGCGGCAATACCCAACGACAGCCAGTACGATCAACTCTGGGCGTTCAAGAACACCGGGCAGATCGTCACGACCGGCACTCTTCCGCCCAACCCCGGCACGGCGGGCGATGACATGAACATCGAGCCGGCCTGGGATCGCATCACCGATTGCAGCAGCGTCGCGGTGGCGCTGCTGGATTCCGGCGTCAACTACGCCCACGAAGACCTCGCCGCCAGCATGTGGAATGGCGGATCGAGTTTTCCGAACCACGGCCATGACTTTGTCGATAACGACGACGACCCGATGGATCCCAACGGCCACGGCACCCATCTCGCCGGCGTCATCGGCGCCGTGGGTAACAACGGCACGGGCACCGTCGGCGTGTGCCATAAGGCCAGCATCATGGCGGTGCGCGTGCTGGATCCCGCGGGCAACGTGGACACGGCGACCGTCTTGCAAGGCATCAGCTTCGCCGTGACCAATGGCGCCAAGGTGATCAACATGAGCTTTGTCGGCGGCGGAACGTTCGATCCGCTCTTCAGCGACGCCATCACCAACGCGCAGAACAGCGACGTCGTGATGGTGGTGGTGGCAGGCAACGGGCCCATCGGCAATGCCAACGACAATGACGCCGCAGGCGGCGCCCGGTATCCCTGCAACTTCACCCAGCCGAACCTGGTTTGCGTCGCCGCGCTCGACCAGAACTACGCGCTGGCGAGCTTCTCGAACTGGGGAGCAACCAGCGTGGATGTCGGGGCCCCGGGCACCAATATCCGGAGCACCTGGGTCGGCGCGGGGTCGAACAACACCGGCTACCACACGGACAGCGGCACCTCCATGGCCTCACCCGGGGTCGCGGGACTGGCCGCGATGCTGCGCGCATTCAACCCGCTGTACACCTTCGCCGATACCGTCGGCGCCATCAGGAACGGCGGCAGATCCGTCCCCGCGCTCGCCGGCATGACCACGACCGGCAAGGCGGTCGATGCCATGTCGTCACTGGCGTACATCAACCCGCCCACGGGTCTGACGGCCACGGTGCGATAGGAGGCCGGCGCCACCATCGACTGATCAGTTGAGCAGCGACCAGATCTCGGTAATCGTGAACAGCACGCTGAAGACCGTGACGCAGATCTTGTAGCGGTGCTCCGGAACGAACCTGCAAACCTGCGATACTTGCCGGGCTCGCCCATAGCAGCCTTGCATATTCTCATCAGGCCGGGATCCGTACTCATGCCTTCCCGCGACGACACCCGCTACGACCACGAAGCCGGCGCGCGCGACGGCGCGCCCGGCACCGCCCGTACCGACGACGTACGCATCGGGACGGTAAGGCCGCTCATCACGCCGAGCCTGCTCCTGGAGCGCGTGCCCATGAGCGACGACGCGCAGACGCTGGTCGAATCGAGCCGCGCGGCAATTTCCAGGGTGCTGCACGGCGGGGACGACCGTCTCGTCGTGGTCGTGGGCCCGTGCTCGATCCACGACCACGACCAGGCGCTCGAGTACGCGCAGAAGCTCAAAATCGCGGCCGACCGCCTGCGCGGCGAGCTGCTCGTGGTGATGCGCACCTACTTCGAGAAGCCGCGCACCACCGTCGGCTGGAAGGGCTACATCAACGACCCGCACCTCGACGGCAGCTTCGCGATGAACGAGGGCCTGGAGCGCGCGCGCCGACTGCTGCTGGATCTCGCGCTGCTCGGCCTGCCCGCCGGCACGGAGTTCCTCGACCTGCTCAGCCCGCAGTACATCGCCGACCTGGTCGCCTGGGGCGCGATCGGCGCGCGCACCACCGAGAGCCAGAGCCATCGGCAGCTGGCGTCAGGGTTGAGCTGCCCGGTCGGCTTCAAGAACGGCACCGAGGGCAGCATCAAGGTGGCGGCCGACGCGATCCTGGCGGCGCGGGCGCCGCACGCCTTCATCGGCATGACCAAGATGGGCATGGCGGCGATCTTCGAGACCCGAGGCAACGACGACTGCCACGTCATCCTGCGCGGCGGCAAGTCGCCCAACTACGACGCGGCGCACGTGGCGCAGTGCTGCGCGGCCCTGCGCGCCGCGGGCCTGCGCGAGCAGGTGATGATCGACGTGTCGCACGGCAACAGCGGCAAGTCGCATCGGCGCCAGATCGAGGTCGCGCGGGACGTGGCGTCGCAGGTCGCAGGCGGCGAAGCACGCATCATCGGCGTGATGATCGAGAGCCACCTCGAGGAAGGCCGCCAGGACCTGGTGCCCGGCGCGCCGCTCAAGCGCGGCGTGTCGATCACCGATGCCTGCCTCGGCTTCGCGCAGACGGCGCCGTTGTTGCGGGAACTCGCGGATGCAGTCCGGTCGCGGCGTTCCCGCGCCGGATCGGCAAACCCCGGTTAGAACTTGTATCTCACAGACGCCGCGATCACATGCACGCGATACATTGGCGATTGTTCGCCAAAGGTCAGAACGTTTGGAATCGTGCCAGGCGTGACCCCGGAGAGCATCCAGTTCTCGCTGTCATAACGTTCGTACCAGTACCCGGCGCGCAGCGCGACGTTGTCCTTGATTCGATAGTTGGCATAGAGTTTCAGGCTGTCGCGCGACGTGGAAAGATCCGGGAATGCGGGATCAGGCGCTCCCGTGCTGACGCTGATTGCGCCCTGGGACCGGGTCACCGTGTAATCCGCACCGATGTCGAACTTGTCCTTGGTCACCACGTGTCTTACGCCGATTCCAAGAAGATCGATCGTGTCGTTGTTCTCGGCCCACCAGTCCGCGGTCGAGAACGACTGGCTGCCGGCCTGTTTTGACTTGATTTCCTGGCGGTTCGCGAAGAAGTGCAGGCTGGTCTCCTCCGACAACATCATGCTGACATCGCCGCTGAGGTTGAGCTCCCTGCCGCTGGTCAGGCCGATTGTCGAACCCGCATAGTCGTCTTCGGACGCATCCACCTGCAGCCAGATGTTGATGCTTTGCGTCGCGGCGATGTCGGCGCGCAATTCGGCGCTATTCCTCGTGCGATCGGCCATGTTGAACTTTCTCAACAGCGGATTCTCCGGTGGACTGATCGCAGTGACCACTTGGTAGCCCGAGTTGCTGCGATCTCCATGAGCGAGCCTTAACGTCATGTCGACGCTGTCCAGCGCACGGGCGACGACTTTTCCCGAGATCCTGTTCTCGCGGGTGTTTTCGACCTCCTGGAAAGTGCGCTTTTGCGAGTCGTGATCAAAGCCGACGGCAGCCTGAATGCGTGCCGAGGCCTTGTAGTCGGCCCTGAGCGCCAACTTGTCCTGCGTGAAGCCATAGGGCAGGTTGGTTCGCGGCACCGCGAGAAACATGTCGGTCGTCACCCAGGGATAAGCCGCCTGCGGCGTACGGTTGTCGCGATCGTTGTGGGAGTACACCCCGTTCAGCCTGAGCCGGTCCGTGACCGCCGAGTTGAGTTTGAGGCTCGCATTGAGGGTCGTCACGCGGCCATCCAACGAAGCTTGCGGAAGCGCGGGGACCACCAAGGCGGTGTTCAACGTTGGCGCGAGGAATGCTTCATTCTGCAGCATGCGGCCAAGAGCGATGTCGGCCGTCGCCCGCGTCCGGTCGCTCCACTGGTATCCCACAGAAGCGGAAATCTGGTGAAACTGGTTATCCGGCGGCAGCGCGAGTTGCCCGGCGACGGCGCCGGGAAATGCAGGCACCGTGAACGGATTCTGCCAGGTCAGGGACGCATTGCTGTTGCGAAAGCTTGAGCCGAAGTACGCGAACTTCGCCTGCCACCGGGTGCCCGTGTACGAGACCGACGCATCCATCTGATCGGTTACATAGTCCACCGGCGCGACCAGTTGCGAAGCATTGACGAAGAACGCACCGGCGGTGCCTTTGGTGCCTTCGCGGACCTGGTGGCGGAAATTGACGCCGTACGCCCAGGCGCTTGTCGGCGTCCAGGATGCGCCCGCTCCCAGCTGTTGCCTTTTCGTTTCAAGCGCGACCGGTTGCAGCGTGCTGGCGAGGGGCATGAGACCCGTCGAGCCCGCCGGAAAGCCGGCGGGCAGCGTCAACGACGCGCCGCCGCTTCCGATGAAGGGCGTTTGCGCACTGTCCGAGACGAAGTGCGGCAGCTCCTGGTAATCGAGCAGCAGCTTGTACTTGCCTTGTTGCCCGCCTTCCGCATTCAGCGCGCGCGTGTCCAGCCCGAGATTCGTTGCAGTGACATTCGAGTAACCCGCGTCTGCGCCGCGATAGCGCATTGCACCGTCGACGATGGCAAATCCGCCTTCCTCATGCAGGCCGTTGTATTCGCCGAATTTGAATGAGGAGTCCGAGACATAGCCGCCGCCTACGTCCAGCGTCCCGCTCAGTCCTCCATCCTCGAATTTACAGAGTTTGCATTGCCACTTCGAAGTGTCGACGGCTGCCCGGCCCGCGTCGGTGGCGCTGTCCGCCGCCGCTACGGCGGCACACTGCAACGAAAGGATGCCGAACAGAAACAGTTGGGTTGCGGTTTTCATGTTCCCTTCCTGTTTTTCGTGTGCCTCACGACCGCGTCGCGCATCGCCTTGCGCAGCTCGCTGGCCATTGCGCTTGTTCAGCGGGGCGTGGCCTGCGGGCACCGGTTATCGCATCAGCTTGACGCCCGACGGATGATTCGACCCATGAACCTGCGAATGGCAATTGATGCAGCCTCCCGCGAGCAGGAACGCCGCTCCGCCCCCGCCGCCGCCCGGCAAGGCGGCACCGGTATACGCCACCGAGGGGTGGCCGGCCGCCGCATGGCATTGCTGGCAGAGCAATGGCGGAGTCTTGGTCAGCAAGGACGCGCGCGCCGATCCGTGCGCTGAGTGGCACAAGGTGCAGTCTTCGGCCGCCGGCGCGTGTTCCCACAGGAACGGCCCGCGCTTCTCCGCGTGGCAGGTGTAGCAGGTCTGGTTCACGGTCGGCTTGGCCAGCAGCGCTGCGGTATTCGACCCATGCGGGCTGTGACATTCGCTGCAGGTGACAAGCCCGAAACGCACCGGATGCACGGACGGTTTGTTGAAGTCCGCGCGTTGTTTCTTGTGGCATTGGTAGCAGACCTCGGGCTCGGTGGCCTTGGCAAGCGCGGGATCGTGCTCTGCGTGGAGCTTGTGGCAACTGGTGCAGGCGAGGTTGTTGCTTTCATGCGCGCTGCCGATCCAGCCGATGCGCGCATTGCCCTGATGGCAGCCCAGACAGGCCTTGTTGCGCTGCCCAACCGAAAGGAAGGAATTCGCTTTGAGACTGTTGATCGCCTCCTTGCTGGTCGTGGCGGCGTGCTTGGCGCCCGGGCCGTGGCAGGCCTCGCACTGCAGTCCTGCAAAGGGCGTGCGCTTGTCGGCTCGGTTGGCATGCTTGGTCTTGAAAATCGGAAGAATCGGATACGGCCACGCCTCGGTGTGGCACGTGAGGCAGGTGTCGGCGCCTTGTTCGCTGTATTCCGTCCCCTGGCCGGCGGTCGGCGCCGCAGGGGCGGCGGCACCTTGGGCGGCTGCGACAACGCTGAACGCGAGGCCCGACAGCACCAGCAGTACGGCAGGCAGGGATTTCCCCATCGTCATCGTTGTCGCGTGTTTACCATGATTGCTGATGATTCGCCCTGCACGCCTCACTGTATGCCGTGCACTGCCTTGACGTTCAAAACCTTGCCGTCGCCATGGCAAAAAGTGCAATTCTCGGTAACGCTCGCGTTGATCGTCGCCTGCGTCGCCGAGAAGTTCCCGCCATTGAAGGGATCCTGCATGTGAAGCTTCGCCACCGCGCTGTCGTGGCACGACGAGCACACCGCTGCAGACGGCGAAATCCTCAGGTTGTCCGCAGCATCGCTTGCCGCGGGGCCGGTGGTGGTGTTTGCCGCGGGATCCGTGGTGGTCGTGGTCCCGAGGATTCCGTTCGCCGTCGGCGGCGCCCAGATGCCCGTCAACTGGTACGACGTGCCAATGTGGCAGGCGGTACAGTCGTTCAGCTTCCCGGGGAAGACGACTGTGCTGAAGTCGTTTGCGCCGCTGAAGCCATAGATCGTGATGCCTTTCTCGCGGAAACCGCCATTGCTCGCCTGGCCCGCGTGGATGCCGTGGATCATGGTCCTGAAGTCGATCGCCTCTTCCAGCTTGCCGTCGACACCGCCGGTGAGGACGCCCCCGGAGGACGGGCGCCGGCTCGCATCGGTCGCGTTCGGGTTGTGGCAGACCACGCACACGCCGGGCTCGTCGGTGCGGTTATTGCCGTGCAGACTCAGCACGTCGTGGCACACGTTGCACTTGGCGATGTCGACGACCGACCGTCGCGCCACCGCCGTGCCGGTGATCGCGAAGTCCTTGAAAACGCTTTTTACAATCAGCCGATCGGTAAACGTCCCGGGAGTGGTGGCATCGCCGGCAGGATGCCCGTCCATCGTGACCCGCAACGTTCCCGTTTGCGTGGCGGGGATTGCGACCGCGGCGGTGACGGTGTAAGTACCGGCCGCACTTCCCGCTACCGAGCTCGCCAAAGCGTCGATGCTGATCGGTTGACCGAAACTTGCCGCGCTGCCGTCATTGCCGAAGTCCCTTGTCGCGTTCGTGTTCCAGCCGATGCTGACAGCCAATCTGCTGCTGCCGCTCGCGATTGCCGTAAAGTGCGGGTCGGCCTTGATGTCGTACGGCTGGTCCCCGTTGGTGGGATCGGTGACCGAGAAAGTGACGAAGGGGAAACCGCCCGGTGTGGTGGGCGTGGCACTGATGATGTTGAACTTGAATTTGGCTGCCGCCGCCTTGAGCCGCGCCGGCAAGTTGTGCGTGACCGTCACATCCGAGACTCTCCCAGGTCCATGGCACAGGAAGCATGTGCTGTTGTCAGTCACGACGCCGCCCGGGTGCGCCACCGTCTGATAGGGCCTGGCGGGATCCGGCTGGGCACCGAAATAGACATTGTCGTGGCACGAGCCGCAGGCTTCCAGGCTCGGCCGGTTCTTCCAGTTGTCGCCTTGCGCGCTCAGGGCGCCGTCATGGCACCTGGTGCAATTGCGGACATCCTGCGTGAAGACTACGGTCGAGAAGTCTTTGCTGCCGATCCTGTACGGCGTGCCCGCAAGAACGCTCGGCAGGGCGGCGCCGGCATTGTTGTAGTGGATCTTGTGGATCATCACCTTGAAATCCACGCTCGTGTTGGGCGGTCCGGCAACCCATGAGCCCGGGTTATGGCAGGTGACGCACAGCTTGGTGTCTACGCGCGTGCCGTGTGCCGTGAGTTCGCCGTGGCATTGATTGCAGGTGGCGGTGAGCACGATGTCGCGCGCACCCGCGGCGCCGCCGGCCGGCACGAAGTCGAGCACGCCGCTCGCTTTCGGGTTGGCACTGTTGCTCTGCTGGATCGTCACCCGGTGCGTCAGGCCCGGCTGATAGCTGAGGTTCAGGGCCTTGCCGTCCGCATTGGTGCAGGGCGCGGGGCAGGGGTTCGCCGTGGCGCTCGTGATGTCGGTGGCGAAGTTATAGGTGTAGCTGCCGCCGCCCCGGTTCACCAGCGTGCCGAAAGCATACCCTGCGGCCAGGCGCTCCTGGGTGCCTTCTACTGCGCCATTCACCGCACGGTTGAGGTAGTTCTGCCAGCTGGCGGGCTCGCCGTTCGATCCCGGCACCAGCTTGGCGATGTTGAAACGCAGGTCCGCGGCCGCGAGCCCGGGCACGCCTGCGCCGGCCTTGTCGGTGACTTTGAACTCAACGATGGGCGGGCCGTTGGTGGTCACCGATGCGATGTTGATGTTGAGCGAATTTCCCGTCACGGTCGTGGCGGCTGCGGTTGAGCCCCCGCCTGCGCTTCCGCCGCTGTCACCGCCACCACATCCGGCCAATGCGCAAACCAGAAGGCTCGCTGCAGCAAGCGCGATCGAGCCAGCCGACGATCGATTCCTGCCCATGACCGCCTCTTCGTCCGACGACGAGCCCCTTGCCTGCCTGAAAGAACCCAGTGCAATTGCCATTTGACGCACTCACCTCGCGGTTCAGCCTAGCTGCGGCGTCACTTCTGCTTCGCGATGATCTGATCCTTGATTTGCACGTAGTGGGCCCCGGATATGATACTGCGGGTCACCAGGTGGGCCTTGCTCAGGTAAGGGCGGCCAGCGATGATCTTGTCGGCTTCCGCGTTGCCGATGCCGGGAATCTTCTTCAGTTGCGCCCTGCTGGCGCTGTTGATATCCACCACTTCGGCCGGCGCGGCCGGTTGCTTGGCCTTGGCGCCTTCTTCAGCGGCCTTGGGAGTGCCGGCTGCCTCCCCCGGCGCCGCGGCTTTGCTCTCGGCGGCAACGCACACGCTGGCGGACAGCAGCAAGGCTGCGGCAATCAGCACGGCCTGGATGATGCTGCCTTTCATCGAATATCTCCAGGAGTGACCAAAAAACAACCCGGAAGCATTGCCGCCTCCGGGTCTTGATGCTGCTGCAGGCGCCCGGCGAACCGGGCCCCCGCTACCGTGACACAAACCCGGTCACGCTATTTCTCATGCACGGCCTTGATACCCAGCCCATAGGCACTGCTCGGGTTATGGCAGAGCGTGCACACCTCCCCTGTGGCGAGAGCCGTGCTGCGCGCCCTGTAGATCGAACCGCCTTCGTTCTCCATGTGCTGCCGGGCGATGTTGCTGTCGTGGCAGGAGAAACAAGCCGTTGTGATCGGCGCAATCACCAGGTTCGCGGGATTGCCGGCGGTGATCGTACCGGTGGCAGGGACATAGGTCGGGCCAGCGCCGTAGGGGACGCCCTGCGTCACGTAGGGCGAAAGGCTGTACTCCTGAACCGACCCGGGGGGGGCGCTGTAAGGGTTGGTTCCCGCTCCCACTGTCCTGTACAAGCGATTGGGCAGGGCACTGACCGACGCGGGAGCGCTGAAGTCATAGGTGCCGGGCAGGTGGCAGGATTCGCACTTGTTCAGGATGCCGGGGTAGCCGATGTCGGCAAAGGATTTCCCGACTGCCGCTGCATGCCACGTGAACGGTGTCTCACGCTTGCCGCCTGCGTGGATCGCGTGGACGAAGTACGCGGAATCCGCAGCCCAGCCGGCGCTGGTTCGATTTGGCGTGTGGCACCACGCGCAGCTCGCGCCGTCGTTGCGCTGTCCCGCGTGGAACGCCGTCGCCGTGAACAAGCCAAGCTCTTTGTGGCAGTTGTTGCACTTGGCATCGTCGACGATCGGGCGCCGGCCGGTATAAGCACCACCGGTACCGCCGGCGCCTGCACCGGCACTGGCGACCATCTGTGCATCCGGAGTGACGACGATGAGGCCGCCGACAATCGCGTTCGGGTTAGCCGGAAAGAGGGTCGATTGGGAAACTCCAAATCGGGGGGTCCCAAGGGCAAGGTTGCTCGCGATTGGCTCGCTCACCCCGATCTGCGTGAGCGGCGGGTTGCCG
>Ga0137356_1000190_pt1 | contig 10294 bp, 10 predicted proteins | sample EasRivERMLT830_2_FD_102297 | JGI IMG/M metagenome (GOLD analysis project Ga0137356, IMG submission 102297) | Soil microbial communities from meander-bound floodplain in the East River, Colorado, USA - East River MetaG ERMLT830_2 | ecosystem: Environmental > Terrestrial > Soil > Floodplain ...
CCGCACTGGGCCCTGCAGTACGCCGGGTGGCTGCCGGGCGCGAACATCCTTTGGCACGCGCACGAGATGATCCTCGGCTATGCGTTCGCGGTGATCACCGGCTTCCTGCTCACCGCGGTGCGCGCCTGGACCGGGCGCCCCACGCCGACGGGCGCCGCGCTCGCGGCGATCGCCGCGCTGTGGCTGCTCGCGCGCGGGCTGGCGTTGGTGTCGCTGCCCGCGGCGGCCGTCGCGGGAGCGTTCTTCGCGGTGGCGGTCGCCTGGGGCATCGGCCGGCCGCTGGTCGCGGCGGGCAACCGGCGCAACCTGTTCTTCATCGCGCTGGTGCTCGGGCTCGGCGCGGCAGGCCTCCTGCTGCAGGTCTGGCCCCAGCTCGGCATCACGCTCGGCCTGGACGCGGTGCTGTTCGTCATGACGGTGGTCGCCGGCCGCGTGGTGCCGATGTTCACCAACAATGCCGTTGCGGGCGCGGGCGCGCGGCGCATCGCCTGGCTGGAGAAGGCAGCGCTCGGCGCGATCCTCGCGCTGATCGCGCTGGACGCCCTCGAGCTCGTGTTGCCCGCGGCGGCGGTCGCGCTGGCGGCCGCAGCCGCGCACGGCGCGCGACTCGCGCTGTGGTCGCCGCACAGGACCCTGCGCAAACCGATCGTTTGGATCCTGCACATCGCCTACGCCTGGATCGTCGTGCACCTGCTGCTGCGCGGCCTGGCGGGCTTCGGCCTCGTGCCGGTCGCGCTCGCCACGCATGCGCTCACGGTCGGCGCCATCGGCGGGCTGACGCTCGGCATGATGACGCGCACGGCGCGCGGCCACACGGCGCGGCCGCTCGTCGCGGGCGCGGCGGAAACCGCCGCCTACCTGCTGGTCCAGCTCGCTGCCGTGGCGCGCGTGCTGGTGCCGCTCGCGTTCCCGGGCGCCTATCTCGCCGCGACGCTCGCCTCGGCGCTCTTCTGGTTCGCCGCCTTCGCCGCCTTCACCGTCGCCTACGTGCCGATCCTCTCTCGGGCGCGCCTCGACGGACAGCCGGGCTAGGGAGCCTCTGGCCTGTTGGCGCGGATGCGCGCCGCGGCCGGAACCGGGCGCCAGCCACTTTTCTGCGGCGGCGCCGGATTGACGCAAGTCAAACCGGGCGCCAGGTACCGGGACGATACTGATCAGGATCTTTCAAGGAGGCTCCATGTACAAGCACATCCTGGTACCCACCGACGGAACCAAGCTTTCGGCGCGCGCCGTGCGCGCGGCGGTCGCGCTCGCAAGAACCTGCGGCGCCAGGATCACGGGTGTCTTCGTGATCCCGCCCTACGTGCCGCCGGTGTACGCCGAGGGCATGCTCTACGTGGCCGACATCGGCCCGCGGCGCCACAAGGAACTGATGGCCAAGGCAGCCAAGAAGGCGCTCGATGCGGTGGGCGCCGAGGCGCGCCGCGGCAGGGTTGCCTGCGCGAGCGCCACGCCGCTCGCGGACCAGCCTTGGGACGGCATCCTGAAGACCGCGCGCGCCAAGCGCTGCGACCTGATCGTGATGGCCTCGCATGGTCGGCGCGGCATCGCCGGGCTGCTGCTCGGCAGCGAGACCACCAAGGTGCTCACGCACTCCAAGATCCCCGTGCTCGTGTGCCGGTGAGCTACCGGCACCTGCTCGCCTGCACCGACGGCGCGCCGCGCGCGCGCAAGGCGGTGGCGATCGCCGCGAAGCTCGCGCGCGCCTGCGGCGCGAAACTCACGGTGCTCTTCGTCATGCCGCCGTACGTGCTGCCTGCTTACGGCGAGGCCGCGCAATACCTGCCTGGCGTCACGCGGCACTTGTACAAGCAGCGCGCCGACGCGCTCGCGAAGAAGGTGCTGGCGCCCGCGGCGCGGCTCGCCCGCGAGTCGGGCGTGGTCTGCGAGACGCTGGCGGCGAACGCCCCCGAGCCCTGGTCGGGCGTGCTGCACGCGGCGCACCGGCGCAAGTGCGACCTCATCGTGATGGCCTCGCACGGGCGGCGCGGCCTCGCGCGCGCCCTGCTCGGCAGCGAGACGCAGAAGGTGCTCACCCACTCCCGCATCCCCGTTTTGGTGGTCCGCTAGGCGTTCTTGCGGCGCGTGGCATCGCCCGGCGCCGGCGCTTTCCCCAGCGCCGCGCGAATCCCTCGCCTTTGAGCCGCGGGCGTCGTAGGCCTGCGCAACTCGCCCTCCTGCTCCTACGGGCTCGAACAGTGCTCGGCCTTCTCCCTCCGCCTGCGGCCCGGCTCGGCGCGGCACGATGGGCCCCTAGCGCCGGCGCCGGGCTACGCCTCGCCTTGCTGAGTGGCGCGGCTCAACGTGTGCGCTCAGCCGCGCCGTCGTTCGGCGTCGGCTGCAGCGAATTGTCAGGCAGCCCCGTTACCCTGTCTGGACCGAAGAGCCGCCGATTCGGTCGATTCATTCGAATCACTCGATAGCCAACGTACAGGAACGCGAACCCAAGAAAGAGGAAAGCGAATCCGACCAGCAAGACAGCCGCACGATCGAAATTCGACACGAAGACGCCGCCTCCCAAAATGAACAAGGCTCCACCAAAGATCACGATCAAGCCCAACACGACCCGGACAGGCGTTGGGACCGGTGTCGGTTGATTAAGCTTCTCTGTCTGAAACAGGTATTGGAGAAATGGCGGAGGCGTCTTGCCCTGGCCCTTGAGCCGGCGCGACAGGAAGAGATAGGCGAGGGATCCGTTGATGAGGAAAAATGCGATGAAAACAAGGCTAGCCGAAAGCCAGGGCGAGACGCCAGCTGTGGTACTGAAATACGCGATCGTTACCGCCAGCGCTACCCAGAAGCCCAAGTAGATCGCCGTGTAGAGCCTAATCATCAGGCTGCCTGACGTGAATAGACAGCACAAAAGGCGGAACGCGTTCCGCGTCACTTCTCATGGCCAAGCATGCTAGTCCCAACCCGCGGTGCTCGCCAGAACGTGCGAGGCGCCGGGCAGCGGCGCGAGGGGCCCCATCGTGCCGCGCCGAGCCGGGCCGCGGGCGGAGGGAGCACGGCGAGGATTGTCTGAGCCCCGAGCCGCTCCAGCGAGGGGCGAGTTCCGCAGCCGTACGACGCACGCGGCTATGAGGCGAGGGATGTTCGCGGCGCTGGGGAACGCGCCGCTGCCCGGCGCCGCGGCTCCAATAGAAAGCCGGCTAGGCGCGCTTCCAGGGCTCGCCCAGGCCGATCGGCGCCGGGGCGAGCGAGAGGATGCGGGTGTAGAGCTGCTCGAAGTCCTGCCCGCGCAGATCCGCGATCGGATCGTCGTTCTGCGCGAATGCCTGCTCGATCGCCGCCCAGTCCTCCTCGCCGAGCACGCGCTCGGCGAGCGGCAGCAGCTCCTGCTCCTCGCAGCTCATGTGCCGCCAGTGGAAATCGGCGTACGCCTTCACCGCGGCGGCGAAATCCTGCGCGCCGCGCGGCCAGATCTCCTCGTACTTGCGCACGGCGCCCTCCAGGTCGCGCACCAGGCGCGCGCCCTCGACGTGCTCGGCCTTCAGCTTGTCCACCAGCGGTCGTGCCTCGACGGATCTTTCCCACAGCCGAGCGAACAGCACCTGGTCTTCCTTCGGATGGTGCAGGCGCTCCGGGAAGGCGTCGATGTAATGGATGATGGCGTGAAACGCCTTGAAGTCCGCCTTCACGCGAGGGTCCTGCGCCATGCGCGCGAGGTGCTGCAGCGCCTGCAGAACCGCAGAGATCGTCAGGTGTTCCTCGTGCAGGACGCGGGCGGCCTTGTGCATCTGCGCCTATCGCACGAGCGTCACCGGCACCTGCACCAGGTGCACGACGCGGTAGGCCACCGAGCCGAGGAGCAGCGTACCGAGCGTGCCCATGCCGCGCGTGCCCATGACCACTTCCTCGATGCCCTGCGCCTTCACCAGCTCGGCGATGGCGTGCGCCACTTCGCCCTGTCGCAGGTGCTCGACGTGAGCCACTTTCTCGGCGGAGGCGACCTCCGCTGCGGCGTTCAGCACGTTCCGCGAAGCCGCGGCGCGCACCTTCTCCAGGTCCTCGCGCACCACGTACACGCGCATTTCCTCGTAGTGCATCGGCGGGTCCACGTGCAGCACGTGCAACTCGCCCTTGGTGAGCCGCGCGCGCGCCGCCGCCACGCGCAGCGCGCGCGTCGAGGCTTCCGAGCCATCCACCGGCACCAGGATCCGTTTCATCGCAGCGCTCCTTCGCGCAGGGACTCCCAAGCAGTCTAGGCGCGCGTGCCTGCGCCCGCTTGACGCAGATCAACCGGAGACAAAGAGCAAGCCGGCGGCGCCGCCGGCGAGCGCCGCGCCGAAGGGCGCGAGCGCAGGCAGGACGAGCCCCCGGCCCAGCCAGGCGAGCACGCCGAGCTTGAACAGCATGTTGGCGGCGAGCGCGACGGCGATCGCCGCCACTGCCGTGCCGGCGCTGACGCGCTCGTCGACGAAGAGGTTGAGCGCGGAGAGCACGCCCGGGTCCACGTCCGCGAGGCCCGAGAGCGCGGTGGCGAGGTAAAGGCCGCGATTGCCGATCGTGTCCTCCAGCCAGGCGGCGACGAACAGCACGGCCGCGTAGAGCGCGCCGAAGCGCAGCGCCATGCCGATCTCGGCCGGGTTGCGCGCCGCCGGCAGCGCGAGGCGAGTGCCGCGGTCCGCGCGCAGGTACAGAAACGCCACCACCACCAGACCCGCCGCCAGCGCGCAGCCCAGAACGGGCAGCAATCGCGGCACGATGCCGGGCGCGACCAGGGCGGAGTACACCCCGACGCGCACGAGCACCACCAGGTTGGCGAGCGACACCACGACCAGCGCCACCTGCGCCGAGCCCGGCGCTTCGGCGCTGCGCCGCGCGTAGAGCGCGGTCGTCGCCGTGGAGGACACCAGCCCGCCGAGCAGCCCCGTGAGCAGCGTGCCATGGCGCTCGCCGGCCACGCGCATCGCGATATAGCTCGCGACGCCGACCCCGGCGATCAGCACCACCATGAGCCAGATGTGCCGCGGGTTGAGCACTCCGTAGGGCCCGTAGGCTTGGTCGGGCAGGATCGGCAGCACGATGAAGGTGATGACGAGGAACTGCAGCAGCGACACCTGCTCCTCGCGGCTGAGCGCGGAAGTGACGCTTTCCAGCTCCGGCTTGAAGTACAGCAGCGCAGTGACCACGATGGCGAGCGCGGTGGCGAGCGGCGCCTCGCCCAGGCCCGCGAGCGCGCCGAGCAGATAGGCGACGCCCGCCGCGGCCACCGTGGTGGTGCCGGGGTCCTCGCCCGGGCCCACGCGCGCATAGGCGACGATGAGCATGCCGGTGACGGCGAGCAGCCCGGCCGGCAACAGCCAATCGGTGTTGACGTAGATCCCGGCGAGCGCGGCGAGCGTGCCGAGCAGCGAGACCAGCGCGAAGGTGCGCACGCCCGCCTTGCCGGCGGGGTTGCGCTCGCGCTCCAGGCCGATCAGCAGGCCGATGCCGAGCCCCCCGCCCAAGGCGAGCCACAGGGCGGGATCGAGCAGCCCCGAACCGTTGGCTTCAAGCATTCAGAGACAGAGAATGGCTTCGCCCAGCGCCGCTGGCAAGCCGCTCGCGCGCGCGAGGCCCCACACGCCGAACCCGAGCACGAGGCTCCCGGCGCCAATGCGGAAAGCGCGCTGCGAGAGCCAGGCGCGCAGGCGCGTGGCCGCCATTCCAGCGGCGAGCAGCCAGGGCAGCGTGCCCAGGCCGAAGGCGAACATGGCCGTCGCGCCGCGCACCGGGTCACCGGTGACCGCCGCGGTGGCGAGCGCGCCGTACACGAGCCCACAAGGCAGCCAGCCCCAGACGGCGCCGGCGGCGAAGGAATGCGCGCGCAGGCGCACGGCGAGCGGCTGCAGCCGCCGCCAGAGCGGTGCGCCGATCCGTTCCAGCCAGGTTGCCGCGCCCGACACGCCCGCGAGGTACAGGCCCACCAGCACCAGCATCAGGCTCGCCAGCGTGTGCAGGAACGCCTGTGCCGGCGCCGCCGCGATCGCGTAGGCGCCGGAGCCGACGAGGCCCGCCATGGCGCCGGCCGCCGCGTAGCTCGAGACGCGTCCGCTGTTGAACGCGAGCTGCGCGCGCCAGAGGCGCCGCGCGGGCAGGAGCGGCTGCGGGGTCGAAAAGGCCGTGACGATGCCGCCGCACATGCCCACGCAATGCGCCCCGGAGGCAAGCCCGAGCAGCAAGAGCGCGATCGGGATGCCCAGATCCATCTACGAAGACTCTAATCCACGCGCGTGGCTACGCGTTGCGGCCGGGGTGCCGCGCAGACCCAGCGCGAGTCGCGGCCGGGCGGCGGTGCGAGGGGCCCCATCGCGACGCGCCGAGCCGGACCGAGGGCGGAGGGAGAAGGCCGAGGACTGTCCGAGCCCGCAAATGCAGGAAGGGCGAGTTCCGCAGGCCTCGGACGCCTGAGGACTGACGGCGAGGGGTATTCGCGTCGCTGGGGAGTGCGACGCAGTCCGGCCGCGACTCGTCGCATCGCCCCTCGCCTTACGACGGTCGCCTCCGTGGCGCGCGCGGGTGTGAATCGGCGACTCCCTAGATGACCTTCGAGTACTCGGCGCGCGCCTGGCGCGTGCGCAGGTAGCGATCGAACACCGCGCACACCACGCGCACCAGGAGGCGCCCCCGCGAGGTGACGATGATCCAGTCGTCGCGCAGCTCGACCAGCCCTTCGTCCTGCAGCCGCCGCAGGTCCTTCAGCTCCTCGGCGAAGTAGGCGCGGAAATCGATGAGGTGCGCGAGCTCGATCGACTCGATCGAGAGGCGAAAGTGGCAGGCGAGCGCCTGGATCGCGGCGCGGCGCACGAGGTCATCGGGCGTCAGCTCGATGCCGCGCGCCACCGGCAACCGCCCGGCGTCGAGCGCGGCGCGATAGTCCTCCATCCGCTTCTGGTTCTGGTGGTAGGTCGGGCCGATCGCACCGATGGCCGAGACGCCCAGGCCGATCAGGTCGCTGCCGCGATGCGTGGAGTAGCCCTGGAAATTGCGCTGCAGGCGCCCCTGCGCCTGCGCGATCGCCAGCTCGTCGTCGGGCCGCGCGAAGTGGTCCATGCCGATGTAGAGGTAGCCGGCGCGCGTCAGGCGGCCGATGGCGAGGCTCATGATCTGCAGCTTGGTCTCCGCGCTGGGCAGGTCCTCCGCCGCGATTCGCCGCTGCGGCGTGAATGCCCTGGGCAGGTGCGCGTAGCTGTAAAGCGCGATGCGGTCCGGGTCGAGCGCGATCACCTGGTCCAGCGTGCGGTTGAAGCCGTCCAGCGTCTGCTTGGGCAGGCCGTAGATCAGGTCCATGTTCACCGAGCGGAAGCCGGCGCCGCGCGCCTCGCCGACCACGCGCCGCGTCTCCTCCTCGGTCTGGATGCGGTGCACCGCCTTCTGCACCAGCGGGTCGAAGTCCTGCACGCCGACCGAGACGCGGTTGAAACCCAGGCCCGCCAGGAACCGCAGCGTCCCGGGGGCGACGCGGCGCGGGTCCACCTCGATCGAGCATTCGCAGCCCGGCGCGCGCTGGAAGTTGCGGTCGAGGACTTCCATGAGCGCCTCCATCTCCTCCAGCGCCAGGAACGTGGGTGTGCCCCCGCCCCAATGCAGCTGGCTGATGGACCGGTCGGCGCCCAGGTACGGCGCGAGCAGCTCCAGTTCCTTCTCCAAGTACTTGATATACTTGGCCGATTGGGAATGGTCGCGCGTCACCACCTTGTTGCAGGCGCAGTACCAGCAGAGCGTGTCGCAGAATGGCAGGTGGGCATAGACCGAAAGCGGCTGGCCGAAGCCGCCGATGTTGCGCTTGGCCATCCACTGCTGGAGCTCGGCCTCGCCAAAGGCCTCGACGAACCGGTCGGCGGTCGGATACGACGTGTAGCGCGGCCCGCTCACGTCGTACTTGCGGATGAGGACCGGGTCGATGACCAGTTCGGAGGCGGGATACTGCATGTGCATTTGGTAGCACTTTGAAGGCAAACGGTTCCGGCACATTGATTTCCGTCAAACCCAGCTTCATTCGCCACCCCGCGGTGATCGCCGCGGGCGGCGCGCTCGTCGCGGCGCTGGTCCTCGCCAACGTGGCGGCGTTCGCCTTCGAGGCCCAGGCGCCCTGGATCGTCGGCGCGGTGCTGATCGCCGACGTGCTCATGGTGGGCATGAGCCTGCTTGGCGGGCTTTGGGCGGTCGCCGTGTGGGGCGGGCGCACCGACCTCTCCGAGGCGCGCCTGGCGTCGATCGTCGATTCGGCGATGGACGGCATCATCACCGTGGACGCCGCGCAGCGCGTCGTGCTGTTCAATCGCGCCGCCGAGCAGATGTTCGGCGTGCGCCACGAGGACGCGATTGGCGGGCCGCTGGAGCGCTTCATCCCGCAGCGCTTCCGCGCCGCGCACCACGCGCACGTGGAACAGTTCGGCGGCACCGGCGTCACCAGCCGGCGCATGGGCGACGCCACCACGCTGTGGGCGCTGCGTGCCGACGGCACCGAGTTCCCCATCGACGCCTCGATCTCCCAGGGCGGCGACCCGGGACACCGCTTCTTCACCGTCATCCTGCGCGACGTCACGCGGCGCAAGCAGGTCGAGGACACGATGCGCCAGCAGCAGCAGGAGCTGCGCGAGCTCTCGGCGCGCGTGCAGGAGGCGCGCGAGGAGGAAAAGACCCGCATCGCGCGCGAGCTGCACGACGAGCTGGGGCAGCTGCTCACGGCGCTCAAGATGGATCTCTCCTGGCTGCGCGAGCGCCTGCCCGCGCAGGAGCGCGAGCTCGCCGCGCGCGCCGACGGCATGTCGGCGCTGCTCGACCGCACCGTGAGCTCCAGCCGGCGCATCGCCTCCGACCTGCGCCCGCTGATGCTGGATGACCTCGGCCTGGCCGATGCCGCGCAATGGCTGGTGGAGGATTTCGGCAAGCACTCCGGCATCCGGCTCGAGTTGCGTTCGGCGCAGGCCGAGGCGCTCGAGGCGCTTTCCAAAGGCGCGGCCACCGCCGTCTACCGCGCCATCCAGGAGTCGCTCACCAACATCGCGCGCCATTCGGGCGCCAAGAACGCCTGGATCGTCATGGCGCAGGATGACGGCTCGCTCTACGTCGAGATCGAGGATGACGGCCGCGGCATCGGCGAGGGCGACATGGCAAAGGCGAGCTCGCTCGGCCTGAAGGGCATGCGCGAGCGCATCGCCTACTACGGCGGCTCGCTCGAGGTGGGGCCGGCGCCGCGCGGCGGCACGCGCCTGCGCCTGCGCATGCCGCTGCGGGGCGCGGCGGCGGGCGGCCAAGGGAGCCTCTGACATGATCCGTGTCCTCCTCGCCGACGATCACGAGATCGTGCGCGACGGCCTGAAGCGCATCCTCGACGCCTGCAGCGACGTGCAGGTCGCCGGCGAGGCGGCGAACGGCGACGAGGCCCTTGCCCTGGCGCGCGCGAACGACTACGACCTCGCGCTGCTCGACATGTCGATGCCCGGGCTCTCGGGGATCGACCTCATCAGGCGCCTGAAGGCCGAGAAGCCGAAGCTGAAGCTGCTGGTGCTGTCGATGCACGGCGAGCCGCAGTACGCGGCGCGCGCGCTGAAGGCGGGCGCCTCGGGCTACCTCACCAAGGACAGCGCCGCCGAGAAGCTGGTCGGCGCGATCCGCAAGGTCGCCGCGGGCGGCGTGCACGTGAGCGAGGCCGCGGCCGCGGGGCTGCTGGCCGCGAGCACCGGCGAGGGTCCGCTCCACAGCCGGCTTTCCGACCGCGAGTTCGAGGTCTTCAAGCAGCTCGCCAGCGGCGCGAGCCCCACCGAGATCGCCCGCCGCCTGCACCTGTCGGTGAAGACCGTGAGCACCCACAAGACGCGCATCCAGGAAAAGCTCGGCCTCGCCGGCACGGCCGAGCTGGTGCGCTACGCCCTCGAGCACCAGCTGCTGTAGGGCTGCAGCCGCAGCGTTCTAGGAATTTTCCGACCCGGGGTACGACTCTTCGCACCCGCAGATTCAGCTTTCGCCGATACCGCGGTGTGAGGCGCGCGGCCACACTGGCGCCATGCAAACGGTTTTCGTCGTCGAGGATGCCCCCCTGGTCCGCGAGCGCCTGATCGAGATGCTCGACGCCACCCCGGGCACGCAGGTCGTGGGCGCCGCCGCGCGCGCCGACCAGGCGATCCGCGGCATCCTCGAGGAGCGGCCCGACGTGGTGCTCCTCGACCTGCGGCTCGCGCAGGGCAGCGGCCTGGACGTGCTGCGCGCGGTCCACGAGATCGCGCCAGAGATCACCTTCTACATGCTGACCAACTTCGCTTCCGAGCCCTACCGGCAGCTTGCCGCGCGGCTTGGCGCGCAGGAC
>Ga0137356_1000192_pt1 | contig 10242 bp, 12 predicted proteins | sample EasRivERMLT830_2_FD_102297 | JGI IMG/M metagenome (GOLD analysis project Ga0137356, IMG submission 102297) | Soil microbial communities from meander-bound floodplain in the East River, Colorado, USA - East River MetaG ERMLT830_2 | ecosystem: Environmental > Terrestrial > Soil > Floodplain ...
GGCGGGGCAGAAGACGGGATATGGCGAGCGCTACTTCTCGGTGGACTTCGGCGTGACGGACCACGCGAGGGTGGCGCAGGCTTACGGCGTGAAGAGCTGGGCGGTCGAGGATCCGCACAAGCTCGGCTTCGCGCTGAAGGAGGCGATCGCCCATGGCGGTCCCTCGCCGTTGGACATCGCGTGCCAGCCTCTGCACGAGGCGAAGGCGCCGGTGTCGGAGTGGGTCGCTTAGGCTGCGAGGCTGAGGGCCGGGCGCCCGGGTTTCCAGGAAAGCAGCCGGTCGGATTCCCGCCTGACCACGGAGTAGCACTCGCACACCCGTTGTTCCAGTCCCGGCCGATCCAGCACGGTGACGCTGCCGCGACGGGAGTGGATCAGGCCTGCGTCCTTCAGGCTTCCCGCCGCCTCGGTCACGCCTTCGCGGCGCACGCCAAGCATCATCGCGATCAACTCCTGGGTCATGTGGACTTCATTGGAAGGGGAACGGTCCAGGCTCAGCAACAGCCAGCGGCACAACTGGCGCTGCAACGAGTGGTGCCGGTTGCACACCGCGTTCTGCGCGATCTGCGTGAGCAGCGCCTGGACATAGCGCAGCAGCAAGTGCTGCAGGCCGCCGCCGCGCTCGAACTCCCGCTGCAAGACCGGCTTGTGCAGCCGGTAGGCATGGCCCGCGCCGATGACCACGGCGTGGCAGGTCGTGCCACCGTCCCCCAGGAACGTCGAAATCCCGACCACGCCTTCGTTGCCCTTGAGGGCAGTCTCCGTCGAGGCGCCATTGCTGGACGCATAAAGTCGGGCAACGATGCCCGAGGTGGGGAAGAACACGTGGCTCATGCGGTCGCCGGGCTCATAGACGGAGCGGCCCAGCGGCAGTTCAACGGGCTCCAGATGCGGCGCAAGCCGGAGATACTCGGCCACGGGCAGCGCGGCGAGCACATGATTCGCCGTCGGCGGTGGCGCCACCGCCTTGATTGCATTGATTTCGTGTCGTGACAGGTCCACTGTGTCCCTCGCATTCCCCAAGGCGGGTGCGACGCCGGCAAGACGGCCAGCTGCTTGTGAAGAAGTCTGATGCTGCAATCTCCTCCTGCCGGAAAGTCACGTCTGTTCGGTGTCGAACATTACGGCCGGCCGCCGTCTAGAAGTTGACGTCGCGTCCGCCCTTGAGCTTCAGCATTTCCCGCGCCTCGTGCGGCGTGGCGACCTGCAACCCCACCTCCTCGATGATGCGCTTGGCCTTCGCCACCTGCTCGGCGTTGGATTTCGCGAGCTGCCCGCGCCCGAGCCACAGGCTGTCCTCCAGCCCCACGCGCACGTTGCCGCCCATCACTGCCGACATCGCCGCGATGAACATCTGGTTGCGGCCCGCGCCGAGCACCGACCAATAGTATTGGTCGCCGAAGAGACGGTCGGCGGTGCGCTTCATGTGCATCACGTCCTCGGCATGCGGGCCGATGCCGCCGCGGATGCCGAACACCGACTGGATCAGCATGGGCGGCTTGATGAGCTTGCGGTCGACGAAATGCGCCGCGGTGTACAGGTGCCCGATGTCGTAGCACTCGATCTCGAAGCGCGTGCCGTTCTCGCTGCACGATTGCAGAATGTAGGCGATGTCCTTGAATGTGTTCTTGAAGATGCGCTCGTCCGACCCGGCGAGATAGGGCTTTTCCCAGTCGTACTTGAACTCCTGGTAGCGCCCGAGCATCTCGTACAGGCCGAAGTTCATCGAGCCCATGTTGAGCGAGGCGACCTCGGGTTTGAGCTGCAGCGCGGGCTGCAGGCGCTCTTCGACCGTCATGGTCGCCGCGCCGCCGGTGGTGAGGTTGATGACCACGTCGCTCGCCACCGCGATCTGCGGCAGGAACTCGTGGAACAGCGCCGGGTCCTGCGACGGGCTGCCGTCCTTCGGGTTGCGCGCGTGCAAATGCACGATCGCGGCGCCCGCCTGCGCCGCGCCGATCGCGGCCCTGGCGACCTCCGCCGGCGTCACGGGCAGGTGAGGCGACATGCTGGGGGTGTGGATCGACCCCGTCACCGCGCAGGTGATGATGACTTTGCCTTGAGCTGCGGCCATGCGGATTCTCCCAGTACGAGGCCTAGACGAGGTAGCGCACGTCGGCGTCCACGGGAATCGCCTGCCCGGTGATGCGGCTGCCGGCTTCGGTGCAGAGGAACAACGCCATGTCGGCGATGTTCTGCGCCGTGACTGTGGAATGCAGGCTGGTGGTGGCGAGGAGCTGCGCCCGCATCTGCTCGTGCGGCACGCCAAGCGCCTTTGCCTTCGCCGCGATCACGCGCTCGATGCGCTCGCCTTCGACCAAGCCCGGCAGGATGGCGTTGCAGCGCACCTTGTCCGGGCCGGCCTCGACCGCAATGCTCTTGGTGAAGCCGACCACGCCCCATTTCGCGGCGGCGTAGGGGGTGCGCTGCGGAAAGCCGTGCCGGCCGGCGGCCGAAGAGAGGTTGACGATGCTGCCGCCGCCCGCGGCCTTGAGTAGTGGCATCGCCTTCCTCGTGCAGTTGAACATGCCGGTGAGGTCGATGGCGATGCAGCGGTCCCAGTCCTCGGGGACGATGTCCTCGACCTTGCCGGTCGGGCCGGCGATGCCGGCGTTGTTGACGAGCACATCCAGGCCGCCGAGCGCCTTCTGGGACTCTGCGAAGAGCCGATCCACATCTGCGCGGTTCGCGACGTCGGCGCGCGTGCGGCCGATGTCCTTGTCCTGCGCGGCGAGCGCCTTGTCGTCGATGTCGCAGACGAAGACGCGCGCGCCCTGGTCGCGAAAAGTGCGCGCAATGGCGAGCCCGATGCCCGCGGCGCCCGCGGTGACGAGCACGCGCAGCCCTTTTGCGGAAGTGTCCATGCAATCCCCCTTGGAATGCCGCAGAATACGGCATCAGCCAGCAGTCCGGAACGCAATGATCGAGCACAGCCACCACGACATGGGCGGGCAGTCCGCCGGCAAGGTCAAGCGCACGGAGCACGCGTACGACGACTGGGAGCTGCGCGTGGACGCGATGATGATGCTGCTGGTCGGCGTCGTGGGCGGGAGCAAGCGCATGACGGTGGACGAGCTGCGCAAGAACATCGAGTCGCTGCCTCCTGCGGACTACGACAAGATGGGCTATTACGACCGCTGGGTGATTTCGCTCACCCAGACCATGATCCAGCGCGGCGTGTTCACCACCGATGACCTGGCGCGCAAGCTGGCAGAAGTGGAGAAGCGGGGTCTGACCCCGATTTCCAGGAAATTGGGGTCAGACCCCAACAAGCGGAAAAATGGGGTCTGACCCCATTTTTCGGCCGGGTGATCAGGTGCGCGTGAGGAAGGCCGCGCCGCTGGGGCACGTGCGCACGCCTTACTACATCCGCGGGCACGCGGGTGTGGTCGAGCGTATCTGCGGCGCGTTCCCGAACCCCGAGGAGCTCGCGCAGCAGCGCGATGGCCTGCCCGCGCAGCCGCTGTACCGCGTGCGCTTCCGGCAAATGGACGTCTGGCCGGGGTACCGCGGCAGCGACAAGGACGCAATCGAGCTCGAGATCTTCCAGCACTGGATCGAGGCATGACGGCTGCACGAGATGCCAAGGCCGGGCGAGTTGCGAAGGCCGCCGGTCGCTACGAGCCCTATGCCTATTTTCAGCTCATGGAAGTGAGTCTGCGCGAGCTGCTGGTGGAAAAGGGCATCGTCACCGACGACGCGATCGCCGGCGCCATGGCCGCGATGCGCGCGCGCGGCCCGGAGCGCGGCGCGGCGATGGTGGCGCGCGCCTGGCTCGATCCGGCCTACAAGGCGCGCATGCTCGCCAACGGCAGCATGGCCGCGGAAGAGCTCGGCTTCGAGGTGCCCGGACTCAGGCTGATCGTCATCGAGAATACGCCGGACACGCACAACGTCATCGTCTGTACGCTGTGCTCCTGCTACCCGCGGATGCTGCTCGGGCTGCCGCCGGAGTGGTACAAGTCGCGCCCCTACCGCAGCCGCGTGGTGCGCGAGCCGCGAAAGGTCCTCGCCGAGTTCGGCCTCAAGGTACCGACGAAGGTGGCGATCCGCGTGCACGACTCCAACGCCGACATGCGCTACATGGTGCTGCCGAGGCGCCCCGCCGGCACCGAGGGCTGGAGCGAGGCGCAGCTTGCCGGGCTCGTCACGCGCGATTGCCTCATCGGTGTCGCCGACCCGGCGCTGCCCAAACCTCGAAGGCGCGCCCAGGCGGCCCGGCCGCGCAAGCCCGCCAAGCGAGCCAATACCCGCAAGCCAAGGAAGTCCTGATGACCCCGAAGCTCTTCACGCCCATCCAGCTGGGCGGCATCGCGCTGCCCAACCGGATCGTCGTCTCGCCGATGTGCCAGTACAGCGCGTCCGACGGCGCGATGAGCGACTGGCACCTCGTGCACCTCGGCAGCCTCGCCTGCTCGGGCGCGGGGCTGCTGATCATCGAGGCGACCGGCGTCACGCGCGAAGGCCGCATCTCGAATTTCTGCACGGGCCTCTATCACGACCTGAACGAGGCGGCGATGAAACGCGCCGTGGAGGTGTACCGCGGCATCACGAAATCGCCGATCGGCGTGCAGCTGGCGCACGCCGGGCGCAAGGGTTCCGCACAGCCGCCCTGGGCCGGCGGCAAGGCGCTGCAGCCGGGGGAATCGCCCTGGCAGACGGTGGCCCCCTCCGCGTTGCCCTTCGCCGAAGGCTGGCACACGCCGCACGAGCTGACGGCAGAGGAGATCCGGGGCCTTGCCGACGCCTTTGCGGCCGCGGCGCAGCGTGCGCGGCGCATGGGCCTGGACCTCGTCGAGCTGCACGCCGCGCACGGCTACCTGCTTCACCAGTTCCTTTCGCCGCTTTCGAACAAGCGCACCGATCGCTACGGGGGCAGCCTGGAGAACCGCATGCGCGCGCCGCTCGAAGTGGCGCGCGCAGTGCGCGAGGCCTGGCCGAAGGACCGGGCGCTCGGCGCGCGCATCACCGCGAGCGACTGGACCGAGGGCGGCTTCGAGGCGCAGGACGCGGCCGCGTTCGCGCGCGAGCTGAAGGCGATCGGGCTCGACTACGTGTGCGTCTCGAGCGGCGGCGTGGTGGGCTACGCGAAGATCCAGGTGGGGCCCGGCTACCAGGTCGGTTTTGCGGAAACCGTGCGCCGCGGCGCCGGCCTGCCGGTGATGACGGTCGGCATGATCGCCGACCCGCAACAGGCGGAGGACATCCTCGCCGGCGCCCGCGCCGACATGGTGGCGCTCGCGCGCGGCCTGCTCGACGACCCGCGCTGGCCGTGGCACGCGGCCGAGCGCCTCGGCGTGAAGATCGCTCTGCCGCCGCAATACGCGCGCGCGCACCACGAGCTCTGGCCGGGGGCGCAACTGGCGCGGCCGCGCGAAACCGCCTAGGAAAGCCCCGCGTTGGCGGGCGGACGCAGCCTAGAGTCCCAGGTAGGCCTGCCGCACGCGGTCGTCGCGCAGCAGCTCGTCGCCCGAGCCGCTCATCACCACGCGGCCGTTCTCCAGCACGTAGGCGCGGTGCGAGATCTTGAGCGACACGGCGATGTTCTGCTCGACCAGCAGCACGGTGAGGCCGCGCTCGTTGAGCAGGTGGATGGTGTGCAGCACGTCCTTCACCACCAGCGGCGCGAGCCCGAGCGAAGGCTCGTCGAACATGATCAACTCCGGCTGCCCCATCAGGCAGCGGCCGATGGCGAGCATCTGCTGCTCGCCGCCGGAAAGCGTGCCGGCGAGCTGGGTGCGCCGCTCCACCAGCTTCGGGAACATGCGGTACGCCTCGGCGAGCGTCTCCTTCGCCTTGCTGCGCGCGCGCGGCAGCAGCGCCCCCATCTCGAGGTTCTCCTCCACGCTCAGCGTGGGGAACACCTGGCGCCCTTCGGCCACCTGGCCGATGCCGAGGTTGCAGATCTGGTGCGATTCGAGGCGCGTGGTGTCGCGTCCCTTGAAGGTGATGCGCCCGGCGCGCGAGCGCTCGATGCCGGCGATGGTGCGGATGAGCGAGGACTTGCCGGCGCCGTTGGCGCCGACGATGGCGACGATGCTGCCCTGCGGCACCTCGAGCGAGACGCCCGCGAGCGCCTGCGCGTCGCCGTAGTAAAGATCGAGGTTCTCTACCGTGAGCATCGGGCTTCCTCCCCTGCTTCGCGGCTCATACGGCTCATACCTCTGCCTCTTCGCCGAGGTAGCACTCGAGCACGGCGGGATTGCGCACGACCTCGTCGGGCGCGCCCCGCGCGATGATCTGCCCGTAATTCAGCACCACGATGCGCTGCGCGAGCGCCATCACCGCGCGCATCACGTGCTCGATGAGCAGGATGGTGAGGCCCTCGGCGCGGTTGAGCTCGCGGAACACTTCCACCATCTGGTCGCACTCGGTCGGGCGCAGGCCCGCCATCACCTCGTCCAGCAGCAGCAGCCGCGGCCGCGTGGCGAGCGCGCGCGCGACTTCGAGGCGCTTGCGGTCGGGCAGCGTCAGCGCGGAGGCGGGCAGCCCGGCCTTCGCGCCGAGGCCGAGCTTGTCGACGATCCCGGCGGCAAGGCGTCTCGCCGAGGGCACGTCCTTCGATCGCTGCAGCGCGCCGACGATCACGTTGTCCAGCACCGACAGCCCCGCGAAGGGCTTGACGACCTGGAACGTGCGCCCGATGCCCGCCGCGCACACCTGGTCGGGCCGCAGCCCGGCGATGGGGTGGCCCTGGAACGCGATCGTGCCCTCGTCCGGCGCATACACGCCGGCGACCATGTTGAACATCGTGGTCTTGCCGGCGCCGTTCGGCCCGATCAGCCCGACGATGGATCCTTCGCCCACCTCGAACGAAGCGCGCGCCACCGCTTTCAGCCCGCGGAAGGATTTCGACACGCCGGAGACCGCGAGCATCATTTGCCCAGCCCCAGGCGCCGCGCCAGCGCCGGCCAGATGCCGTTCGGCACAAACATGATCACCGCGAGCAGCACCACGCCGTAGAAGACCTGCTTCACGCCGGGAATCTCCCAGCCGAGCACCGCGAGCAGCTCGGTGATCGCGTCGCCCAGCACGGTGAGCACGGCCGCGCCGAGGATCGGGCCGAACAGCGTGCCCACGCCGCCGATGATCGGCCCGAGGATGATCTCGATCGAGCGGCTGATGTGGAAGATCTGCTCCGGGAACAGGTTGTTGTAGTAGAAGGCGAAGAACACGCCCGCCACCGCGGTCATCGCCGAGCTGATCATCACGGCGATCATCTTCCAGCGGAAGGTGTTGATGCCGAGCGCCTGCGCGGCTTCCTCGTTCTCGCGGATCGCCTGCCAGTAGTAGCCGGCGCGGCTCTTCAGCAGCCACGCGCACAGCGCGAACGCGCCCGCGGCGAGGACGAGCATCGTGTAGTAGTACATCGCGGGCGGGCCGCGGAAGTTGAGCAGATCGATCTGGTCGCGCTGCGCCACCTTGAGGAACATGCCGCCCGGGCCGCCGGTCCAGCCGAGGTGGTCGAAGCCGATGCGCGTGAACTCGGCAAAGGCGATGGTGAGCAGCGCGAAATACACGCCCGAGATGCCGAAGCGGAACGCGAGGAAGCCGATGGCGGCGCCGATCAGCACGCACGCGAGCATCGCCAGCCACAAGCCCGCCCAGGGCCCGATGCCGTAGTGAAAGAACAGGCCGCCCGCCACGTAGGCGGCGACGCCCACGTAGAGCGAGTGCCCGAGCGAGAGCTGGCCGGCAAAGCCCATCATCACGTTCCAGGCCTGGCCGGCGAACGCCAGGTACAGGATCAGCGTCGCGACCGACAGCACGTAATTGCCGGCGAACGCCGGCAGCGCCGCAAGCGCGACGCCGAGGATGGCGAGCAGGGTCGCGGTGCGCTTGTTCATGGGAGCAGGGGGGGCGGCACCCGTCCGGTTGAAGCGATCGGGGCCTTCCCGGTCCCCCCGCACCCCCCGTGCGCGCTCAGCCGAGGCTCTCTCATTGTTTGCGCCCCAGAAGCCCCTGCGGGCGGAACAGCAGCACGAGGATCAGCAGGCCGAAGCTGAACATGCTCTTTGCCGAGGGCGCGATGAACAGTCCCGCCATCGCCTCCGACACCCCGATCAGCACGCCACCGACCAGGGCCCCGCCCATGGAGCCCAGCCCGCCGACGATGACGATGACGAAGGCGAGCAGCGTGTAGGCGGGACCGAGCTGCGGGGTCACTTCCAGCAGGATCGCCATGGCGCAGCCCGCCACGGCCACGCACACCGAGCCCAGGCCGAAGGTGAGGGCGTAGAGGTGCTTCACGTCGAGGCCGACCACTTTGGCGCCGAGGTAGTTGTCGGCGCAGGCGCGGATCGCCTTGCCGGTGAGCGAGAAGCGGAAGAACGCGAACAACCCGGCGGCCGCCGCGAGCGCCGCCGCCGCGGCATACACGCGCCCCTTGTCGAACAGCAGCGGCCCCAGCGCGAAGGATTCGAGCTGGTATTCGGTCTGCACGTTTCTCGCGTCCGGCCCGAAGGCGAGCAGCAGCCCGTTCACCATGATGAGCGCCACCGCCACCAGCAGCATGAACTGCGAGTGCTCCGGGCGCGTGATGAAGGGATTGATGAGCCCCGCCTGCATCGCGTAGCCGAAGGCGAAGAACGCGGCCGCCACCGGCACGATGGCGAGGAAGGGATCGAGCTTGAGCGCGGCGAACAGCACCACTGCGGCGTACATGGCGATGGTCATCATCTCGCCGTGTGCGAAGTTCACCACGCGCACCACGCCGAAGATCACCGACAGGCCGAGGGCCATCAGGCCGTAGACCAGGCCCGTCAGCACCCCGGAAATCACGACATTGGCGATGAGGTCCCAGGCCATAATAAAAAGGGCCGGCGTTGCCGGCCCCCCGATCTTGCCCGAATTCCTCCTAGGCCCGCTTGTAATCCGGCGAGGGGAAGACGACCTTGGCCTCCTGGAACTCCACCGGCAGGGTGACGCTCGGCCGGCCCTTCAGGTTCTGGATCGCGGCGGACAGGTTGCCTTCCACCTGGCCCTTGGGATTGAAGCGGATCGGGCCGCCGAGCGACATGCGGTTCGCAACCGGGATGTCGGTCTTGCGGATGGCGTCGGCGAGCGTCTTCGCGTCGGTGGTCTTCGCGCGGCGGAAGGCGTCGGCGGCGATCATGATCGCGTCGTAAGTGTAGCCGGCGTTGGTGCCGTGGAAGTAGAGCTGGTCCTTGGGGAACAGCTTCTTGAACTCGCGCTCGACGATGCCGGTCATCTTCGACTTCGGGTTGTACCAGACCGTGTTGCAGATCGCGTAGTCGGCGTACTTGCCGAGCGCCTTGGTGTACTGCTCCTCGTACAGGCCGGGCGATCCCGGGCTGATGATGCCCATCGGGTTCCAGCGCTGCTTCACCATCTCGCGGCGCAGGACGATGGCGTCGTTCAGCCGGCACACCAGCATGAGGAAATCCGCGTTCGACGCCTTGGCCTTGGATACCTCGACGGTGAGGTCCCGGGCCGCCGGGTCGTAGGGAATCGTGTCCACCACCTTGAAGGGCAGGAAATCGAGCTTCGGCAGCGTGAAGCCGATGCCCTTGGCCATCGCCTGGCCGAAGGTGTCGTTGACGTACATGAACACGGCGCTGCGCGGCACCGTGTTGGTGGTGCGGAAGATCTCGCCCATCAGCGCGAGGCCGTTCCTGACCAGGTCGGGCGCGGTGGGGAAGTTGCGGAACACGAACTTGTAGCCCTGCTCGGTGATCTGCGGCGCGGCGGCGATGTTGATGATGAAGGGCACGCCGCGCTGCTCGGCGACCTGCGCGATGGCGGCGGAATGGCCAGAGTCGAAGGCGCCGACCAGCGCATGCGCGCCCTCCTGGATCAGGCGCTCGGCGCGCGTGCGCGCGACGTCGGCGTTACTCTCGGTGTCGGCGCTCATCAGTTCGATGTCCACGCCCAGCACCTGCTTGAGCACGGCGGGGGCGAGGTCCGCGCCCTTCTGGCAGGACTGGCCGATCAGCGCCTGCACGCCGGAGCGCGGCAGGAGCACGCCGACCTTGAGCTTTGAAGCCTGCGCGCGGACGATGCCAAAAGGCGAGAGCGCGCTGAGCGCGCCCGCGGCCGCGAGCGCCTGGTTGAATTGCCGGCGATTGATGCGCTGCGTCATGGATTCCTCCCCCTTTGGTGGGACTGTTATAGACCATTACAATTCGCCGGTCAACGATGCGCAAGCTCCCTTCCCCCTATCGCCCGCGCGCGCTCGCACCGATTTCGCGCGTGTCCCGCCTCGACTACGACGTGCTGGAC
>Ga0137356_1000195_pt1 | contig 10192 bp, 18 predicted proteins | sample EasRivERMLT830_2_FD_102297 | JGI IMG/M metagenome (GOLD analysis project Ga0137356, IMG submission 102297) | Soil microbial communities from meander-bound floodplain in the East River, Colorado, USA - East River MetaG ERMLT830_2 | ecosystem: Environmental > Terrestrial > Soil > Floodplain ...
GAGAGATAGAGACGATGTATTCGTGGCCGATGTTGATCTCTTCGCCCAGGGACAGTTCCGGCGTCACCAGGCGCAGGGTGGACTTGCCGGCGAGTTCGAGGTACTTCCCCTGGTCGAGCAGGGGATCGAACACCGGATCGAACACAAGAACGGACACCACCCTCGGGACCTTGTTGACGATCGCCACTTCCTGCCCGTTCTTCGTGCAGGAGAACTTGAGCTTGATCGGGTTTACGATCGGCATCCGGTACTCCTTCCTACTGTTCCATGCCCGGTTCGGCGGGCTCGGGGGGCTCGGAGAGGCCGATACCGGCCGCCTTCGCTGTTTCCACAAGTGCCGCCGTCATGGCGTCCGTGCATCGTTCCCATCCGAACCAGAAGGCCATCTCCGCATGGTCGTTGACTACCTGGATCATCCGGGCCGAGGAATTCTCCTTGATCCCGTCGAGGTACGGCTTCATGTCGAGTTTGTAGAAGTCCGACTCGATGAACGCCGCCGCCCGGATCCCCTTCTCCTTCTTCGCTTTCAGCGCCAGGAACGCTTTCGATCCTTCCCACTTTTCCTCTTCCATCTGCATCCTCCCCTTGGGTTATTGAGGCAACATCCCCGGAGCGGCCACCCCTCCCGCGGGGGCCCCCGGTGGCGGGTTCATACCGGACAGCATCTTCATGAACGACGCCGCGTCCATCGGCGTTTGCGGCGCCGGCGCGATCGGCATCCCCGTGGCCGGATCCAACTGCGTACCCGGGGCAAGCGGAGGCTGTTTCAGAATCAGGTCCTCCGGATTGGGCTCGTCGTAGGTATTCAGGACCCGGGAGAGGAATTCTTCAAGGTTGAGCCGCACGGCGATCGCCGGGACCTTGGACAGGAGTTCGAACAGTTCGACCATATCCCTGCGACGCCGTTCCGCGTCAAAAAACGCCGAGAGTCCCTTCACGCGGATCGGGTACCGCTTGTCCACGAACGCGAATCGCTCGGCCTCTGGCAGGAGATCGAGGGGCACTCCCTCCTGTTCGAACATATCGTAGGTTTCCGGGTTGAAGGCGGGGTCCATGAAATACTGCACGGTGAAGTCCCGGACGATCTCCACCGATTCGACGATGCCCCCCTTCTCGATCGACGAGGCGATGTTTTCAAACTGCATGGTGGAGGCTTCCGTTTTGCGGTTTACCTCTGTAGCCGTCACGTCTCCCTTGGCGGTCGGCATCCCCTGGATGAATTCCGTCCATCCGGTATAGTTCTGGATGAACGACCGGAACAGATCCGCGAGGATGAACGTACCTTGGGCGATATCCCCCTGCTGAATCTGGTGCATGGCCTGTCCCAGGGGCCCCTTGGTCTTGTAGAGCTTTCCCGGAGTGAGCCCGCCTTCGGCCTGTTCCGGATCCTTCAAGGCGTCGACGTTGATCTCCGTGGGCGCCAGGAGGGAGAAGAGGGCCTTGTCACCGGCCATGTTGATGATGTTGTCCAGGGCGTTGATGACCGGCCGGATGCCGTCCACCATGCCGTTGCCGATGACCATGAACAGGGTTTTCAAGGGGGTGATGAACACATACGGATGCTTCCGGAGCCAGTAGGGGGAGGCTTCCGGCTTGAGGATCACGTACTTCTTGTTGGCGACGATGAACCGCGCGGCCCGCTTGACCACCGTGCCATCTTCCTCGGTGATCGTTCCGTAGAAGGTATGGAGTACCACTTCCTTGCGGTACTTGTTCTTGTTCTCCCCCGAGATCCGGAGCATGAGTCGGCGGGCCTGTTCGGCCTCGGACTGATCCGCGTTGACGTAATCCTCCCGCTTGAGCTTGTTCAATTCCTTCTTTTCGTACTTGATCCCCTCTTCGTTGTAGAGCAGATCCGAGAGTTGGACCCTGGATTCCTCGATGATGTAGGACCGATCGACGGGGAAGTAGAGCAGGAGCGGGTTGACCACTTCGCACCGTAGCTTGCCCCGCTCGGAGATCTCCCGGAGGAATTCATACTTGGGGGTGGGGAGTCCCGTCGCCTTGTCGATCGCCTGGGGGTTGAGGGCCCAGACCACCTTCGTCTCGTCGCATCGGACGGGGGTGAATTTAAGGCATCCGTAGAACATGACGAACGCCGATTCCACGGCCTCTCCGAATTTGTCGATAAAATCGCATTGGTCGATGTGGAACCGTACCTTCTTGGTGAAGGCCCGGGCGAAGTTATCCATCTTGTCCTCAACGGGCGTCCCTACCGGCGCCGGCGCCGTTCCCGTGGGCATTGCGGCCGGCATCCCGCCGTTGCCTCCCCCACCAGGGGGCATCCCACCGGCAGGCGGTAGAGCGGCCGGCGCACCGGCAGGCGAAGCCGCGTTTTGCGATGCGTTGTCTCGGCGCTCCGGAACGAACTTGAAGAATTCGTCGGACTTCATCAGGATCCGCTTGATGAGCCCCGAGGCGCCCTTGATGGCGGGATAGACGGCCGGCACGACGATCTTATGTTGCCAGGACTTCTTCTTCGAGTGATCCCGATACGACAGGTAGCGGTCGTAGCACTCCTGCATGACCTTCCGCTTGTCGCGCCAGGTGTTTTCGCACTCCGAGAGGCAGGCGTTAAGGAACAGGATGAGTTGCGCGTTGTTCACCTGGGGCCTCCGTAGCTCGGTGGTACCTGGAAGATCTCCATCCCCTCCTTGGTGCCTCCGCGGCCGTCCCGCTCGTCGAAGTACCGCTTCCGGACGGAATCGTTGAGCAGGAGGGTACGCTTGACGCGGGGATCGTCGATATCGACCGCTCCCGAGACGCCGGCTTCCTTCACCGATCGGGGGATCTTGTGGACGAGCCCGCAATCCTGGCATTGCGCTACCTGGATGATCTGGTGGGCGTCCTTTCCGTCCCGGAAGGCCGTCCCCTTGAATAGCATGGTGTGGGGGTAGCAATCCACGATTCGCGGTTGCCAGGGCGTACCCAGGAGCGGGATCTTCGGCCGGCTTGCCAGGAAATCTTTCTTTTCCATGTCGATCCTCCTATTGAGTGACGGCGTTTCGTTCGTCGTTGGAAAGAAGGCGGTCCCAGGCCATGATTCTCTGGAAATGACAGAACGGAAAATTGGCGGCGTTACCTGGCCGGCCAAGCGCCGCGTTCGCGTCGATGCTCATATCCCCGTCGAACGACTGAACCGAGGTACTCGTGCCTCCGACGGATACATATGAGGATGTACCGCCCCAGGAGGAAGCGAGGGATTTCTTGGACCCGTCCCAAGCGGGACCCGCGACTATGTTCGTTCCGTCGTAGAATCCGGAAGTGGCACTTGCGGCCCAATACAGGGGGGTGTTACCGGCCGCGGCGTTGAACCGGATCAGGTAGTAGGTCAAAAGGTTCTCGTCCGTGGTGCAGTTGAGCGTGGCGAGGATCGTTCCAACGGTTCCGCTGACGTTCCCGGCAGACGGGAAGGTGACGGTATCCTCGTTCCTGGTCATCGCGGTCGTTGTGGTGGGGATGTACGACGAGGCGAAATTAGCACCGGAACCGTCAGCGATTTCGTAGGCCGCTCCGTAGGCGTACACCGCATCCCCGGAGGAAGCGAAGGCAAATCCGACGTTTGTGGGCCCCGCCACGGGAGTGACAAAGGTTTGCACTCTCGTCCAGGTGGAAGAGTTGATCTGCGTATGAATCGGCACGGGATGGCCTGTATCCGCGTAGATCCATATCGTTCCCGTGCCCGTTTTCCGTTTCAGGTAGATCGAGAAGGTGGAAGGGACGGCAAACGCAGTTACCTGTTGCCAGAAGGTTTGATTGACCGAGGTAGAAGTAATCGTCCAGGCATTGAGCGTCCCATCCGGTGAAAGCACGTTCTCTTGGGCCCGGGTGAATCCCGCTCCCGCCCAAACGGTCGTGTTGTCGAATCCGTTGGACCGCAAGGCGAGGTTGATCCGGAGGGATTCCACCAGGAGTCCCGTACTCTCGAGACGCGGTTGATCGGTCGTGGCGACGGTGATGTACCCGTTGTCGGGCGAGACGAAAGTTGCGGTATGCGTGGCGTCATGCGTCCGAGCCACGGCAAGGCCGGAGCCCGCGGAAAGCCTCAACGGGTTCGCGGAGTCGTTGAGAGGCGCAAGGAACGTCAATCCCTTGAAAAGCCCCACGGTGTTGGAAAACGCCCCCGCCCCCTTGTACGCCTTCCGGCCCGCGGCGCCGGCGGGGGAGGCGGCCAGGAGGACCGCGAGGACGGCTATGAGGATCCGGCGCCCCATGTCAGTAGTAGGAAACCGTGAGATTGGTGTTATCGGCCGTAACGATCGTCAAGCCGGTATTGAACCGGACCCCGTAGGGCAGTACCATCCCGGCTACCGGAGCGGCGACGGTCCCGATCTTCGTGCCGGCCGCGGTCAAGGAGTCGTAGACGGTGATCGCTCCCATCGACCCGCCGTTGACGGTGATGCAGGCCAGGGACCCCGCCCCGGACTTAACCAGGGTGGTCGTGTTGGAGATGATGTTGGCGAAGGACGCCTTCTCCACGATCTCCGCGCCCGGGTAGCGGGGCTCGGCGTCTACCGCGGGTGCCCAATACGGCGCCGTGAGGACTCCCACAACGATGGCCATGACGAACAGGAACAGAAGCTTCTCTCTCATGATGCCCTCCTTCAAGTGGCGTAGGATTCGGCTACTTCCTGGACGGGCTTCTTTCGAGCCCCTTGTTTCTTGATCTGGAAGATGCGGGAGGCGACGTACTCGAGACCGTTCATGATGTGCGAGTATTCGTTCTTCTCAACCTCGTCCGAGTAGATATCCTTGCCAACGACCTTCTTCCGGCGATACCCGCCCGTAAAGGCCGTGATGATGAATCTCTCCCGCGGATCGACCCGCAGGAAGGGCAAGCCGTCCTCTTCCAGGCGGCCGAGGGCCATCTCCATAGCCTCGAACCGCCCCTGCCAGGACACTTCGCCCGTCTGGACGTCCAGTCCGAACCCGCCTCCGTCCTTGATCGGCACGTCGGCCGAGCCGTTGAGGATATCGAAGCACTTCCGCTCGTCGGTCTGGGCCCGCTGATTGCCTGCCGGATCTGCGTAATCGAGCCAGGTGTACCCGGGATAGGCCAGATTGCAGTAGTTGATGACTTCCGTACCGAACCGGACGATGCCCATGAACTGATCGTTCGGCACGAACAGGGACGGGAAGATGTTCCAATGCGGCGCCGGCGTGAAGAGGCGCTGAGTGATGGCGCAGGCCGGCGTACCGCCGAAGTCCCACCCGCGGATCATCGGGAGGTTCTTCACCGGCCGCAGAGGGGAGGGCGCGACGTGGCGCTGTTCGTTGAACGTCTTGTAGATCGGCAACCCCTCGCGGATCGAGAAGTCGATCTCCTGTTCCTTGCGCCATATCTGGTTGTCGACCCCGCCGATCAAGCCCTTCGTCATCGAGTCCCGCCATGAGCGGCCGGCCGGCAGTTCCGGATCCCTGCCTGGGAAAGCCGAGTAATGGAGACGGATGGAGCGGATACCGGAGTCCGTGGTCCACTTCTGGATCCCACGGATAGGCGGTAGGGTGGGGGCGGTGTTCGTCAAATCATCCTTTTCGTGGTTCGTCGGTGATGGAGGTAATCGCCTGTTCGATGTGCAGAAGGGCTCGGCGAAGGTCGTGGAAGGCGTCCAGGACGTGAACCTTCGAGTCCGGGAAGCAGGACAGGTGCGGCATCCCGTCCATGCCGGCCATGACGCCCAGGATCTCCTGGCGGGCTTGGATGCAATCCCCCAGGACGAGGACCCGCGGATCGAGAGGGGCGTCTCCAAGGGTAACCGCGATCGCCGGCGCTGCGGCCTCGAGCGTTACCCCAAGCAGGGCGGCATGAATATCATCCTTGGTGTATACCTTCTCCGGGGTAACATCGGCTGCCGGCCAGGTCGGGGATCCCGTTACCCTATCCAATTTGAGCCACCGTGATGCAGAAGATGCCGGCGCCGGCCAGGTACCCGAACTGGATCCCCAGGAGGATGCACCCCACGGCCGCGAGGGCGATTCGAACCTCTTTCTTCATGAGGCGAACGCGTAGGAGCTTGTAGGATCGGTCATGAACCCCCCCATGCGGCCGAATTCCGAAGGTTCCGCGGAAGAAACGGCGACGATCTTCCGGCAGGAGGGCTTCGCGGCCCGGTAGGCTTGCAGGAAGAACGGCTGAAAGGCCGCCTCATCGGAGAACAGCCCTGATCCGGTGTACGACCGGATGGTATCGGACCCCTGGGGGATGCCCCAGATCTTCGAGCCGTTGGCGTACAGGCGTTGCCCGTAGGCCGGCTTCGGGCCCTTCTGATCCTGCATCCACCAGGGGAGATGCGTCTCGATGAAGTCGATCCGGGCGCTACCGGGCTCCTTGTTGAACACCAAGTTCGCGGCGTCCTCTTCCTTCTTCGACTGGATGAAGAGAAGCTGACCCCCGTAGAACCGGGCCCACCAACAGAAGTAGGCGCACATGAACCAGGTAATCATCAACTGCCGGCTTTTGCCGATGAACACGATGTTGTTGGCGTGAACCTCGTTGAGGACGTCCCACAGGGCGATCTCCCTGGGGAAGGGCTTGATCGTCTCGGACATGGAGAATTCGTCCTTGGTCCAGACGTATTTGAGGGGGTGGAACAGCCAGTAGGCGCAGGACCGCTTGCACTTCTCAAGCTCGATGTACCGCGAGGCGGGATCCTCGTCCAGGGAGGCGCCGTAGTGGTACCATTGCTCGGGCGTCCAGTTAGGGTAGAGCGCGTCGAACGGATCCCTGTCGGGCACGGGCCGCCTCCTCGATCGCCTGGTTGATCTCTTCGTCCGTCATCGAAGCCACCCGCTTGCGCTGTTCGTTCATGCGGGCCATGCGCCGGCCGGCCAGTTCGTCGACCTGGGTTTTCGCGGCCTGGTCGCCGGCTACGCCGATCAGGAAGCCCATCTGGGCCATGAGCCGGTGGTAGAACTTCCGGACGCCCCAATTCGGCAGGAGGGTATCGACGTGGGAAACCTTCTTCGTATCTGGGTCGACCACGGCCTTGATGATCGTCGCGGTGATCCCCTCGAGGATGGCCTTCAGGAGAACCTGGTCCGATAGCCCGTTGGCCGCCATGAGGATCCGCAATTGCGGTTGGATGCGCTCCAGGAGGCGGGCGCCTGCCAGGGAGGCATCCTCGGCGCCGGTCCCCTTGCGGGCGACACCAGACTCGAGGGCGGCCATGCCGGGATTCCCCGTCCGGAGGTAGATACGAAGAAATTCACGTTCCTTGCGGGAGAGGATGACGGGCTCGCCGTCCTGGTCGAATTGAAGATCCTGGCTCATGGACCGTGACGGTACAGGATCCCAAAGAATCCTGTCAAGGGAAATAATTAAGCCGATCAGCTATTTATACTACCAGAGCATAAACCAAGGAGGGGTGCCTTTGACTGAAACGAACCAAGAAAGAGCCTCTCTCCTGCTACCGGCCCGGGGGTTGCGCTTTCCATTCCTCGACGCCTTCAAAAACCTCAATCCCCAGGCAAAAGCAAGTTATCCACAGAAAAACCGAGTTATCCACAGGGTTATCCACAGATTTTGTGGTTCCCTTTCAAACTAACCCTCCTTAAAACCTAAAGCACCTACTACTTACGATCTTCTCTGTAGACTTAAAGACTGAAGTACTGGTGTGTCGTTGTTCGGGCGAAACCACGGCCGCTGTTCGGTCGAAAGCACGAGCTATGCTTTCACGAAAGCACGAGCTATGCTTTCGCCAAAGCACGAGCTATGCTTTTACAAAAGCACAGCGTCAATCATCCGAATCGCGCCTTCCAATTAATTCGTTTAATTTCCGTTGGATAGGTTTCAACCACGGTCTTTTGAGGGCTTCCAGGTGGGCTATCAGGGGTTTGTAGATCTTGCTTGGAGGGAGAAACGCCATGACTTTCATCGCGCCTTTTATCTGACTCGGGCTCCGGAATTCGTCGATCGGATTCATCCCCAAGCCGGGGTCGATCATAAGAATCCCCAGGCGCTCATCGTTATACACAAGGCGAAGTTCCACCAGATGGGAGAGGCTTTTCTCCACCCTTTCCGGGTTCCACTTCAAATCGGAGCATAAATACCATTTTGTGCATAAAAACACGCCTACCATGTTGGAATGTTGACTGGTTAGGATCTCGAAGAAGAGGGCGAAGTCATCCTCGGTGAGCTTCAGGGGCTCGAGCATCGGCCGGATATTGGTGGGAACGGATTGCCGGCGCACGGAGAGCCTCATGATTTACCCCCCGCGGTATCGAGCCAGGAGTAGAAATCCGTGGTTTTGAGGGCCCCCTTGGACTTGGAGATCAGGAGCATCACCAGAGCGGGGGGCATGGGCACCTTCATCGCCTCGTACCTCGAGTAGGCCCCCTGGGAGATCTCGAGCATCCCCGCCACGTCTGCCTGCCTCTTCTTCTCTTTCTTTCGCCAAGCCTTCACCTTCACCATAGGAATCCCCCTGGTATTGGAATGTCCTGTTTATACCGGGGAAAGATATATCATGTCAAAGTATATTTACCTATTGACAATCAATCCACAAACCGTCTACAAATAAGATAGGGGTAAAATAAACGCGGGAGGTTACAGGGGATGGCCTACATCGTGAAAGCCGAAACACAGTCCGGGAAGGTCCGGTACGCGGGCATCAGCGACGGCCCGCCGGTGAAGGACAAGGGCGAAGCTCATGCCTTCTTCGACCGCGGAGAAGCGGAAACCGTGGCCCGGAAGATCCGAAGCGTCATCCCGGCGACCTGCACGGTCACCGTGGAAACCGTCTGACAGGCAGTTATTCCATCCCTGGGGAGGGACCTTATGCTGAAGATCGACTACCATCTCGTAGTGGCGCAAGGCTACCCCGCCATTGACGTGGCGGCCAAGCTCGATTCTAAAGTAAACAACCTTATGGCGGCGGGATGGGAACCTTCGATGCCTCCCGGCATGATCTTTTGCGGAGATATCTACACCGCATTCCAGGCCGTCCTCCGTAACCCCGCACACCAGGCAAAGGTAACCGATGGCGGCCACCAGGTGCCGGATCAGGTTACCCCTACACTTGGAGATACCCAGGTGTTCATGCGCGACACGCCGAGATGGAAAGATGCCTGGGAGGCGCTTGAAGAAGAAGTCAGCGATATCACGATCTGGATGTATATGCTCTCCAAGATCAGCAAAGACGGGCTTTCGTGGGACCACTCCTTCAAGCACATCGAGACGCGATCGTACAAGACCGTTTCCACGCCGCGGGAAATATAGGGCGGCCGGTGTCCAACATGGGACCGCGTACCTGGTTCGCTATGTCGATCCTGGGACGCAGAAGATGGGAGGAAGAGGCAATGGCAAAGAGCGAGTACGACCCCGCAAAAGACATCCTCATCAAGGAATTGGAGTACGTCGAAATCGGAGATCGGCAACACGCCTGCATCGCCGTCTGGTGTTACAACGGCGGGGATATCAAGCTCGGGATTCAGCGGAAGATCGGCACCCGGGTCGGGACGGTCACCAAGGCGATCGGCCGCATGACGCGCGAGGAAGCGAAGATCATCATCCCGATCTGCGCCGCCGCCCTGGCCGATGACGCCCTCTGGACCGTGCCGGCGAAGAAGGGGTAACGCCATGTGCAACTACGTTCCCGAAGGGGATCAACCGGACGATCTGTACCTCGCCATCCAAATACAGCGATGCCCGGAAGAGGCCGCGGCATACCTGGCCGACGATTGCCGGAAGAAGGACATAACCATTCAGACCCTCAATAGGGAACTGGCCCAGGCGAGGAAGGACCTGGCCGAGGTTCGAGGGAAGATCGAGAAAATGATCGGGAGGTACTCATGTCGAAAGTCCGACTGACGGTGTGGATCCCGGGATCGCTCCGGACCCTCATCGAGGACGAGGCCGAACAGCGCGAAGAAACCCTCTCGGAGTTCTCTCGAAAGGTATTCGAGAGATTCTTCGGAGTCCAGGACGGCGCCAAGCCGGCGCCCAAGGAGGTACGCCGATGAAGGATAACAACCTGAACATCGTCCAGGAGCTTCTGGTGAAGAAACGCTTGAGGGAGTGCCTCCTGCTCGGCGCCAAGCAAGCCCGGGAGGAACGTGAGGCGAAGGGTGAAAAGCGCCCCACGTTCATCTACAGCGGCTTCAAACGGGCGTGGCACGTCGTTTTCGATTAGGCCGCCGCCATGAGGAAACAGAGGCTACCACGCCCAAGGGGCGCCGCGATCGACCTGGTACA
>Ga0137356_1000197_pt1 | contig 10175 bp, 7 predicted proteins | sample EasRivERMLT830_2_FD_102297 | JGI IMG/M metagenome (GOLD analysis project Ga0137356, IMG submission 102297) | Soil microbial communities from meander-bound floodplain in the East River, Colorado, USA - East River MetaG ERMLT830_2 | ecosystem: Environmental > Terrestrial > Soil > Floodplain ...
ATGATCGGCGAGATCCGCGACCTTGAAACGGCGGAAATGGCGGTGCAGGCCGCTTTGACCGGCCACCTGGTGCTCTCCACGCTGCACACCAACGACGCGCCGAGCGCGGTGACGCGGCTGCTCGAGCTCGGCATCGCGCCGTATCTGCTCAACGCTACCGTGAATGGCGTCATGGCGCAGCGCCTGCTGCGCACCCTGTGCCCGCACTGCAAGCAGGCATCGGAAATGAACCGCGCCGAGGACCAGGCGGCCTGGGACGCGCTGGTGGCGCCGTTCAAGTCCACGCGCCCGGCGCAGGTCTACAAGCCGGTCGGGTGCCTGGAGTGCCGCATGACCGGCTTCATGGGGCGCGTGGGCATCTACGAGACGCTGCTGTGCAGCCCCGCGGTGAAGCAGCTGATCGCCGCAGGCGCGGACCTCGCGCGCGTGCGCGACCAGGCGATGAAGGAAGGCATGAAGCCGCTGCGCGTGAGCGGCGCGATGAAGATCGGCGCCGGGCTCACCACGATGGACGAAGTGCTCAAGGTGGCGCCGCCGGTGCGGGACCTGCCGGGCTAGGCGCGCGCGCCATGGCATGGTCGCTGCTCATCGAGGCCTCGCTGCTGTTCACGGCAGCGGCGATCATCTTCGCCGCCTGGATGCACGCACGCGTGCGCGACCGGCGCGCCCACCGGGCGCTGGCGCAGAGCGAGGAGCGCTTCCGCAATCTCACTGCGCTCTCGGCCGACTGGTTCTGGGAGACCGACGCCGAGCAGCGCATCACCTGGCTGACCGGCGGCCCCGCGGTGCTCGAGTTCTTCGGCTCGGGCCTTGCCTTCGGCCGGCGGCTCTGGGAGTTGCCCGGCGTCGAGCTCGACGGGCGCGCGTTCACCGAGCACCTGGAGAAGCTGCGCCTGCGGCTGCCGTTCTTCGACCTGGAGCTCGCGCGCCGGGACGGCGCCGGCGCGCGCCAGAGCCACCTGGTGTCGGGGCAGCCGCGCTACGACGCGCGCGGCGCCTTCCTCGGCTACCGCGGCGTCGGGCGCGACGTCACCGAGCGGCGCCGCAGCGAGCTCGAGCTGGCGGCGGCCAAGGAGCGGCTGGAGCTGGCGCTGGAGGGCTCCAATGCGAGCCTGTGGGACACGGACCTGCGCACCGGCAAGGTCTACCTGAGCGAGGGCTGGGCGGCGTTCACCGGCAGGCCGCGCGCGCCGACCGCCACGACGGTCGACGAGCTGATGCAGGGCGTGCATCCGACGGACCTGCCGCGCGCGGTGCGGCTGTCGATGGAAGTGGTGAAGGGCGAGTGCGAGGACTACGCGGAGGAGCACCGCTATCGCACCGCCGGCGGCGACTGGAAATGGCTGCTGTCGCGCGGCAAGGTCAGCGAGCGCGATGCCGAAGGCCGCGCGCGGCGCATGACCGGCATCAACATCGACATCACGGGCCGCAAGCGCGCCGAACAGGCGTTGCGCGAGGCGGAGGAGCGCTACCGCTCGCTGATCGAGCTGGCGCCCGACGCGGTCGTGGTGTACGCCGGCGGCGTCATCGAGTACGCCAACCCGGCGGCGGCGCGGCTGGTGCGCGTCGCCTCGCCCAGGGAGCTGCTGGGCCGCCGCGTCGAGGACTTCGTGCATCCCGACGACCTGGAGCACTTCCGCGAGCGCCTGCGCTACCTCAATGCCGGGCCCGGCACGGTGGGCTTCGAGGAGCGCCGGCTGCGGCGTCCCGACGGCAGCGAGCTGGTGGTGGAAACCGCGAGCGCTTCCTACCTGGAGCGCGGGCGCCTGGTGATGCAGTCGGTGGTGCGCGATGTCACCGAGCAGCGCAAGGCGCGCGAGGCGCTCGCCGAGCGCGAGCAGCGCTTCCGCGACGTCGTCGAGGCCTCGGGCGAATACGTCTGGGAGACCGACGCGCAGTGGCGCTACACCTACCTGTCGGCGCGCGCCGAGGCCGTGCTCGGCTACCTGCGCACCGACCTGATCGGCCGCCGGCCGCGCGAGTTCATGCCGCTGGGCGAGGCGCGCATGCTGGACGCGTTCTTCGACCGCAACGGTCGCGAAGGCCAGCCGTTCCGCGACCTCACGCACCGCTCGCTCACCCAGTCGGGCAAGCTGATCTGGCAGCAGGTGAGCGGCGTGCCGGTGCGCGACGCGCAAGGGCAGCTGGTGGGCTACCGCGGCACCGGCGCCGACATCACGGCGCGCAAGCAGGCCGAGGAACGCATCCAGTACCTCGCCACGCGCGACGCGTTGACCGGCCTGCCCAACCGGGCGCTGCTCGCCGACCGCGCCGGGCAGGCGATCCTCGCCGCGGCGCGCAGCCGCGGGCAGCTCGCGCTGCTGCTCTTTGATCTGGACCGCTTCAGCCTGGTCAACGACTCCCTCGGCCACCAGGCGGGGGATGCGCTGCTGCGCGCGGTCGCCGAGCGGCTGCAGAACACGCTGCGGCGCGAGGACACGCTGGCGCGCCTGGGCGGCGACGAGTTCGTTCTGCTGTGGGACGGCCTGAAGAGCGTGCAGGAGGCCGCGCTGGTGGCGCAGCGCATCCAGGACACCCTGCAGCGGCCGTTCACCATCGAAGGCCGCGCGCTCAGCGCCTGCGCCTCGATCGGCATCGCCCTCTACCCGGAGGATGGCCGCGACTTCAGCGCGCTGCTCAAGAGCGCCGATACCGCCATGGTCCACGCCAAGGAAACCGGCCGCGGCGGCTTTCGCCTGTTCTCGCCGGCGCTCAACGCGCGCGCCGTCGAGCGCCTGGCGCTGGACGGCGACCTGCGCGCCGCGCTCGTGCGCGGCGAGCTGCTGCTGCATTGGCAGCCCGTCGTGCGCCACGGCGTGCTCGCGGGCGCCGAGGCGCTGGTGCGCTGGAACCACCCCGAGCGCGGGCTGCTCCCGCCCGACGACTTCATCCCGGCGGCGGAGCAAAGCGGCCTGATCCGCGCGGTCGGCGAATGGACCCTCGAGCGCGCCCTGTCGCAGATCGGCGCCTGGCAGCGCACGCTGCCGGGCGCGCCGTGGTTCGCGCTCAACGTCTCCTCGCTGGAGCTCGCGCAGGGCGATGCCTACGTCGCGCGGCTGCGCGACGCGCTCGCCGCGCACGGCGTGCCGGGCGAGCGCCTGGAGCTCGAGGTCACCGAGCGCGTGCTGATGGCGAACCTGGCGGAGAACATCGAGACGCTCGAGCGCATCGGCCAGCTCGGCGTGCGCCTGGCGATCGACGACTTCGGCACCGGCTACTCGAGCCTCGCCTACCTGCGCCGCCTGCCGATCGACAAGCTGAAGATCGACCGCAGCTTCCTCAGGGAGCTCGATTCGAACAGCGGCGATGCGGCGATCGTCGAGACCGTCGCCGCGATGGCGCGCAGCCTCGGCCTGCAGGTGGCCGCCGAGGGCGTCGAGACCGAGGCGCAGCTCGCGCGCCTGCTCGCGATCGGCTGCCACGAATGGCAGGGGCATTTCTTCAGCCCGCCGCTCGAAGCCGCCGCCTTCGAGCGCCTGGCGCTCGAGCAGCGCTCGGCCGCGGCCGGCTGAGAGCGGCGTGCGCGCGCCCCAGCCCCGGCCGGCAGTCGCGGGCGCGGCCCGCACCACCCTCGCGACGATCGGCCAGATCATCGCGCGGCTGCTGGAGCTGCACGGCCTGGATGCGGCGGCGCTGCTGCGCGAGCAGGGCATCGACGCGCGCGCGATCGCCGACCCCGGCCTGAGGATTCAGACGGCACAGTGGGACGCCGTGGTACGGCGCGCCGCGCCGCAGATCGACGATCCCGCCTTCGGGCTGCGCGCGGCGCGTTGCTGGCATCCGTCGAATCTCGGGGCGCTGGGGCATGCGTGGCTCACGGCGCCGTCGCTGCGCGCCGGCCTGGAGCTGCTGGTGCGCTACTGGCGGATCATCGGCGGCCGCTGGGTGCCCGTCCTGGAGGAGACGCGCGACGAGGTGGGTTTCGTGCTCAATGACCCGTACCGCGACGAGGTGGTCGCGCCGGTCGCCACCGACGTCACCTTCGCCGTCGTGCTGGACATGTGCCGCATGAACTTCGGCGCCGCGCTGCGGCCGCTGCGCGTCGAGCTGGTGCGCGAGCGGCCGCTGCACCATGCCGCCTATCCGGCGTTCTACGGCTGCCCGGTGCGCTTCGCCGCTGGCCGGCGTGCCCTGGTCCTGCGGCGCGGCGATGCCGAGCGCGCGCTGCCGAGCGCCAACCGGCGCATCGCGCAGGTGCTCGACCGCGTGATCACCGAGGAGCTTGCGCGCCTGGACCGCGATGACGTGCTGGCGCGCTGCAAGGCGATCCTGCTGGAGACGCTGCCCGCCGGCGCGTCCTCCGAGGCGGTCATGGCCGCTCGGCTGCACATGAGCCGGCGCACCCTGCAGCGCAAGCTCGCCGGGCGCAGCACGGCCTACAAGAAGCTGGTGGACGACACGCGCCGCGAGCTGGCGCTGCGCTTCATCGACGATCCGCAGCGCTCGCTGGCGGACATCACCTTCGAGCTGGGCTTCTCGCAGCAGAGCGCGCTCACGCGCGCGTTTCGCCGCTGGACCGGCACTGCGCCCAGCGAGTGGCGCGAGCGCCGCGCTGCGGGCGCACCGCAACCTGCGCCGGCGTCCCCCGCGCCGTAGCGCACGCCGGCGCCGCATGCCGGACATTGGCGCATCGGGTCAAGCGTTTGGCATGGCGCGGGAAGCGCCCCGTCGGGAAGCCATGGATAGTCGCGGCCCGTGGATCCGTCCTCATCATGCGCGCGCCAGAAATGACCGAAGAGAAAAAGCCCGGCGGGCCGCCCGAGCCGTCAGGGCCCGAGGCGGCATTGAAGCCGCACCAGCCTCTGTCCGATGCCCTTGCGCGCCTTTACGGGAGTGCAGGCGGGGTCCAGGAGGCGCCCGGTGCGCTCGGCGAGTTCGGCCATTCGCGCACCAACCCGGTGCCGACCGCCTCCCTCGAGGAAGCCCGGCGCTACCTCAGCCGCCTGCGGCTCCTGGGCGGTGAGCGCGTGGTCTGGACGCACAGCGCAACGATCGCGGTGGGGCTGAACGGCAAGCCGGTGCTCCAATACGCGATCCTGAGCCTGCACGGCAAGTCCCTGGCGACGCTGCATCTGTCACCGGGTTACGACGGCAATTCGACCAGGGCACCGCGCGGCTTCGAGCTCCAGCCGGAGGCGCCCGGCCGCTGAGCGGGCGCGGCAGGCCGCACCCGCCTGACACAGCCTTACGAGCCTTGCGGTCGCGCCGCGTAACATCGTGCGCATGGATCGCAAGCTCCCCGGCGTGCTCAAGATGCTGCGCTTCGCGGTGCTGCTTGGACTGACGGTTCTGTTGGCTGGCGCAGCGGGGCTGACGCTTCTCTACCGCGGCCTCGTGTTCGACGCGCTCCTCGAGAGCGAGGAGCAATCCAACGTCGCGCTGACGCGCACCTTCACCAACGCCGTCTGGCCCGCGCACGCCGCGTTCGTGCGGGGCGCGCGCGACATCGCGCCGCCGGCGCTCGCCGGCCGCAAGGAGGTGCGCGAGCTGGGCCGCGCGCTGCGCGCGCTCGCCGCCGGCACCAACGTGGTGAAGGTGAAGATCTACGACACGCGCGGCGTGACGGTGTTCTCCACCGACGCGCGCCAGATCGGCGAGGACAAGTCCGGCAACCCCGGCGTGCAGCGCGCGCTGGCCGGGTCCGCGGCGAGCGACATCACCTTCCGGCAGCGCTTCGACGCGTGGGAAGGCGCGATTTCCGACCGCAACATCATCGCCAGCTACGTGCCGGTGCACCTGCCCGAGGGCGCGCGGGTCGAGGCGGTGATGGAGATCTACAGCGACGTCACGCCGCTGGTGGAGCGCATGGAGCGCGGCCTGTGGCACATCCTGGCGGGCGTACTGGCGGTGCTGGCGCTGGTGCTGCTCGCCGGCGTGTGGATCCTCCGCCGCTACCACCGGCTGCTCAAGGCGCAGGAGGCCGAGCGCCTCGCGCAGGAGGGGCGCATCCGCCACCAGGCCTATCACGACACGCTCACCGGGCTGCCGAACCGCGCCAGCTTCACCGAGCACCTGGACGAGGCCTTGCGGCGCGCCAGGCGCGCGCAGCGGCAGCTCGCGCTGATGTTCGTCGACCTCGACCAGTTCAAGCGGGTCAACGACAGCCTCGGCCACGAGGCCGGCGACCGGCTGCTGCGCGTGATTGCCGGGCGCATCCAGGGCTGCGTGCGCGAGACGGACCTGCTGTTCCGCATGGGGGGCGACGAGTTCACCGTGATTCTCGAGGATGTGCGCGGGCCGGAAGAGGTCGCGATGGTGGCGCAGCGCGTCATCGAGGCGGCGCGCGATCCGCTGCAGCTGCTGCACCACGAGCTGTCGGTGAGCGTGAGCGTGGGCATTGCCATGTATCCGCGGGACGACGCCGGCGGCGGACGCCTGGTGAAGAGCGCGGATACGGCGATGTACCGCGCGAAGGAGCTCGGCCGCAACCGCTTCCTGTTCTTCGCGCCGGAGATGAACGAGCGCGTGGAGAGCCAGCTGGTGATGGAGGCGGCGCTGCGGCGCGCGCTGAAGAACGGGGAGTTCCGGCTGCACTACCAGCCGCGGGTTTCGGCGGCGACCGGCAAGGTCACGGGCGTGGAGGCGTTGCTGCGCTGGGCGCGGCCGGAATCGGACCTCGTCGAGCCGGCGCGCTTCATTCCGGCACTGGAGGAAACCGGCCTGATCGTGCCGGTCGGCGCCTGGGTGCTGGCCGAGGCCTGCCGCCAGGCGGCGGACTGGCAGCGCGCGGGCCTCGGACCGCTGCGGGTCTCGGTGAACCTGTCTTCGCGGCAGTTTCGCAGCGATACGCTCGCCGGGACCGTGAGCGGAGCGCTGCAGGCGAGCGGCCTGGCTGCCCAGCTGCTCGAAGTGGAGCTGACCGAGAGCCTGCTGGTCGAGAATACCGAACAGGCGATGGAGGTGATGGGCCGGCTGAAGGCGATCGGCGTGGCGATCTCGATCGACGATTTCGGCACGGGCTATTCCTCGCTCGGCTACCTCAAGCGCTTTCCCATCGACAGCCTGAAGATCGACCGCGCGTTCGTGCGCGACCTGGCGACCAGCCGCAAGGACGCGGCAATCGTCGAGGCGATCGCCGCGCTCGCCCGCAGCCTGGGCCTCGGTCTGGTGGCCGAAGGCGTGGAGGAGCCGTTCCAGGCAGAGTTCCTGCGCACGCTCCATTGCACCGAGCTGCAGGGCTACCTGTTCGGGCGCCCGGTCCCGCCAGAAGGCATCGCGGAGTTCCTGCGGCGGCGGGCCCCGCTGCCGCTGCGCGCCGTGAGCTAGCCGGGCGGCCGCAAGAGCTGCGCGCGCACGCCCGGGTCGTCGAGCGGGGCGTTGGAGTAGCGCTCGGCGAGGTCCTTGCGCAGCACGATCAGGTTGTGGTGGAAGGCGATGCTCGCCAGCGCGGTGTCCAGGCCTGGGGGCGCCGGCTGCAGGAATTCCGGCTGGTTGACGCTGTCGGCGAAGTTCTTGAACCACTGCATGCAGGACTTCTGGTAGCCGGGCGTGCCGAGCGGCCCGCCGCCGTAGGAGGGCCAGTACGAAGTCTGCACGTCCTCGATGACGTAGGCGCCGCCGTCCTTCACGAACGGCCACAAGATGCCGAAGGTCTCGATCTGGTGGGCGTTTTCGTGGCTGCCGTCGTCGATGATGAAGTCGAACGGCCCCGCGCCGCGCGCGATCTCGGCGAGCTTCGGCGCATCCACCTGCGAGCACTGGAACACCTGCACACGCCCGCCGCTGAGCGCGGTCTTGTCGTACAGGTCGATGCCGGTGATGCGGCCCTTTGGGAAGTAGCTCGCCCACATGCGCAGCGACTCTCCGCCAAGCGCCGCGCCATAGCCGCCGACGCCGATCTCGAGCAGGCGCACGCGCTTGCGGCGCCAGGCGCGCATCAGTTCTTCGTACACGGGCGTGTACTCGTGCTCGCCGAACTTGTCGGTGCCGTAGAGCGCGGCGAGCAGGTCCAGGCCGGCGCCGAAGCGCGCGGCGAACGGCGCCAGGCCCTGCAGGACGCGATCGAGCGCGGGGCGCCGCCCCGCGTCCGCGCCCATGTTGCGGCGCAGGCTCAGCGCCAGGCGCTGGAGCCGGCCGCTCACTCCGGGATCTGGTTCAGCACGAACATCGCCTGCACCAGCGGCGGCGGCGGCCCGAAGCGCCCGAGCCAGCGCCCGTACACGTCCTCGATCTGGCGCGAGCGGTAGACCCCTGCCAGCGCGCGGTTGACCGCCAGGCGCAGCGCGGGATCGCCGCGCGGCATGGCGAAGGCGTACGGCTCGAAGGAGAACTGCACGTCCAGAAGCGTCCACTCCGGCGTGCGCGTCTTCGTCGACATCGCTTGCCCGATCAGCACGCCGCGGTCGCCCGCATACGCCTCCACCTCGCCGCGGTCGAGCATGGCCATGGCGCTCTTGCGGTCCTCGGCCAGCACCACCTCCGCCGTCGCGCTGCGCTTCTTGAGCGCCTCCTGGAGGTGCCCTGCCGTCGTGGTGCCGCGCACGACCGCGATCTTGCGGCCGTCCAGGCCGGGCAGGCCGACGATCGACGAGCCCTTGGGCACCAGCACGCCGCCGCCGTCCACGAACACCGGCAGGCTGAACTCCACCTGCTCCTGGCGCCGCAGCGTGTGCGTCGTGATGCCGCATTCCAGGTCGGCCTTGCCGGCCGCGACGAGCTTCAGCCGCTCGGGCGTCGAGGCGCCGACCCAGTTGATCTTCAGCTCGTCGATCTTGAGCTGCGCCTTGATCCCCGCGACCACGCGCTGGCAAAGGTCCACCGAGTAACCGGCGGGCTGGCCGCCTTCGCCGCGGAAGGAAAAGGGCGCCGCGTCCTCGGCAAAGGCGATGGTGATCGTGCGCGCCGCCTTGATGCGCTCGAGGCGGCTGCCGCCCTGGGCCTGGGCGGCGAGCGGCAGCAGCAGGCAGGCAGCGAGGAGGGCGTGCGCGAGAACGCTCCCGAGTGTGCGGGTGGAAACGCCGAAACTGCGGAGAGTCGCGAGGAAGGTCATGGTGTTGCAGTATACCGTTGTCGTTGCGCCGCCCTCGTTAGCTCCAATAGCCCGGCGCGGGCAACTCGTTGAACACCTTGCGCAACTGCTGGGCCCAGCGCTCGCGGATCGAGGCGAAGTACGCGTCCTTGCCGTCGATCAGCTTGTGGCGCGTCACGCGCAGCGAATCGCGCTCGTAGCACAGCAGGTCGAGCGGCAGGCCGACGGACAGGTTCGACTTCATGGTCGAGTCCATCGAGATGAGGCAACACTTCGCCACCTCGTCGAGCGACAGTCCGCTGGCGATGACGCGGTCCAGAATCGGCTTGCCGTACTTCGACTCGCCGAGCTGGAAGTAGGGCGTCTCGGTGGTCGCCTCGACGAAATTGCCCGCCGCGTAGATGTGGAACAGCCGTGGCTCCTCGCTCTTCACCTGGCCGCCGAAGATGAAGCTGACGTTGAACTCGATGTCGAAGGTCTTGAGCGAATCCGCGTCGCGCTGGTAAGTGCGGCGCACCGCGTCGCCAACCGCCTTGGCGGCGGAAAACATGTTGGGCGCCGAGGCGAGGCTGCGCTCGCCCGGCTTGGCCATGTGCGCGCGCAGGCCGCTGGCGATGGACTGGCTGATGCCGAGATTGCCCGCGGTGAGCAGCACCATCACCCGTTCGCCGGGCACCTCGAAGACGTGCATCTTGCGGAACGTGCCGACCTGGTCCACGCCGGCATTGGTGCGCGAATCCGACAGGAACACCAGTCCATGCTCGTTCCTGACCGCGACGCAGTAGGTCATCGCCATGCTCCCGGTCCAATGTGCAGGCTCGCGATGGTATCGGCATCGCGCGGGGCGAGGCGGCTCACTGGTCGGCCTCGGCCGGGGCCTCGGCTTCCGTGCCCACCACGGCGACGCGCACGTGCAACTCCTCGCCGCCGCCGCCCACGTGCATGCCGCGCACCGGGCTCGCATCCGCGTAGTCGCGCCCGAGCGCCAGCCGGCAAAGCTCCGGACCCGTGAGGCGGTCATGCGTCACGTCGAAGCCGAGCCAGGCGCCCGCGCCGCCGTGCGCTCGCGGCAGCCAGGCTTCGGCCCAGGCATGCGAGGCCGCGTGCGTGGCGTCGGTGAGGATGTAGCCGCTCACGTAGCGCGCGGGGATGCCGCGCACGCGGCAGCAGGCGAGGAACACGTGCGCCAGGTCCTGGCACACCCCAC
>Ga0137356_1000203_pt1 | contig 10046 bp, 7 predicted proteins | sample EasRivERMLT830_2_FD_102297 | JGI IMG/M metagenome (GOLD analysis project Ga0137356, IMG submission 102297) | Soil microbial communities from meander-bound floodplain in the East River, Colorado, USA - East River MetaG ERMLT830_2 | ecosystem: Environmental > Terrestrial > Soil > Floodplain ...
ACCAGCGCACCATCGACGCGTCGGCGAGCGCCCGCATGCCATCAGTCCGCGCCGCACGAATCCGCTCCGCCCACAACGCGTCGTTGCCGATGCGCGCCGCGGTATTGGCGAGTATCACCCGCCGTACGCGATGTGGCGCGTGCACTGCGGCCCACAGTGCGGTTATGCCGCCAATAGAGATGCCGCAAATGTCGGCTCGCTCCGCACCGGTGGCATCGATCACGGTGAGAAGATCCTTGCCGAGGCGATCGAGTGAGTACTCTGCTGCCGGGGCGCCCGACCGGCCGTGGCCTCTCGTGTCGTAGCGCCACACGGAACGACTCTGTGCCAGCGCATCGGCTTGCGCACTCCATAACCCGGTGTCGGTGCCAAGCGAATTCGACAGCACCAACGGCACGCCGTGATACGTCCCGCCGATCACATGCAGACGAACTCCGTCGTCGGTCGCCACGAACATGCTACATGGACCACAACGTCAGGACGCGCTCAACAAATACCCTGGCGCTGCCGAGAAAGTTTTCTGGGGCGAGCACACGATCGATCTCCGCTGGCGGCAACCAGCGGGTGATGTCCGGATCGCGCGCGGCCGTTTCGCGCAACGAGCCACCCTCGCGCTCCGCGATACGGCACAGCCGCTCGACGTGCTTCATCGCATCATTGCGACTTACATGGGCCATGAGTGCGGTTGACAACGCTTCAGCCATTGCCACACCGCCGCCAACTTCCAGATTCCGTCGCATCGCCGACGGGTCGATGCGCAGGTTGCCAATCGCGACGACAATCGCATCGGCCGACTCGCGTGTGGCGCGCATCAGTTCCGCCATCGCCGGCCATTCGGCTTGCCAGCCGCCGGCAGCCCGTTCGTGTTCCTGCGGCATTGCGGCCAGGACAGTGGCGACGAGGCCAGGCGTCCGGATCGCGCCGGCAACCGCGGTCACCGCGCGAACAGGATTCTGTTTGTGCGGCATCGACGATGAGCCGCCGCTTCCCTGCGATTCGAAGGCCTCGCCGATTTCTGATTGCGCAAGGAGTGTGAAGTCGCGGCCGATCTTTCCCAACGCTCCACTGGAAATGCCGAACGCCGATGCGACATCGGCCATGCGATCCCGGTGGGTGTGCCATGGCATCGCCGGCACCATGAGTCCCAGCTCTTTGGCCATCGCATCGGCGACCGTGGAACCAGCACCGCCAAGCGAGGCCAGCGTTCCCGATGCGCCGCCAAGCTGCAGCACCTGTGAGCGCTCGGCCGCTTCGGCCATGCGGGCGCGGCAGCGGCCCATCATGTCGAGCCAGCCGGCCGCCTTCAGGCCAAACGTTGTTGGACTCGCTTGCTGGAGCCAGGTGCGACCCGGCATCGGCGTCACGGCGTGCTCGCGCGCGAGCGCCGCGCACGCGCGCATGATGCTGGTGAGTGATTCGCGCACCGCTGCGCTCTCCGCGCGAATGCGCAACACCTGCGCGGTATCGGTGATGTCCTGGCTGGTCGCGCCTCGATGCACGTATCGAGCAGACTCCGGGTTGCGTGCGGCAACGGCTTCGGTCAGTCTCCGCACCAATGGAATGACAATGTTGCCGTCGATGCGCGCCTCACCCTCGAGCGCGGCGATCTCGTAACGATCGGCTGTCGCGGCAGCGCGAATATCGCCAACGCATGATGCGGGGATGAGTCCTGAGGCGGCCGCTGCGGCCGCCAGAGCGACCTCGACGTCGAGCAGGGCCTGCAGATAGTCCCGGTCGCAGAATGAGGCCATCAAATGTCGAAGAATACTGTCTCGTTCTGGCCTTGCACCACAACATCGAAACGGTACTCGTTCGCGGACACGGGCTGAGCGAGAAGCGTAGGGCGGCGGCCCTCGGGCACCAGCTTCAGGATTGGGTCCGACGCAGTGGCAGAATCATCCGCAAAGTACAACCTGGTCACGTAATGCGTCAGGATGCCTCGAGCCAGCACGCGCACGGCGAAATGCGGGGCTTGAACCGATCCGTCTGGACCATCGATGGCCGGCGGCTTGACCGCCTCGAACAGAAACCCGCCATCCTCACCGGTCATCGATCGATGCATCGTGGTGAGCGAAGGGTGCCACCATTCGAGTACTCCGTCTGGAATCCCGGCGCCCTTGCCGTCGAGTAAGCAGCCTCGAATCACGACGCGCGACGCCGGCGCGGGTGCCTTCTCCAGTCCAACGCGCAATCCGATGTGCAGGTACGGGCCCACGGTCTGGAACGGTGTCAATGAAGCCATGTCAGCGTTCCATTGGCGTCGCGGCCCGGCCGCGCAGGACGATGTCGAACTGATAGCCGAGCGCCCACTGTGGTGTCGTGATCGAGAGATCAAAGCCGGATACCAGGCGGTGCCGAGCGCCTTCAGGAACCGAATTGAAAATCGGATCGAGCGCCAGCAGCGGATCGCCCGGGAAGTACATCTGCGTCACCAACCGGGTTGCGAAGGCCTGGCCAAACAGGGAGAAATGAATATGAGCGGGGCGCCAGGCATTGTCGTGGTTGCGCCACGGATACGCCCCTGGGTGAATCGTGATGAAGCGGTATCGTCCTTCCGCATCTGTCAGCGTTCGTCCCGCACCTGTGAAGTTCGCATCAAGCGGCGCGTCCCATCGATCGACTTTGTGCGCATACCGCCCCGCGGCATTCGCCTGCCACACTTCGATGAGCGTGTTCGGCACCGGTCGATCGTCTTCATCGAGGACTCGACCCGTCACGATGATGCGCTGGCCGAGCGGCGCGGCCGCGTGCTGAACGGTCAGGTCATGATCGGCCGGCCCGATCGCATCGTGACCGTACACCGGCGCCGTCAATTCGGTCAGGGTTTGCGGAATGATGATCAGCGGCTGTTTCGGGTGACGGAATTCCGTGGCGCGGTACGCGGGCGAATTGGGATCCGGATGGGTCTCCCGAGCGACCGACCTTCGTGCCGGAATGGCGTTGGGAGAGGGGCTAACCGGCATGGATCAGAGCAAACCCGCGTCGGCCAGGGCTTTCGAATAGAACTGCACATCGCGCCGTAGCAACGCGAGGTACTGCGACTTCGGCATCTCGAGCTTCCATGTGCCGTAGTTGGTCCCGAGCATGTTGACGGGCTGGGCCACACCGGGAACTGCGACCGAGTATTCCTGGTAGAGCTCGACCGGCCCGGCAAAACCGACGGACTTGAAATACGACAGCATGCCGGCGAAATCGACCATCCCCTCGCCTCCCGGGACCATTTCCGCCGACCACGCGCCGACGCGTCGTCCGCCGGCGCCCTTCGCCCATCTGAAATCCTTGACCGACAACCCGTGTACGTACTTGTGAGCGAAGTGACTCGTCTCGACCCATCCGCTGCCACCGCGAATCGTGGCGTGACCTAGGTCGTAGTTCAGTCCGACCAACTCACGATCGAATTGTTTCAGGACCAGCCAGAGATCCCAGACGCCGCCGCCAATATTCCCGGCGCCCGAGTGCGTGTGATACATGGCGGTCGTGCCGTACTTCTGATTGAGCGCGGCCATGCTGCCGATGCGCGGCTTCAGCGCCTCCAGTTGCGGCTCGAGCTCCTGCGAATAGTCGTAGCGAAAGCTCGGTGCGCGGAAGTACCGGATGCCGAGGCCCTGCATCGTGCTGAGAATCGCCTCAGCGCGAGGCGACTTCGCGTCCACGATGGCGCTAATCACCATCGGCGTGTCGAGTCCGGCCTGACGGGTCAGCTCGACCGCCTTTCGCAAATCACGTTCGACGTTCTCCGCGAGGATGTGCGCGCCTGAACGGACCGTCCATGCGATCCCCTGGCATCCCGCCTCGGCGGCCGTCGCGATGCCCTCTTCGATGCCGGTCCATTGCAGATGGCGAGAGACGAGGCACAGCCGCGCCTTCTTGGACGTCGCGGCCTGCCCCGCCGTGGCGGCCGCGGTACCTGCCGCAGCGACCAGCGGGACGCTGCCAAGGAGTTTCAGGATGTCACGACGTGAATGGTGCAGTTGGGACATCTCGCGCTCCGGTTATTTGGGTCCGTAGTGCTTCGCCAGATAGGTGAGGATGCTCTTGAACTCTTCCTCGCTGCCGGTCGCGCCGCGATCGACCATCAGCTGGATGACGTCCTTCCAGTCACGTTCGGATCGGCGCGGGGCGACCGCCTCTTCAACCGAATGACAGGACCCGCACAGGTTCTCGACAAGCGCCTTGCCGGGCCCATCGGGCAATCCCGCGGCTTTCGCGTTCGCCGCCTTCCCGGGGAACGGTTTCGGTGTGACGTCCGCCTTGGTGACGCCCATCGCCCACTTGATGCCTTCGAGCATCATTTGCTGGAAGCGCGGATCGTCCCAGGTGGTGTCGGGATGTCCCCAACCCACATTGAAGACGCGCCCCTTGCCGTACTGCTTCGCCCACACCACCGGGAAGTCACCATCGGCGCGCCGCGAGCGGTTCTTCTCATCGAGTGACTCCGGATCGAGGCGCATGATCACATGAACCTTGTCTCTCGAGTAGGGTTCCTTGAACACCGGATGCTGGTCGTTGAACATGAACGTGGTGCCGCCGAATGCCATCGCGCCAGGGAACGCCGGATCCTCGACGATGATCTTGGCGTTGGCGTTGAACTCGCTATCCATGTAGCCGCCGACCATTTCGGCGTATTCCGGCCAGTCAGTGAAGGCCACACCAGTGGCGTGCCCGACGATCAGGCCCTTGCCTTCGTCGTGCACGAACGCGAGCAATTCTTTCTTCTGCTGCTCCGTCATGGTGCCAAAGCCGCTGGGGAGCATGAAGATCGCATCGTAGTAATCGAGCGTGCGCGCATTGACGCCGCGCCCCTCGTACCGGCCCTTGCCGATGATCTGCCCCTTGGTGATCAGCTGCGAGTCGGTGCGAATCATTGTCACATAGGCGCTGGCCTTCCGGCCGATCTGCTCCACGGTCGCCAGCGCGTGCGAGATGGAGTCATGGTGAAAGCCGCTCTGCACATCGGCCACGGCGAGCAACTTCTTGCTATTGGGCCAGGGATCGGATTGTCCTTGACCACCGCGTCCCTGCCCCGGCGTCTGTGTCGGAGGCGGGGTGGCCTGCGCCAGCATGCCGATCGTACTCAGCGACACGACCACCGTGAGGGCGGTAACAACCGATCCGATCAACAACAGTCGACGCATGTTCATCTCCAATGTCAGTACGGTGATCGTTGACGGTTATCGCGAGAGTTTGTACGCAATCACCGCGTCCGAGACCGGCATGTTGCGAGACGCCGGGCCGCCACCTCCTGCGGCGATGACGACGTACTGCGCGCCGTCCTTGCCCATGTAAGTGACCGGAGTCGCGAAGCCGTTCGCAGGGAGCTCGGTCACCCACAGCTCCTTCCCGCTCGTCGCATCGAAAGCGCGGAAACGTCGATCGACAGTGGCGCCGATAAACACGAGGCCGCTGGCCGTCGCAATACTGCCGCCGATATTCCTGATGCCGCTCTTGAGACCGACATCGCCCAGTTCCGCGAGGTCTTCGTTGATGCCAAGCGGAACGCTCCACGCAATGTCGCCTGTATTCGCATTGACCGCCACGAGGGCGCCGTAGGGTGGCGCGATGCAGGGAACGGTCTTGCCGCTCGGGAGGCGGAACGAGAACGCGCCACCACCGCCACCACGGCCACCAGCTGCGCCGCCCGGCTGTCCGGCGCCGCGCCCCGCTGCGGGAGGCGCATCCCCATCGCCAGCATTCCCCAGGCCGAATCCGAGGCTGACGGGCGCGCCGGCCGCGTGGAAATTTCCGGAGTTCGTCACGTTGATGAATACAAATCCTAGTTGCGGGTTGTATGAGAGCGGGCCCCATCCGCCGACTGGCGCCCCAAACGTCACCATTGCCTGTTCACGCGCGGCCTTATCAAACGGGCCACTGGGGACGATGTTGTTCTTGTCCCAGAACTCGGTGCAGAACTTTTCGATCTCCGGCGTCATCTTGTTGATGTCTTCCCTGGTCATCCCGAGACGGCCGGTCGGGGGCGTCTTCACTGGGAAGGGCTGGGTCGGCCAGTTCTCATCGCCCGGCGCACCGCTTCGTTTGACGGGACGCTCCTGCATCTCATAAAGCGGACGGCCGGTGACGCGATCGAACATGTAAACAAAATGTAGCTTGCCGGTCTGGAGCACCGCTGGAATGGAGCGCCCATTGCTGCGAACGTTGATGAGGACCGGTGGCGTCGGCATGTCCCAATCCGTCGCATCGTGATGCACCAGCTGCTGGTACCATTTCAACTTTCCCGTCTCACCATCAAGCGCGACGATCGAATTGCAGTACAGGTTCTTCCCGCGTACCGCTCGATTCGCATCGCCGGTGGCGCCGAAGACCAGACCGGTACTTTCATCAGCGGTCAGATTCGACCAGACGTTGCAGCCGCTGCGGTCCTTCCAGGTGTCTTCGGTCCAATCTTCGTGTCCCGGTTCGCCCGGCCATGGGATCGTATGGAAGGACCAAACCAACTTCCCGGTTGCGGCATCCCACGCGCGGATGTCACCTCGCGGCTGGGGCGGCGGCAACTCGCCGGGCCGCGCGCCGGTAATGAGCAGGTTCTTGTAGACCGTGACGGGATTGGGAACGGTGAACCCGTCACGACGGCTGGTGGGAACAACTTCCGACGCCACTCCGACATAGACGTCAACCTCACCGTTGTTACCGAATCCCGACGCGAGCTTGCCGGTCTTGAGGTCAAGACCCATCAGGTAGCCCTTGTCAGTGGCGAAGTACAGTCGCGGACCGACCCGACCGCTGCCCCTCCAGTACGCCAGGCCGCGCCCGTGAATTCGACGCGGCGACGTGTACTGCCACACCACTATTCCCGTTTCAGGCTCGAGCGCCGTGACCGTTGACATCAACGCTTTGTCGCGTTCCGATGCCGGGGTTGAGAAGTACATGACGCCATCGATCAACAGCGGCTGTACTGAAAACCGGTAATCAAGACCGACAAACGGCACGTTGTCGGCGCTGCCGCCGCCATAGTTGAACGTCCATGCTTTGGTCAGGCGGTTTACGTTCTCTGGCGTGATCTGCGTGAGCGTCGAGTAATTCGAATTGTGAGCGTAGTTCGGCCACTGATCTTGAGGCGATTTCTGCGCCTGCACGCGGGCAAGCGACAGGACCACAGCAGCAGCCAAACCTACGATCACCAGCATTCGGCGCATCATTGACTCTCCAAACGCTTCCAGCGCGGCCGTCGACGCGCAGACTCGGGCGACCTTCATCTGCTATTCGGCGCACCAAGCTTGAACGCCACGAGCGCGTCTGAAATCGGCAACCCGCCGCCGATCGACGTGCCACCAGAGGCTGCGACCACTACGTACTGGGCGCCGTCCTTGCCCATGAACGTCATCGGCGTCGAGTGCGCGCTGGCAGGCAAAGTCGCCGACCACAGCTCGGCGCCCGTCTTCGCGTCGAACGCGCGGAAACGCCGGTCGTTGGTGGCGCCGATGAACACCAGGCCACTCGCGGTCGCGATACTGCCGCCGAGATTGCGCGTACCGACCTTGACACCGTTGTCGCCGAGGTCGGCGGCCAGAGATTCCTGAATTCCCAGTGTGGACTTCCAGGCAATCTTTCCCGTGTTCACATTCACGGCAACCAACTCACCGTAAGGCGGAGCCCAGCACGGCATGCTCGCGCCGCTCGGGAACAAGTAAGAAAACTGTCCGCCAATGCGCTGACCGCGATTGCCACCACCTTGTGGCGGTCCACCCGGCGCTTCTGCGCCACCGCGTCCACCGCCCGGTCCGCCGCCGGGGCCGCCGCCGGGCCCGCCGCCTTCGCCGCGACCGGGAGAACCAGCCGGTCTGAAGCTGCCGGTGTTGTGCAAGTTGATGAACACGTATCCGAGTTGCGGGTTGTACGACAACGGCCCCCAATTGGGCCCGCCCACCGAAGATGGAAAAGTGACGAGCCCCGCGCGCTTCAGTGGAACGGAATAGAGCTGCGACGTCTCGATGTTGTTGGCTCCCCAGAAGTCGGTGCAGTACTTCTCGATCTCGGGCGTCGTCTTGTTGATGTCGGCCTTACTCATGCCGACGCGGCCGATCGCCTCGGGCGTGTCGGGAAACGGCTGCGTCGGCCAGGAGTACGAGCTGGGATTGTCACTGCGGGGAACCGGACGCTCAGTCATTCCGTAGAGCGGTTCTCCAGTGTCTCGATTGAACATGAATACGAGGTTGTTCTTTCCCGTCAGGAACACTGCGGGAATGACCCTGCCATTGCGCCGTACATCGACGAGCAGCGGCGGCGTCGGCATGTCGAAGTCCCAGATGTCGTGATGAATCAGCTGGTGAAACCACTTCATCTTGCCGGTTCGTGCATCGATGGCGACGAGCGAACCGGTGTAGAGGTTCTTGCCCTCGGGCCCCGGCCGATTCGCATCTCCAAGACCGGCATAGATCAAGTTGCGCGGCTCGTCGACCGTCATCGTCGACCACATGTTCGCGCCGCTGCGATCCTTGAGATCGGTCGATGGCCACGTGCCGTAGTTCGCTTCTCCCGATTGCGGAATGACGTGGAACTCCCACACCTGCTTCCCGGTAATGGCGTCCCAGGCGCGGATGTCGCCGCGCGGTTGCGGTGGTCCCAGCTCCCCGGGGCGCGCACCCGCGATGATCAGATTCTTGTAAACCGAGACGGGATTCGGGACGGTGAATGTGTCGCGGCGGCTCGCCGGCACATCCGGGGATGCGACCGAAACATACACATCGATCTGTCCGTTGTCGCCGAAACCCTGCGCGGGCTGACCCGTCTTCATGTCGACGGCCATCAGATAGCCTTTGTCCATCGCGAAGTACAGCCGCGGTCCCACCCTGCCGTTGCCGGGCCAGTACGCCAGGCCGCGACCGTGCACGCGTTGCGGCGTCGCGTATTGCCACACCACCTTGCCGGTCTCAGGCTCGAGCGCGGTGATCGTCGACTTGAAGTTGGGATCGGTCGGCGATGCCGGCGTCGAGAAGTACATCACGCCGCCAATCAGCAACGGCTGGACTTCGAAGCGATAGTCGAGCCCGAGGCTGCCCGCGGGAGACGAGCCGGCGCCGTAGTTGAAGGTCCACGCCGGTACGAGGTTCTTCACGTTCTCCGGCGTGATTGCGGTAAGCGGCGAGAAGTTCGAATTGTGCTGATAGTTCGGCCATTGATCGGGTGACTGCTGCCCGCCTGGCGCGCCGGACTGCGAGATCACGAATAGAGTTACCAGGATGACAGTGGCTTTTGATTTCATCGACGTTTGACCTTGCCGCTCAGGGCAGCCTTTAACGAGAGGCGATTAACGGGCCGTCGGCGTCAGCTGGTACTCGCCGAGCGTGGGCCGATTATCCGCGCTAAAAGCAGGCAATTCCAGACCTTTCCGGGAAGTTACCGTACCGGCACGGTTACATCGTTGGGTGCAGCGACGCCGGGTGCTACGGTGAAGCCGCAAAGCGCCATGAAGTGCAGGATTGTTGAATGTCCGGCAGCCGCGTGGTTTGGGACCTGCGTACGCAACCGAGCGGATCGGACGATTGTTGTTGTGTTGAGAACATCAGGAGGCCAGATGGTTCGTCCCACTGTCGTGCTCATGTTTGTCGTGGCGATGCTGGCGTTGGCGCCGGCCGCCTTCGCGCAAGGGGTCGCCGCCGCGCAGTTGTCTGGCACCGTCGTCGATTCGTCTGGCGGCGCGCTGCCAGGAGTGGAAGTCACGGTCACGCACACAGGCACAGGCGCGTCCCGTTTCCAGATCACCAACGGCCAGGGAAGTTACACATTTACGAACCTTCCCATCGGTCCGTACACGCTGACGGCGCGGTTGTCGGGCTTCAACGCGTTCGAACAGCTCGGCATCGTGCTGAACGTCGGCGATTCGCGGTCGGCGAACGTGACGCTCACGCTCGGCGCCTTGACTGAGACAATTAGCGTCACGGCGGATGCGGGCCTCGTCCAGACGCGGACCCTCAGCGTGGGTCAGGTCACCTCGGAGGAGCTCATCGTCGGCCTGCCGTGGAACGGCCGGAGCGCAACCCAGTTGCTGCTCCTTCAGGGCGGTGCGGTCGAGGGCGGTGTGACCACCGGAA
>Ga0137356_1000210_pt1 | contig 9956 bp, 5 predicted proteins | sample EasRivERMLT830_2_FD_102297 | JGI IMG/M metagenome (GOLD analysis project Ga0137356, IMG submission 102297) | Soil microbial communities from meander-bound floodplain in the East River, Colorado, USA - East River MetaG ERMLT830_2 | ecosystem: Environmental > Terrestrial > Soil > Floodplain ...
AATACAACAATTTTGCTGTCAACACTGCAGACATTCTAGTTAGTGGACAGTCAGTAAGCCAATCATCGTTGGTTGAATATTTGTCTTCTGTTCTTTTATTCGATGCCCTCACAGCCCAATCGTTCCGAGATATCTGGAACAATGCGACAGAGAATCAGTATCTCATGTTGCAGTTTGGAGCACAGAGAACAGACGCTAGCGCTGGAGATCTTGTTCTTGGAAGCGCTGGAATCAGCGTTGTCCAGGCTCCAGATACGGTGAATAGAACCGTCACGCAAATCCCTATGTGGGATACGAATGACGGAACCACTGCCACTGGAGCGGATTACGAGGGATCCGCGATCGATGCAATCGCCAGGAGGCGCCGATTCAGGTGGAAGGCGTCTGAGTTTGAGAACGTAACTGCAGTCAGAATTGTTGCTTTCGTTCAGCTTGACGTTGGATCGCCAACTGGAAGCGTAGTGTTTAAGCTGAAGAACAATGCTGGATCAGATGTCTTCAGCCAGACATGCACAATTGGATCTTCAGTATTTAACGTTGGTCAAGTCATGGGTATGGTAGCTTTCAGGAGCACAGACCTGAAGGCGCTGCTTACCGACAACGAAGTCTACAACGTCTCTGTCAACCCGAGCAGCGCTGCATACTGGGCTCTCTCCTCACCAGGAAGGTGTCTCTACATCGTTCTTGAAGTGGAGCAGCAGTCTGGATTCTCAAGGACAACCACAGTCTACACTGCTCGACAGGCGAATAGTGGATACGCCACCACAGTTCCAATCAACACTGCGGTTGGAGGAGGAGATCTCTTTGCTCCTCTCTACTTCGCAAACGTAGCGAACCTTGTGAGACCCATGAGAGCATGGGCCATGATGCGCTCAGACACCGGCTCCGGTGTCAATATCCAGCTACGAAGTAGAGATGAAGACAAGTTCGAATCTGCAAGAACCTGCAACTTTGATGCTTCACCTGCTCTTCTCATCGGGAGCGGAGGGCCCACACACTCTCTCGTTGAGATCAACCTGGATGCAGCTTCATCTCTTGCTCTTCCGAATGGTTGCATTGGAGACAGGTCGTTCTACTTCAAGGCGCTTGGGGCATATGGCGGTGGCGGTGCATCTGACAGTGGGCTCTCGGGTGTCTTCCTTGCCATCTCGTTCGACGTTCCGACTGGACTCGCACCCAGCCTAGGGAACCTCTTTGCGGTTGGCGACTTTGATCCAATAGGCTGTGTCTCTACCGCAGCCGGCGGCGGAACGCCCGGCATCCTTCTGATTGGCAATGGAGCTGCCATTCCGAAGAAGTTTGATCCACAGGCTGGGGTCATACAGGATGCTGGGCTTCCGCAGCCTTTTGTAAATCACGCACCGTCTCCAGCAAACAGAATTGTTGACAACCACAATCCATCTCCAGGCGGACTTGGGCTGACGGCTGGCGCTGTCTACACATACGCCTATACATTCAAAAACTGTTGCACTGGAAAAGAAAGCAATCCGTCCGTTCCATTTACCGTTTCAACGGTCGGAGCAGTTCCAGCAGCTAAGGTAACTCTTGGATTTGCTGGAATGATGATTCCTAGCGACTCTCAGATTTGTGAAATCTGTATCTACAGGACTGTTGCAAATGGAGCGTTCCCGAATCTTGCAAAGGTAGGATGCTTCAATCCAGACGTTACCACAACGTTCGTTGACATGCTGTCCGACAACCAGTTGGACTTCATCAACGATTTCCTGTCTCAACTGAACAATCCTCCTCCTTGCGTTCCATATTTAATCTCTCACAAGAGGAGAATCTTCGGTGCAGGTGATATACCACTCACCAATCCGGCTGGCACAGTTTCAGTCCAGAACGGAAGCAAGGATGTAATTGGCGACTTTGATGTGCAGTGGGACCGCTGTCTTGAGGGGCGCTACATCCAAGTCCAGAGGGACTGCCGGAAGTATCAAATCCAGTTCATCCTCCCACCCAGCGTGGGAACTTCCCCAGCGATCAACGGCCTTCGGCTCTACGAGGAGTATGAAGGACCGTCCGCCGCCGGGCGCCTCTACACCATCTGCGGAGACGCGAACACGGTATACTACTCGGAGCCTGAGGAGCCAGAATACTGGCCCATCGTCAACCAGTTCCCAGTGGAGCCAGGAGACGGCGACTTCATCACAATGCTTGGGAGTTCCTATGACAGAATCATCATTGCAAAGCGAACAAAAACTTACGTGGCTGATTACCGAGAAATCCCGGCTACTGAAATTGTCGATCCGGCCAGAATTTCACCAGACATTGGATGCGTTGGGTCAAGAACATTTACTCAAGTTGAGAATTGGTCACTTTGGCTTGCTGACCGAGGGATCGCTCTATTTGATGGTAGAGGGGTGCAACATCTCCCTGTTTCGGATGGGATCTCCGACATCTTCATTGATCCTGACAGTCCACGCTACATGCGAAGAAACCGTAACGGACTCGTTCCTGAGGCGGTTGCTGTCAATTACCCAGTCCGACAACAAGTCTGGCTAGGGATCCCAACGATCCGAAGCAATCGTGGGTTCGACTGCATCATCGTCTGGGACTACAAGGAAGACACAGTAACTCTCTACGAGTTCTGCAACCAGTTCCTCAGCATGATCGTCGCCAAGGATTCAGAAGGAAATCCGAAAGTATACCTTGGAGATGACAAAGGTTTCGTCTGGGTTGCTGACACTGGCCACACGGACGGGGTTGGGACTCCAGGGAACACGGGGTCCGTGCGCGGCTTCATTACTTCCGCTTCAGACACCTTCAGCTTCTCCGACTCCTCGGCGACCTTCGTGGAGGGCGGGATCCCGGGGCTGGGTGGGCTGTCAGGCGCGGCAGGGCTGTCGCCGTTCTTGGACGAGCAGCCGCTAGGGATGGCTGGCGCGTGCGTCTACTTCCGCGACGCAGCCGGCTCCTTCACGGCTGCAGACGGCAGCAAGTGGGATCAGCGGACCGTTTGGGCTTCGACCAAGCAGCGCGTCTACTACACTCCACCCAGCGCGGCGCCACTGGATATTGGAACTGAATACATGCTTGGTCCGATCAACTGGTATGCAACGCTGAAGCCTTCGAACCTTGGAAAAGATTCTACACAGAAGAGAACGATTGATCTATTCCTAGTTCACGTTCCAGAAGAGTTTGACAGTCTTCTCAAGATTGAGTTCCTTCCTGACTTCGCTGCAGTGGATGAGAGAGCAGGGGCAATCTCTTCGGACGACACTGGTATTCCTGGAGATAGGACCATTTTGATGTCGAGCCCGAAGGGAAGACAGAACGTATCCATTGGTCGCGTGAAGCACGCATACATGGGATACAAGTTGTCCAACTTCGCTCCAGAACAGCCGATCAGGGTCCTCAATGTTGTTCCAACGTTTGAGGAGATGGAAGAATGAGTGGCTCAATTTGCGTTCCTGGACCAGTAATCATCCCATTCACACAGAAAGATCCTCCTCAGTCTGAGCCTATCCAGACGGCAATCAATCTGATTCTTGGAGGATTCGAGAAGCATCGTAATTCGATTAATTGCACAAATGACAGAATCGATCAATTGATCGAAGGTGGGGCATCCCTCCTCACGAGCCTCAACAGTGGACCAAGAATCGGACCAAGGCCGAATCTTAACTTCATCGAAGGATCCAACGTAACTATACAGTTGAACGAAGATGGTCCGAACGATGAATTCGACCTTACGATCTCTGTTCCAGGGCTAACTGGAACAGTAACCAACGGATCAAACGTTGGGACTGGTGGAGCAGGAGTCGGACTTGTATTCAGGGACAAGACTGGGACCATTCTAAACTTCCGAGCGCTTGCTCCACTGTCACCACTTCTTGGCTTGACACTTGGAGATCAGGTTCTACTTGCGCTCGTTATAAATCCGGTTGGTGCAGGGGAAGCAGTTGGCAGCAACCGCCTCATCAGCGGAACTAGTCCAATCAGGATAAATGGTGGAGCGTCAAGCAACCTTCAAAGCGACATAACGGTAAGCTACGATTTCGCTCCAGCCACGATGACAGAGTTCTTCGATGAGTTCCTTGGAGGAGACGTAGACTTTACTCCTCTGGGCGGGTCTGTAAACAATGTTGGAAATGAGAACTGGTATGTATTGCTTGATACCGACAGCGGAGGAGCAACGGTTGCCATAGGAACCATTCCAGGGGAGAACGATCATCCAGGTATCAAGTATCTACAAGCAGCAGCAGCTACAGAGACTCCTGCATCCTCTCCGCGTTGCGACATATACCAAGATCTAGATTCTGTCTTGATTGAAGGTGGATGGATATTCGATTGGGTCATAAGGATCCCATTCTTCGAAACTAACACAACCAACTTCTTCATCGTTGTAAGGGTTGGATTTGGAGATGTCCTTACTGCAGACTTTGTTGATGGTGTCTACTTCGAAGCAGATCCTGTCCAGTCTACAAACTGGAGAATCAAGACATCCAGTAATTCATCTGCAACCGTAACGAACACTGGGACAGCTATTGCGAGCAATACTTGGTATCGACTGAGGGCGGTTGTCAACTCAGGCGCAACGTCTGTTGAATTCTTCATCAATGGAACTTCTGTTGGAACGATTGGATCCAACATTCCTACCGGTGCTGGTAGGCAGTGTGGCCCTATCCTGCAGCTTCTTGGCGACATCGGAACCGGCGGAGCGGCTGCCGGCAACATGCGTGTTCACTTCGATTCAGCTTACTACCGAAACAACGTTGGAATTTCCCGTTAACTGAGGCAAAACATGTTCGCGACGAATGACCATCTAACTCCACTTGGCGCAGGACCAGTTCAGGCCATGGCTCAGTTGCTCGACGAAGCTGCTAGAGGCTTCACGACTGAACAATCGGAGCGAGTTCGTGTCGCAATCGACGTTGCCGCAGCGGATCCGTCGGATGCAGCTAAGCAAGGAAACCTTCTTTACGAAGTCCTTGAAGTGTTCATAGAATACGCACTTGCAAACCCAAGCGCTGACGCTACAGGTGCAGAGAAGAAACCAAAGAAGTGACCCATGCCCTACGGCTCCGAGCAAATCCAGGCAGTGTCCGGTCAGGCAGCCACGTCCCGGTATACCGGGCGCAGCGCGCAGACCGGGCTGTCTTCTCTCACCCAGGCAGCGGGGATGCAGCCGGGGGCTGGGCAGCAGGCGCCCGGCCCGCAGGGTGGTGGGGGTGGCGCGGCTGGGGGTGGGCAGGCGCCGGCTGGGAACCAGTCCTTCCTGTCCATGGGCGCCATGGGCAGGGTTCCGCAGCCGGCCGCGGCTCAGGTTGGTTCTCCTCCACCCAGTATGCCGGGCACCACGTCTATCTCTGAACTCGGAAACTACCTTGGGAGGATGTATGGCATCGACATTGGCGGATCGGGCCTGTTTGATGAGGAAGGAACAGCGCTCAGAACTCCGAGAAATGCTGACGAAGCTGCAGCATTCAATCTCATCTCACAACGCCTTGCGGATGAAAAAATGCGAGGATATGAGAAGAAGGCTGAATCGGCTCTTCAGCAGCAGCAAGGGCTTCTGCAGAGAGGCGGCAGGGGTTCTCTTGCTGCTTACACGTCTGGAACGTATGGACAGATGGCTCAGCTTTACGCAAGCCGTCAAGTCAATCCTTCTGACTTTTCCTATTGGATTGCCAAAGAGTTCCAGGAGAAGCAGGAAGCACTCATTCGCGAACAGATGAGGCAGCAAAAGAAGGCTGCCAAGCGTCGTGCCATTGGTGGCTACATCAAAATGGGACTCGGAATCGCTGGCGCCGCATTCACCGGAGGGGCCAGCCTCGCATTGACAGCGCAAGGCGCCGGTGAATCGGGGATGTTCTAATGCCTGAATACGGTGGCAAGCGTGGGCAGCAGTCGGAAGCCGACATCGTTCAGCGTGGCGGGCCTGGAGTCATCCAAGCGATGCAAGCCAAGGGCGCTGCAGAAGCGGATACGATCGCTGCGACTGGCGAAATGATTACCGGTCCCGTCAATCAGGCTACGGACTACATCGAAAAGCGCGCAGGAGAAAAGCGTGCCCGCCAGTTCGAGATGGACAAGATGGGCTCGCAGCAGCAGTTCGAGAAGGAGATGCAGGGGGAGAAGTTCCAGGATCAATCTTCCCTGCAGCAACAGGAAGGGCAGCAGCGCCAACAGCAACTCAAGATGGAGTTGGATGCTCGCGGAAAGGAACGCGAGCAAGAGCGTCAGTTCCAGGCAGCCACCGAAGGAAAGGTGACGTTCGACAAGGCGACCGGAACCTACCAGCCAACGGAGATGGCGAAGCAGACTCGCGTTGCGGAGCACAACCTCCTGAACGCGAAGCGCACGTCCATTCTTTCTGAGATTTCGCAGAACCGCCAGAAGTTCGATATGAACATGGCGGAAGCCAGAATGAAGTCTGGCACAGAGGCGGCGGAGCTTGAGGAGAAAGCAAAGCAGTCAATGATCGGAAGTATCGAGAAGCTTGCCGATCTTGAGCACAAGGCTCGTTCTTCTGCCATGCGTGGCGGTGGAGACAATCCGCTTGCCATGGGGCTCTCTCCTGAAGATGCCAAGAAGATGGGCTTCAGCGGTGGACAGCAAGGCCCAGAGCAGATGCAGCAGTTCGCAGAGCAGATGAAGACTGCTCGCAACGCACAGGCTTTCCAGCTTGCAGCCAAGACAGGAGACACAAGCTACATCGTTCCTGGAAGCAAGGAACAGATGATTATGACGAATCGCTGGATTCCTCAGGTCAGAAACTACCTGCAGAGTAATCCGATCATGCAGCAGATGGCCATGGAAAAAGGGCCACAGTTTGCCGGCAAGATGATTAACCGGCTAGCTGCCCAACTCACCATCATGGAACTGGCGGACCCAGACATCGCAGCCGCAGCGGCGCGATCGATGCAGTCCGGCGCTACCATGGGGGGAGAGCAGCAGTCGCAAGGAGCCCCAGGTGCCCAACAACCAGGATCTCAGCCTTCGTCCCAGCCAGGAACCCGCCCAGGCGGATCCGGCATCTCCATCCCCCGCGGGCGGTAGCTCGTCCTCCACCCAGCCGGCGCCTGGGGGCGGCATCGGTCAGGAGGCGCAGTCCAGGAGCGGCTCCTGGATCTGGGATCAACTCGGGCAAGGCAGGGCCAAGGCAGACGCGCTGGGTGGTCGCCTGAACGAGATCGAGGCGCTGGAAGACTCGGACCTGAAGGGCTTCCTTCGGTTCCATGAGTATGCCGGGCCAGACGAGAAGCTGCAGCAAGAGCAGCCCAATTCTCCTGCAGGAGAGATCCTGCGCGACGAGCACTCCCAGTTGATGGAGCGCTACGCAGAGGCAAAGAGGAAAGGAGAGAACTTCACTCCGCTGGCAGAGGAGTTCCTTGCCTTGTCCATGTCGGACGAGATCCTGCAGGATCATCTAGGAAACGACCCGATCACACAAAGCTTTCTTCCTGGCCAGCCTCCAGAGTTCGAAGGCTTGATGGCGGATCGGATCTTCCGCAACTTCAAGAAGCAGAGGAACAATGAATCCTCCATCATGGATCTTCAGGAGTGGGGACAGCTTCAGGAATGGTTGAATGCTAATCCTGGAGGCAGGTTTGAAAAGGCTCCGACTTATGCCAGTGAAGTCGATACAGCCGTGAGTCGAACGGATCGCCAAGTAGCAGCACAGCAGGAAATTGGAAGGATCCTGAATAGGCTGAACGAGGCATACCATACTGGGGTGAATCCAAAAGGATCCTTATACCAAGGACAACTCGTTGGTGAACATGCAAGAAAACTTGCCTCGCTGCAACTACCGCACTCGTTCGACGATGCTCCATTGTGGCACAAGCTTGGGGTAGGAGTCACGGAAGGCGCTGGGCTCGCGGCAATCAGGATCCACGACTTCAACACCAGCGTTGGAATGGACTCATTCTACGCTGCAGCCAAGCTCACGCGAGCGCTTTTTGCACCAGGAGCACCGCTCCCGGAGTGGATCGAGAACAACTACCACCCAGGCTCCATGGCGCTTGCGGCTGTCATCTCTCAGGAGATGGGCCTTGGTTCTGTTCCGTGGGACAACGAAAGTGGAATGCTCATCAACCAGAAGCAACTTGAGGATCGCGTCAATGAGTCGATCTGGTTGCAGGGAACATCCATCTTTAGTCACGTGGCTGGCTTCGTGGCGAACCCGATCCTGGGTGGCTCGACCATGGCAGCAGCGGGACGGGCTGGAGCCACGGCAGCCACCAAGGGGATCGGCTGGATCTTCGGCTCCCAGGTCGCCAAGCAGTATCCGAAGCTCGCTGCGCTCCTCGGAGCAACGGCCGGCATCTCTGCCTTCAGCGGGCTCAGCGCTGCGATCCACGAAGGATCCAAGGGGGAACTGAACGACGAAGGAGTCAGAGAATACGAGAAGTCAACGCTCAGTAATTTCGCAACTGGCTTTGCAACAGGACCACTGTATGTTCTCGCTGGCAAGATGGGCGGAAAGGCTGGGGATCTTCTCCTTCGCGCGCAAGCTCCAACGTGGCTTGCGAAAGCTGTGGGAGGCATTTTTGAGGGAGTAGGATTTGCGCACATGGAAGACTTGCAGCATGGCAAGGATTCCTTGACGTGGAACCTGATGCGCAATCCAACAAAGGATAACTTCGACAAATACATGATTCACGTTGGCGCGAACGCCATGGCTATGGGCCTGTTCCACATGGTTCACAGCAGCCCGCAACAACAGATGCGCGACAAGATCCTGAAGGAACATGGTGTTGACATCTTCTCCGATCTTACAGAACTACAGAGAAAGGCGGCGGAAGAGAAGCAGTCTCGCCAGATCGTTCGCGCCTCGTTCGAGCAGGCTCAGGAGGGTGTCGCCAAGGAGCACAACCAGCCATCCATCATGGAGATGCTGCTCCCAAAGAAGACCGAGCGCGAAGCCTATGAGGAGCGGGTCAGGGCCATGGGGCGCCGCGGGCTCCAGGAGCAGGAGATCGAGGCAAAGACAGGGCTCGCTACCGAGCAACTGATTGCGCCAAAGGGAATCGAAGGTCGCCCGATGGCTCGCGACTTCCCCATGCGCATTCTGGAATGGAACAAGCGCAGGAATGCTGCAGGAGGAGCGTTCAAGGGCAGAGAGTTTGGTGGATACGTAATCCTTGGCGAAGATGCAGGAAAGCACGAAGTCAAGCCGCTTCGCGCAAAGCATGGTGAGCTTGGAAGGCTACACGTTGGAGAGCTATGGGCAGACGTAAATGCTGGCAAGAGAGCGGCATTTATCCATTCACATGACAACAATTCTTTCTTTTCTGGAGTCGATGCAGACCTTGGCATCTTTAGGGACATAGTTAAGGTGCATGGAGAAAAAGCTCAACAGCAAGGCTCTTCTGAGACTAGAATCCCATTTATCGTCGCTGGCACAGGAAGCTTCCTCGTTGGAACAAAGATTCCTGGAAGTCCGCTTGCTTCCGAAGCAGATATCGCGAAGGCTTTCAAGGCTGCGAGGACGCAAGCTCTGACGCTGAAGCATCAAGAGATGCATCGCATGATAAAAGAGATGGAATCAGCAGGAGAAAAGATAGAATACGGCAAAGACTTCGATACGGCAGCAAAGCTAACGATTGACAGGGCTGAACTTGGAGCCACGACAAGTCCAGAAATATGGAATAAGGTTGGATTGGAGATGAATACATACACTCCATCCGAGTTCTATTCTTTGTGGCGCCACTATCTTGACGGCAACGCATGGGAAGTTAGCCCGGAAGCGGTCGGAGCGAAGCGCTCGCTTGGTGGGATCTATCCTGACGTGGGCGCGTTCCGTCCAGAGAAGATGCGCCGCACCGTCGTTTCTCCGGTTGAGAAGCAAGAACTTATGCGGGAACCAGACGCCGAAGGCTTCCGCCGCACAGCCAGCGAAATCACCGGCCAGGAGCTTCCACCCACCCAGGCCGGGACCATGCGCGCGAGCGAGGAACTGGGGGTGCCCAGGCCGGAACTGGTTGGCGCCAAGGAAGGCACCTACCACG
>Ga0137356_1000211_pt1 | contig 9936 bp, 10 predicted proteins | sample EasRivERMLT830_2_FD_102297 | JGI IMG/M metagenome (GOLD analysis project Ga0137356, IMG submission 102297) | Soil microbial communities from meander-bound floodplain in the East River, Colorado, USA - East River MetaG ERMLT830_2 | ecosystem: Environmental > Terrestrial > Soil > Floodplain ...
CGTGGTGATCGATGCCGAACCCACTCCCCTCGGCAATCTCCGGCGATTGCAGCCGGATTATTTCGCCAAGGGCTATGAGTACACCGCCGGCGGCCTGCCGCAGAAGACGCAGGAGGAGGCCGACGTGCTGCGCGCCTACGGCGGCGAGATCATCTTCACGCCGGGCGACATCGTCTACTCCTCGAGCAAGCTCATCGATCTCTCGCCTCCCACGTTGAAGCTCGAAAAGCTGCTCACCTTCATGGACGGGGAGAAGCTCAGCTTCGACTCGCTGCGGCGCACGCTGGACAAGTTCAAGGGCCGCCGCGTGCACGTGGTGGGCGACACTATTGTGGACAGCTACACGCAGACCACGATGATCGGGGGCCAGACCAAGACGCCCACGATCAGCGTGCTTTACGAGGGCCGCGACGATTACATCGGCGGGGCCGCGGTCGTAGCCGAGCACCTGCGGGCGGCGGGCGCGGATGTGACCTTCTCCACCGTGCTCGGCAACGACACGCTGAAGGATTTCGTGCTGGCGGGACTGGCGCGCTCGGGCGTGATGTGCCGGCCGGCGATCGACTCCACGCGGCCGACCACGCAGAAGAACGCGATCGTCGCGGGCGGCTATCGCCTGGTCAAGATCGATACGCTGGACAACCGCTCGATCTCCGACGAGACGCTCGCGAGCCTGTGCGAGTCCGTTTCTGCGACACCCGGTGACGCCGTGGTATTCAGCGACTTCCGGCATGGCATCTTCAACCGGCGCACCATTCCCAGGCTGATCGCAGCCATCCCCCAAGGAATGTACAAGGTTGCCGACAGCCAGGTTGCAAGCCGCTGGGGCAATATCACCGATTTCAAGAATTTCGACCTGATCACGCCCAATGAACGCGAAGCGCGATTCGCGCTGGGAGACCAGGACTCCGGCATACGCCCGCTCGCCTCGGCCCTTTACGACGCCGCTCAGTGCAAAACGCTCATCCTCAAGCTGGGCGAAAAAGGCGTGTTGACCTGCCGCAGCTCGAACCACGAGTCCCTCGACTCCTTCGTCGTGGCGGACAGCTTCGTCGAGCGGGTGGTGGACGCGGTGGGCGCGGGCGACGCCCTGCTCGCCTACGCGACACTGGCCAAGCTCGCCACCGGCTCCGATGCGATTGCCACCATCCTCGGGTCGATGGCCGCCGCGTGTGAATGCGAGCACGACGGCAACGTGCCGGTTAGACCGGACGACGTGCGCCGCAAGTTAGACGAGGTCGAGCGGCAGGCGAATTACGCCTGAGCGGCGGACGCGATGCGTGCGATCGTCGTTGGCCTCGGCGTGCAGGGTCAGAAGCGGCGGAAATTCGCCGGCCCGGATTTCGTGGCCGCAGTCGATCCGGTTAACCGGGAGGCGCAGCATCGCAGGGTGGAAGAGGTGCCGCTTGCGAGTTACGACGCCGCCCTGGTGTGCGTTCCCGATGACCCCAAGGTTTCGCTCCTGCGCTATCTGCTGGGCAACGGCAAGCACGTCCTCGTCGAGAAGCCGCTGTGGTCGGCGAACGACGCAGAAATCCCCGCGCTCGAGAAGCTGGCGCGGCAACAAGGCGTGGTGTGCTACACCGCCTACAATCATCGCTTCGAGCCTCATTACGTCCGCATGCGGGATCTGGTGAAGTCGGGTGCGCTCGGCAGGATCTTCCGTTGCCGCATGTTCTACGGCAACGGCACGGCGCGGCTGGTGCGTGAATCGGAATGGCGCGATCAAGGCGCCGGGGTGCTCCCCGACCTGGGATCGCACCTGCTCGATACCGCGAAGTTCTGGTTCGGGGAGCTGGGCGAGGATTTTCACGTCGTGTCGGCGAACTGCTACGAGAACCGTGCCCCGGACCATGTCGTGATCCTGTCGAAGTCAGCGGCGCCGACGCTCGAGCTCGAGATGACCCTACTGTCCTGGCGTAACCACTTCACCTGCGACGTATTCGCCGAATACGGCAGCGCCCACGTCAGCTCGCTGTGCAAGTGGGGTCCGACCACGTTTTGCCACCGGACTCGCGTGCTGCCTTCCGGGCGCCCGCTTGAAGACAACGTGACGCTGGAGCAGGAAGACCCGACGTGGGCGCTCGAGTACGCTCATTTCAGGGGGCTGTGCGAAAGCGGGGCAACGGCCGACCTTTCGAATGATTTGTGGCTCAACCGGCTGCTCCGCGCGCTGGGTGAATCGGCGATCCGGGAGGCGGGAAAAGAGAAATAGGATGCTCACGCACCTTCATGCCAATCCGCGTATACCGTCCCGCGTCGTGGTGCTGGGTGCGGGGGGTTTTATCGGCGGCGCAATTCGCCGCCGCATAGCCGCGGACGGAATCCCGGTGCTGGGGATCGGGCGGCAGGCTCTCGACCTGCTCGCGCCGGGCGCCGCGAAACGGCTCGCGGAAACGCTTGAACCGGAGGATACGCTCGTCTTCACGTCAGCCAATGCACCCTGCCGGAATCTGGACATGCTGCGCGAGAACGTCGTCATGGCTGCCGCCGTGTGCGCCGCGCTGAAGGAACGGCCGGCGACGCACCTCGTGTATATCAGCTCCGACGCGGTCTATAAGGATTCCCCGCAGCTGTTGACCGAGGCCTCGTGCGCCGAGCCGGCCTCGTTGCATGGCGTCATGCATCTTGCGCGGGAAGTCGCGCTGCGGCAGGAGTTTGCGGGTCCGCTCGTGCTGGTGCGGCCCACGCTCGTCTACGGGCTCGAGGACCCGCACAATGGCTACGGCCCGAATCGCTTCCGGCGGCTTGCGGCGGCAGGCAAGGATATCGTGCTCTTCGGCGAAGGCGAGGAGCGGCGCGACCATGTGGACGTCGAGGACATCGCCGAGCTGGTGCGCCTGATCGTGCTGCATCGGAGTACGGGCATTGCCAACGCAGTTTCGGGTGAAGTTGTCTCGTTCCGGGAACTCGCGGAGTTCGTGGCGTCCGAGTTCACGCCGCGCGTCGCAGTGAAGGGCAGTCCGCGCAGCGGGCCGATGCCACACAATGGCTACCGGCCATTCGACAACAGCACCATCCTGCGGGCGTTTCCCGGTTTCCGGTTCAAGACGGTGCGCGAAGGGCTGTCGCGTATCCACACCCGGGCGAAGGCGGAAAGCGTCCAACCATGAAGCCCGTAATTGGTTTTGCAGGGATGACCCATCTCGGGCTCGTTTCGGGCGTGTGCGCCGCGGAGAAGGGCTTCCGTGCGATATGTTTCGATTCGGACGAGGCGCGCGTCGCGTCGCTCAAGCGCCGCGAGTTGCCGGTGTCCGAGCCTGAGCTCGATCAGCTCGTCAAGCGAAATGCGGAGAGACTGGTCTTCACCTCCAGTGCTGGCGACCTTGCGGCCTGCGACGTGGTTTACGTGGCGCCGGACGTGCCGACCGACGACACGGGGGCGAGCGACCTCGCACCGGTGAATGCGGTGCTCAACCAGGTGTTCGCGGCGACGCGGAGGGAGGCGGTCGTCGTCATGCTCTCCCAAGTGCCGCCTGGGTACACACGAGGAGCGATGCGGCCCAGCCGCACCTTGTATTACCAGGTCGAAACGCTTATCTTCGGTCGCGCGGTCGAGCGCGCACTCCGGCCGGAACGCTATATCGTCGGCTGCGAGAATCCCGGGAAACCGTTGCCGGAGGCCTACGCTGCTGTTCTCGGCGCCCACGGCTGCCCCATCCTGCCGATGCGCTACGAGAGCGCGGAGCTTGCGAAGATTTCGATCAATTGCTGCCTGGTCGCCTCGGTCAGCGCGGCGAACACGCTCGCCGAGCTGTGCGAGAAGATCGGCGCTGACTGGGGGGAAATTGTGCCGGCACTCCGGCTCGACCGGCGCATCGGTGAACACGCCTATCTCGCGCCGGGGCTGGGGATTGCCGGCGGCAACCTCGAGCGCGACCTCGCCACGGTCTGCGCACTCGCGGACCGCCACGGCACCGATGCCGGCGTCGTACGCGCCTGGGTCGCAAACAGCCGCCACCGCCGGGATTGGGCCCTGCGCACGCTGCACCGGGAAGTGCTTGCCACAGTCCAGAACCCGGTGATTGCGGTGTTGGGGCTTGCCTACAAGCAGGACACCCGTTCCGTGAAAAACTCGCCAGCGATTGCTTTGCTGGAGGTTCTCAAGCCGTTCGGCGTCCGGGTGTTCGATCCGGTGGTACCTGCCTCCGTGGTCAACCACCCGCGGTGTTACGCAGCCAGATCGGAGCTCGAAGCGTGCGAAGGCGCGGATGCGCTGGCTCTCATGACCCCGTGGGCGCAGTTCGGCAAGCTCGATCCGGTCGCGATCGCGAAGCACCTGCGCGCGAAGACTGTGCTCGATCCGTATGCGGTTTTGAAGGCCGAAGCCTGCCGCAGAGCCGGCCTCTCCTATTACACGCTCGGCGCGCGCTGAGTACCTCTACGCATTGCCTCTTGCTGCGTAATCGTGATCACGCATCAACACCCCCAACCGCAGAAACCCGACCGAGTGGTGGTCATCGGTGCTCGCGGCTTCATTGGAAAAGCGGTCCATAGTCGGCTGAAGGCGGAAAGCGTGACTGTGCTCGCGCTGACGTCGGATGATGTGGATCTGATGGCGCCGGCGGCGGCGGACAGACTTGCCGCCGCGTTCAGGCCGACTGACGCGGTGGTAATGCTGGCGGCGCTTACGCCGGACAAGGGACGGGACGCTTCAACGCTGGTGAAGAACCTCGTGATGATGCAGCACGTGTGCGCGGCGCTCGAGAAGAGCGGCTGCGCGCATCTCGTCTATTTCAGCTCGGACGCGGTTTATCCCCCCGAGTTGAGCCGGGTCTCGGTGGAAACACCTGCTTCGCCGCGCGACCTGTATGGTGTAATGCACTACGCGCGCGAGATCATGGCGCGAAGCCTGGCCGGGATGCCTGTGCTTGTCCTGCGCCCGACTCTGGTGTACGGGGCGGGCGATCCGCACAGAGCTTACGGTCCGACCGAGTTCTGGCGCTCAGCTCGAGAGGAGGGGAAGATCGAACTGCGCGGCACGAGCGACGATATGGGCGTGGAGATGCGCGATCGTATACATGTGGCCGATGTCGCTGCGCTCACGGTTCTTTGCCTGTTGCACCGGACGGCCGGCACGCTCAACCTTGCGACAGGAACGTCCAGGTCATTCCGCGAGGTCGCCGACCTTGTTGCATCGCAATTCGCGGGCAAAATCGCCGTGGTGCCTACCCCGCGGAAGATTCCCATTACCCACCGGTACTACGACGTGATAAACCTGATCGAGGCGTTTCCGGATTTTCGCTTTACTTCGCTGGATGAGGGCATCAGGCGCGTGCACGGGAAGACGTCCGGGACCAACTGATGGTCGAGATCAACCTGCTTTCGAAACTGCCCAAGGCAAAGCGCGACATAAGCCGGCGTCACACGGCGAAGACTCCCGAGAACGTCGCAATCGCCAAGAAGTTCGGGCAAGCCTATTTTGATGGGCCGCGGGAGGTCGGATACGGCGGTTATCGTTATGACGGGCGCTGGGTGCCGGTGGCGGAAGATATCGTAAAGCACTTCAACCTAAAGCCCGGCGACCGGGTGCTCGACGTCGGATGTGGCAAGGGGTTTCTTGTGAAGGATCTGATGAAGGTGTGCGCGGGCCTGGAAGCCTTCGGGCTCGACCTATCGGAATACGCCCTCAAGCATTGCGAGCCCGAGGTCGTCGGACGGCTCCACCTAGGGAGCGCAACCGGGCTGCCGTTCCCCGACCGGAGCTTCAGCGCGGTAATTTCGATCAATACGATTCACAACCTGCAGCGACCCGGCGTCATCCGGGCGCTTGGGGAAATCGAGCGGCTGTCTCCCGGGCGATCGTTCGTGCAGGTGGATTCGTATTACACGCCGGAGCAGCGCGATCTGTTCATGAAGTGGGTGCTGACGGCGGAGTTCCACGATTACCCGGCGGGCTGGCTGAAGATCTTTGCCGAGGCGGGTTACACCGGCGACTGGTACTGGACCGTGCTGGAAGAATAGAGTCGCGGCACGGTCCGCTGACGAAATATCCGGAGAACAGACATGAAGACGTACGCAATACTCGGCGCCGGAGGCTCATTCGGCATACACACGGCGCTCTACCTGCTCGATCATGCCGGCCCGAAGAAGGTGATCGGGGTGGGCCGCAATTCGCTGCGTCCCGAGCCGTTCTCGCTCAACGTCGAAAAGCGCAAGAACTTCAGCTATCACGCCTACCACATTACCTACGAGCTCGATTCGGTGCTCGAGTTGCTCGACCGGGAGAAGCCGCAGGTCATCGTGAATTACGCCGCGCAGGGAGAGGGCGCGGTGTCGTGGAAGAAGTCCTGGCGCTTCTTCGAGACCAACTCGATGGCGCTCGCCCGCCTCGCCGAGGAGCTGATGGCGCGCGACTACCTCGAGCGCTTCATCCAGATCGGCACCTCCGAGCTCTACGGCTCGGTGGATTTCGCGGCGAAGGAAACGACGCCGTTGCAGCCGACCAGCCCGTACGCCGCATCCAAGGCCGCCTTCGACTGGTACTTGGTATCGGTCCACAAGTTCCAGAAATTTCCCATGAACATCATCCGCCCCTCGAACGCCTACTGTCCCGGACAGCTCCTGCATCGCGTGATTCCCAAGACTGTGATGTGCGGGCTCACGGGAAGGAAGCTGCCCCTGCAAGGCGGCGGTCGCGCCGAGAAGTCTTACATCCACGCGCGCGACCTGGCGCGAGCCATACACCTGGTGTCCGAAAAGGCGCCGCTGGGCGCAATCTACAATGCCGGTCCCCGGGAGCCGACCTCGATACGGCGGGTGGTGGAGCTGACCGCGCAGGCGCTCGGCGTTCCTTTCGAGCAGATCTGCGAGATCACCGGGGACAGGCTGGGCCAGGACTCACGCTACTGGCTGGATTCGAGCGCGATCAAGCGTGATGTGGGATGGGAACCCCGGATCGGCTGGGAGGAGGGCCTCAAGGAGATGGTGGATTGGGGCCGGAAGTATCTCGACCAATTGCGGGACTGGCCGATGGACTACGTGCTGCGGGCCTGAGCCGGCCCGGAATCCGGAAAATTGAACGCCCCTCTCTTTATCGCCGCCTCCGGGCGGTTGAATCCGGACAATGCGGTAGCGGCCCTGTTACTGCTGGACGACGGGCGCTACGTCATGCAACTGCGGGATGCGAGGCCTGATATCTTCTATCCCGATCATTGGGGATGCTTCGGCGGCGCGGTGCACGATGACGAAGACCCTCAACGGGCGTTGTGCCGCGAGCTCCAGGAAGAGCTCGAATTTGCGCCGACCGAAGCTCGCAAGTTTACGCGCTTTGACTTCGATTTCGAATCCATCGGGCGGGGGCCGGTATACCGCATCTATTTCGAGGTGCCGGTCAGCTCCGGCGCCTTTTCACGGTTCGTGCTGCACGAAGGAGCACAGTTTCGCGCATTCTCCGCGGCCGATCTCCTCTCGCAGCCGCGCGTCACGCCCTACGACGCCTTCGCCCTCTTCATGCATTGCAGGCGGGAGCGGTTTCAGCCCTGAAACCCTAGCCGGAGAGTCGACGGGGTCGGTCGTGATCGCAGCCGTGAGCCGCAGAATCCGCGACGCATGGGGGCTGCTGAGCATCAGGGAGCTCGGAGCGGGATTCTCCACCTGCCCGTCCAGGCGAAGGGCGGCGTGCAGTGCCAGGACGTCGAGCGGCTGACCTTTCCGGATGCGTCGTTCGATCTCTGCACCTCGACCGAAGGTCTCGAGCACGTCCCGGACGACAAGCGGGGCTTGCAGGAGGTGCGGCGCGTGCTCAGGCCGGGCGGGCGATTTGTGTTCACGGTGCCGTTATCGGACAACGCGGCAACAACGACGCGCGCGGAACGCAACGGCGGCGAATTGCGCCACCTCCTGCCCCCGGAATACCACGGCGACGCCATCCGGGGTCAGGGCAGGATATTCGTCTATCGCGATTACCAGCGTGACATCGTTGACCGGTTGAGGCTCGGCGGTATCGCAGGCGCGAGGATCGTGGACGCCGATGATGCGCGGTGGTGGGGGCTCGGTCGGAAAGTGATCGTTGCGGAAACCTAGCGGGCTCCCCACGAGCGCAATACGCTGCGTCAACGCGTAGCGATTGTCGTCGCGAGCCCCGCCAGGCAGGATCGCAGTGCGTCCTGCCAGTGGGTCATTTCTATTCCCAGGACGCGCCTGGCCTTGTCTTTATTCATGACCGGGTGGCGTGGCCGCCGCGCCGGTAACGGGTACTGATCGGTGGTGATCGGTCTCACCTTCGCCCAGCCACCGGGCGATCCGGATACGTCCTGCATGATGCCGATAATGGCATTCGCAAGCTCGAAGCGTGAGGTGTGTCCGCCTGCCGCACAGTGATACACCCCGCTGTGCCGGGATATGAGTTCCTTTCGCCGCAGCAACTCCGCCGTCGCCTCCGCCAGCACGCGCGCCCAGGTCGGCGAGCCGGACTGGTCATTCACCATCGACAATTCGGGCTTCTCGCGCGCGAGGCGCAGCACCGTGAGGACGAAGTTCGAGCCGCGAGCGCTATAGACCCAGCTCGTGCGCAATATCAGGTAGTCGCCTCCGACAGCCGCAACGGCCTGCTCGCCGGCGAGCTTGCTTCGCCCGTATGCGTTCACGGGGTTGGGGGGGTCGTCCTCGACATAGGGCCGTTCGCGCTCGCCGTCGAACACGTAGTCCGTCGAGAAGTGGATGAGGACCGCGCCAAGGCGTTTCGCTTCCTCCGCGATGATGCCGGGCGCGACGCCGTTGACCTTCATCGCAAGATCCGGCTCGGACTCGGCGCGGTCGACGTTGTTGTAGGCCGCCGCATTGACGATCACGTCCGGCTGCGCGTCCCGGATCGCGCGCCGGATCGAGTCCGGGCTCGTGAGATCCATCCCGCTCCGATCGAGTCCGATCACCGTGCCGAGCGGCGCGAGCGCGCCCTGCAACTCCCAGCCGACCTGGCCGTTCCTGCCCGGAACGAGGATGCGCTGCATCAGGGGAATACGTCCGCGCCCTTCAACGGCAGGCCCGCTCGATCCTTCGGCGACAGGATCGGCTCGCCCTTGAGCGGCCAGGAGATGGCGAGATCGCGGTCGTTCCAGGCGATGCAGCGCTCGTGCTCGGGCGCGTAGTAGTCGGTCGCCTTGTATTGCACCTCGGCGTAATCGCTCGTGACCAGGAAGCCGTGCGCGAAGCCTGGGGGCACCCAGCACATTTTCCGGTTGCTCGCTGAGAGCACGACGGCGATCCACTTGCCGAACGTGGCAGAGCTGCGGCGGAGGTCCACTGCCACGTCGTAGATCTCCCCAGCCGTCACCCGCACGAGCTTCCCCTGGGGTTGCTGAATCTGGTAGTGCAGCCCGCGCAGCACGTTGCGCGCCGAGCGCGAATGGTTGTCCTGGACGAAGTGGGCGTCGAGGCCGAGCGCTGCGCTGAATGCGCGCTCGTTGTAGCTTTCGTAGAAATAGCCGCGCTCGTCACCGAAGACCTTCGGTTCGACGACCAGCACGTCGGGGATCGCGGTGCGGATGACCTGCATCAGGGCAGGTCTTCCTCGGCGACGCGCAGGAGGTATTCGCCGTAGCCGCTCTTTGAGAGCGGCTCCGCAAGCGCATTCAGCTCAAGCTTGCTGATCCAGCCGTTGCGATAGGCGATCTCTTCGACGCACGCGATCTTCAGCCCTTGCCGCCTTTCGATCGTCGCGATGAAGTGCGATGCCTCGAGCAGCGATTCGTGCGTGCCGGTGTCGAGCCACGCATCGCCGCGGCCGAGCGTGATGTCCTTCAGCTTGCGCAGCTTCAGGTACTCACGATTGACGTCGGTGATCTCGAGCTCGCCGCGCGCGGAAGGCCTGAGCTTCGAGGCAACGTCGACGACCTGATTGTCGTAGAAATAGAGACCGACGACAGCGAACGAGGACTTGGGGCGCTTGGGCTTCTCCTCGATGCTGATGGCGCTCCCGTCGCGATCGAACTCGAC